>OMLO01000987.1_pt1 | contig 20827 bp, 16 predicted proteins | sample 1674811 | NCBI WGS metagenome assembly OMLO01 (sample SAMN06265003, study PRJEB25207) | coral metagenome | isolation source: Coral host | place: Mexico:La Bocana,Puerto Morelos, Mexico | collected 2008-11-13 | reverse complement strand
TGCGACCTATCGCTTCTAGCCGTGCGGCCCACTTTGCCTTCTCGGCATTCTCTTTGTCGAGCAACTGTGAACTTGAAGACTCGGGCTCAGAAGACTTCCGCTTCTTCGCCGGAGCCGTTGGCTTGGAAACTAACGCTCTGATCACCGCTTCCTTTCTGAGTTTTGCGATCGATGAGCTTTCACGCTGGGGGGCTCGTGTCTCACACAGACCAAACCCTAGCTGAAAAGCGGTTGATTCCAAAAACAATTTCTCAGAAGCGATTGCCAAAATCCAGAACTGTTCGAGTTGTGAAGAATCTTGACAAATAGTCTGAGCAACCTCATGATCAAAAGTACTAGACATGTCACAGACTCTACTTGCGAACTCTGAAGCTGACGCCGCATTCATTGCGGAAATGAACGCCAAGTCACCGATAGGTGTCTGGAGAATGGCCTGGGCGAATGCGTCATTGAAAACAGGTAAGGAGAGAATCTTAAGTGTCCACCTGTTAGCTTAGAGCCATGATCAACCTAGCAACTGAGACTGCATGTGATCCATGAACATGAAAAACGTGAACACATGAATCGAGCGACTGATCACGGCACATGTAGAGCACTGCTATGCGATGAGTTGAAAAACGCAGTCATGTGAATTGATGTGATCACATCCATGAACTCATGTTGCTCACAATGCTGGATCCCTCATGGTTCCGGCTCTTGTTGCAGACATGCTCACGAACGATCGATCGATATCTGAGATCCCACAGCCCTCAACCCGCTGGGTGCATTTACCTGCAGTGCCGTCGAGGCTTCATGATCTTTACTATGAAAAATAAGACTGAACAAACGATCATTCACATATGCACAATCTGAAGTGATGTGAAGAGAAATGACTACTTATCAACAGCGCAGCTCAGAACGTGCATCCACTGAATAGTGTGACATTCCCGAGCGGCTGAGACTAGCAGCTTTTTCTCGATCGGAAGATGCAGGTCTTAGAGCCGTGTGACTCATAGCCCGCACAAGTTGTTGATGAACACTTGTTGCATCAAATTAAAGATCGTGTGCCTATCCTTCGATCGACACAAAAACAAAAAGAAAACGATCCCATCTTCCACCTCTCATCGATCGGGCTCCATCCTGCCAGATCAACGTTGAGGTCCAAAGGATCTTGGAACTGATGCCGTGCTGGCCCCAGCGGATCCATCCAAAGAGCCTCCAAGCTCCTCGACCACGACCGAGGATGCCGACCACTGTGCAGGATCCTGCGCTCCCTCTGGCTGAAGACTCTCCACTTGCTGAACAAAGCCTGCAGGCGTCATAGCCGAGTAGGCCATCTGATCTCCACGACGTTGCTCCAATGTACGCCGACTTGGCGCCAAGGATCCAGCAGTGAGCCAAGACTCTGGGTCGGGAGCCTGACCCGGTTCGGTCAAAAAGACCGGCTGATCACTTTGAGGAGCCAATGGCCCTCCCAAGGAAGGCTGCGGTCCAGAAATGGCCTTCAAAGATGCCGTCATTGCTGAGGCCGGCTGAACTGCTGGACCTCCTGTGATCGGAGGCACCACTGCTGATTGAAGCTCGCGATTTGGATCATGAGCTTGAATTGCAAGAGCATCTGCTTCCACGATGACCTTGTCCTTCCTGAACAGGGGGCTTTCTGAGATCAAGTGCATGTTGGAAGGATGACTTTCCACAGCCGCCGCTGAAATGCGGGGGCCCGTGGCCCCTTCATTCTCCGCCTCGATCGCCGCCGTCCAGTGTGCATGAACCGATGCCAGCTGAGCAAGTTGAAGAGCTTGATCAGGGCTTTCGATCCTTGCATACTTCTTCCTGCACCATGAAGCGTTCTGCACGAGCGTGGGTCCAGATACCCTTGATACCACCAACCACGAAGGTGGCACAGAGCATGAACTGCACGCAACATTCAGGCGATCCGCCGCGCTCCAGAACCGAAATTCAATGCGATCTGCATCAAGCCCGAACGCATCTGCTGAGGAGTTGCTGACCAGCCGGAGCTCCACATGACAGAGCGGATAGTCCAGAGCGACCACCACGCCGTCCTCCGAGATGGCATAGATCCTGCCTCCCACTTCCCAGGTGCATGCGACCACACGCCACCCTTGAAAGATCGTGACCAAGAACGTAGGCACGAAAGGCGTCTCTTGCAAGGAGCTGATCAGCGTGTCATTGCTGTGGTTCACTTGGACCGTCATGTCAGAGTCCGAACGGTATCCACGGAACTCGAAATGCATGAGGAGATCTCCTTCAAGTTTCACCTTCACATCGACCCACGTAGGTGAGTCATCCCTCATGACTGGCCAACGAAAGGGTTGGAACGCCTGGTGTGATAACACCCTGGCTGTGGCAGTGTCCCACTTGCCACAAGGCACTGATCCGTAGGATGTCATGCAACCAGCGAACACCAACTTGAAATTGTCCATGGTTTTGAGCAAGAAGATGTTGCAATGGTATCCACTTGTAGGCGAGCGCACCAGGTTGGCATCTTGCAAGATGTTGATCTTCGAGTGAGCGTTGGTGAGGATCTCATCCACAAGCCATCCCTGAAAAGGGCTCTGCAACCTCTGATCCCTGTGATCCAGGATGAAGATAGACCTCTCTCCAGTTCCCGAGCCCACCTGCTGGATATGATTTGGGAGCTCCACATTGATGGCGTTGTGAGCACCCAGCTGGACCCAGCGAAGACCTTTCTTGCCCCTCCTGTGAGCTTGTTCCTGTTGCTTCCTCAACTTGCGATCGACAGGTGTCTCGTTCGTGTGATCCACAAAGTTCCTGGCTGCTTGAAGAGCTGGTGCAGCTGTAGACGACTGAGCAACCCCAGGAGCTTCATTGATAGGATCCAACCTGTTGATCCTCATGCTGACCATCCTCTCCATCACAATGGGAGGATCATCTCCATCAGCAGGATCCTCTGCTTCATTCTGAGCTGTGCTCCACGAAAGAACAGAGCTGTTGTCATCATCTCGAGCCCTGGCTGGTGGAAAACGAGACTGACCAGCAAGGATCCTCTGTTGCTGGCCCAGAGCACTTGGATGCGACCACGACATGATCCCAGGCCCCGAACAAGTCAGAGTCAACAAAGACCACTGACAAAATTTGTGAGGGGTTGATCAACCCAAACTCTTGAGTCCAAAATGGCACGATAGTGCAAACTGAAAAGTATGTTCAAAGATCAAGTCATGCAAGTAACACTCCTATTCCTTACCAACCCAGACCGAACATATGAGCACTTGCTTCCTCTTGCCTGGAAAAAGCTGGAGATGCATTGGATTGCACGATTCCGAAATTGTAAACATCATTAAACATCGAGGTCAAGTTCATTGTCATATCTTCCCCTTGAAAAGCTTTGGTGCAAATGAGGTCAGTTTGATATAGCATGACCTCATATGACCTCGTCCAGTCCAGCCGAGATCGTATTCCAAAACGGCTGTTTCGCGCGAGATTTCTTCCAATTTTCACGTAACAAGCTTCTAAAACGAGTACTTCGTGCGAGACTTCCTTGAAATTTCACGTAAGAAGCTTCCAAAACGAGCATTTCGTGCGAGACTTCCTCCAGTTTTGACTTGACGCTTTGAAGCTGAAAATTGATTATTTCCTGCACGTTTTCTTATCAAGTTACTTTGATGTTATTTTGTACGTGATTTTTTCAATCAACTCGCGAACTGCTACCCCTGCCACGCAAAACTCAAACGCAACCTCAACGCATGCCAGAAAGCACAACAAAAGCACGCTATTTGTGAAAATCGACCTCAAGCATGTCATCCTGATCACACTTTGTGAGCGCCGCCCAATGGTGAGGCCTAGCGATTTACGGTGATGCTGCGGTTGTGCCCGCAAGGCTGGGGGAACACGACTCCAACCCCAGACCTCCAGAAAACGAGAACCCTTCGCAACGCATTCGGGAAAAAAGCATGTAAGAACAAACCTCCGTCCACTGCCAAATTGCGGGGGCAAAAAAACACGCATTTCCATTCATTTCCGAGAATTATTGACAAACTGACCCACTGACAACACGAAAGCAACTTAAACAGATCGAAGGATGCACTTTCAAAATACACTCTAATAGTAGAAAGCAAGAGCTTTTGCTGGGCAAAGACTCCACAGTATGCAGTTACTAGTATATGCGGTTTCTAAGAAGCTTGGATTCCAGGCTCCCAATGCAGAGTGCCCAACAAACACATGGCCAGAGCTGTAGCTACTGCAGATATCCACCTTGGGTTGGGACCAGGTTGGACTGTACATGATCATCTTAAACACAGCACTGGCATACCACTTGTCCATACTTCTCAATTCCAAAATTCAGAATTCTGAAAACCACTATGCTGTGGAAGAAGCGTCGAGTGCCGGATTGATAACCTTTGACACTTACAGTGTGCTGTTGACTTTCAGGAGCACTTGTGAGCGCTGCACTGATCGCTTGAGTTGGCCACTTTGCAAACCTCGAAGTGGAGTTGGTGTGAAGTGTCAATGCGGTGCGGCTGAACTGAAAGTGGAGATTGAACGTAGAAAGAGCACGGCAATATATAATTGGCAATGTCAATAATATTATCCGTGCGCAAAGGAGTCCGAAGATTGGCATTAAATTCAATGTGCGGTCAATTCACCAACAAGCTCTGTCACAGCCCCAGGTCATCTTCAACAAGAACAATGATGTGAGGCTGCATCTCCGATACCAACACGTCACGCATACTGCTTGCCACATTCACATGATTTCGCATGTTGAGATCAAAGCTCCACACAGGTTCCTCCAGCTCCAGTTCTGCCATGTTGGATGTAGTCGGCACCTGCGTTGCTTTGCTTCTCAAGCGATTCATGGGAATGCTAAATTCAGCGCCTCAAATCCTTTAGATTTGAGATCACCCTTTCAAGTTGGAGGGGGTTGAGGGATGTTGGGGTTGGGGGTCCTGCAAATGAATTTCTGAGAAGCAGAGTGATGGGTAGGCAAAATTGGGCAAAAGGTCAATCATGGCTCGAAACATGACAAAAGAAGAGGTTTCTTTGCGAGGAGCGGATCTGAAGAAGCATGATCGAAGGCAAAACCGAAAACTGTGCTGTTTTTTTGCACACCTCTTTGCTAGGATTAAGATGCATTATGCACTAATATCATTGATACTTACAGTACTACGAAATCTTCGTCGGGCCTCGGAGATCTTCTTTGCAAAAAGCTGCTTGGTGCGGAATCATGTCGACTGACCTGGATATTTGAGGAAGGCAGTTTCATCTCACTGCAAGTCGCAGAAAACCCGAACAAAAGTCCGCTGTCCACAGGCTGGCAGTTTTTTCAATTTTTCATGCGTCTGAGAAGGTACAAAGATGCACAAAAAGGCTTCCTCAACAGAAATCACCTCCAAGCTCGGATTGCACAATGGCAGAGCAGTCGTTGAAGAAAGTTCTCAAGAACAAATTGATTCGTCAAAGTGTCAGATCAGGACCCAGCTGCGGTCCGACAAAGCAACGGAAGCTTTCTCCAGGCTGCAAGAGTTTTCTGGGTCTTCCGCAGCCTGTGCTCCAACTTCCAATTTAGCATGCATGGCTTGACTTGCTGAAACTCCTTCAGTCTGCGCCATAGGGTTCTCCCTTCCTGAACCTCCAGCATGGTGCCAAGTGGCATTGATGGTTGTGCCACCCAAAGTCGCAAGTGTGCGGCTTGCATTCTCCTCACCAGAACCTGCCCTGCAAGCGAGTGGAATGCCAAGCCGCACACACATAGGGTCATACTCCTTTACAGAGCCGTTCTTCAAGCGCAAGCTGCAGGTGCTAGTCCATTTTGCCTGTTGACAAAGACGAGCTTCATCTATCACAGTGGCGGAGGCTTGCACAACCACTTTGTATCTGTACTTGTTGGAAAGATCCATGCTGTCTCTCAAGTGATTGATGGGACGCAAAATCCTCCTGTCTACCAAGAACAAGCTGCGCTTTTGGCAGTCCAGCGGCGCCACGACTGCTTTTTGTCTGTTCGCAATCTGGTGCCCATCCCTCTCAAAGAAAGGCATGAGCTGCACCACTGCTCCATGAAGATGCGCTCGTCGGCTTTCCCTTCCAACCATAGGAAAACACATTTGGAACAAATCACCTGGCACTCCCAGAAGTTGCATCCAACATGCTTCGAGTCTTGGCCCCAACTGAGTCTCTACACTTGTCCTCACTATGGCGACTCTGTTCGAATCTTCTGACACTTCTGCTTCTTGCTTGGGGCTATCAGTTTCCTGAGTCAACTGCATGGACTCCATGCTTGTTGATGATTGAGGTATCAGCATCCACCCTTCCACTGAATCAACATCACACTGCTGGCCCTGGCAATCAGTTGTCATCTGCCCAAGCTGGCTACCTTTTGAAGGATCGAGGAGGTCGGTCAAGCTCTAACTCCCTGTCTTTGAACCAAACTGTTGTTTTTGGGTGGTGTCTTAAAGCTGATCCACTCATGCAGGAACTGAAATAATCTGATGGTCAACTAGAAGGCAGAAGGGCTGACAAAAAACATCTCTCTAATGAAAAGTTCCTGGCAAAAAAAATAAACAATTGCTGGCAGGAATGCCTTGTCTTTGATGGTATACAGTGCCGTTCATAGATATCAATTTCATATGATTTCATCCGTTCCTGAAGCGGTACCTTGGATTCCAGGCTCACAATGCACAGGGCCTAACAAACACCTGGCCGGAGCTGCTACTGCAAATACCCACTTTGGGTTGGGACCAGGTTCGACTCTCGAAGCTTTGCTGTGAAAATGCGCCGAACCACAATGAACCATACAGGGATGAATCTTCCCTGCCAACCCCCCACCCCCCTAATGTGAGGTTAAAGGGGAGGTGGTAATGATGCTATATAATGATATCACAGTGTACAGGTATACAGTATAGGTGATAATACATGATTGCCCAATGCTTTTGAACAATTTCTTACAATGGGATAACAGGTGTGTTTTCCGAGCGCCACTCACAAATGCACTCAGACTCGTCGCAGCTTTGTTTGGGTCACGGTCACACAAGTCTGGCACAAAGGCTAGCTGCAGTCAACTGCTGCTGCAGTTACGGCGATTTGACCAAAGGATACCTAAGGAGTGTCAGGCACTTACGATCACAAAGGCATATCTGTACACATTTGTCACCGATGAGCTCCGAAGGGAAACCAAAATGGATGTATGCTACTGCCACTGCCTTTGTCATGACCACACCGAAATCCCGCAGAAAGGATCTGAAAAAAGACCTTTAAAATACCTCAATATCTTCAACCTTCAGATCTTCAGTACATCATTGCATGTTGAAGCGGAAAGCCACATTATTCATCTTACTCCCTTCGGTTTGGCTCATGATGCTGGCTCATGGGTGAATTAAAGAGCGGTTTGAGCACATAGGCACTGAATACAGCAAAAATCCGGACGCAAGCCATGGCCAAAAGCTGCACAAAAAATAATCATTCCCCTGTTACAAAAGTGAGACAAATCCTGCGAACTCTACAAAGATCTGGAAAACAAAGGATTGGCTGCACGATTCAGCTGGCCAAGACTCTTCCCGGACCCTAAGCCTCACTGAAAGGTGTCATGACCTCACACTTCCATTTCCCAGCCGGAGTCAAAAGCACTTTGTGATACTTTATGCATCTACGTGTAGTCGTATTGATTGATATTCCCCCTCAAAGGAAGCACAAAAAAACTAAAATCTCAAAAATCAAATGGACAGATGGACAAGCCAATGCGATCAAACCCCTCTCAAAACAATGCTGAACTGGAATCCCCCTACAGGCAAAAAAAAAAAACGACCAAGACTTTCTTGGCAGCACAGCCGCCGCGCTTTGACGCACGTCCTATTTGCCCCTCTGCAAGAAAGCTTGGCACAAAACAAAAGATGAATTGTATGAACAAGATTGAAAAAGACTCTGGATCACTGAATTTTATGAAAGCTGTTTATCTAGTATCCTGGAACCTGTCAGAACTTTAAACTCTGCGGAGCCTTTATGTTTCCATCCGTGAGGCCAAGAATTCTTAAGCGGAAGTAACTATCGCCGATCAGAAGTTCAAGGGATCGCAACAACGGGGGAATGTTGAGGGGAAGCAACTTTGAGAAAAAGATGTTCACCTCTGTTCAGTACATACCGTAGAAATGATCAAAATCTACTCTTAAGTGTTAAAGGTAAATTCCAAGTCTTGCACATGAGAGTACAATATGCTCACATTCAACTCTTGCCTCCACATGACAAAAATGTATACTCTCCCACCTTTTTTGTTGTCATGAGCCAGCCATTAGACAGTAGGAAAAGAAAAACGCAAGCAGCAAACCTGCCTCTGATAATATCACAAATATATACAAAAATATCGTTCCATTGCAAGCAAAAAGGGAGGGCATGGGCTAAGGCTGGTACAAAAATTGCAGTGTTTTCGACTGCATTCACCCTGCCAAGTTGTCAAAGCAAATGAAAAAAGTGATGAAAAGTGTGTTCGAAAAGAGAATTGTAGTGACATGAATTGGTTCCAGAAAGAGAGCCATGGGCAAAGAAATTGCTGAGCCAAATCAAAGATAATCAAATAATTATGATGGCAAAATATAGCAAGAACACGCAAAAACATGCAAAAACTGTGTCTCGCACTCGAATCTGACACGCCTTGAGAAAATGAATGCAGCGGCATGGGCGGCGGGCAAGACATTTGCCGCCACACAGGATGTTCGGGCAAACCTGCAGTGAGCAAATGATGCGCGAATCAGTGGAGGTTTGAAGAGTATGAAACCATTGATTCACAGAATCGGAAGCAACAGATTCCAAGAACTGCCCTGCTCATAATCCGTCCCTACCACATACATGTACATACGATTGAATAATATTGAATACTATTGATAAGTAAGCCCCCAATAAATTACACGTGATTACACTCAGGGCTTTCAGGATAGATTCATTTTACATCATTGCGCCACATTTGCAAATCAACTTTTCACGGCTTTGGCATGAGACATTCTGAGCCCTCCGACCTGGCTCAAGTCGGGAGTGCGCTCACCCTTGTTCGGCATGTTTGGCATGTTCGGCATGTTTGGCATGGGCATGGGCACCAAAAAGCAGGCTGCGTTAAGTGGAACCAACGGTGCCAGAAAACCATGGTTGATCTGCGCAGTCTGCACATGTTGAATGGGCAGCGCAGGGACTTGCTGACCAAAGGCTGGTGAACCAAATGCCACACTTACCGATGGCTGCATCTGCGGTTCGGTGGGCACTAGTCCAGGTTGCACCATCACATTCTCATCTCTCTCGTCCCATGGATCAGGGCTTTCACAACGACAGCTCCAACTCTTCGGAGTTCGACTGTGGTCTTCTAAAGCTTCGCTGTCATGCAAAGGCAAGTGAGTCAATGTCAAGCCATTTGATGAACATGTAGAAGCTATGGATTCGATTCCGGGCAAATCATTCGTCTTCCTCTCCAACTGACCGCGGTTGCCCCGCTCGCTTCTAGGCCCGTCTTTTTCGGATGCCATGGCTCCTACTTCTTCCAGACTTGAGCAAAATGCTAATACTTCAGCCAAGCACATTGGAATTGAAATCAGGAAATTCCTGTTGGCATCTAAAAGGGACACCCCAATGAGCTCACAGTGGAAGAATGCAGTGCCTGAGGATCCTTGTGATCAGTGGTAGATTTGGGCGCTTTTGTTGGGCGCCCAGCAGTGATAGTGAAATCCCTTTCGAAAAAAAAAAAACATCATCACTTCAGTAAGCTTGAGATGGCTCGAGGGTCGTGAACTCGGCCGACCTTTATTAAGAAGTTTCAGAGGAAAGCCCCAACATCTTCCAAAAATCTGCCTGGATCTCAACTTGGCAGGAATTCAGCAGCCTGACAGTGTTCACGTTTTGCGGCTGAACTGGTTCTGCTCAAGCGGTTTATATCAACGTTTTGTGTCTGCAACGATTTGGCATTACGCGGCAGCTGCGTAGATTTTCCGCAGGGCTGTCATGTACCAGGCACAATGGAAAGCTGGAGGTTAGCACAGGGGCATCTCCAGAAGTGCACACAACCATGTTCCAGGAATCGGCACAATGGCTAAGTCTGCATCTGTACATGACTGAAGTAAAATGAAGGCTCCTCAGGCCCCAAAGACAGTGCAAATAGATGCAAAAAAGAACATGTCATAAGTAAATACAAATGTACACAGTAGTACTAGGTGTTCAAAAGGAAACAGCTAGGCTTGTCCGTAATGACATTGCATTCCATATATATACTCCATAATCATGTATTCTTCACCATGCAAAACTCTCTGCACTGCAGCAGCTAGGGCCAGAGTCGGCAAAACAAAGCAAAACGTCAAAGTCCGTGACCACGAGCAAAAGTTTCGGCTGTTTTGAGTCCACAGACCTAGTCGCTTTCAGTAGTTTGCGGGGCAATGTCATCTTCCAGGATGAGCTGGGGCTGGGTAAGCTTGCGTACTGGAAGCTGCCCCTGTTTCTTCCATAAGGCTGATGCACACACGGCGATGGCCTTCAATCATGGAGGTCAAGGCACAATGGCACCCTGGAGATACTGGAGATTTGGCACAGCGGCATCTCCAAAATAAGGATGGTGACTATTGCTCAGTCTGCATCTGTACATGTCGGAAAAGCAAAAATGAATCAGGCCCCAAAGGCAAAAGTGCAAATAGAAGCAAAAAATTTGTCTTGGATGATCATTGGTTCATCATAAGAAACACATGAACAACTTCAGCAGTAATTATCACACAAACGCACACGGCAGCGCCAGGTGTTTGAATGAAACAGCTAGCCGCTAGCCTTGTTCCATCACATTGGAGCCAATAGGGCCATAGTGGGTGAAACAATGCAACACTGGAGGGAGGGTGCTGCTTTCAGACTTGCCAAGTCAAAAAAAAAAGGTTCGGCTGTTTTGTGGCCACGGACCTCGTCATCATGTGCTGCCTTAGCTTTTGACGTACTTCATGTCGATCCATGCCACTTTGTCATCGTAGGCCACTTTGTACATGTCCTGGCACAAGCTGGGGCTATCAATTGAGTTGTTGCCGTTGTTGCCATTGAAACAACCCTTTTTACTTTTTAATCCTCTTTACCTATCCACGGCCCCTGTCATTTCTTTGTCACAGCACACAGGGTTCTTACATTGATACCCTGCCTGGCCAAACTCAATCACCACGGCCCGTGTCGGCTTATCAACAATCTTCGGGTCGTAAAACAAGATCTCGACGTCATCTTCCAGGATCGGCTCCACTTCCGGGATCTGCTCATGAGGCTGAGCTCGGGCTGGGTATGCTTGCGTACTGGAACCTGCCCCTGTTGCTTCGGACACCATTTCAGATGGAACCAGTGTGGCAGCATCCCAGTTATCGTCCGGCATGCCCGGCAACTCCTTTGCGCGCTCCGGGATTTGATACTCCACAGACTGGGGATCAAACGGATGCACGGAGCCATCTTCGAAGCGCACCCAGCATTTGCCTTGGCCAAATTTTGGATTCGGGCACAAGCGAGCAATACCTCGCCCTCCTTCTCCAGCTACATGAACTTTGTACTGCTTCTTGTCCTCAAGAAACTCTGCTGGGCAGTCCACTGGATGCAACATCGCTTTGAAAACAAGACGAAAGCTTCGTTTCCCTTGGGCAACCGGAACCACCAAAGCTTCCTGCGGATGATCAAAGGGACAATGCTTGTTCGAAGGAAGCATCAGCACCAGCTTTCCATGCAGGGACTCGCGTTTCGGATTGTTGAACAGCGTAAGCTCTGAGAAGCGAATCTCAAACAAGTCCCCAGGCGCCCATGGCTTCCAGGGGGGCTCTGCGAACTCCCAATTCACTTGGTGAGCGCGCTCACCCTGCTCGGGCATCGGAATTTGCCGAATCCTGGCTATCCACAAGGCCAAATTACTAAAGTGCCTTCCCTTGCCCTTTACTTGCAGGTGTTCTCCCTTGTAGATTCTCTCGAGGAAAGCATTGCGATCCCTATCATGGAGCGCCGCATCCAGTTTCTCTGGCTGATGGCTGCTTTCATGACGGCAATGAATCAGTTCTAGCTCCACATTGGTTTCCTCATGAAGCTCAAGTGGTTGTACACAGCCAGTGTTCAGGTCCTTTGTGCCAAGTACTTGGAGAATGATGTCGGTGCGGCATGTGCCCAGAACGTGATCTAAGATTTGCTGTTTCTGGTCCAGCACGTCCTGATAGAAACATGTCACAAATTTGATCTTCACTTTACTAGCATTGTTTGCATCCTTGGGGGTCATGAGCAGGAGATGTCCCAGTCTTTTGTGTCCCCTTTGGGCTGGGAGATGAAACATCTTGATTTCGTGCAACTTTGGGATCGTCACCTCTGCACGAGTGACGGTGACACTAGAATCATCTTTTGGAATATGCTGGTCAAGCTCTTCTGGGAACAAATCTGGCTCTGGTAAGTTGTAGTTGATGTCGACCAACATGTTTTTCAGCAAGCTTTCTTTTCGATCATTGATTCTTCCAGCATATTGACTGGTTCCACTCGGTTGTGTCGAATTCTGGTCTTGGGCATGGTCCATCCCTGTTGCTGTGGCTGCCCCCCATCCCTTGCCGCCCTTGTCCCTTCCGTTGTCTTTGCGGAATCCGTCGCCTCCCCCCCATCCCTTTCCGCCTTTTTGGGATCCGTTGGCTCGCCCTCCATCCCTTGCCCCCTTGTCCCTTCCGTTGTCTTTGCGGAATCCGTCACCTCCCCCCCATCCCTTTCCGCCTTTTTGGGATCCCATGGGTTGTGGATGCATCGTCGCTGGGTTCATCGTTTGGGAGTGTTGCCCAGCAAATTGGCTCTGGCTCTGCAACCAACACCTATACAAAAATTGATGATACATCGCTGGGTCCATGGCTTGAGCTTGGTTCTGATGGTTCTGCTGCGGCATGGTCCAGTTGCCTGGGGGACCCACACCCGGCTGTGTGTGCTGATGCCCCTGCCAGCAATTCCATGCTGGCTCTGTCGGTGGCACATACTGGGAAGAACCCATGGGTGGTTGAGACATCGTTGAGTTCATGGTTGGGGCTGGATTGGTCTGGGTATTCGGCACCAACGGGTGTTCTGGGACTTGGCCCTGGCCCATGGGGTTTGGGGATGGGCTTCTGCACCTCGCCAAACTCCCCGGACTTTCTGGTTCGGACGCCATGCCTCTGGCTAGCGGCTATGTCGGAGACGGTTTCGCTTGAGCAAAATTCAGGCAGACCAAACAAGTTGTTGCTGAAATTCACAACCTCATTGCATCTCTTTGATTCACAAGGACCGATCCAAATACACAACTTTGGCGTTTTGAAAACCATGTTCTGTTCCAATGGGCTGCACTGCATGTTAGGCTTTTGACGAAGCTGAACATCTGCAAAGCTAAAAACTGGCACCACTGGGCTCCAAAAGCAACTGTTCAACGGTTAATCTTCAGCAGTTTTACTGTAGCAAATTGGGAAGGCGGCCTTCAAGCCTTCCAAGAAGAAAAAAATTGTTGACATCGTCTGCGGCATATGTTGCGTCCAGACCTGCAATCAAAGCACTGACATGTACGCAACAAGAACACCACAGACATCCACATTTCAAAATGTGTTGCTTGCAAACGTTCAAGAAGTGGACCGAGCTCAGGTTGGAAAAACTAGATAAGCATGGAACAACCTGATGACTTTGCTGATGGAATTTTTGCCTGCTTTTCAGCACGGCACACATGAGTAAGTTCAACCCCTTGTTGGATGACAATAACCCGCCTCCAGCACGAACACAGCCGCAACACCTGCCACAGTCTGACGACATGTTTTCATTTCAAGTTGAACTCAGCACTACCTCGTTTTTCAAAAGGGTCCTGGTACAGCTAGTGGGTCCCAAACGCATCCATCTTGCTTGTCCACACCTGAAATATTCGAACACTATCGCAAATACGTTCAAAAATGATCAAAGACGGAGGTCGGAACAGCCATCGGCATGTCACTATAACAAATGTTTGTCTGCTTCTTAGTACCGTTTTCATTACGCCGTCAAGCGGCAACAGTGTGCCTTTGTTAGACAAAGCACCTTCCTTCGTACTTGCTAGTGACTTAACCGATCACTGCAGCTCACTTCTTTGAACAAAGCATGCAAGCAAGCACGGACCTTTTTAGAAGACCTGAAAAGGCATGGGGTCATACAGGTCTGAACATCCAACTTGATAAATCATCAAGAAGAAAGAGAAACAAGACTTGAACAGATAAGCCCACCAGAACCTTCCAGAGATGTAAGACGCAGAACATGGACACAGAAGGGCGAGAGTCGAGAGACATCAGGCCACATGACATGAACGGTCTTACTGCAACTGGGGGTTCATACAAAGAGAGCTAAATCTACCCAGGCCCTGTTTTTCACTGAACAGACTGCGACCGATGATCGATCAAGGCCGGAGGCCATACCACTTGAACAGATTTCCAACCGGCTCGTTCGCCCGTTCTCAAATCATTACGAGAAGGCCAATCTGCCGGGTTGGCATCTGTAGCTATACGATCGATAAAAACTCGAGCACGGAGCTCAAATACAAGATCCCAAAAGACCGAGATCAAATGACACAGATCCTCCTTGGAAGAGTAGCCCTTAATCAGAGCCGCCTCGACCGCTTCTGAGTCAATGAGCAAAATGATATCTGCTCCATACAGACGATCTTTGAAAGTCTGGAGAGCCAAAATGGGAGCAACCATCTCTACTGGAACTATCTGAGTTTTTCTCATCAACCACTTCTTCTGAACAGACTTTGGTACCACAGCTGTGAACTGCAACGGGTGGTTCATGTTCCGATCGAACAGCACTGCTCCTACACGATCAGGTAGAACTTGCTTCGATCTCGGATCCGGAGTGAATCCATCTGTGAACAACACTGCATCAGCTGGCTTCTCTGATCTAATGTCGATTGGGCGAGGGGGACCATCCAACACCAAATGCTTCCACTGCAAGAGAGAGATCCTCAGAGCTTCATCGATAGTAAAACCATCTTCCGAGGAGAACCGAGCGTACTGTCTCTCGGAAATTGGCCTCAAGAAGGCTCCCCGACAGCTGGCTGGCGCCGAACATGAGTTTCCCTTTGAGCTTTCCTGCAGAACCTGGATCTAAAAGGCCATGATCAAGTCTGGATTCGATCTCTTCGACCAACTCCTGTTTCCTCGACTCTTTGATCTCTAGAACTAGCTTCTCCAGGTTGTAGGTGACGCCTAAGATCGTAAGATCTCTGGAGAGCTGGAGTTTCTTAGCATCAAATTGAGCACCTAACCACCAATGCACGAGCTGTGCAATTTCATGTGCTGAGCTAACCGTCTCTGCGATCTCGAAGCCATACTTGTCGTCATAGAAGCTGAATGCAACCAGTCCAAAGATCGAAACCAAGAACTCATTAATTGCAGCAGACCTACGATTGTAGTTAGACAGCCGAAACCAGTCCGAAAGAATGGCCCACCATCACGAAGAAAGCAGGTTTACCAGAACTGGGGTTCTTCATGGTGATCACGCTGTACTTGCGATCGGCCGGCCTTATAGGCACTTGACGATAGGCTTTTCTCTCATCTAAGACCCATCCCCACAACTGTTTGTCAGGACATTTCGAGAGAAGACTGCGCAAGGCTGACACGTTCGTATCGGTCGAGGGCAGTTGGAGCTTCTCAGAGATCTCTGTAGCTTGGTTGATAAGGTTCGTGGTTGCACTGTCGCAGCCTCTGACCTTATTCTTTTGAACTACTTCGAACCTCTGTGTGGGTATCCAATCATTCTGACCTAGAAAATTGGTCACTTCATCTTCTTCCTGAAAAGGTCCCTTGCAGGATCCTTCTTCCACATCCTCGAGCGTAGCTTCCCATATCTTCTGAAGGTTTTGCGACACCGGCAGAGCTGCTACCCTCTTGATGATCTTCCTCCTGATCTCCCAGGCCCGTCGCTGAAGCTCAGCGATCTGAACAACTTTCTGAGGCTTGTCGAAAGCAGGCCATCGATGGGACTTCTCGATAGGCCCCACAATGGGAAATCCATGCAGAAGAGCGGACGGTAGAGTCTGATCAGCGGACGCCACAGCCTGCAGCATGATCTTGTAGAGCTCAACGTTGCACGTCTTGCCAAGAACTGGTGGTGAGTGATCATGTACGCCACGAAGGAGTCTGCGAAGATATGGATCTTGGATCTGACACAAGTGTAAATCAGATGTTTGGAGTGCTTGTTGAGCCACCGGAGTCCATTGACGCACCAGAGCTGCACGTCTTCGCAGAACATCCGTGGGATCTCGAGCCAATGCATCCAGAGCTGCTTCGAGATGAGCTTCTAGAGGAGAGAACACTGAAAAGGGGTGGGGGATGTGCATCACCCACTCGATGGCGGCACCCGGCTCAGTCTCAATGTCGAGCAAAGGCTTACGGGCACCTCTCTTCAGTTGATATCCAGAGGCTTCAGCTGCGAGAGCAGATCTGTGTTGACGATGCTGCTTCCATGCAACAGATTGGCCGAGAGGTCTCTTACGATCTGTTTTGGGAGCCACTAGTTGAAAGGACGGTTCCAGTTGAGCGAGCGGATCATTCCAAAGCTGCTTCATGCACTGAGCAATGATCTTGCACATCGCCGGAGGATATACTTGGGCGAGCTTCGTGCGATAGACCACTCTGCCGAACTGTTCACTGAAAACCTTGCCTTTAAGAACCACATGTTTATGATTCCCTGGGCATAAACGAGCAAGTGGTATCTGAAAAGATTGATGAGAAACAAGAAAACGAGTTGGTTTCTTGGAGGGAGCCCCGAAAGCACATTGATCAAAATCAACACAAAAGGCTCTGGCAGCCCGCAAAAGGTCTGCTAGAGCCGGTGTATCCCAAATGAGGCTTCCGAGAGGGTTCTCAATAGAAAAATGTTTGCCTAACAAAATCAAAGCTGCACAAGCTTCACAGGTGCGATCCTTGAACAAGTTGCCCAGAAATGCTTGATACCACAAGTCCCCTGCCAACGACGGGAGCCCGTCAGGAAACTCTGCACTTCGAAGAGGCGGTGGACCACCATCTCCCAGTTTTCGAGCTGCCGAATAAGTGTTGCAGGGCGTGCCAAAGTGAGCGAACCAGATTGCTTCAAGAAAGATCAGCTTCATGACAAATTGCCAGCGAGCTGCATCCATCACATCGAACGGTGCTGGGACTGCCGAACAGATGGTGATATCATTTGGTGGTAGGCATGGAATGCCTGCTTTCCGAACGGCTTCTGTCAAATGAGCGGTTCCTGAAAAGACTTCCAGGAACCAAGGGCCTTGAGCTGCCACCAAATGAGCATCATCTGGTACGTCATTCCAAGAGAGCCATGGACCCTGAGATACAGGGGCAACTTTCGGCCTCTGAGCTGAGGCTTCATTCGTGCCCTTGGCTCTCTTTGTCCTCCTGGGGTGCGAGCCAACACCCTGGAGGTGGAGCCACAGGGGCTCAATGGTTGCCGTGCCAGGGGTGAGCACCCCCGCACTCCACGCAAGAATGAACGTCGCGGCATGAATCTCCGAATCGACATCCGAGCGAACAGTTGAAAAACGGGCACCTCCTCTTGCCACTGTACTTGAAGCTCGTGATCTTCTCCGAATCGGCATCCTTCTTCGGGTCGGCGATCGCCTGCTTGGCCCGCTGGACAAGTTGCTTTTGCCGCTCACGTCTGGCTTTGTTCCTCTTAGCCTTTGATGAGGGGCGAGGCGGGGATCCTGACTTCGAACGAGATCTCTTCCTTGAGTTCCTTGGAGGTGTGACTGGAGCTTGTTGACCCGCCTGCTTGAACTTGTCCAATTCTGCACTTGACCTGGCATCATTCCAGAGCTGCTTGTGGTTAGTGAGAACTTCTAGGAGAGCCGATGAGAAGGTAGGAAAAGACTTCCTCTGATCATAGTTCAGGCGGTGAGCCTTCTTCCTGATAAGGCTATCCACTGCGAGAAGCAGAGCCAACCCGCGGTTCTCATGCCTCCACTCCTCAAGTTCCGATAGGTATTTCAAGGGACCAGCTGCTACTGTGAACTCACAGATGTTGAGATACTCCAAGGCAACGAAGAAGGCATGCAACTTGTCGATGACTTGTGCCTCAGAGGCAGCCTGAACAGGTTGATCCGTGACGACGACCTTGATCAAGTCCTCCGCTGTCTTGGAGATCCCGGATTTCTGGACCACTTGCTCACTTCTGGCGCGGAACTCGCCCACCTGGTAGAAGGGGATCGCTCCATGCACCAGAAAGTCACGCTGGATCCGCTCAACTAACTTGCGATGTGGCTCCCGATGGGGAGGCATGAGAACGTCAGGGTGAGCTGCGACAAACTGCTCTCGAAATTCTGCATGATCATCACCCGGAATCTCCGGAACTTTGTTGGGATCTTCTTCCATCTTTGCTCTGCGATTGGCGTAGTGCTCTTGCATGGTGGAGCAGATCTTCCACACTGCTGCCAAAGAAGTCAGAGCAAGTTCTTGCTTAGCTACAGTGTCTCCGAACTTTGTATCATCAGCCACAATCGCTTTGAGGGTAGCCTTCACGGTCGGAATGGCGTCGCCGAGCATGGCAAAGGTCTCCAAAGTAGTGAGGCCAGTTTCTGACATGAGTAGGCACAAAGGTTCTGACAACTTTTGCCTGCCGAACACTTGCCTCAACGCCAGATCTGGCACCTTATCCACTGGATACTTGGTGCGATCCACCATGTTGGATGAGATGAGAGAACGATCGGTTCAACACAGGATCTGAGCCTGCCTGGCTTCAGTCCCTGCGCGAGTTGCGATCGAACATTCGAGAGTGTCTGCCTAGAACCGGAACCATGGTTGATCCATGACCGTCCGAGCTCATGTGACACGTTTTTACTCGCTGATCTTACTGTCTGATCCGGAAAAAGACGCAACTATGTCTGGCCTAGATCTGGCACAAGCTTTACAGAAAACGGAAATGTCCGGCAATGTGCTCCCTACAGAACTGCATTCACTCAAAGGGAACTTCTTACATGCTAGAGAATCTGGGTCGCCAAGAGCAGTGGCATGGAACTTGTAGTCATAGTAGGTTCCTGGAGCCGGAGTCTTGGTGAAAAATTCCATGCCATCAGCATCATCATCGGCGGCATCCATGAGCATGGTATTCTCATCTTCGACGATCGGATGTTTTTCATGAGAGAGGTCCCTGACCTGCTGTTTGATCATCGTAGCCGGAACTGACGACCGGTTCCCGGTGTATTTCAGGACAAGAGGTCCTGGGTCTTTCCAATTTGCTTGAAGACCGATCTCCTCTGAAGATCTTCCTGCGTGAACAGCTGCGTCAAGAAGAGTTACTCTGCACGAATGTGCCGTGAGATTCGACACCGACTCGATGGACAGTGCTCTGGATCCAGCGTTCATCTTGAGACCTTCGACCACACATCCTGCGAAGAACTTCATCCACTGCACTGACCTCTGATAAGTTGGTGGACGCTCCATGAACGTATCCCTGGTGTTCAGCTCCTGAACCCAGAAGTCTCTCTCAGGGAAATCTTGATCCAGGAAGAGCTCCCAACCTACCTGGAGCCAGTTCTGAACTTTGAATCCCACTGCTGGGACAACGAACCTTGTCCCAGCGCGCTTGCGATCAACCTTGGTCTGCCATGCCACACCAAAGAGACCTTCATCTTGCATCCTGAGCTCATGAGGTCTCACGTGTATGGCATCGTCAAACCTGAGCGAGGCGAAGATCATGCACAAGATCCACCACACGAAGATCCTCGCTGCAACTGGGAAGAACTCCCCCACCACTATATCTCCTCCAAACCAGAGACCACTGGTATTGGTATGGGGACTGCTTCTTTGAGAGTCTTCGCTCTTTTGACTACGACCGATTCTTGCAGAGATCTCAGCCTGCGATCATCCAAATCAGGCAGGCTCAAGGCTAGCCTTGACGCCACCCATTTCAGAGCTGTTCTGAAGGAAGGGATGACGGAAGCACCGCACTCCCTCTGATCTAGAAATAGTGAGTACTTCAAGACCTTGTCGATCGTCAAGGGATAAACGGGGATGGAGTTGAAGTCAAACCAAATCTCCATCCTCTCAAACGATCGAATGTGGGCAGCCATCGTGCGAGGAGCCCCTGAAATCAAAACGAGTTGTTTCAGTTTGGCGAGCTCTCCGTTCGAGAGATCATCCGATTGGTCATCGCGTGTCAGAAGCTTGGCCTCAGACCCCGCTCTACGACCTATAGCTTCTAGCCGTGCGGCCCACTTCGCCTTCTCGGCGTTCTCTGTGTCGAGCAGTTGTGAGCTCGAGGATTCGGGCTCTGAAGATCGACGTTTCTTTGACGGAGCCGTCGGCTTAGAGACTAACGCTCTGATCACCGCTTCTTTTCTGAGTTTTGCGATGGATGAGCTCTCACGCTGGAGGGTCCGTGTCTCGCACAGGCCAAACCCTAGCTGAAAAGCAGTTGATTCCAAAAACAGTTTTTCAGAAGCGATTGCCAAAAACCAGAACTGTTCAAGTTGTGAAGAATCTTGACAAATAGTCTGAGCAACTTCGTGATCAAAAGTACTAGACATGTCACAGACTCTACTCGCGAACTCTGAAGCTGACGATGCATTCATTGCGGAAATGAACGCCAAGTCACCGATAGGCGTCTGAAGAATGGCCTGAGCGAATGCATCACTGAAAACGGGTAATGAAAGAATCTTGAGTGTCCACCTGTTACCTTGAGCCATGATCAACCTACCAACTGAGACATCATGCGGTCACGATTGAAGTGAATGACATGAACACATGAACGAGTGACTCAGTGGAAACTGCTGACTGATCACGGCACAAGAAAATGCAAAAACGGAAAACAGTTGAACAACTTAATCATGTGAATTGATGTGATCACATCCATGAAAACATGTTGCTCACAATGCTGGATCCCTCATGGTTCCGGCTCTCGT
>OMLO01000986.1_pt1 | contig 20829 bp, 14 predicted proteins | sample 1674811 | NCBI WGS metagenome assembly OMLO01 (sample SAMN06265003, study PRJEB25207) | coral metagenome | isolation source: Coral host | place: Mexico:La Bocana,Puerto Morelos, Mexico | collected 2008-11-13 | reverse complement strand
CCTACCCTTTCATATACCTAAACTTGTGAAATCCCTACCCTTTTATATACCTGAAGCCTGAAAAAGGTACCCCTTTCCGGCGGAGCCTCCCCGTATAGGCCATTATAGGGAGTACACCCCCCCCAGGAATAATAGACACAATTGTCATCACCAAATTGTGTTTCATCTGTAATCACATACAGTATGTGTTAATTTTGACAATGGTCACAAGTTAGAATCACACATACATGAATTTTTATCATCTCGTGTTGAAACGTGTTTGTTTTACACAAGGTGGAAACGTCTGATCATGCCCGACTGAAGATCAAGATTGCAATGAACAACTTTTTTGAGGTCAGTTTTAATTTGTAGACCACTTGTTAAGACTCAGTGTAGATTCTTGTTAATTTTTTAATTCCATAGAAGAGATAATTGTTTTAATTGTTTTAATTTGTTTTCTCTGATGTGTTATCTTTTCAAGTACTCTGGTTAATTCTGAATGCATACGTTTTTAAACTAGAGAGACTATTCCTCAATTAAATTAATATTCATTCTCCATATTTTTGTTATTTATATATTCAGGTTGAAAGAGGAAATGACGAATCTGAGCAAGCCATCTTTTCTGTTCCTGATTACACTGGAAATGCCTGCAAGAGTGTAGGTATGGTATGTCATGTAAAACAATCCCATGTTTCCAGTGTTTGGTGGCTTTTTGACTAACGACTATTCTATCTTATCTTATTGACAAAATCGTTGTAAACGGCGGTGCGCGTATTTCGTTGGATAAGATATTTCCCTTGTGTCTTCTTTAAAGCACGACAATTCGTGTCTGCGTACTTGAAATGCTGTCCTTCTGCTATTTTTAGCCAGCCGGATACGTGGTAAAGTAGCTCAAGTTCCATTTGACGAGTTCCATCGTTACTCCACGTCTATTATCAAGAAGGCTGTGTTTGGTGTGGACAAGGACGGAAACGTTAAGCAACGGCTTAGATTTGATGCAAACCAACTGGTAATGTTAATCAATTATTCAGTGTCAGGCAGTTCCTGTTGTTTCCTCAAGCTTTCTCTGAAACGGTTTTGGTGATGGCCCCAGTCCGGAGGGCAACTTTATCAAATACAAACATTACAAAACCTGGTAACACGCGTGCTCGAATCACGTTTCCTAAAAATACGCTCTGAAAGACTTGTTTTGTAGGCTGGGGTGATATGTAAACTAACTGGCCCTATAATTACATTGCAAACACACTATTCAGTGAGACCCTTGCAAACAACTAATCCTTGTTACTTGAAAACATAGTTGCTAAACTTTTGCATTTTCACGCAGCGTTTGTTGCGGAAGCAAATTTTGTCTCCTAGAGGCAAACAAAAGTTTGTTATTGTACCTTTCAGAACAGTTTTTGCTTCTGCATTTGTCCGTTTGGGAAAAAAATTGAGTCAACTAGCAGGTAATGGTATAGGGGACATGTTGCGGAAACAAATACTGTTTGCTAAGCACTCGAAAACACGTAAATGTTTTGGCCTCGAGTCAAAGTTTTCTCTACCAGTCTGTTTTACCAGTTTAGAAACTCGTGTGGAAGCAATATTGACTAGTTTCTACGGAGTACGACTTATTAAAAAAGTTTCCTAGCAACAAGTAGTGCAGCAAGTGTAGTAATTGTAGAGGAAATGGACGAAAGGCGAGGTAGACACAGAAGCCAAATCACGGTACAAAAAAAAGCAAAAGCCTGGAAGAAATTATAATGACGAGAAGATGGCCGGAGTACTTATTAACCTGTGTGAAGAAAGAGATTGTTTGTGGGAGGTACATGAAGTAAATCAAGAGTTTATGACAAACTGCGAACTTTTAAATCCATGCTTATACGATGAAGAGAATGAACAATTAATAGTTGGGAAGTTTAATTTTCTTTTTCGATGTATTTTTTTAGGTGGTAACTAATGTGGATATTCAAAGTATTGAACCTGTGGACCTACACATGAGTGAAAGTCTGAGTAAATCTGTCCAAATGGCAATTGAGATTTCCACCAAGTAAGAACTTTGTTTACAAAGATTGGAGCCTGCCATTGTAACGTTAGAGGGTTGATGGAGAGAGCAATATCCTGGCCACTTGATAGCACGACATTCGGTCTCTTCAGCTGTCAGGCTATGTCTGAAAAAGCTTTAAAAATTGATACCACCTGTTACGAAGATCAGCTCAGTCCTGCCCACACACTAAAGACTCCATTTTATATTTTTAACTTACGTAGAATTAAGCAGTATGTAGAGTGCACGAGAGATCGTACAAGAGCAGTCAGTGGTTGCCAATCAAGAACCCCTCCTAGTTTTTGTTTAGAGAGCGGCCAATGCCGAATGTTAAAGACTAATTCTCGTTATTTCCTGTCGTGTATTTCTTTTTTTGTTGTTTTTGCGAGGTATCTTCACACAAAAATTAGATGTTGATTGATTTACCACGATAGGTCCATTGAGCGATCGGCAGAACACGAAGCAAAGAGAACGGAACAAATGGCCAAAGGAATGTTAGAAAGACAGAAACTCACTAACGAGAAGGTTAGTATATACTGCCCAACAATTTGAATCAAGAAATCAAAAAAGTCAAGTAGCCAGTGGTGCCATTATGGCGGCAATACGACAAAGACAAAACCCAAACTGATAATTATCGAAATCACTCTAGTTTCATTTCTGTGTGTTGCAACAAGGCGTGCTGTTTACAGGGGATAAAGTTGGACTTTGTTCGTTAGGACATGATTGCCGACCCCTTCTTCTCGCTTCCCGGGAGGAGACATTTCCCTAAGAAAATGTAGATATACGGACTGAGCATGCAATTTTTCCAGCGCTTTTCCTGTTTTTTTTTTTTATAAGTCTAGTGAGTAAGGTTAAATTTCTTATTTCTAGGAAGCTGAGAATGCGCGAGTGAAGTTATTCGAACTGAAGGCAGTGACAGCTGCAGTGGAATCCTCAGGACAAACAAAAGCTGAAGCGCAGGTCAGTTACTCAATTACATTTCACGTGCTGGTTTCTCATTTTCTGTGTCTTTTTGTTGATTGTTTCATTTGCTGCTCAGGATTCCTAGCTGTATTTAGTTTCATTTTAATAGGCCCAAGCTGAACGGTTACTGATTGAAGGCGAAAGTGCAATAGAAGGTAATTGAGTCAGTCAGTCAGTCAGTCAGTTGTATTGCATTGGTTGGTGAAATTACAGCTTTTTGGCACTTATGTGAGTTTTTTTCCTTATTAGTTGCAAAGCTGAAAGCGGAAGCTGAAGAGGTTCAGCTTATTGCCGAGTTAGAATCTAAAAAACTGGTAAGTTATAGAAGAAACGCTTTTACCTGTTCACAGAAAACTGTCTTTTTGGAAGTGGAGTGCTCATTCGAACGCGATCATGATGTTTTTTTTCTTATTTTCAGGAAAAAGAAGGCGAACTTGAACATCAGAAAAAACTCAATGAACTGGAGCTACAGAAAGCCAAGGAATTAGCAGAAATCGAGGTTTGAAACCAATACTCCGTCAGTAATAGTAATGGTAATAGTGTTTTAGGTGATCTCTTCATAATTTCTTTTTTTTTTTTGCTTAGTCAAATAAGTTCGCGTCCATGGTAAAATCCGTGAGTTCTGACACGATCAAGAAGATTGCTCGCTCTGGTCCCGAGTCACAGGTAAATTGAAAGAGTCTCTTAATTTTGGAAGTGTTTCTATAAAAGGACGTACTCCTTTTAAAGGACTTACAGGCCGTAACGCGATTTCCAGTTAACTGAGAAAAAATGATTTTGTGCTTGATTTACTTTAGCTTTGTAAGCGTTTGCTCCATTTTAAGTGGTAACCAATCAAAGTAAACACACTTGTTGGATCAACAAATCGGATCCACAAGGAGGCCAATCGTGATTTTGCTCTACGCGCCGGTTTTCCTGCGCTTTCCAGTTGGGTCAGTTGGAATGAGCCTCAGCTTCTTGTGCTGATTGGCTAATTGTGTGAGGTGCGTTTGTTGTGATTGGTCAGGCTTGATTAACGGGATCTCGTGGTCTTGAAATCTAGATTTCATGTCAAGTAAGGCAGGTTGCTTGCCAAAACAGAACCCTTTTTAAGAGGGTTTTTGTGTAAATGGCATGTTATTTACAAATTGAAGCGCATCAAACTGCTTGATATTAAGATATATTTTCACTTGGCTGTTTTTAACAGGCTGGGCTTCTCAAGGCACTGGGAATACAGAATGTACTTATCACTGACGGCTGCACACCTCTAAACTTGTACCAGTCTTCTAGCGGCTTTGCTCAGCCGGGAATGATGAGTTAGAGACTGAAATGGAACGTATTCCGCTAAATGCAGGATATTTAGTAAAAATTTGTAAATCTCCGTTTACTTGCACGTACTAGTAGAAACAATTTATTAATGCTGAATTAAGTTTGAAATTTAGGTAGTGAGACATATTTGAAGCACCTTACAAATAGAATCTAATTTGAAAGGGACTGGCTGAATCATTTGAAGACTGAGTAGACTATATTCAGTATATTCTTCATACCTTACAAATCCAAATGTCGATATGTGCGTCTCTGCATTAGTTTCCTCCGTGTGAAAAGTCAAAAAAGATGTCGCAGTTACAAGTTAGCTAAATAAAAGTAATGTTCCTGTCGTGTTAGCTCTTCACGTATGGCATGCCTGTAACAGTATCAGAAAATAAACCAATCACGAATTGTTTTCCCTCGTGTGAAAGCATTTTTCCGCTGCACATGCCTTGCACGTGCCTCGCACGTGCATGGATCGGAATGTTTTATTAAAAGGAGTAAGCGCAGGAGGAGGGGAGAGAAGGGAGAGTAGGTGTGTTTACCCCCCCCCCCGGTTCCACTAGATGTGATGGCTTGCAAATCGCTCGAACCTGGTATCACTGTATTTTAAGAATGAAAATGCCATTTTGTGGTTGTCTTAGAAAGCACCAGTTTTTCAAACCTTCGGAAGGGAAAATTCCTCGGCGGATCCTCCAGCACAAGTTTTTCAGCGGTCTCCCCTTGATCTTACCTGGATATTCACATATCGTGAATTTGTTGACATGAGCTACCATGGTCGCCTGTTCCCTTGTTCCGTTAGTGTAGCTAACAATTCCAGATGATAGCGACTGCCATATTTGATATTCCGTGCGGGACTGTGTCCAATTTACCTCCACTGCAAAATTCTCAGATGTCCCATTTCTTATTTGCTCATTAACAGTTGCATTCCTGATTGTAAATTGCTAGTGTGTGTTTCTATCAAACATTGTACTTGTTCTATATATCGTTTCTTGTCTCGATTTCCTTTAAATGGTGGTGAAAATGGTGACCCAACGTTTTTTGTCACTGATGACCAACCTCAGTCCATGGCGGGTGTAACCATGGTAGCAGTAGGAAAAGAAGTCCTATTGGGGGATTTTGGGATACGAAATATAAATGTAAAAACTGACAGGGGTAAACGATATTTGGGGGAAAAATTAATTGTATATGGGGTAACAGATATTCCAGGAAATCGAATAGAAATTAACATAATACGGGATTTTTTAAGTCAAAAATTAACAGATTTTGGGATACTCAGAACCCTAATTTAACCTCTACAGAAGGAGCTCTGGCTCATGGACTCCTGTCAATATCAAATATATTACAACTGCATGTTTTCTTGCACGAGCAACATTCAATAGGAGAGGCGCTTCTGAAAAATTGCAGCCCTGCGGCGTTTTTAAATCCGTTAACACGTTCGAAACTGAAAATACGGAAAATAACTAGACTCGATAAATCTGCGGCTGTCATGTTGAACAAAGTCTGCCACCAACTGCGTAATAGCAATTTCTTTGGGGAATCTTTTTTCGCTGTAAAATTACTGAATCTGAGAATTTTTATATTGCACTTACGAAAGCACAGATTTTTGTAAAATTTGAGCACACTGATAAAAGAAACTTAACAATTATTTATGACAAATAAAAGCCCTGTTTCGTGAAGGACAGTTTGCGAAATATTGTCATTGTGAAGTAAAAGCACCGTTTTATATTATAACCAAAAGAACAGCTTTGCCAGACCATGAAACAACTTTCATATTTAGAGTTACTGTGAAGATCTAAAAAGAAAGAGCTAGGTAGAGTTATTTTAACATTTCAAACATTGGTCATTACCATGCATGTCTTCATCAACGACTGGTGGCAGGTGGCTTGGCACGAGACACGAGTCAGTCACGCGTGATCAAACTCGCAACGCGCATGGCTCACACGTCTCGCAAAAATAACATGACCATTTCTGGTGAATCCTTGGAAAAGAAGTCAAACAATTTTCAAACATCAAAACGGCTGACAACACTGGAACTAGCTGGTGATGGTTTATTGCTGACTGAAAAGCTAAACATGACGCAAATAAAATATATAGTTTATTTTGGGACATCTGTGGACTATGGGGAAAATTGATTATTTGGTTGGCTTTTGGCAACTTGCGTACGTTTGTCTATCAATTTTTATCCTAAGGTGCTTGCGATTTTGATGTGTCGGTTTAATTAATTAATAGCGTGGTTTGACAGTTTTCGAATTAATAGTATATGTTAATTAATTTCTTAGGCGCTTCTAACTCCTTGAGGTGAGCGTAATTGACAATTCACGCCCCTACAGTATTTGGATGTCGCTTGAAGATTTATTATATTCAATGAAGAGACAAAAGAAGCGAGCGATAAAAAACACTGGATAACGATTCAGTTCTGATATCAAACTGCATTTAAAAACTGCATTTGAATATCAATTAATTTGACGGATAGAACTTTTGTTCTCTAGCAAAGGAAAATATGTATTTTCACTTATTCCAATGCCAGTTGCCGTATTTATGTACACTGAAACACATATGTATTGGTGCAGTCAAACTGATAATTGTGGTATAATTCTTTTTTGACCCCAGCATTGTAACTGCGTCTTTTTCGCTACAAATGTGTGCGAAAAAAGTTAGCTGAATGTCAGTTTCTTTCTGCCTTGTTAAATTGTTAGCACTTCTTTAGGAAACGAAACTACTTTGATATGCAAGTTTTTTTTAATGGAGAAAAAAACGAAAAATCAGTCAGAAGGAAGGAAATTAAACAAAAGAAACAAGAGAAAATTGCCGGACATGGGAAACAGTACCGGTTAATTACAACGGCAGTCACAAAGATCCAAAAAGACGACCAGTGTTCAAATTCAGCTGTTTTTATAACGGGAACAACAACGAATTGCAAATTTGCGTTCAGTCGTCTAGTGTTACAAAAGCGGATGGTATCCTGTGGCGAAAAGCAGATAGAAGATTGAAAATATAACCAGAAAAATATATACATATTTCCAACAAATATTCGACGTGTTTCGATCTGGCGTTGCAAGAACTATGGAAATTATCCAAACCTACATCCGATATCATTATGTAAGGAACATTTACAAGCCATTATACAATTTTCGTGAGTCGGGGTGGTGAAATTTTTGCTCATTAACAAGCAAACTGTCATCTGCTCTTATTTGATCGTGGTTAAAAAACATCTGCCAAGTCCACAACAACATGCCTCATCATTAACATAATTTCCCCGAAACAAATGACGCTTTATTTTTTCTGTTAAATTCTTAACAACAATTTGTGATATAAAAAAGCAGCGTAGAGCTGCTACGGACTAATAAGAAGACGTTTTTATTTCCTTCTGGTTATATTGGCATTTTAAAAATTGGTGTAATTTTGGATTTCGCTTTCATGCAACGCTGAAAGCAATATTTTTTTATGACGTTCTTTGTCCGAAATCCGCCAATCAGCGAATATTTAATTACAAAAGACTTTTGTTCAATTATTTCCCCTGACAACTGGACTGCATAATTGAGATCAAATGTGTCTCACTTGTCTGCGAGAACAATGGTCGGTGGTCGAAAGCTTTGTCAGGAACTTCCGCCATCTACCGCCTTTCGGCGTTCTTTCAATTCCTGGCATTTTATTGGCTCCCGCTTGAACAAAGCGCCCCACACGCTGAATAGCCCAAACGAAAACAGATATTGTTCCCTTCGGCATTGTTCAAAGACGGCTTGGATTTCCATCATTTGTTTCCACTCCAGTGTTGAAAATTCACCTTTGGACCACCAAGAAGGCTCGGACTTAAAGATTTTCGCCCGAAATTCGAGCCCGGCATTTTGTAGAACTCGCGCGTTTTCCGCTTCGTCACGTGTTTCCTTTGCGTCACGTGATTGCAAGAAATGTCATTTCTCTGCCAGTGATATTAGTTGTGATCAACTCAACAATGGCTACGGTTGCGAGTGGAATCAATAACGCGATCCCAAACGGAGCCGAACTCGGTGAAGTGAAAATAGAAAAGGTTGAACAGATCAAAACGAGTGATCAGAACTTTAACTGGAAAATAACGACGACAGCGCCGAATTATGTCGACGCTAATACCATCCATGCGACGACAACCGTAACAGAAAACACAGTTACTGAAAACACTGTTGTACCAGAATGTCCGCAAATCGATGCTGCCACTTTTAAGCTTGCTGGTCTGCCAATGAAGACACAGATTATGCCAGGTCCGTATTCTGAAGTTCAGCTACCGAAAAAGGAAAATCACGTTAAGCGGCCGATGAATTCTTTTATGGTTTGGGCTCAATCGGCTAGGAGAAAACTTGCCGAGCAGTACCCTCATGTGCATAACGCCGAATTAAGCAAAATGTTGGGAAAACTTTGGCGAATGCTTCCCGCCGCCGAGAAACAACCGTACGTAGACGAGGCGGCTAGGTTAGACAAAAGACACAAGGAGGAATTTCCTGATTATAAATATCGACCAAGGAGAAAGCAAAAACCTATGAAACGTCCGTATGTTCAAACGAGAGTTGCTGTGACACCCGGGTGGGCTGGTGGACAAACGCAGACCCCGATAGCAATAAATGGGACAGCAACAATCGCGACTCAGAACGGCGCATTTCCAACCACAGTTTTAACACAAAATTCTCAAGTGGCTCAGGTTTTTCCTCAGGGAATACAATCAGTTCAAGCGGTTAATACCGCGGGGACTGTTACTTACGCCCCCATTGGCAGTGTCGGGTACGTGCCAACGACTCCTATCCCTGGAGGAAGTATGATTTTACGACCAACGTTCGTTACGACTGCTGCAGTAACGAATCCAACATCGATCCAGCCAACAGCCTCTGGATCTGCCGTGCAAGCGGTTAGAAACACCGTGGCAACGACTTTTGCGACTCCGAGTTATGCTATTCCACTAGCGCAGTACGCTGGTGCTCCGATCATCGTATCCAGTGGTAATCTGGTTAACGCCACGGAAAATACTAACAACATGGCTACAGAGAAAGGTACGGAAAATAGCGCTTTAACGACCATAAACATTCCAGCTCCGATAGCCGCACCACTGAACGGTAATTTCGCTGCAGTTTCAGCCGCAGGACTAATAGCGTCGAGTTCGGATGCTGTCCAGCCAAAAAACACGGAAAATCAACATGTGATGGACGGAAATTCTGTTCTCGCTGTTCCAGCGTCGAGAAGTGAGGGCGAAAACCAAGTTGAGGCGCCATCCACGACGGATCATCCACAAAGTATTGAAGTGAAAACAGCTGAAGGTTGCCGTATTTAACCTAGGATTACTCTTTGCTTTGCAAATTTCGGTAGGCCATAGAACTCAACTCGCGTTTTAAGTTTTGTTTATTTATTTACTCTTAGAAGTTTGTAACATGGCATTCGAACGATCTCTTCCAAGCACTGCAGCACACTCACTCGTATATTTGTGATTGTTTTTCTTTTTTGCCCCACAATTGGAAATTCAGTGCACGTGTTTGTGCCTTGTATTGTGTACCCAGATGTTGTACAGTTACATAAAAGGACTGCAATTTTCGGCCACTAGCGATTGTCCTTACAAAATGAGTTTATTATGTTTTTGCCCAATGTTCTTCACACGTCATCGCTTCTTCTTTTGTACAGAGCTTTTGTACAAAAATGTTTTCGCGGTATTTCTATTGTTCTGGTTTTCAGCGCGGTAGACTTCAATTCAAAAGATTTTTAATTGTATGAGAGATTAACAATTGTGACATGTTTGTTTCGCTTTCCAGAATGTTGAGCGCTCGCTGAAGTTTTCCAGCGGACTATTCTAATTATGCCTGCGATTCTGCACGCCTTCCGAACGCAAGGTGTGTCTTACAATTCGAGCAAGTTCGATTGCCGACTTTTTTGGAGCGATTAAACGTTCGAATCACATGATGGTCGATTTCTCTGTATACGCAGTTTTAACGCACAAACAAAGGCTTTGTCGGTTTTGCGTATTTATTGTCCTGGACGAAGACCGCAATTGCTATTTATTTTATTACAGCAGGTATATTTGCCAGGGGATATTATGAAATTGTGCGTGTTTAATACAATCTGTTGTCGTGCGATTCTTAGAAAACCATTACAAAAAAGTGCTTGAATGGGTTCCCAATTCATTGTTCCTTGGAGCATTTGAATGGGTTGTATTGTTCGATTTGACAAGACACTATACACGCTACAAAGCCTATTCGTGAAAGTAGAACTGTGAAGCAATTATTTAAACTTGAGTTTGACAAAAAGTTCAGTGAGTGTTTCACTTCACTTGCATTAAGTTCCGAATAGACGTGAATATTATAGATCTTAGAGACTGTGTTTTGAAATGTTTAAGGTAACAAGGTCGTTGCTAGGTATTTAAATCCAGTTTACAAGGTGAAGTAATTTCTGTTTAATATAGAATTTGAATAAGTACATTTAAGCTTTGATCTTTAAACTCATGCATTTAATGTGGCTCATTGATTGTGTGAGGGACATTGGGCAAAACACGCTAAGAAATGCTCTCTCTAGTGATGTTGGGTTTGGTTTTGTTTGGGTAACAGTTGTTCATATTTCTAATTAAAAGACAAGTGGCAGGTAGGAGGTGTGCATACAGAAGTCAAATCTAATGAAAACGTTTGCTGATGATCTTGCAAAATTCATTGATGCACAGTAGTGGAAATTTTTGCCTGACTCAATTCAATTTGTAACTGTACCAGATTAGAGATCTTCTCTTTTGAACAGAAACTTCCATTATCATGTGACAATGGATTTTTGTGACTTGAAATCCACAACTACAGAACAGGGCTAAACCCCAAAACCTTCTTTTGTGCATGCTTACCTTTTTACATCTTCCTCAAAATTTCACAAATTGACAATCACTTCTCAGTGAATTACATTTTATAATGTGTATGTTACATTTTCTCATTCACCTCACAGATAATCAAATTGTTACTCCACAGAAAAATGTAAACATTTGAAAACTGTTTGTTTGTTGCAAAAGGTAAAAATGTTCTTTTTATTCCAAATCAGAAGTGTATTTATGGTATAACAATATGTTCCTCTACTGAAAACAACATGTTTTAACCTTGTGTGTCTATTATCAATTTAAAACAGTGCTCTGCTCAATAAATTTGTGCAGAGCCAATTGTGGTATTTAAATATAGTTTATATTTTGCATTTTTACCAGCCTATGTTGACGATCCTTACTTGAGATAATGTACCTGTTGTTCTTATGTCTGTTTGCAGTAATTCAGTAGCTGAGGTTGAGATCAAGTTTAGAGCAAAAGCAACAAAGGTTTTAACCACACCATTAAACATTACTAAACTTTTGTGATGTCACAAAACGTTAGGAACAGCTGTAGATTTTAACTTGCTTGCTACAAAAAATCGTAACATTCCTACGTTCTAGTGACTAGTTGCTGTATAATTTAGCAGATAGTCATTTTGTTTTTTAAAGCTTGGACAGTGACTACCAAAAGACTGGGTTAGCATTTAAGTTTCTTAAGCTAAAGAAAAAAACATAGCGTGGATGTTAACCTTGTTATCATAGTAATCATCATCGAGAAATTGAGGTATACAAATTAAAATCAGGGTCTGGTTGTTTACTTACAGGTCCCTGCTTTTTAGATTGCCAATATTATTTCTTAGGAATTGATCAAGTTAGAAAACACACGACATCCATGAACAGTTTTGTTGACCTCAGTTGGAAGGGCTGTACCATCGAGCTTATTGCATTTCCTACCAAGCTGGCATACCTTGAATTGTATTTGTAAGGGGATAATATTAAGTAATGAAATTTTAAGGACTGGTAATTACTGGAGTATATTAGTAGAAGGCTATTTAACAAAGATCATTTTGGCAGACAAAAATAGTTGACAAAAAGAAGAATTTATAGATAAGGTAAATATATATAATTCATAACCCATGAATATGAATATAAGACTTTTAATATTACCACATATAGTTGATTTTACCATTTCAAATTAGAAAATACACTGCTCATATTAGAAATCAATTTAAATACAGTAGCTTAGGACACGCATAGCTCAACTGACTTGTGAGGAGATTTTTACTGTTTGTAAGATATTGTATTATGCCTTTGGTTACTGTGTAACTGTAAAAGTAATCACCAGTAACTCTTGAGATTTATGTGAAATAATTTGACTGTTCTGTGAGGGCTTTTAGACCAAGTTTTATCCATTCTGAAGTAACGCAGTGATTAATTTAATTGCCCGAAAGGAGACTCGTGCACAGAAATTTAGAGTGCATTAGATATTGTTTAGAATGATAAACTAAAGAATGGCCACAATACTGTAGTAATAAAACCTGTTTTCAATCATTTTGCCTTTTAACTTTCTTATAAAGATTCTTAACATGCAAACCCATGTTCCATGTGACATTTATAATATAAGTCCAAGTGGTCCTGTACACTATTCACCTCCGTTCTCAAGAAGCTTAACAACATGCCTTGATTGCAGGACACCAAACTCAACGTTTAGATTTTTATAGAACTGCAATACCAGTGACAGCAGCCATTATAAAGTAATTCAACCTTTTTTTTTATTTGAGTTTGTATTTTTAATAGTTTCCCATCAAAACTCTACGCTGTATACATTGGATGTGGATTTTTGCTTATTGACAAGGAATGATACATTGCTACACCAAATTGGTCAAGGGAAAATCACTGAGATAAACTGAAATTTGATTCAGGGGCAAGACAAAATAATGAAGTTGCATTTAAGACTATGTTGTGGCCTTTCTTTGGTTAAGGGGTTGTACAATAACATGTAATAGTAGCTGGTTTTGCCTGCATTTATTGTTAACCAGAGAAAACTATTTAATTGTAGTGGTTTTTTATCCAGAAATAAAATTTAAAAACATCCTTGTGAGCGTGTTTCATGCCATTACAAAGTGTTGTTCATTACTGTAACTTGATATTTGATACGAAAAATAGTGCCAATCCCAAGCGAACAAAGACCAGAGTAATTTCTGTTTTGGAGTTTGCTATTGCAGGATTTTCTTCTTATAGAGTGATGAAATGTAAAGGTGTTGTGAGTGTGACATTCTATAAAGTCAGGGGTCATATAAGTAGCAGCCTTCACCATACCCCATATATCTACCCTTTCCACCCATTCACTAAGACTGGTAAGTTTTCAACAAATTTATCTTCATTAAAAAGAAAACCTTGTTCAGATCACAATGACCAGGAATTACAGCCTTCAGTGTTATGACATTGATTTCCCCTGACTTTTCTTAAAATGTCAACTTTCCCTGACCTTGAAGTTTTTTCCCCTGACCATTTCCTGACCTGCGGCAACCCTGAAATTTAAAATGGCAATGTTAAGGTAATAGCCAGAGAAAAACACAGCTAATCAAAAAATTCTAAGCAAAAAAGCGATCCAGGAGCTTGCCAATTGTTTTTTCCAAATTATCACTTAAATTGCCCCAAATGAGGGTGAAACTACATAGAAGCTTTTTTGCAATCTCTAATTAAAATATGACGTTAATAAAAATGGTGATGATCATCATAATTAATCTCCTGTGGATTGATTTTGTAGAACGAAAGGAAATGCACAATAAACCAGTATAGCACATTTTAAAATTTGCTGACAGTACACCATCAAGCTGTCAGTGGTAACTACCATTCCCACTTACACTGAAAATTCAATGCTATACATACCATACCACCATAACTATGTGCATGCACATAGTAGCGATTGGTGGTAAAAAATCTCAGTCTAAACAAATGTTAACTTCAATATTATTTAATAATTTGTAATTTGACAGCTCTCATACAACATAATTATTATCAATTACTAATATTACATTTTAAAAACTTTCTTATTGATTGTCTTTTGCTAGCCTTGTGTAGTAGTTCATAACATAAGTGCTGCAGCTGACCTGTACAAAGGCATTGCTGTGTAAATCTGGAAGTTGGGTGAACACAGGTAACTTGGTTTTAAACTTCATGCATTTTTTGTCAAACTTTGATATTGCTCTATAATACTTGTAGAAAATAACCCCAAGTAAATACCGGTAGGTGTAAATGAAACAATACCAGTAGTAACAGAATTGGTCTTGCACTTGAACACTTGTGCATGTCACATTTTCAATATCATTCTTTAAAGCTCATGGAACATACTTATTGAAAAACATATTAACTAGTGGTATTGCAGCTGTAGTACCACCAAAACTATGCCATCATTTGTGCACATAATACTGTTGATATGCAGGCTAAGCAGCAGCTGATGCAGCTACCATAATCATCCGAATGAGTTGCCAGTATTCCTATTAGGAATTCTGATATTCACAGTAGTTTTGATAAAATCTTTACATTTCTTCTTACTAATGCTTCAATTCATAATGCCCAAGAAAGTAACTGACATTACTTTGGAAGTAGCTGGTGCTTGTAGTTAGCAATCAGCACTAATGGTGAGGCTCCCTTTGCATCTAACACTTGCATCAGACATGCAGTGATGTCTTGAAATGACTTCAATCATGTTAATTTCCTTATAGCTCTTACCTATGAACATAAATTATGATTTAACTATCACAATAATAATGTCCAGTTCACCTCTCTCTGGGTACTAAATAATTAATAAATTCCATGTTATTTAGTTATGTCTTATTTTTGGCTTTTTTGTTGTCCATAATGCAATCAAAAGATTGCTTAATAAACTTAATATCATGATAATGATTTGTATACAACAAATAAGTTAAATACCAACAAGAAATATATTACTGGCATGGAAAGCAAACTGCATTTAGAGTGGCCTCGATGCAGTAAGTGCATGTAAAATAAGTTATCACAAAAACTTCAGCAATCTTCAGAATAAATAAATTCACTTCACAAAGAAACTTCAGAATACCCTGTACAACAAAAGACTGATTTTTTGCAAAACAATTTGCTGAACACAGATACATACGTTCTGAGTGGAGAACTGTGAAAACCTGGCATGTTTCATGTTGGAAAAATTTTGTCTCCCAAAAAAACACTGCCTAAAGACTGAAGTTAATTTCAGTGCTTTGTGTAATTATCATGTTAAAATTTATAAATTGATCTAGACAAGGGTAAAATCTATCATTGGTTCACAATAAATATCCCATGAGGATCACTTCATTTCTTGCACTTTCAAGCAGAATGGCAGTAAGCCTTTCTTTGATTTCCCTCCTCGCAGACGTAGGTCCAGCCACTTTTGTCTGTTGGGAATTGTCTTGTCATTCAAAACATCAATGTCATATCCATCAATATCCACGCCTGATAATGACGACAATACAGAACTGCTGCTCATTGTGCTGACATTTGATTCAAGCTCTTCATCATAATCATCTGGAGTCTGCTTCTTTTTTCTTGGCTGCAACATCAGCAGACGAACTGCACCCTCAAGATGCCGAAACACATCCAAGTTCAAGAGTTGTGATTGGATCTCAGGTGACAGGTTGTTTGACTCAGAGGCAAGCCAAACCTTGATGTAACCAAAGTCTAAACTAAGCTGCTGGGCACCATAAAAACTGTGCAGTGACAAAAAAATGTGGTTACTTCCTGCATATGCTCTCATATTAACAAAGACCGTTGACAAGGGTAACATATGAATAACTGCTGCATAATAATTAAAAGGAATTGAGAAATACTAGTATAAACTATACCGGCAAATTAGACTTACATAATAACTGAATGAATAATTGCAGAACCAAATATTAATTCATTGCACACTAAGGAAAAAGTCTACAATCATACACAAAGTGTCCATTTAATTTTATTAATAGAATTTGGCCAGGAATTGTCGCTGTAGGACTTTCCCCTTACAAGAGTTGTTTCAAAACACAAATTCCCAACACAAATGAAAAGTCCCCTTTAAAGTGCATATGACATAAAAAATAATTGGTGCATATCTGAAAGGCCTTACAAAATACTAAAGAATGGCATTTTCCATTTTAGGATTATCATTGATAGTCTTTTTTGTTTTAAATTAGAAAAGTGATGACATCATGAGGTGTGCAACTAAAATGGTAAAATACTGAATAAAGGAATATCTCTAGAAATATTGAAGCAGTGTTGTTCAAACTTGGCCCCAGAAATGTACATCACAAAAGAAAAAAACAAAGGTGCATGGTGTGCTGTTTCAATGACAATACTCTTGCAAGTTCTCAAACGACACGTGGGAGGTGTCTTATAAGGGGAGATGTCTGCCTTCATGAGGTATCCACTAAGGGGAGATGTCTGCCAACAGGAGGTGCCCACTAAGGGGAGGTGTCCACTTATAGGAAGTGTCTAATATAGGTGTCTACTAATGGGAGCTGTCTGCATTCAAGAGGTGTCTTCCAAGGTAAGGTTTCTGCTTAGGTGAAGTGTCCAATAATGATAACTGAGGGGAGGTTTCAGGCTACACCTTTACCTAAAAACAATCTCTTGCTTAAGAATCCAGTCACTCCAAGCCTCCATCATAGTGTCTATGACAAGGGTCAGCACATTCAGTCGACTTTCTTCTGGCAATCTTTGTGAGCTATCCACTACTGGCTCCAAAATTTGAAACACTGCATGTTCTGCATAAGAGTTACGTTGGTGAGGTACTCCTGTGGGAACAAGCAAGTACACACTAAGAGACCATTTGATGGTTGAAAATTCTCTTGGACTGTGTCTTGCTCCTGTGCCTGGAGCAAAAACATGACACTAAAGCAAATGAATTGTAAAAATGGCTTTATCATATGGCTAGCTCTTTCGACAGAGAAGATGAACTGAATCCTGTACTGTGATCAGCTACCCAAGCAGGCACGATGGCAATATCGATTAAGAGGGATGCCCTACAATGATAATGTGGTATTACATACTGTGTTCTACAAAATAAAATTGCTCAGTGTGTCATTATACTTTATAGAAAAATTCACTGCCTGATGAGTGAATTCCATGTAATATTTCAGGAGAAAAAGTGATATCACATTAATTGCAAAGCAATGAGTGCAATTTCAGCCTATGGTACTGACCTCACATCGCTCAGTCAATATAACAAGGCCTTAGTTTGAGATTTTCCCATAATGACCTCACTCTCAATTATTAAGTAAGATTTAATGCACAAGTGTAATTCCACTCTAAATACCCTCTCTTCGATAGCCAATCGGAACGCAAAATAATTTACCATAAGCTATGCGTTTCTATAAAAAAAAGTGAATTCCAATGAGTCAATGTCTGATGAGTGTGATGTCGGTTTTTTGTGTTAAAGTTAATGTGGGATTCACTCGTCAGGCAGTGAATTTTTCTTGAATCATAAAGCTCAAGCCACCTGAGCAAAACCAAACGTTTTCCATTCAGTTGTGAGCCGGACCAGTGCTCAAACAATGGAAACCCTTTCAAAGTCAATCTCAATGTATTTTCTCATATTACTTGTGAGTGTGAGTAGTTTCCTCAAATTTCCTAAAATATAAATTTCAATTGAAAATTTGGCTTTAATCCATTTTCTGTAAATTTGTGCATTCCCAAGGTGTTCAATATTTTTTCCTGGCAAGAGTTACATTTTTGTTTTCACGATAGCAATATTTTTTGCTTGCAACTCACGCCAGCATTATCCCTTCATGCACAAGTGCAATTCCACGCTAAATACCCTGTCTTCGATACTTAAGCTATGCGATTCTATTATTATATTGATCAGGTTTGCTTCATGGTCAAGATGGATATTGGCCTCCTTGTGTGCCAATGGTCCATAAACACACAAGAAAGGACTTGGCCTATATCCAGCCATCCTGAATCTTACACTTGATCAATAACCTATATGTAAGATGCAGTAGAGGAGGGAGCTTTTACCTATAGTGTGAGATGGTTTGTTACAACACAGCAGTCTTACCAATCCATCAAATACCCTTTGGTTCTCCTATATTAATGTTGGTATAGTCAAACGGTATCCAGCTCTGTGAACAATAGACAGTGTACTTAGTACTAAATATTTCATTGTACCTGAGTGGCGGCTCTTTTTCCAACTCTTTCCAACTGGCATAGCTTCCTGAAAGAACTCAGTTGACATTTTTGTCAAATCTTTTGAGAAAAGAACCCATGACTTCTTCATCAATTCCTGACATAAGAAAGAGTTTTGAACATCAGTTTCTGAAGACAAGACAAACTGCTAATCTGGAGTTAAAACTGCTACCAATTTTGAAATGGAAGTGCCTCTGAATTTGGTTTTTGAGTTAGTGTTTCCAGCAAACTTTCCCATGACCATTTTGCCAAGATACACTAGTTACAGGAGGGATGCCCTACAAGAATATAAAAGCAGTTTTAGAAACAAATTCAAAATCGTTTGTTCATTTAGGAAGCAAAGAAAAATAAATTATGAGTTAAGTGTGAAGTAAAAGTAAAGTCAGGGAACATTCTTTGGCTACCAACCTCAAAGCTGTTTTTTTGTTCCTGTAAACGACCATAGTGCACTGAAAGAGAGTTCCAACTGCTACTGTCATCTTGAACAACACACAGCGTTTGGGCAAGGAACAATGCCTTCTTGACAGATTCCAGAAAAATGGACAAGTCCCACTGCATGAGTAACAGGAACTGCTCTAAGGACCAGGAGGCTAAAAACTGGTGCATCTTTGTGTCAAACCAATTTAAACTGAAGGACAGTAGAGCATGCAGACGGCAAAGACTTGGCAAAAGTGACAACCTTAGTGCTTTAGGAGTTCTGTTGGAATGAAGTTCTGATTGTTTAGATGATCTTTTCCAATATCCTGCCATTTCAAAGATGCTGTCTAGGGGGTCAAACAGACTGATCAACTGCTGGACTGTCCTTGTGCCAGGGACTCCTCCTGCAAGGTCACTGTCCAAGCGGCATGTATCATTCAGTGACGTTCCAAGAACATTGCAAAAAGCTAATGAAGATAGAAAAAAAACATGGTCAATCTGAAGGATCAGATTGAAAAATAGATTGCCATACCTTATCCTCCCACCTACAGCTAGTGTCTGAAAAGCATTATTATGACTATAGCTTATAACTATAACTTCCCCACCCTACAACCACAAGCTCTACAATGGTTATACTTGACCTTAGTAACTTAACAAAATTATTCATTTTTCAATATTTTGGGGGAAACAGCCTTCCCACCTGCTTTTTCAGCAAAATGTTATGACAGGAGAAAAGAAAGACTCCACATACAGGCATTGAAAGCAGAAATGTCTCACCTGAATCCCAGCTTGATGCAGAAGCCATACAATAGAGGTAACAGCTGACAGTTTGAAGGGAGTTAGCACCAGAAGGTGGCAAACAGTCTGTAAACATTAAGTACTTTTAAAAAATCTTCCTTTGCGTACTCTACTTTATTGACCTTGGGATCTTCTAAACTATTAATTTAGCAAAGACAAAACTTATTCCGTGTCTCTTTTCAACCATGCAAAGATTATTGTAAACAGCTGTGCAGCAAAAGATATCATACCAATGAGGCAAGTAGAAATTGATTTTAGAAGTACTAAAATTTATTCATAGCTTTGTTCACCTGCCATTTGGATTATGAACAAGAACTTTTTTAATTCTGCACATTGAACACTAAACTCTAGTTCTCCCTTGCTGGGTTAGTTGTTAGCAATTAGCTGACTACCCATTTTGAAGTTAATTTAACACAAGCAGTATGCTGCTAGCAAATATGATCTTCTGAAAGAGTTCTTAGTAAAAGCCCCCAAATCTTTTGGAAATAAGAGATTGTTGACACAGTTAACCCTTTCACTGCCACGAGGACATAGGACATGATCCTGTATCAGATTACTCATATGCTAGTCAGAATGATGGACAAGTAGTCACTGCATCTTAAGTTACAGTTACCGCATGAGCACTAATACACATGACGAAAACAATCCACTTTTAAGAACCTACTAGAGACTAAATACATCTAGTGGCACATACTTGAAAGAAAATTTTAATTGTTTTTTGCTTCTTTTTGCATGCCATCTGCCATCTTGGATGGCACCTGCTTCTCCCAACTAAACTTTGTAAAAATTTGTATTTTTTCATTTTTTGACTAAGTAGTAATGCAGATGAACAGTAAACATCCAAGTAAGAATCTGAGAAGATTCTGGTGATAAAATAATTTCATGATCAGAAAATGAGGAAGATTATGGGACTGAATGTTCCAGTCATGAAACGTTAGAGTTCTTTGAAAAGAAAGCACAACACTTTTTTGAGCCCTGCAGATAACCAAATCAAGGTAATTTTCTCTGCAGTGGTAGCCTGTACATGAAATAATAATGACAATTTTACCATAAACAGTGGCAAAACATGCATGTTCAAAATCTCTATGGGAAATACTAGTATCATAAACACACAATTCCTAGTCAGGTAGTCATGATAATCTTATTACGATAAATTCTAGAAAACTTGTCATGACCCCCTGTACATCAAATATACAATAATATAATGAATTGAAGATTTCACAGCTATCAATAGTTAAACAAGAGCGATGTGTAGATTTGCAGAGAGGATTATTTGGTTGAAAACATTTACTGCTACTCGGAGTTTCATGCTCCTTTGTGAAGCAATCATCAGGCAACTGCCAAAAATAACAGATACAGAGAATAACAGAATACGAACAGACCTGTTTTACCTTCCTTTCTCTCA
>OMLO01000985.1_pt1 | contig 20834 bp, 23 predicted proteins | sample 1674811 | NCBI WGS metagenome assembly OMLO01 (sample SAMN06265003, study PRJEB25207) | coral metagenome | isolation source: Coral host | place: Mexico:La Bocana,Puerto Morelos, Mexico | collected 2008-11-13 | reverse complement strand
TTCGTCCTCAGGCACCGAGTCCCAGATGCCTGAGTGAGGAATGGGAGAAAGAATGCCAGTGGGTACACCTTCAAGCACAATGTGACGTAACCCCCATCGATGTCCTTCACTGCTGTTGACAACGCGCACCAAGCATCCAACAAAAAGGCTGATAAGCGGGTACAGCTGTACTGCAACTATAACCTTGGTCGCATAAGAATTCAACCAAGCTTTCTTGCAATCTTTCCAGCTCGTGAGACGAGAAGAGTGAAGTCTCGTCCTTGGAACCTGATGCTATGGTTTCGAGGCGACTCAGAACACACCAGTCTGCAACTAAACGCAAAAATTTCTGTCGCAGCGGCTGCAATGTGTCATGGTGCGCTTGGGGCACAAGCCAGGCCGCCGTGGAACCATTGCCACTCCCGTGGTTCCGCGACTCATAGGTTCGTATTCAACTATTGGAAAGTCGTCGTAAAAGACTGTAGCCAAGAGATAAAATTTCCGAACCAAAATCGACCACAATGCTCGAGTCAATTTATTGAAAGCGACTACCGATGCAGAAGCTCCAAACGGCAAAGATCTGCTCACAAAGAAGGCCCACGAACCACATGCCCTCCTTTCGCCCAACACGCTGTGTTTTACAGACGAAGGAAGGATTCCCACTTGCTTGTAGGCATTGCTCAAGTCTACACCTCTGCCTAATATTGTTACTTCCCACACACAGATTTGTGCTTCGTGCCCAATAGTTTTTCGCCAGTACTGAATCGTACAACCACTGAATCTCCTTGGGAGTGCAGTTCACTGAGGAAAACCAAAAAGCAGCTTAGGAAGTCCGTATCGTGGAGGTCCAAGTACGAAGATGAACCGAAAGCAGAATTTATGTTGGATGCCTTAAAGTTGTCAATCACACGGGCCTTTCGATCTTCTCCTTGGAAGAGCACGAACCGTGGAGTCATACTCCAATCATCCAATTGAAGCGCTTCAGTCACGGCAGATTCCGAGTGATATGGCCCCTCCAGGAAGCCCAACTCAACTTCGTTCATAGTTTCGTTCCAAAGCACTTCCGCTGAATCTTTTTCTTCGGTAGTGAAGGGTCTCATCATGATAGCTCGACGTTGCCACTTCGCTGAACCGTCAAGAGACTCCACTGTGGTGGTGGGAGGGTTCCAACGTTGGAAGAAGATGTCAGACTCAGGCTCCCATCCTGTCAACGGGACACCTTTTTGCAAGAAAACAACGACGTCCTCGAAGTTTATCTCCTCCAGAAGTTTTCGAAACAAGCAGATCCGTTTCTTGGCTGTTACCTTTGCGATGCCCGGACCCATTTCGTTATGCAACTTTGTCTCTTCTCCTTCAAGTTGCTTAGCTATTTCTATGCATCTCTTCAGTTCCTTGCTTCTCAGCTCCATGGTCTTCTGCATCCCTTCCATCATCACGAAAAAAGCGGCACGTTTTAAATCATCAGGCACCCCATCTGTAGATTCAATGAGGTGTGAGAGTTTGAATGCCTTTTCCAAGTGTTCCTCAGAGGTATTGTAGAAGTCCACTTCATAGCTGTTTCGTGTTTCACCCCCGTCTGTTGTCGAAACGGTGTTCAGCAGTTTGCACGGTGGTGTTTGGGGAACTGTCGGCAGCCATTGTGTCTGAGAAAACTCAGGTATCAATTGAGCATGTTTCACTGCTTGTACACCTGATTTTGCCAATGTATCCAACCTGAAACGTTTTCTTGTAAAATCCAACTGCTGTTTTTCCAACGTGTTGGCAAGGCATCTGATGTACTGTTTGCAAAAATGTTGTGGGTATTGTGCCTCCCACCACAGGTGTGACCATATAGCTGTCCCTTGTGGCCCATGGCCATTTAGGAGCCCAAGGGTCCATATTTTTGACAAGCCAAAAATGTAGCAGTCATCGCAAACAGTCGAGAAGATAAGCTAAATCATCAACATTCTTAGCAAAATGCTTGCAAAAACTTGCCAAACTGCTGAGACCTCGTATGAAACTTGAGCCTTATAATATCATATGTCATTTTACATACCACTAGCTATGTCCATTTATACCTGCTTGCGTTTTATCATCTATGTTTTTTCCAAGGTTTTGGTTTGAATACTTACATGTACAAACATATGCGGGGAAACATGTGTAAAAACACTGGAATTGGAAACATGCATCATGAACTATAGACTCCTACCAGGAACAATATTTGTAAACATATCTGGGGAAACAAACTTATATGTAAAAATCCTGGGCTCACAGAGCAACTCCAATCAGTTGTGAACTTTTTGCACCGCGCCAAATGTTGAAATCACAATGGCGAATTGCCAGTCCACCGAAGGCACATACTCAAACAGTAATGTTGAAGCGCCCTTTCAGAAAACACTTGTGGGTGCAATCCTTTGCAGATGCATTTGACCTGAATTTTTTTGGGGGTATTCTAATTTGGACCAAACAAAGTGAGATATTTTACCCCAACCTGTCGCAATTGGGGCAAAAAGAAAGAACACATATACCAGTAAAAAAATGCATTGCTAATTTGTAGGTGGGCTACACGACGGACCATATCTTCATCCAGCATGCATTGGTAAAAACGTGGGTTCCCATTCCAAGGAAGATTGTCAAAGACCCTTACTGGAGAAACGGGTGGATTTTAAAAAAATGTAGTTGACTATTTGTTTTCCCCTTCAACTTGAAAAGGTGGTAAATAGTAGAAATTCACCCTGAAAAAGAATCCAAAGCTCATATGCTCGAAAGAATGCATCTTTGGACGAACTGGAAATCGAAGTTTCCGAGCTGCAAGGGCACTTGCTGCTAAACCTGAGCTTCGAGATAGTGACCCCCAACAAGTCTTATAGTTATTCTTGGGCCTGGGCAAACACCATTTAAGACATTTATTCCTGCGATATTTCAAATTGAAAAGTCTGAAGTAAATGATTAGGAGCTGTTGTAATGGTCACGATACTTCATGTATGCTTCCTCGACCGCTACGTTTGCAGCATGAGGCATCAAGCCCCGGCCATGCTCATAAAACACGGTAGATATCAATGCCAGTGATGTAAAGACATCCCGAATATGCCTGTCAGGGCAAACATACTTTGAAGTGCAATTATGTACATGTTGAACTTCAAAGTATTTGGTTTAAAACGAAGTCTTTTTAAAATCATTTTTGCGGGTGCATGCATGCACACCTGTACGTCTCAGTGTCGTGAGATTCAGCTATCTCTGAAGCTATCAAAGCAGCAAAATGCACCATCAACCGGCTGGCTGCACCGTTGAGTTTTTTTTGCCCAATCACAGGGTAGGCAACATTTGATTTCTGAAGCGCTTTTCCCTGAAATAATATGGCCCTAGCTCTGGAACCATTTGGGACTCCTTATAATGCAATGGGCTACGAAAAAATATTTTCAAAGTCTAGACATTCGAAGTACTCAAACCTGTAAGTTGGAGGTGGTTTCAAAATGCTGGACTTCAAACGTAAGGGTTTCCTTTTTTGACGAGTTGATGATACCACCAAATTCCCAAGGTTAACACATCCAGGAAAAAAGAAATACAAAGTGTGTGCATATTTCGTTGCGAGGTTCTATTTTGCTTGCACCATCTAAGATACCTTTGGTATAACACCAGAAGACGCTCATCACGACTCCGCCCTGGGAAGATGTCATTCTTGTCCGTCCACTCTAAGAAACTGCTGGCATAGGCATCACAATAGATCGCTAAGTCCAATATATGCAGCAAGTCTGGGTATATTCCTTACTGTCAGGAAGCAAAAGCTTGACAGACACCAGTTATGAATGGAAAAACCGTTTATTATCTACAATCCATTCTGGGCCTACGTATCTTGATACGGTATCACGTTCTCGCAATCCAACATGAGAACGGGGGTTCCCATCGTTGAAGACACTAAATAATAATTAAAACATATTTTTTTAATCTTTCTCTGTAAAGATACTTCTAGCTGGTTGTGTAAGGAACCCCCGAAGTCAAGCTATGCAAGCTCAGGGTCGCCAAGGCGAAAAGCCCTGGATTCTCGTGATCGGTGACTGGCCGTTCACGGCAACGAACTCCTCCGTGGAGACCAACCTTGGATGATAAAACTTGGATCACCAAACCAATATAACAACCAGAAAGTAAAACACATTATATATATATGAAATAATTTTCAATCCTAATCTAACAAAACCTTTCTGGGTCGACCTTTGCCATGGTGTTGCGATTGGCCGCTGTAGCAAAGCCAAAAAGCGAATTCCTATAAGCTGCATCTCGGCCAAAATTGGTGTATAGCAAGGGGTGGGTTGTGTCCTCACCCTCATTGTCATTCGAGTTGGCAACTGCACTGCAAAGAAAACAACACTCACGATGTCGGTATGATCCTAAGTTGTTGGGGCTTGGAATTAGCAACCCCAAAAACATACATAAAAAGAAGTGCTTCTTTTCCCCCTTGTTTCCCAAAAACATGTGGTTGAACACCAAAAAATTGAAGGTCAGCACTAGGATCTTTTTAGGGAGAACATTGATGCAACGAAATCTGCATCGCCCTGCACCCCATCCAAACAAAAGGTCCATGGGCCAGCAAGTCGTGACCCTGCACGTTTCCATCGTTGTGGATAATATTCTGCTGAGAAGCATTGCCCCCAAGGATCGGCGTGTGGATGAACACCCAAGCCTTTCACGCAGAAAATCAGGAATGTGTTTTGTTTAGAAGATGTAACTAGTCATGTTTTAGCTTATTATGCGACAAATGTCTCATACCAGCTTTCGGGGGTCAGTCAACAAAAAGTAATTTTTTAACCACCAAGGTTCGAAGTGATTCGAAACTCCACGCCAAAACTTCCAAAATTTTGGTGCGGCATTCATTAGTAGTTTTGGTGGAGTTCCTCACGCTACACAAAATACGAGAGTCCAGAGCTGAAGAATTGCATGCCAAAACCGGCATCATAGTGTGTATTTCAAAATGTTGCTGGGTTTGCGCATCTGCACCATCACCGTACAGTCTTAGGGGGCAACATGTAGATAGATCCTTTCACGGAACACAGTTCATAAAACAAAACATGTTCTTTGGACTTTGGACCCCTTAAAAAATCTTCTGGCTACTTATACTTGGGTTGGTCCTGTTTCATACATTTGGTTTTATTTTATCTTGCTTGGACTGTTCCCAGACCACCCCCCAAAAAAAAACAGTACTGAATGAAGCCCCGTTTCCAAATCCGGCATTGCCAACGAGTCAAATAGATCCATGTTTTGCTCCCAGTATTGTTGAATATCACCAGGTACCCCAGTGAAAACTGGTTGGAAAATCTCCGGGTATTCGTAAAGGCTCGATACGATATCATGGGGTAGCATCACGCATTGTTTTGTGAATGGCTTGGCCTCTAGCAAAACCTGCTGGTCCGTTTGGTTCACCTTAGCTATAGGATCGATAGTTTGATTCTACAGATCCGATACTCATGGTTGGAGGCAACCCCTTTTTTCCCACTATGAAGCTAAACAACTTGGTATCAAAATAGCTGGACAAACTTCAAAATTTGCCAGATCATTGCAGGGCACTTTAACATCGAACCTTAGGGCCCACTGGAGAACAATGAAGTAAACTCACACTTTGTTTCGTGAAAAAGGAGGCAAACCAAAAGACGAAAGACCATGTTCGGTTCATGGAAGTTAAAGGTTACAAGTTATAACAACAAGATACTCAAAGAAAGTCATTGGCAATGGCCGTCTCCACGGCTGTTTGCAGACCCATGCATGAAGAGTCCGTTCCAGGCCCCATCCTCCACCGCACTCAAACCTCTCATGTAAGGTGAGGATATCATTCCTTAGACGACAAGATGAGTTTGGGCTTGGATCTAATTTATCATGGGAAATAAAAAGGGCGAAGAACAAAAGCGGTTCATACTTCATACTAGCTTTTATTCCAACCAGCTCCAATTCTAGGTAACATATTTCGGCAACAGAACCGGAATCCATCCACGCCAAGATTCGGAACTAAGGCATGGTCGAGCCGGCAAATCCGAGAAACCAGTGACTTGATCGCATCGCACGTTGCCTGGGTCAGAAAGTGGAAACCATCGGGGTTCAGTGAGGTTAACCAAGTATCAACTTTGAAGATAGCCAGACGCTCCAAAGTATAAAGGCAAACAGCGTTGCTACTAGTTGGAATTGCTAAACCATGTTGACCCAACACAAATATCTAGGGCGACACACAAATTTGATCAAGGTACTTTTCCTTCCGCTAATTTTTCGAACAAGTCCTTGACCATGTCGTCCACCACAGCTCGCTGCCCAAGAGCTGCATGCCTACAGGTTTGCATGGGTCGAAAGATAGGGTGTGAATGATAAAATCCAGGGTGGGAGAACCAACAAACAGATCATTTTCAAGTATAGGGCATCCTTCATAATTTCTCCCTAAGCATCTCTCTTGAAACAAAAGTTTGTTGGTTATCTCACCTGAAAGTTTGCAAGGCAAGACAGCTTTTGCGTTTCTGACTTGAAAAGACTTGCACATGTTCGAGATTGTTTTCCTCGGATGTTTGGACTCACAATCACACAAGATAGAACAAAGCTATGGGATTCCACATAGCTACAAGCCTTCCCATGTTCTCACAGGAAGGGGATATATCGTATACATTCATCGATGTATAGCAGCACCCCTAAAATGCAGCCAATCCAGCTGCCAACCCCCTTTAAAAGCTGTAGCCGTTCACTCTTCGTCTTCATCCTCCTCTAACCCTTCATCTCCCATCTCGTCCCAGTCATTCCATTGATTCCCTTCACCATCTTCCTGGTCTTCCTGGTCCCAGTCTTCGTCAACATCCGATGGTATGGCAGCGGCAGCTTCTTGAGCTTCCACTTTGGCTTTCTCTTTCTCTTTGGCTTTCGCTTCTGCTTTTTCCTTTCGGACTGCACCTCAAGGATACCACCCAGAGTAGAACTATGATAAGAATTCTATGGGGATAAAGTTGGGGGATATGGGTGGCTGTCCATTTCACTTTGGCAGACGAAAACCAATGAAGACCCACCCCAAAACAATCACAGCGTGATTACATTCCAAAACTCGAAAAACAAGTTGGTTCTATCTTGATGGTGATTTTTCAATCATTGTTTAACTTGGGTCCCAAACGTGCACGCCAACCACGAACCGTACTGCCAGCATTGTCAATGTCTTCCAGTGCGGCCTGCATGCCAAGGATTGGAAGTTGCGTGATGGCGGTGAGCAGAGTGTGGCATTGTGGCATGGCAAGCAAGGGGTTGAACTAGAGTATGGTGCCTCAATCTTCTCAGATGCACTGTTCTTAATTTTGTAGATATCCTTCGAGTTCTTCTTCTGAAAGGCAGCATCCTCCATCCTCAAAAAGGTGATGTAAGGTAGCTGATTCGCCCTAGAATTTTGATCGACAAGCTTTTTCATCTTTTTCAATGGAGTGAACTCGCTATAGTGGTTGCCAAGATTCTTCTCAGCGATGGTACGGAACAGCTCGTGGTGCTTTTTCAATGAACATTGCAAAGCCTCCAAAGGATTGGGGGTGATAGATGTAAGCAGGAGGGGAGATGGAAGTCCCAAATAAATGTGATGAATTCATACGTCTTGAGGTATTGATTCAAAAATCCGTAGGCCTCCTGGTGGGGAACCCCCAAAGAACTCAGATCCAAGGCAAGCTCTCGAGCTTTTTGGCTCTTGTCTCTCAACCTTAACTGATTGAAATTTCTATCAAGAAACAATGTGTTCAGATAGGTCCGAAGCAAAAACTTGATTCAAGTCTCAAATAATTCATTGATGAGAAACGCTTTGATATCTTTCTGCAACTGTTTGGTTTCTTCCTTCTTAGGGTCCTTGGGGTTTTTCTCTTTATTATCCTTTGGTTTCTTGTCTTTGTCATCCTTCTTCAAGTCTGCAATCTGCGAATCCAATGCTTCACCAAGGGCTTTCTTGCTGGTGCCAGCAACAGTGCCCTTCGCTGCTGTGCGTGTGCCTGCACGGGTCACATCGCCGCCTTGGATGGCACGTAGTGACATTGTGGTGAGGTACATTTGCCGCCCCAAATCTAAACTCAAAAAAAACTGAGGGCTACAAAAATAAGTTTCACTCACACATCACTGGAAGAGAACTATTTTGATTTAAGTTCAGGGACTTGCAGTCTTGTGCTTGCGGTACACGCGGTAAAGTTTGAAGCGATCATCATCAGGAAACTTAGTGCAACATGATCATCAGTGATCGACAGGGTGATCAAAAGTCAAACATGTTTTCATTGGACCATTCACTGCAGAACATAAAATAACAGATCATCAAGTCTGATTTGTGGATGTTGGAAAACGGGTTTCTTGCAAAATCTTGCAAGCAAGAAACCATCGGGTTTTTTTCTCCATCCTGACCTGGGGAAAAACGGTTCATTGGTTTACCATGAAGTTTACCAAATTGCATGTCTTGATACTTAATACTTAGAAGTCAGCAAGTTTTTGGAACAAGCTGGGATGCAGGCTTTCCTTGAGCCGTTTCAAGAAGGCCCTTGGAAACAGAGATGTAAAATGATGTATAAAGAAATCATCATGTGCAATAGTACACCCTGGTAATATGAGACCCCAACTTCCCAGCATCACTCTTGTTGAACTTCTCTTCAAGCTCGAACCACGGGACTTTCTCGTATATGTCGTGGCTTTTTTTCTCCGACTCCCTGGGAGTGAGGGTGCAGTCAAGGATGGTTTGTAAGTTTTTAGGAAAGAAACTATCAAAGTGATTTTCATCAGTATCTTAAGGCAAAGATTTCCAAGAATGTCAAGTAAGTCATATTGAGACCCCCACTGCACGAAGTATGCTTCAACCTCCACATGTTGCCTTGAAGATTCGGGTTCAGATGTTGTAGAAAATGTCTAGACGTAAGGATCTTGACAAGGCATAATATGGATACTGAGAACTCGGCATGTTTTCATCGATCATGAACTCTTTAAGGAGGTTCCACCGATCTCGACGAGAAGAAATTGCAGCTTGGTATTTTTCAACCAATCCCGCTTTCAAATTGTTTCCATGCTTCATCTTTCGAGCAAGCTGGTTATAAAGTGCCCTCCGTTTTTCAATTGGGATATCTGATTGCGACAAGCTCCGGATTTTCGCTTTCGACTCTTCATCCATTTCAGCAGCCTTAGTTGATGGCAACAGAACCAATCAGTAAGTTCGAACTAGTAACTGTAGCTGGTGGTAACAACGTTCCATTCAAAAATAAACAATGGGAATGACACAAGGTACATTTTTTACATATAGATATTGCGGGATATTTTCCTTTGAAACAATTCTGACGTTCGATGTGAGTTCGTGAACCATTGCGCTACCGACCAGCCAAGGCACATGAAGCGTACGTCCATTTGGAGACTTCGAGATCAGGGCATCAATCTGCAGCTCGGTAGAAGTGAGATAAAAATAGATGGGAAAACAAGTCAGACATGTGGTCAATAAACGAAACCCAAACAGACCTCAAGTGGTGGCCCTTTTCCATCCTAAGTAGTGGAATGGTTTTTGAAATCTGGCTTTCATAAAATCAGTTGGGCTTGCAAACGAAGCAAAAAACAGCCAAGTTTCACTGACCGCAGAGAAGGACCGAGTCAACCTAAAGGAAATGGAAAAGCCATAAGTTGATGCTAGACGTACATCAGGAAACAAGTAACAGTCAGCTTAAGCAAATAGATTTCTGGCGGGGAACGAACGAGGGGTGCTCTTCGTACCATCAGTAGAAGCTGGTGAAGGTTTACTTGGATTTCGTTTGGGTGTCGGTGTCACAAACCCGTCCAAACTCTCCATAGATGTTTTCGTCCTCAATCGAACACAGCTGCCAGGACCAACTGTTCCAACCATCTTTTTGGGAACCTCCTCACAAGCAATGTTGCATGCATTTTGCAAGAAAGCTAAAGTAAGAATTCATTGAAGCTAAACAAAGTTGGCAGGTTCGAAGGGTTACCAAAAGATTTGTATAAGAACACTATGGCTCCTTTGCACCAGTCTTCGATTCTTCCGCAGCTTCTTCATCTTCAGCTTCTTCGTCTTCTCCCTGATCTAGCTGTGCCTTACGAGACCCCATTCTTCTTAGTTTTCTTGGCAATCGCTCCGCTTCCACCTCCACCTGTTTCTTCTTCTTCTTCTCTGGCTCCTCCACCTCCGCTTCCACCTCCACCTGTTTCTTCTTCTTCTTCTTCTCTGGCTCCACTTCCTCCGCTTCCACCTCCACCTGTTTCTTCTTCTTCTTCTTCTCTGGCTCCTCCACCTCCGCTTCCACCTCCACCGGTTTCTTCTTCTTCTTCTTCTTCTCTTGCTCATCCTCCACCTCCGCTTCCACCTCCACCTGTTTCTTCTTCTTCTTCTTCTTCTCCTGCTCATCCTCCACCTCCGCTTCCACCTCCACCTGTTTCTTCTTCTTCTTCTTCTTCTCTTGCTCATCCTCCACCTCCGCTTCCACCTCCACCTGTTTCTTCTTCTTCTCTGGCGCCCTAGTTGACCCCGCTTTCACCTCCACCTGCTTTACCTTCTTCTTCTCTGGATCCTCGAGTTCCGAGCATTTCGACGTCTTCTCAGGTGTCTCAAGATCTATTTCTGGTGTTGCTAGATTCTTTGCTTTTCCTTTTCCTCTAGCTTTCGCAGCAAGGGCAAGAACAAGGGCATTACCTTTACCTTGGTGTTTGCAGCAGTCATGACTGACTATTCATTTCGTCCAAGTCTGGTGTTGATTCCATTTGTAAAAGATGTATATATGTAAGATGTACCTCTGGGAAACACAACTGTGGAAGTAATGGGGACATATATCTAATTTCAATTTTCACCAGAACCATCATCATAACATTAACCAACAATACCGTATGTATTAAGATCAAGATCCACATCGGAAGGAAGACTGTGGTCAGCCAAAACCAAGTACTTATCTATATCTATAAAGTATGGGTTGTGTATTTGAACGTACCACCATCACATATACCAACCGCTGAATGAGACCAGGTCACCCTTGAATCCACTTCCTTTTCCTTTCATCCCCTGGAGTTCCTTAGATAAAGTGGTTGGAAGTAAATGCTCTCAAACAAAGGAAAGACATCATAATACTCACTCGCCAGCTTAAGATAAGATGATCTGGGATGCAAGAAAGATTCCATAGCCGATGGCAACCAGCGGGGATATGGCGTGATGTACCCCCAAAATGAGCCAAATGGCTTAAATCCAAATGACACGCTATGACACGGTGTCACCCCTAGCTATAAAGGCGGTGACACGGTATGACACGCTATGACACGCATTCAATTTTTGGGCCCACAAAAAGAAATAATACATAATCGGTGGAACGGGGCGTGTCATAGGGTGTCATAGGGTGTCGTTCCTCTAAAGATGCCAAAGGTCAGTCTCTAAAGAGGGTGTCATTCGGTGTCGTTTAGGGTCAAGGGGTGTCAAACTGTGTTCCCAATCAACACCATGGGAAAACTATAGATATAAGTACAAAAGACTTCCCATCAAAAGAGGTTTGGTTCAAAAACCAATCGCCAAGCCCAGGTTGACCGCTGACACAAGCCTTGCTCTCTTTGAAGCTGGCCCTTGGAAGCTGCAATCTGAATCGCTCGACATGACGCCTCCCGTGTTGTTGGAATTAAGATGTTGGGAATTTGAAGTTGAAAAGGGCTGTGTGTTTTGTGGCCATTCCTTTTACTAACAATTCGCGGTTCTTAAAAAAAGCCATCGATTCCCATATTATGTACCACCATCATTTAAAGCCACAGTATCAATCAATATACCATGTCAGTGTCAAAAGCGAAGTATGGCCATCTCCAAGACGCAGACTCAAAACATTTAAAACTTCACCAGAATGATACACCTCATATTGACTAAAGGGAAGCTATCAAGTCGAAGGCTGTACCAGTTGCAAAAATATGTTTCCTGTAAAGTTTGAGATCCTATTAGAATCTGTTGGGGCTTGAAAAGCTCATTCTTTTTCACCAAACAGATCCCAGCACCATCATTTTCCAAAACCTGTCATATGCAGGCACCATCATTTTGGTTGACACGTGGCCCCCACCCACTGTCAGGCAAAACAAGTTTAGCTATTAAACATGTTCTAAGATCTGACGTTGATACTAATTGCATTCAAAGGATTGTTTTGGGGCCACCTGTGTACCTTTACTTCACTAGGTGTTGTTGGAATGACTATCCATAATCACACCAGATTCTACAAGGTCCCCAAGTTCGGAATCAGAACTACAAGGATCCACATCCTTGAACTGGAGACCGATGTCAGACGTGGGCGTCCGAGGATAGTGCAGCGGCGAACCACCCAAAGATTTCTCATACAATCCCATCACCTTGGGTTGAAGCTTTGAAGCAATCCAAGGAAAGACTCATAGTGGAGGAATTGTACAGTCTTACATATCATACTCTCAGGTGGGAAGATGTAAAATCCCAAAAACAAAAAGTAATATGACATATATACCGGGTGAATCCGTACAAGCCATATGAGGTCCAAAGAACATGTACCAGTCTCAAGATGTAAATTGATTTTTATATATATATATATTATATCCATTCTACATTGGGGTCTATTTATAAAAATATATATATGTACATACAAGTATACATACATATATTGATATTATGTGATTCCCCACGCACACAAACAAACGCCGAACCGTTTCTAAAACAATTTACTTTACAACAGCTCGCAACTGAGAGGCATGGTAGGAGAATTGCCAAGGATAGATCTGAGAAGCAGTGAGGCTCCGATCCCCTGCCTAAGTTTAAGTGGAGGAATGTTGGTCTAGGTCGCCATAAGCTTTTGAAAAGGAAAAACCACACATGATTCAATCACAACTATCAGTTGAGCTGCTACCCGGCGGACTCCCCTTGAATCGCGGTATTTCTTAACCATTTTGATTTTCTTCATCTTCTGGATCTTCTGGAGTTGACTCCTGGTGGGAAGTTAAAAGCTGGAGGGGTAGTTGTTTTGATTTATTTGATGGATATAAGATTGACAGGGTTTGGTTTTGGTTTCCACATGCAATCCTGCGAGCTGCCGTCATACCCTCGCACTGCATGCCCTCCATCCAAGGAGCGGTGGTGATCAGCATAGTTGGCTTCCTAGGCAGCTGTACATTAATGGGGATGGCCATGGGTTCGAACAGATATGAAAGGAAGGTGAAGATGCAACATGCAGATTGAACAAATGGCTGGTGTTTGTCGATCCACTGCGTCCATGTGACTGCGTACTAGCACCCATCATCCCAAGGGGGAGGAAATAGAATTTGGCCTTGTGCCTTTTGATGAGTTCCTGAAAGCAAAATCATTTACCATTCATTAAATCTCACATGCGAGAATGCAAGACCATATGGAAATTCGAAATCCTAAATGCCACCCAAAGGCTTGCCCCAGTACATAGTCAGTATAATCCCTGATCAGGCACTATGGTGGATGATAACCCCTTATTTTTCTAAGCCCCTATTGATCGATGGCTTTTGGTGGTACCTAGGATTTCCATAACATGACTGAAATCTCCTGGCCTCAAGCGGCTTATACAAAGGAAGTATTGAGCTTGCTGGCTGCTCAATACACCAAAATATGCCTTTTGACTTGCAAAACTCCAGCCTTGGTTGGCAATTACCAAATGTTAACAGGCTAGGAGATATCAAACACACAGAAGTGCAAACAAAAAGTAACCACAGACATTTCATCAAAAAATCAAACTTCGTCAATCTAATCGAGAAACAGGTAGCATAATCTTCGAACCAACCTGTTTGTACGTCTAACTGTTGCTAGTGATTTGCGACCTCTTGGTCTCATTCTGGAACGCCCCGTGCTCCCACGTGACAGCCAGATCCACTGGGAGCACGGGGCCCCCAGCCACGCGAAGCCTCCCTTGACCAACCTTCTGCAGCCTTGCAAAGCTGCAAGCCAGCCACACGCCGTGAGTAGGTCATAGTGTCTTGAGTATTGAACCTCAAATAAATGGCGGATCGATACAGGAGCTCCATTACCAAATTTATTGGCATCCCAAAAGTACAAGGACTTTTGCATTGCAAAATCAATCTATTGAAACATCTATTCGCCAATTCGCCGTCTAAGATTAAGCTAACTAAGCGCTTGTTGCAAATGAGAAGCATCCATCGCCAAAGCACGCATGCCAAATTCAACGGCGACATCGGTGAGCCTGTGGGAACCAGCACATAGTTCGAGGAAGTGCAAATGCGAGTCTGTGCTCACATCTCCAAAGCCTAAGGGTGGCCAACCATGAGAACTGAGGAAAGGGATGGAAACAGACTATAGGCATTGAAGCAACATGAACAAAAGACAATATCAACCCTTAATCTAATATCGAGGCAGGGAACTCAATAAGAGGCTCAAAACCAAAGCTGCAAGGACGCTGTACTTCATGGCTTCTCAAGTTTGGGGTCTACACACGGAAACTTTAATCGAGAATGCCCCAATGAAATCTTGCTGCAGTGGATCGACACACACACACAGACTTTGAATGAGAAAACATGGCGTATAAACATCCTAGAGCTCAAAGAAGAAGTAAGAGATGTACTGGGGGCGTCCCCCAAATTGGAATCTTACAATATTCTATCTTTCCGGTGGGGGTGTGTATTCATGTAAGTTCATTTCAACATATCAAAATACTTCAAAATAAATTTGCAAATCTGCAAACAACATCCTTGTTGATGAAAAGCTTTCACAAGACTTGCGTTGAGAGACACAAAAAACGAACGACCACAGAAGTACATTCTTTGGGACTTTTTGTTTCCGAATCTTCCAAATGTTGTGGACTGTTTGCGGTTGCAGCCCCCACCCCCCAGCTAGCTAGGCACACCTGGCCCAAGCCACCCCAATTGTGAACATTCAACTATATTTCAAGTTGAAAAAACCCAACCCAAAAAATTGGGAAAACAGACTTGTGTGGTCAGCACCTTGGACGATGATAACGAAAAACACATGGAATCTGTTTGTCTCAAACGAAAAGAGGTCCATTGCAATATATTGGGTTGTCCCTTTTGGGGTGTCTACAAGACACGGTTTCACTTCCAAGCCTAGCGCTGACCACATACATATATAAGTAGCCCAAGCGGCCAAAAACAAAACACTGAGATATCCATACGCTTTCTTCTCAAACACCTCTTGAAATATATCGGATACACCCTACTTAAAACCTTATATGCACATCTAGATTTGGGAGTCATCGCTAAACGTTTCTGTCTATATGATCTAAAACTCTTTTGGGATAGTTTGATGTATAGTTTGTTTGCATGGGTTGTATCCTAATACCTTCGGCGTTTGATCTCAGCCTCACTCATGTTCTCCAAGACAGACTTCCTTTCGGCGCTGTCCTTCCAAAGGCTCTCGAGAGCTTCACGCTTCAATCCTGGATCGAGCAGCTTGCACCTTAGCCGGCATCATGAAAGGAAACCGTTTGGGAAGGGGTGGCAAAAGTCGAAAGTGAGCTAGTGATCAGCGATCAATAAAATGCTAACACAGGGACTCTGCGATAAATTCCTTTTTGGCTTCTCCATACTTCGTCAAAGAGTACTTGGAAGATTTGGAAGGACCTTGGTTAGTCTTAGGCTTCTTTGGTTTCTTGGTTTTCTTGACTTTCTTCGTCTTGTTGCCACGTGTAGTATCCTTGCCATTCTTGGTCTTGGGGTTCGTCTTCTTGTTGACTTCAGCGCCCTCCTAAGCTAAAGTGAAGGGAACCTACGTACATTAACGACCATATGGACTATATAACCCGATTCAACGAATATGAACGCGATAAAATTTACACTGAAAAAAAACAAACGGAATTCCACAGAGATTCTTTTCCCTTGTTGCTTTTGGCTGCGGCTTCAGCCCGTTTGGAAGCTGCAAGCAATGTTTTGGAATACGGGGTGACAATGCTAGGTTTGCGAGCAGGGTCTCGAGGAGGTGGTGTCACAATGAGCGGAGTGTTGTCCTACAAAGCAATGTTGGGAAGGTTTAGAAGAAATGAAGGAGTGACTTCTTAGTCTCACTTGTTTTTCCCACAATTTTTCTTCCCCCTTAATAAACCCACAGGCCTTCTCTTCTGATTCTACTCCGGTTTGACTCGCCTGACCAACTTCGGAGCCCCAGGAAGCTGGCTCACCATAAGCTGCTGGTTCACCATAAGCAGATGGGTCCTGGCAGCACACCAGCGATGCTTGGAAGGTCAATAATACCAACCTTATGAGATAGTCTTACGCTACATCAAACGAGTTGAAGAACATACTCATGATTACGTTCGGGATTTCTACCAGGCTTGCCTTTTGTATGACAAGACCTGCATATAGTTTGTGCTTTTTCAATCAAGATTTCTATCTCAAGAAGACCCCCCAACTCAAAAACCACGCCTCCCAAAAGTCCAAGGGCAAAGTTCTCGCTGTACGCAAGGCCTCAAACAGCGTGTGAAGGATTAATGTGAAATCTATTGATGGGTATTCCAATACTGTATCTCCATTTAAATGGGTGTCGCTCCGATTGTTGCTTCCAACGGTCTGGGTTTCAGTTTTAGGTCCGAAATCATTCTGACGACTCAAGATAAAAAGAAACAGTTTCAGTTTCAACAAGTTTAAGCCAATGCATTTTTAAGGAGGATAATAATGATAATCATCATCATCATCATCATCATCATCATCATCACTACTAGTTTCATCCCCCCAATTCTAAGTGAAATCATCAATCAGCAGTTTGGACCAGGTCTGTAAGCATTCTGAACTCCATTTCCGAATCAAGGCCTAATTTAAACACATGAACAATGCCATTGTAGACATGAGATTCTGTAGCTAGTACTCATGTGAAGCCAAGAACACTTTGCTCGCAAATCAGGTTGCCTCATCTTCAGCATCACGATCATTACTGGCAGCCACATCGTGCGCTGAGCTGGCAGGTCCTGCAGATGGAGAGTGAGTTGGAGACTTGACTAGATTATTTTTTGAAGTGGTGACTCTTGGGTAGATCCTGCTTCAGAGTTGTACATCTCCCAAAGATAATCGTAGCCATGTTGACCAGTAGCTGAGCAATGTTCAACAAGCTCATCCCCTCAGAAAATGGAACCAATTTTTTTCACAGGAGGGCATAGGTCAAACAATTTTATGATGCAGGTAGGATACACTTGTCCCAAAGCCAGTCATCAAAAGACATCTGGGGACCAATTTCCGAAGGTTCTTCATCGGCCATCTCAGAGATATCATGCTCATCCCCTTGGTTGGAAGACACATCTTATTGGTAAGGTACGTATCTCAGCAACAAAGTAGAAAACAACAAATGTAAAACATAACATTATATTGATATTCCAGTTTGGAAATACCAGAACTAAAATGTGATTGATTTTTGAAGTCTAGATACATGGCTCCCCATCCAAATCTTCGGGTTCGGGTTCGGGATCAGGGTAAACTTCAGCTCCAACAGGTCCGTCGTCAGGCACATCAGACCCCGAATCAGACTCCAGACGACGTGCATAGGAAAAGTATCTACCCCCTTTTTTGTAGCTCATCAGGTGCAAAGATTCAGACGATTCAGACCTGTCGTCATCATCATCAACCTCTTCTTGAGCATACTCCTCCTTCACCCCCACCAAACCATTATCCGAATCATTATCCTCTGATTTTGCAAACCCAAAATCTAACTCATCGAGCCCCAAGAACTTGTAGAAAGGGTCATTCGGGTCAATTCCCTGGGGGCTTTCCGTTTCTGGATGCACTGGCCATCCATTACGTGTTTCGGGCATGTGGTGCACAAACCCTTCCACATCCGAGGCATCCATCTCATCTTTGCAAGCTTCAAGAACATGGCCTCAGAAGTGCTCAACATGAAATGGCGACGGGTGTCTTGTAAACTGTGGTACATCGACGTGAAAGGGTGATGGGCGCTACGATGTATATGTTTAAATTCTGGAGATCTTTAAATATGCACACTGATAATTTTTCACATAGAGTTTTTGGTTGAAGATCATTGCTACCAAAAGACTTGGACAATGTGCAGAGGTAGACTCCCCACCAACTGCCTTCTCAACCCAATTCCAAGCATCATTCCAAGCTTCATTCTCCATACCTCAGATTTATTTGTTTAGTAAAACCTATATCAAACCTCAATCGGACTGTACTTGCCAAACGTTTGAAATTCTGAAAGGAGTTTTGCAGTATCAATTGAATCTAACACTGGTTGGCTCCGAGCTGCTGCTCCAGCGTGGTCCATCGCCGTTTCCATCCTTAATTTGGCCCCAAAAGAATATCACATATATTGAGGAAGGTTTTGCTTTTTGTGTATGGTAATCCAGGGCTTATACATGCAGTAAAGTATCTTGAAATTCATCTTCGCAATCATCTTCTCCGCTATACTCAAGAGATTTGGGGTTGACCTGACAATGTGGGGAAAGAGGGCTCTTATAAGGCAAGATAGGCACGTGGAAACCAACCCCAACCTCTAGTGACTTCTTTGCTTGTGGGACAGCATGTGGTGGGCTTTTCAATGGCCAGTTCCTCTTGGGCCTGGAAACCTCGAAAAAAAGGTTGGAATGACAAGTGAGAACTTCAAGTACTTACATCCAACATACATTTAAAAAGACTCAAGAATTCTCATACCATGCATCCTAAGTACAGGAATTGCTGGATAGCTTAATAACTCCGAAGTTCCTGGACTCGAAGCAACCACAGCATCCAGTTCAGCATCCTGAGGATCATCGCGGCGCTGGCCATCGTCCTGCGCAACCAAGCGGCAAAAGTGTCATTGGAAGAATAGGAGGGGCAAGTGCCTGCAACATGTGATATTCAGGGAAGAAGAGAGAAACAGAGAGAGAGAGAGAGAGATAATATATTCATTTGCACTTGATGGGAAAAAACACGACCAACAACATCAAAGAAATTAAAAATCCAGTCCTCAGGACACCACCACTCATCTTGTTCCAAGGCATCCGTAGGATCACCCAAACAGAGTGGAAGCGTTTCCATCTCGTCTAAGTTAGCCATTTTTGGTTTTACTTTTCCCGAAAGTCTTTTTCGAGCTGTCTTGAGAAAGTAGTGCATGCGGCTAATTTCTTCAGACAGATCGTGACATGGGGGAAGCTCAAGCTGTGATCTCAACAGCCGGACAACATTTGAAGCAACCTTCTTTGTCAGTATCCGTCCTTCACCCTTAAACTTTCGGTTAACCCATCCGTTAAACAAGTTTCTCAGGCATCTTCTTTTCAGGCTTCCCACGGGGAGAAGTCTACTGGTTGTCACCATTCTCTTTTGATGTTCTGGAGTTGATAATTTTGAAACGAGTTTTTTGACGATGTACCCAACATGTGCACATCGGGCAGTTCGTTGCCGACCAGCTCTGGATGCCATGGCACGATTTAAGAAATGCAGAAACAATAGAAACTATGCGTAGAACTTGACGCATTATATGGAAATCAAGTCAACATGTTCTTTGAAAGGCAACCTGTAAGCTGGGGTTTAGTTGCCACAAAAAAACTATTCAAGTCATCCCGCTTGAGCTTGAAAAACCTGAGGTTTAAATGGCATCCTTGTTGTCCCAACTATATATTTATATATGACTAGCCCTTCACAACCAAAACGAACTTGCTCCATGCACCTCGCTCATCCAAGGCATCGATGGCATCGCCGCAAATCCGACAAATGATAAGTGAAAAAAGGTGATGGAAGTCTGGCGCTGGCTGAAGTTGTTTATGCTAGACATATTTTATTATAGCAATTCAGATTTCTGAGCTTTACATACAAACATACATACATACATACATACATACATACAAAAAAGTATAAACAAATATTTATATATATACATGCATAAACTACATATCTAAACTACATACGCTTCTTGATTTGTTTTCCCAAAAATTCAAAGGTGACAGTGGTGCATCCTGCAACAGAAAAAGACACACAAAACCCACGGGCGGTATACCTTGAAGGGACGGCGTTGCGAGTCAAGTGTATACCCTTACCCTCTTTTTGGATCTTTTTGGATGATGTTCTGGAAAACTGTTTCTCTGGATTTCTGCATGTTCTTTTCCGGAAAAAAACATTTCAGGAAAGAGGTTCGGTCCAAACATCCTCATCGAAACATTCAATCAGAAATACACTATCTTTTTGAAAGGTTACAGGTATACAGGAACCATCCTAAAAACTGATAAACTCAATCCTTCTAAGCCATCGAAAATCAGTATACGTGATGAATATCTTATAGCGGCAAACTCAAAGCTGCTGTTGGCAACACAGTAGAGCACATGAACAGCAAATGTAAAACATGACCTTTGTCAAAAACATGTTAACACAGCATGTATTTTTTGTTTCGCGATATTCTGCGGTGTATTTAAAGGAAAGGCCCCTCGAGGTCCGGTGCCTTTCCATATATTTTTGCGAGCGCTGTTTTAAGCGCGGCAGTCACCATAACGATATACCATTTGGCCTTGCTTGCTTTTAATGGCACTAGCCAGATCCCGTGCACATTGGCTCGGCATTCACCATAACAATAGATACCATTTGGCCTTGCTGGCTTTTGGCACCATGGAGTCTGGCAATACACCAGACTCCATGGCCAAAAGCTAACCGCTGAAAGGCAATATACCAAATCCATGGCCAAAAACCTTTGATTTGGCCATGGATGTGTAGGTTGACCTACAGATCCATGGCCAAAAGCCATCGCTGCATGCATGAGTCCATTTACTGAGAAAAGGAAGGGTCCTATAAGGGCTGTCGCGAATCCTATGCGACACTGGGGGTTGAGCAACCTATAAGGGCTCTCAACCTGTGGTGGTAAGGGTGATCAGGAGTTTCATAGGAGATCGGAAGATCGTTTGTGCATACTCCGATAATGCGCCATCCTTTGAAGCAGCCATGCGTGAACTAGGCGTCCCACTTGACTTCTCACTTCC
>OMLO01000984.1_pt1 | contig 20836 bp, 11 predicted proteins | sample 1674811 | NCBI WGS metagenome assembly OMLO01 (sample SAMN06265003, study PRJEB25207) | coral metagenome | isolation source: Coral host | place: Mexico:La Bocana,Puerto Morelos, Mexico | collected 2008-11-13 | reverse complement strand
GTTGAATCGATGATTCATGTAGAATATACCCAAATCGAAAGGCCCTTCTCAATAGTCTATCAATCTGAATAAGATATCTGAATTGGGAAAGGAAATTTCAAAAATTTGTCCGTCTTATTTTACCTTCATAGGAATATGCAAAATTTGTTTATTCCTTGTTGATTTGTAAAGAATGGAAAAGAAGTAAACACAGAATTACAACGCACGCGTACCCTCCGTAAAACCGAATGAACGGTAAAAGAATGAACAGCCAAACGAGCACAAAGCAAACAAAAGCCCACTGAACAAAAAGACGGCTGGGAGTGCGGAAAACATCTGTAGTATGAAACGCCTTTGAGTATTTCCCGCCGTTCTGTCTCAGGTAATTGCGAGAAAGTCGCTTGGGGCTGTCCATGCGTCGCGCATAACCTTGCCTATAAGGCCTATGTGGGGGATCCACTCTCTTACCTTGATAATCTCTTGTAAAGGTCCTAATGGATGAAATTTCATGAGCGACACAAGGATATAACACGTGGAAACCTGTTAATCAGGGTGATAACAAAGAAACAGATACCTGGCCTCCAAAATTGATAAACTTGTCTAGACCCAGCTCTCTGGCAAGCGTCGCCTGGATCCGATGATTGACAAGAGAACTCCGTAGCAACTGTGATAACACAACAGAGTCGTTAATAAGGAAAATAAAGACCGCAAAAAATCCTTTACTTAGTTTGTTTCCAACTCCATTCAACCTTGTTATAAATTCTCAAAGAGCTTTATCTGTTACCCTAGGAACAGCCAGTAACCCCCCTCCCCTCAGAAAGGCGTACCGTGAGATGTCCCTCGTGGTGTTCAGGGAAATGCCTGAAGAGATACACTGACACAACGAACTGCAAGACGGAGTCTCCCAAGAATTCCATCCGCTGGTTATTGCCACTGAAGTGAAAACATAAGGGCAAGAGTCAGAAAAATAGATATTACGGCCTAACTGAATGGCATTCCCAAATATCAAGTTTGAAGAGGAGCTTGATGTGTAAACTGTTCGCTGATTGCGCATGGGACGCAGAAACAATTCGCTACAACCGCAACCAGATTTTAATTTCTCTGAGCAATCAGTTGAAAATAGGATATTTCCGAGTTGCCCTTTGCCTTTGTTTTTAGTCTAAACTAAACCTCATAACTCTTGTAAGCATTAAAATGCTATTAACTGCCTGTGCTTATTTAATACTTACAGTGTGAGATTGTTATAGCCGACTTGTGGGTGAGTGAAAGCGCGCGCTAACAGTCGAATGTGGTTGAATTCGATTCCACTGGCTTGTTCAAACTCCTCTAATTTCTGATAAAAGAGTAAATCAGAGAGCGGTTAGGAGTACAATGACATTTTCTGCGTCCTTCTGTTAGTAAAGTCTTAGTCAACTACATTACATGCGTTCTTGTTTGGTTTGACTTGTTTTTACTAAACCAATCACTGCAGCTGATTGGCAAAAACTGTATTTGCTTTGTCCATTCTCGTTCCCGTGTTAGAGTTTGGGCGTCCTTCGTGCTTTTCCCCAACCTGTGATGACTGGAAAACGCATAAATTACGGATCTTAAGATTAGTTTAAAGAGAAACTTGGACATCAATGTGAACTAGTTTGCCAGCATGTACACGCCTCTTATTTTTAAAGCGATTCTCCTAGGAAGTCTTCTTCGCAATTCACAGCTGATTGGGATAGCAATGGAGCTCTCCTGGCGGAATATCACAAACAGAGGATGCAAAGAAGACTGGGGAGAATACTACTGACGCTTCTCTGCAAGTCTACAAATACGCGGCCCAACCACGCACGATTCTGATTGGTCAGTCAGGGAATAGCGCCAATTCAAACGTTATCCCGACCACTTTGCGCCATGACTTACATCGTGTTACTAAGCAACCGTAGTTGCGCGGAAAATTTGAGATGAATCTGTTCTCAGGCACAGGAATTCGAACAAACAAAGTATAGAAAAGGAAAAGAAAAACCTGAAGAATTGAAGATGAAGATATAAGGTGCCTATCACCATTTGGTTGTTGAGCCTACAAGATGAAAAACACGCAGATTAGCTCTGAAAATAAAAAAAAAACAATAATAACATCCTAATATCTCTTTCCCCGGCAGAATCTACAGATAAGAAAGTAATCTTTACTCCCCCCCCCCCGAATTGCAAGTTTGAAGCTGTCAAAGGTGACAATTTGCAGTGAATGACGAAAACTTTCATTCAGTTACTATAAGCAGTGGCCACGCCCAATTTCGGGACATTTTATATGACGAAGCCCTTCATTTACCTGCAAAGGATGCTTAGGCAAGTTTGTCCAAACATCTCTAAGTTCCTGAAAATCAAACATACAAGGAAAAAAATAAATCAGTACTGCCTTATATAAATTTATCACCCAGTAAATATGGAAAATATGGTGCTCTACACCAAAAAAATGAGAAGATCAAATGATCTTAGGCCATAGACTTCTTGTTCGCCTTTGCACGTACTCGGTCTCAATCGTCTCCAAACTGAACCATCTTGACCTCTTACTTGAACTACACTACAAAAAAGACATTTAACAAGACAAAAACACCAAAACAAAGCAAACCTAACCTGCTCCTCGAAAGCCAGATTAGTGAAGAGGAGCGTAGCTGGTGTTAAACCACTCTCCAAGTACACCGCACCTTGAAAAGCAACAGCAGCATTAGCATAATTAACGACATTGCCGCACTACGACTCGGGTCATGAGACGATAACTTCAGAGAGCACACTTGCGATTTTAGGTCGTCGTTCGCAAAGATGATCAGATGTACAAAGCGCGAAAGGTTTGGTTTGAAGTATCGCAGTCCAACCTTGTTCCCAGGGTCTCTCTTCTTTCAGCTCCGAAGAGAGACCCTGGAAAGCGGAAGTCAACACAACAGCCTAAATTCTGAACACTTCAAAAAAACTGAAGCGAGGGGAATGTTTGAAACACTCACCAAGAAGAGCTTCAAAACAATTGGCCATGGCGTGACTGAGATCCTCTTCCAAGCACAAGTCAGGGCTGAAGTGATTAATAAAAAAATAGGTTAAAAAGAGCAGCGCAAAAGAAAGGAGCGACAGAAAGGCTTCATACCCGTGTGAGTACTGCATGTAATCAGACAATCCCAGTTTCTGACGAGTTCAAAAAGATTTACATTAGTACAATAATAAACCAGCACTAATAACTAACATTGCAATAAACGACGAAGATGACAAAATCATGAATGATAGCTCTCGAGATAAGCTCATTTGAGACAAAAGTAAGCAAAGCCTGTCTAAGCTTATCAGTTCTTTGCACGCCACACATGCCTATGATTCACCTTGGCTAGCTGAGACAGATGCTTGTTTTGCACTAAAGCTGAGCGGTACATGGCCAAACCTCCTTCAGTCTTGTGTGGCAGCATGAAATACAAGTGAACGCTGGTGAAGAACAGAAACAGAATCAAATAAACAGAAATACAAGATCAAATTAAGAGTAACACGCTGGTAAAAATGAACAGTAAAAAGGCACTATTCCAGGGTACAAATGAAATTGCACTGACTGTTACAGTACACGTCATTGCATATAGCTCTTCATCTTTTGCCACGAGATACCTCGGCAAAACAAGAAGGGCAAAGTAAAGTTGTTCCCCTAAAATTTCACAAAACGGTTCTTGGATTGCAACTATCAGCTAGTTTATTCAGTTATCTCCGTCCGCGTTTCCTACTTAACTCCAAGAAACTTCTGCTGGTTTTATGAAATGTTCGTTTAAGTACCAGAATGGTTTCCGATTCTTATTATTCAATCACAAGTCAGAAAGAGAGGTATGTAACATGTAACGCCATCTTGACATCATGTCACTAATCAACACCTCTAAGTGACAACAGCCGTCAGCAAGATTCCTACCGAAAAAAGTTACAAGTACTTCTTCTCCAAATTGCAGAAAGAACATTTTTGCCCGCAAACTTAGATAAGAGTATTAACTTTCCAACGTATTCTCACCTGCTGATCAACTCCAGAACAGCATCTCCAAGGAATTCAAGCCTCTCATTGTGTCGTATCCTTCAACAAACGGGAAAATACCCAAAGACAGACAATTAATGGCGAATAGGAAACAAAGGTTAAGGCTTTTAAATGACCTGACATGACATGAAGCCATGAAAGCGAGTCATTTTTCACAATGTTCAGAGTGATAACCATAATAATATTTCAGTCCACAAAATCCACTTCAAAATAAGCTACGGTGGAAGTGACGAGGGGAAAACGCGGCTGTAGTTGAGCTACATATTAACTTGGAAACTTTGTGCAAGATTCAGCTGTTTTACCTAATGTCTGGTACTAAACGCTAAAAAAACACCGAGGAGTTGAAAATATGCCACACAGAGGAACAAGAGCTTAGTTTCTAAAAAAAATTGTACTGCGCCGCAGGCATCAGTGCACGTGAAACACTTAAAAATCAACTTAAAGTCGATAAAGGAATATCAACAGCTGTAGTGCGTGAATTTGGAATAAGAATGGATCGAACTGGGAAAGATTAAGAACGTTTTATAACAATCGTTTCGACTAACAACTCTATGGTGTTTAGGTATTTTCTTATCCGTTCTTATCTACTCCAATTCTACGGCAATCTATAAAGACATTATTGATCATCGCAGTTATACACAGAAAACTTAAGTCTGAAAAAAATTCAGGCCCGACCTCTGCATGATATCTCTGCGTGATACCGGTGCAGTGCTCTACCAACTTAGTTGCTTGAACATTGCATCGTCATCACGCAGAGGTCTGGGGGTTGAATACCGTTCAGGCCTGAATTTTTTTCATGGTTTAATTTCACAGCTGCTTAAGTTGTGTATATAACTGCGATGATGTCTTCATATCTTTCTCCGAAGTTCAAACACACGACTTTTTATACATTCATTTGCATTCTAAAGTAATCTGTCGTTTCCTCTCTCCTGTTTGTCTAGTTCTGGTTTCAGTGACTTTCATCGTCTTTTTCGTGTTCATCCTCCCACAAATATACACGTCTTTGCTCATCACGTATTATAACATTGTCCTAAATATCTGTCAGTAAATGGGTGTGTCTCCCTGACAAACCGACTGTTTCATTTATTTTCTGGTTCGCTGGCTGGCTAAGTGAATGTTACAATTGTCCAACCATCTGTCATCCGTGTCTGTCCGTCTCTCTCTGTGTTGGTCGGTATTCAAGTCTGTCTGTCTGTCTGTCTGTCTGTCTATCTGCCTGCCTGCCTGCCTGTCTGCCTGCCTGTCTGTCTGTCTGCCTGTCTGTCTGTCTGTCTGTCTGCCTGTCTGTCTGCCTGTCTGTCTGCCTGTCTGTCTGTCTGTCTGTCTGCCTGTCTGTCTGTCCATCTCTCTGTCTGTCTGTCTGTCTGTCTGTCTGCTTGTCTGCCTGTCTGTCTGCCTGCCTGACTGTCTGCCTGTCTGCCTGTCTGTCTGTTTGCCTGTCTGTCTGTCTGTCTGTCTGCCTGCCTGTCTGTCTGCCTGTCTGTCTGTCTGTCCATCTCTCTGTCTGTCTGTCTGTCTGCCTGTCTGTCTGTCTGTCTGCTTGTCTGCCTGTCTGTCTGCCTGCGTGACTGTCTGCCTGTCTGCCTGTCTGTCTGTTTGCCTGTCTGTCTGTCTGTCTGCCTGTCTGTCTGTCTGTCTGTCTACCTGTCTGCCTGCCTGTCTGCCTGTCTGTCTGTCTGTCTGTCTGCCTGCCTGTCTGTCTGCCTGCCTGCCTGCCTGTCTGTCTGTCTGTCTGTCGGTCTGCCTGTCTATCCTACAATCTCATGCTTCTATTCTATCTGGCTGACTATCCTACTCTACCTGTCAAGAAGCCAATCCTTTGTCTTGCCACCAATTAGTTTCCTTTTCGCTTTACTTTGAGATTTAGATTGAGTGAGAGTGCCAGTATCATCAGCAAAACTAAAGAAAGTTTGGAAGTCAAGCTCAGCACGACTTTCTCAGAGGACGCAGCTGAAGTGGGTGTGATATTTATAGTCAGCAAAGATTGGAAGAATACCAACTCACTGACAAAACTTCTAGTTCCACGTTCTTCTTGGATATGAAACAGACTTTACTGTAATATCTTTTAATTCTGAACCTGGCTTTGATAAGTGAATTAAGGGGAATTAGGGGGGAAAGTGGTCCGCATTTTAAAGTAAAAAACTGAAACTTGATAAACGACCTCAGAATGCACTAAAAATGGAAGAACCACTTCCTAATCGTAAGGTTCACGAATAATTTCAAGCTACTTACATAGATTTATACTCGTCCATTTTGCCAAGGTTGGACATGACACGTATCAGCTGGGTGATGCCTGTAGAAGCAGATAAAATGAAAAACTGTCAACAGCAAGTCGGACAATCAATATCAGCCTATTCACCAGCACAAAGACTCGCGGAAGGAACAATATCTTTGTCTGAGTATCGATCAGCACCGACTGATCAAGCCTAATATAAACATAAATTTTAGTCCCACAATCGAATTAATTAGATTCTGAAGTTAATTTTAGGAACACGAAGTCGACAAAAGAAACATCAGAAACAAACCGAGTTTTAATCCTACCTCTTGGATTGTAGAAAGTTTTGATCAAACTCAATCCCTGTTTTCTAAACATTGTTTTGTATTTGCGGATATGAAAATGATTGTAATTCAATAGCCTTAGCGTTTATCTCACGGTTCTTAGACATACCTTTCTTGCGCGTGTGCAGATGTCGTATTTTCCTGTCTCCGTACCTCGGTTGCTTCACTCCACAGTTCGACAGAGAATTCCGCGCGTGGTCTGGGTTCATGCCGAAGTTGAGGTGATAAGAGGGATGTGTCAGGGCGAGCTGTTGACGAATAAAACAGTCCAACTAACAAATAAAAACCACAAATTCAGTTCCTAACCGCACATCCACACAAACACAGCGATATTTTGTAACTCGTGACTTACCTGAAGTAAAGACCTATCTTTGAACACATAGCCCATTTTCTCGTCCAGTGTTTGTAGACACATGTGATAGCGTACATGATGTACTAACACAGGAAGCAGTAGGGCATGCTGAAATACACAGAAAGTATAATTTAAGCTGTCATTGCATTTATCTGCCGGAACGATATCAGCATCTCAATAGCTGATTCAAAATAGGCAAGTGCCGATGTTATCAGATCCTCGTAAAGTTAGAAAAGGTATCGTTCATTATTGTCAAACCACGTCAGGTAGGAAAACCTGTCCTCTGGTTACTCTTGTGCACATGAAGCTTTGAAACTTTTCCTGGGAAATTATTTGGGTGGATTTAGTGGCCTAGGAAGACAATATCGTATGGTCAACGATTTTCTATATTCTGATCACTTGTCAGTCTAGTATGGCCCCTCTGTATCGAGCAACCCTCACTTCCGTGACTTAGTTAGGTGTCAAGGAGCGGGTCAGGACCAAGGACCTGGACCAATCACATTTCTACTCTATTCTAAGGAGAAGAACTGAATGTTGATTACTCCTGGCCCTAGTTGTTCGAAAGGTGGATAACGCTATCCACCGGATAAATCACTGTCCAGCGGAAAGCGTGGTTTGTTTCAGTTTGTCAACACTTATCCATTGGAGAGCAATTTATCCGGTGGATAGCGTTATCCAGCCTTCGAACAACCGGGGCCAGGAATTTAAGGGGTTAAAACTTACCTGACAAATGTCGGACTTTAAACCAGTGTTAATCATTCCCCTACTGCTCACTTCTACCACCACATCACGACGCATAGCACTAATTAAATAAGAAAGCACAGCGAAACAATTGCAAACGTTTGCTGAACGTGAAGTTAAAATAGAGTATTACAAGTATTATAAGACCAGGATTTCGATTCTGTCCACGTGGGTGAACAAACAGAGGCAGGCAAATTTTCTTCAGAAACCTTTGGAATAACAAAAAGGGCAACTCGCATATAATTGTGTCCAGACCAACGTAATTGGAAGTGAATATAAACATAAATAAATTATGCGCATGAAGACAAATTTAGTTTCAGACTGAACAAATGGTCAAGAAATGCGCGCCGCAAAATAGTTGTTCAGGTTTTAGATAGGCACAAAAAGGTTACCTTGTAAGCCGCAACTTCTCCAATTCGATCTAAAATTACAAAAAGAGGTATTACAATAGTAAGTGAGGGTTTTACAAACCAACCATGTCAGGCCTCGTGTTTAAACATAATTTAATATGTTATTTAGTACCTTGAGTTTCACGAGCTTGTCTTGGTTCTTACGACTTGGTAAAGGCCTGTAACACAAGTTCTGTAATAAGTTAAGCTCCAAAGTTATAATAACACTTAATTTTTGCTATGAAGAGCAACACACAAAAGAGACCAAAAATGCATCCAAAATGTTCACCAAAGGCTACAGAAAATAAGGAGGCATAGATTCACAAAAGATAGGAACGGGGCGTTTAGGCGAAATAATATGATTTCCTAGCTCCCCTGTTTCGAACAGTCGATGGTGACGAAATAAACTAAAATTCATACGTGTTTGAGACGAGGCTCCTCAACTTGATATATGACTTCTGCAGCTTCTGATACCTGTCAATCAAACAAAGGATATAAATGTGACAGTGGTGACAACAGACAATCTGAACAAGTCTAAAAAACTACATGAGACAAAGGAAAACTACCTGAGAAGGCTTGACCACGGTGGAAAACCCACAAACCTTCAATTCTGTACCATAGTTACAACAACGACACTTACTTAGGATCTCCAGCAAAACTCATCTGCACTGGCCTGATGCTGTGATGGACAATGTATGGGAACATCTATAATAAAATCGTACAAAAAGAAACGTCACTGACAAAAGTGCAAATCTAAGGCCTTATAAATTCCATGGCGCAACAAGGACAGATGACGATGATGATGATATGTGCAAATCTAAGGGTAATATCAAAAAGCAAAATCTGAAGAAGAATAAGAAAGAGGACGAAAACTCGTAAAGGTAAATTTAAGTGTGTTTTTCTAGGCTTATTTTGTGAATTTTTATTTTCTCCTTAAGCTAATAATCCCTGCTCGTTGTTCAAAAGAGTGTAGCCCATATAAGCAGTATCTTGTTTTATCCACAGGTAGTGTTCTTAGCCATAAAAAGGTACCCACCTTGATTTTAGACAACCTTTCCTTACAAAACTGCAAGTCGTCAATCCTGATGGCTGCTGGTTTCTGTTATTACCAGAAAGAGCAAATATGTCACTAACAACTGGCAGAAAACTCTCAATCACATTAGGGTCCTGCACATTGCAAGTAAATGATTTTCACATGACAGCTGTGATTTCCTAATAGCCATATTAGAGTAAGTAAATCCAGGTTTGCCGGGTCTATAATGTTGTGTTCTTTACAGATTCCTCTTAAGCTAGCCTTTGGTGCAAACGTTACCCATACGGGTAAACTGTTGCTCAAGGCAACCTAAAAAAGTGCTGGTGGGTTAACTGCAAAGAGCTAGCACACCGTAGTAGTAGCAATATTCTTTATAGCCATTCGTTGACGTGGTAACCAGGATATGGTTCAGCAGAAGTGAGGGTCACTTTGGCCATCTGCATTTCAGAAAGAATGCTACCATTAACACATTATGATGGTGACACTTAAGATGTCAACCAGTCCATGGGCTTGTGTACTAATAGCCTCCTATGCAAACGCTCTTTGGGTTCGTCCACCATCTTCCAGCCCAGTAGGGAAGAAAAAATGTGTGACAAACCCAAAGATTGTACTTTAAGGACCTTTTCAAAAAATGTTTTGATTGTTACTAACTACTTTGTACAGGAAGGAAAAATGCATTTTACTCAGATACACTCACTTTGTGCAAGGCAAACACAAGCCAGTTAAAATGTGCAATTTTTTTCAACTTTCTACCGACATGTAACAATTTTGCCGCCTACAGTAAATTACTTGCCACCTACTTCACACTGAAGTTCACTAATCCTAACTAAAAACAAATCTATGTCCAACCCCTAATGTCCAATACCTCTGTTATCCACCAGCTAATATAACACACTGATTTTGACAGTGCTGTAACATTTTTCAAAATTGATTTCTGAATTTAAATGCAACCTCACCTTATCTGGATTCATCACAATAGAATTAATGCATGACTTGCTATATTCCTTCCATGTGTCAGCACTGAGTGTTAAATCACTGGACTACCAAAGACAAAAGAAAAGAATTAATTTATGACACTGGATCAAACAATGGAGTCACATGGTTTACAAATTCCAAAGCAAGGACTGATTATTTCTTTTCACTCCACACAAATTTTGTGTCATTCCTAACCTTCACAAGGGGTTCAGCAGAGTCCAAAATATGAGACAACACTTGACTCATTGGAAGAAGTTCATGGTCCTTCATGGAATTACCCTGGTCTAGAAATGGAAAATATCATTGTACTCATAAATAGAGAATGCAAGACCAGGGAATATAGAAATTGGAGGCTAGAACAGACAAGTAATTAGTATTAAGGTATGACACTGAAGGGTTAGAATAACACAATTCATGTCTACTTTTTTCCTTTCATGATGTGTGCTTACATATGAAAGGTAAATCTGCAATAAGTTGACCTACAAAGGTTTGTATGAGATGTTTATATATGGCAATTTGTATGACTTGACTCTTATTTTTTGTGTACATCCTTACTGCTACATCAGGGATCAAACAAGCATGCTTAGTATTGAAATGATTGTACAACAACGCTGGTGGTCATTGCTATGACTTTGTGTAGCTTTAACTATGCCTTGAGACCTTAACTAGACATTTTCTCTCTGAATGAAGTTAGTTACCCCGGAATTCTACACATTTCTGACACAAGTAACTCATTATCTGGCCGAATTATAAGTTTAGTAACTGTTTGCAAAAGAATTAGCAGTTCTTCTATGTAAAAAGATATAAATTAAGATGGAGGATAATAGGACTTGTTATACTTGTTTTTAACAATGACCTGTCAATCTGTGAACAAATCTTGGCATGAAGTGGTATCGTTGACAAGAATCTTGACTACTTCCTGGAAATGAATGATTAAAAGACTATCAGAACAATCTCAGAAAGAAACTTGTATTATTAACTTATTAATCAAGCTCTCCTTCATTCTAAAGTTGTATTTCAATGTGGCTGCATTTTACTTCAGAATATGTTTGATTACCTTTCAAGTCCCAGTCTGCAAGTTCAAGCATTTTGTAAAACAGAAACTGTGAGAACAAGTCAAGATCCTTGGTGCAGAAATTCTGAAATGAAACATATGGGAGATCTAAATAACAACAAAAATATCCAAGAACCTCTATCACTAAGAAAAAATAAATGTTCAACGAAGTCCAACCTACAGTGTTAGTAATTTTTTAAATGTTCATGGAACTAAGATAGAAAATAACAACTAACCTCTGGAACTGGTTGGCTGATGACGTGTAAAGAGTATTCAATATTGAATCGAATCACAGAACAAAGGGGTACCTAGAAAGATAAATTGAATGAGTACATATTTTAGGTGTCTTGGAAGGGCATGAAAGGGGATGGTGGACAAACATTGTAGAGAGGATGGGGGGAAAGAGTATGCAGAGGGAAGGTGGGAAAAGGGTGTGGAAGGTAATAGGGGCAAAGAATGTGGAGGAGGATGATGGCAAAGAATGTGGAGGGGGTTGGCAGCAAAGGGTGTGAAGGAGGATGGGGTAAGGGTGTGAAGGAGGATGGGGTAAGGGTGTGGAGGATGATAGGGGAAAAAGATGTGGAGGGGGTGGAGGAAAAGGGTGTTGAAGGGGATGGGGACAAAGGTTGTTAGGAGGATTGGGGAAAAGGACATGGAGTTGGATAGGGGAAAAGAGTGTGAAGGGGGATAGGAACAAAGAGTGTGTAGAAGGATGGGGGCAATGGGTGTGGAAGGGGATGGAGGCAAAGGATGTAGAGGAGGATGGGGGATAGCGGTGTGTAGGAGGATGTGGAAGAGGATGGGGGCAAAGGGTGTGGAGGAGAACTAGGGAAAAGGTTGTGGAGGGTAATGGGGTAAAATTGTGTGGAGGGGGATGGGAACAAAGTGTGCAAAGGAAGATGGGGGCAAAGGGTGTGGAGGGAAGAAAGAATGTGATGGGGGTAGGGCACAAGGTTGTGGAGGGGGGATGCCGGTAAAACGTAAGGAGGGGGATGGGGTCAAAGGGTAAGGAGGAGGATGGAGGCAATGTGTGTGCAGGGGGATTGAGGAAAAGGATGTGGAGGTGGATGTGAATTAAGAGTGTGGAGGGGAGGATGGGAATGGGTGATGGTCATACAGGATTGTATAAAAAAAACAATGTTGATGGAAAGGGAAAGCACTTCAAACTCACATGTTCCAGTGGGTGATGACAAAACATAGAAAATCCCTCAAAAGTGTAATCTTTCCCTTCAAAATAGATAACACTTGGATTCTCTGTCTGCAAAGTTAACAGTCAAGACATTCAAGTTCATACTCCATTAATCAGCCATCAGCAGCTAATTAACCAAATTAGTGTTGATGTTCAGGTTAGGTATTCAAACAAATGTGGACTACTAATAACTCTAAATCAGTATATTTTTTGCAAAACAAAATAACTCAGATGAACAGAATTGAGCCATAGAGCGTGCCGTTTCTCTTGATTCATTACAGTAACTGCAATAGCTCAGATATGGAGTGCTAGAAGACTGAGTGCTAGAGACATTTAATTTAGTTCTTGATGCATTTTTCCAACATCCTGCATGGTTTACAGAAACATTAAAACTCTATTTGTAAGTAATTATTTTGTTTTAGTTTTATATAATGACTGACTGTTGTGGTTATTGTGGGTGGTTTTAAATGATGACAGACTCTCCTTGTCCCTCAACAATCTGTGGTATTGATGCTTAAGTAACCCTATATACAAAGACTTAGAGACAACAGTCAAATATACTAGATCTCACTGTGTGACTGCTGGCAATAAGAAGGGAACACATACAGTCAGGCAAACAAAGCAAATTCAGTAGCATGGTGGATTGTGTCGACATACCATGAAATTGGTGTGTGGCGTGACAGTCACCCAGTAGTGATACAACTTGTCTGTATTGTTTGTTAGTGGATCACAAGCTGCAATGACCTTAGTTTGAAAAATAAATGTTACATATTGTTAGAAAATAACATGAATAAAAAACATCAAGAAAACTACAAGCACCCCATTTGGTATTGTATTCAGGATGTGTCATTATACAGCTGCCAAAGGGCAAATTAAACCATTTTTATTTTGTGAATCCACTTTGGCTGTGCATTATTGACAGATGGAAAAACTGCTGACAAGATGTTAAAAGCCTGATAAATGGGACACTAATGGTATACTCAAACTGTACTTACAGTTTCACCAGGGTAAACACTGTGACGAATTCCTTGCTGTTTGTCAGATGCACTGCATCGACAGACTGGACCATCATTTGTCTATGAGAAAGCGAATCACACAACAAAACAAAATACAGTCAACTCTCTGCTAACAGACACTCATGTAATCGGACAGCTATACTTACAGACACTGTTTTCAATTCCCCTTTTTACTCCCAGTCAAACTCTGTATTATGAGAAAAATTCTTGCCAGAGGACAGCTCTACTAGCGGACACTTTTTACAATTCCTGAGGGTGTCTGTTTATGAAAGAGTTGACTTTACAATAAAATAATGAGGATAAAGAAATTACATATGGCCTGTAAGGCACAGCTCATATCACTCTTATGCCTTCACATGAGGAGGGATGGGAGGGGGGGTTAAAACTTGATATTCTTGAAAAGATAACATATTACTCTTCTTTCTCCTCATCATTATGACTTTCTACTGGTAAAAATTCAAGACAACATTTTTCATGCATTTATTCATGTGAATAAGTCATAACAGCCTCTGGCATTTGCAATCTGATTTCTGAATATTCAGAATACTCATCGTTTTATACTTATTAAGAAAGCCTGGCCATCATACCATGACCCTGGGAACGAGGTTGTTAGGTTACTAGGTTATTTATGAGAGAATGTCTGCCTGCGATGCAGGCTAACCATACCACTAAAACAGGAAATACTACTGAGCTCAGTTTAATAATTAGTTTTTTCCACAGAAATCTATCCCTGTACAATTTCCACATTTTTCCCATTTGTTTAATTAACCCTTTCATTAACCCTTCTATTTAGGGTTCTTTGTAAAAATATATTCAACACCTTGACCTTTAATTAACACTTGTATTTAGGGTTCTTTGTTAAAATGTACCATATTTTGTTTAGTGAACTATATATCCATCAATCAGTTGTAAACAATAGTACAGTTGTCCTTGCATTAGTCAATGTCAAACTCTGTTAGACCAATGTAAAAATTAGTCCATTAAAAATTTGTCATTTTAATAGTCATAGTCATAACAATTTTTTCTTGGGCAAGGGGAAAAGGTGCAATGAGGTTAACTTTATGTGAAACACCAACCCTTAAGGCAAGGCCAGACCACAACATTGGGAACTATGTGCCCTATCAATTAAGTGCGTGAGTTTTTTTTAACATCCCCTGCTTGGGGAATATGCAGAAGAAGGGGTCTACGAATTTTAGTCCTTATCTAAGAGGCCTTGAATGTGTAACCATTTGCAGATATAATTACAAAGGCAGCAGTAGTTCTTCATTTATTTTGAGACCCTGATTGTTGGTCTGGTCCGGGGCTTGAACCCTCAACCTCCCACACAGCAGTCTGGCACTCTATCAACTGAGCTAACCAGGCAGTGGTACCTACCTCTCCTGCTTCATTGAACCAAAGTTCAGGATGAAGTCTTCTAGGATCTCTTATCTTTCTTTCTCTGACCTCTGCTACACTGGGGCCTCTGTGGTCGTGCTCATCCTCAGCCAGGTCATCATCATCATCAAAGCCTCCAGTTTCCTTATTGTCCCCAACATCATCGTCATCATCATTATCAGTTTCAGAGCTGCTGCCACTCATCCCCTGACTCCTAAACTCACTGCCATCTTCATCACTGTTAATTTCCTCATCACTAATGCAAAGAGAATCTGAATAATTACTGGCATCTGACTTCCGTCTAAACCTGGATGTTGGTGGACTTCCTTCATCCTCTGCTGGACCCTCAGTGAACTCAGTATCAAGGGATTCGTTATCACTGAGATCTGAAATTGCACCAGTACTTTGTGTGCTAACACTCTTGTCATCATCACAATCCACAGATGCCATGTTCAATATTTCCTTCTCAAATCTGTTCTGCAGTTCAGTAAGTTTTTCTGTCCCTTGGACATTTCCATTGTCATCATCCTGCATTTAAATTTGCCATTTTAACAAATGGATTCTATGTTACCATACATCTGGTCAGTAATTGATTGCACATGATGTTCAAATGTGGAAAGAACAAAAGAGTGGCACATGAGGCAATAGCCAAATGTCTCAATGATGTTCTTACCAAATTTTGACCTCTTCTGTGATCAATTACTGAACAGATGCCTGCAACATCTATTTGATTAATAAGATAAAGAAACAAATGTAAGAACCGACCAAAATGTAAGTCAGAATAATTCAACACACTGGTATGTTGTATACAAACAATTGAATGTACTGGGTTGGAAATTTAAGTAGGAATCTTATGAGGGCTGCCAGGCGCAAGTGCTACTTCCCTGGCATTTCCACGTACAGTCATTAGCAAATTGCCCCCATTTTTTCTGCTCTACACTCTTACAGACTATAGAAATGAAACCAAAAAATGTTCAAAACTTTACTATAGAAACCACTCAGCAGTGGTCTGAAAATATTATGACGCCACTTCTGGGGTCTATAAGAGTATAAAGTCATGAAAACACATGGTTAGTTTGCTCAAGCAGGCACGACAGTATGTGTGAGTGAAGTTTTAACTGCTTTTTTCCTGTAACTACCAATCATAAAAAGTATTCATTCAAAACCATAGCAAACATGAATAACCCTCGACACCCAATTGAGAATTGCTTTAAGGTGTCTCCATAGGGTAATTAGTGAGGGCGTTGCGCGCGCGAGCGTTATGTTTTGAATGCTGTTTTTGCATTCGTGTTTTCACCCAGTCCTCTCAAACCTGTCAAGTGTAATAAGCAATGATTAAATAGTGTTTTAGTATCATCTATGTTAAAGGTTTGGGTTTAAGTCTTAAATTATAAATGCCCAAATCAATGTGTTTTTCACTGTTTTTATGGCTTTATTCCTGGTTTTCTTGAATTTCCTTCGGTGCAATCTTCCAAAATTTTCACAGCACATCGCGTCCGGCGCGATACTAATTTTAAACACGAAAAAAGTAGGGTTCATAAAGGCAGGTTTTTCGATTTTTTCAAATTTATGTCTTTTACCGCTGCCAAAAAACTGGTCCGGTAGATTTCCCTGGAAAAGAAGCTCCGACTTAGGTACAATATTTATTAACAGTCTGCCAAATTTTACGGAATTTCACCGATGGAAACTCGAGAAAATTCACTCTCAGTTTTGCTTTTTGTGCCTTATGTTGACGTAATAAAATATCGAAAAACACTGACGTTTCCCTTCAAGTGCGCGCAGATTACTTGAACTTTCGTCTCCAGCGTGCATGCGATCTTAAAACTGTAGGGAGCCACCTTAACCTATATTACATCATCTGGCAACTCTGGACCAACAGATCATACTTCTGTTGACCACAGAATGTGTAGAATACAAAATAGATACCTGATCACTCTGCATTTTGGTATAGAACTCCTCTGACACAGCAAATCTTACCACCCTTTTAACATCAGGAGGAGGAGGAGAAAAACAACGAGAAACTCTAGGGCTCTTCCTGCCACCAGCAACTGGAGAAAAGTTGTTCCTTTTTTTCGATAAAAACAACAACAGAAACACAGTCTTACAGTACAGTATACAAAAGCAATTATAATAAAGTTAGCAAATGCAAGTTCAAGAAAGGTTTTTTTGGGGAATAAAACGAAAGGATTTTGTTACTCAATGACTATTGCTAATAGTCCTCTAGTAGCGTAGCCAATCAAAATGCAGGATTAGTATTAGTCCACTAGTTGGGTGATACTAATTCACATTATCCACCCAGTTGTTAAAACCAAATTATCTTGTAACACTCCTCACTGACACAGCACCAAAGTGTCTCTAGAACAGTCTGTAAGAAAGTAAAAGCTTAAAGCCATACCTTAGAAACATAGGGAAAGCATGAGATATTGAGGTTACACATAATGATGGTGCAAACACAATCTTGTTCCCAGAACTCTTGTGGACGAAGCCGAAGGTGAGTGGAATGAGATTAGGTGCGAACAAAGAGAGTTCTCATTTTAATAAAGAAATTAAAAGAGCAATTTTTCATTTTTAGTTGCAGTTGTTTCTAGACAAAATGAAAACATTTCTCTGTGCTTCTATTGAAATATACAGTGTACAGACATTCATCAAAGTTTTAGAGAACTAAAAAAAACTTTGGAAACACTTGCCTACCACTTGTTTTCCTACAACATTTCTTGTTGTCTCAAATTTTCACATAATATTTCTCTAGATTGATAGAAACCAAGAAAATGTGATCTACTTCTTAAACTTCTTAAACATTATTTAATTTGTAGAGTTTACTTTGTAAATCTGTCACCAACCTTCTATTTCCCCGTTCTCTTCCTCTTTCACCATCTCGGTGAAAACCACTCTTGCGGTGAGGATTTGATGAACTAGAATTTTTCTGACTACCAAAAGATCTTCGATCAGGACTGAAATCAGTCTTCTCTGTTTTGACAGGACTGAAATGTTGTGGTACAGGTGGCTGAAACCTACTGAACTGTTGTTGTACAGGTGGCCGTAGCTCTGTAAACTGTTGTGGCACAGGAGGACACATTCCATAAGGACCAGTCCTGGGTTGAGCTAGACGTAAGCCTATACTATTTCTGGGCTGTTGCATATGAGAGCTCATACCTATCATCTGTTTACCCTGAATGTATTTATCCAAAATGGAAGTAATAGAAGAACCCTGGTGTAAGCTATTAACAGGTGGAGAATTTCTCACTTGCCGAGATGGACTGTGGAAAGGAGAAGAGTGTTGAACTTGCAGTGGAGATCCTCTTGGTGAAAGCGAAGTAGGAGGCACAAATTGCTGCTGGGTTTGGAAAGGGATCGCTCCAAGTGAAGGTGAAGGAGGTGACATAATTGGTCGTGGGAGAGGTGAAGCAACAGGGCTTCTCTGAATTGAGCTGAATCTGGTAGGAGGAGTATTTGGTTGCCATGCTGGACTGTTGAATGGTGAAGATTGAAGTACTGGGGATGCGATTACCCTTGGTGACATAACAGTTGGGGAAACACTTGGCTTGACTGGTGAGGACGGAATCCCCCTGGGAGGAGACAGAATAGCTGACATCGGTGGCTGTAGAGTCGGAGATGGGGTGCCTCTATGGGGTAGAAAATTAGAGGGCACAAGTGGCTGCTTGGTGGGAGATGGGTGACCTCTAAGTGGTGGTGCAGCAGATCCCATAACTACAGGCCCTTGGTTTAAGGTGGATACAGATGGCTGGGGATTCCTCACTTGCCATGATGGGCTGTTAAATGGCGAAGACTGTAACACAGGGGAGGGGATTCCCCTAGGAGAAGGCAAAGTAGATGGTGCAACAGGTCGATGAACTGGTGAAGTAACCCCTCTAGCCAAAGGCAAAGGAGACGACAAAGGGGGTTGCCGTACTGGTGACGAAATGTTTGGGACCTGAGCAGCTGGAGGTTGAATCATACCCCTTGGTGGGCTGTGAAAACCTGTTGCTGGATTGAATGGACCAACACACTGCGGACGCGATCCTAAATGCTGTAAAGATGGCACTGGGCTGGCTATCATCTGTTGCATGGGAAATGCCTGCGGAGTCTGTATTTGAAATCCCTGATGCACTTGCTGCTGATTTGCCTGAAAATAAATTTACAACCCAGGAAACTAGGAAACAATTCCATTAAGATAATAACATTTTGGTAGTAGTTGTGGTAACCCACACTAGATAGTTATATATGACAGGTAACAGGTGATCAAGTACGTTGCTTACCGGACGGGGAAAACCCGGCGGCGGCCTAGTCTGCCTCGATGGCGGTCGCCACATTGTCGATTTAACCAAGTTGAACAATTCCGTTACTTACGCGTAAGATCATTATTAAAGTAGCTGATAAACCATGCTGCCACCCTAAATGATTATTTTTGCTTCACAGTAGAGAATCAGATTGTTACGACTGTCAAATGTGGATTCATTCGCCATCTTGAATATTCAAATTTCGTTAATCTCCAGGTCTCTTGGTGTAACAAGAAAAGAAGCTGAGAACTAGTAGATCTACTTCCGGAACAGACCTCTGGGAAGAATCCACATAACATCATGGCTGGAGGAGGCGAATGGTGTCTGATAGAGAGCGATCCTGGAGTTTTCACTGAATTAATCCGTGGCTTTGGTACGTAGCACGATTCATGATATAATGCCAAGTTTTCATTTGAGTAGTCCTGCTTATAAACCTGAAGATTCCAAATCAATTCACGATGATCATCTTCCCTTTCTCTTGTGACTTTTTTGACATGCGCGTGCGTGATCAGAAAGTCGTAGTTAAGAGCTTTTAAAAATTTGTACTGTTCAGTTATTTAGTGTTGGTGAAGCACTCCTTTAACTCGGTTTGTGTAATTTCGTTTGATGAGGAGTCGGAGATGTTACAATATTTTAAATCCCCTTTCATGAAATAACAGGAAGCTTTAAGTGAGGTGGCTCAGGGTGATTTTAAGGCGATATAATTACAGAGTTGAAGAAAGTGTGCAGTTTGGTACAAGGAATCTTATTGGTGTAAGAAACTATTTAATGATTTCAACCCTCGCTCTCAACATGGTCGTGCATAGCCATTGAAATGGTTCAATGATGATTCATGCACAAAACCCTAATCCTATCTGACTATTGGAAGCTAAGATTCAGGAAGATGTCAGGCCTCTTGACATGTGTTAAGCAGTGAGTACAATGCTTCTTGATTCATCTCCACTCTATGATTGTCAGATCGTTGATGGATCAGTTGCATCCACCAAATTATGTGGATATACTTCCGTTAATCTCTTGGTCTCTATGTCCAGTTGCCTAACAAGAAAAGAAACTTCTTTATTGCAATCATTATGAATTATCTCTATCTAAAGAGACACCAAGATTCCTCCAAACTGGAAAGCAATTCTTTTATACAATACCAACAAGAAAGAACTCTTTTCAGAATTGCAAACTTCCAGTTTTTCAAGATCAAGAAAGTAGAAATGTGACCACAAAGAAGCTGACACAAGGAAGCTGACACTAGGACAGCTGCACATGTCCAACAGGCACTGAACAAAGTGTGCAGTCAGGTTGTTATTGATCTGCACAGTGGATATTCAGATGTTTGTGCCATAATGATACAGTATTTTTATGATACAATCACTTTGTATCTGTCTGCAGTGCCATCTGGATTAATTTGGGCATGCAGAAATATTGTCCAGTACATCACCGTGAATTCCACTTGCACATTTCCTGGCCCTAAAACATAACATGCACTCCCAAACATGACCTCCTGTTTTTTTTTTGGCAAAGGCAAGAAGTTCTCCTAGAACACATGGAAGTTATTCACTGACATGACAGAGGCATTTATGTTCCTGGAAGATTACCCTTAGTATGAGCTGACGGAGGATAATTCCATTTTCAAGCTTCAGAATAATTTACTGTAGTTCTTTACACCAAGCTCAGCAATGGGTTCAATGTACATGAAGCCGGAAAATAAATCTTCTTTAACAAGAACAGAACTCGATGGAACATACCTGATACACAGGCAATTTGAGTGCGCAAGATTTTGCTGATGGTTTCTTTGCTAATGGGATGGGATTAGAGTAACATGAATAGCTGGTGACATCCTGTTTGGATGTCGGGTGTCTTTATCATAAGTACATGTATTATTTTTTATTTGT
>OMLO01000983.1_pt1 | contig 20841 bp, 24 predicted proteins | sample 1674811 | NCBI WGS metagenome assembly OMLO01 (sample SAMN06265003, study PRJEB25207) | coral metagenome | isolation source: Coral host | place: Mexico:La Bocana,Puerto Morelos, Mexico | collected 2008-11-13 | reverse complement strand
GTACAATGTGGGTACAGTACTTAGGGGTCGAAATTTCTCAACTCCCTCCTCGCCGTGTGCACCAAAAAAAATCAAAAAAAAGCATGGCAATGGCAATGGCATTGAATAATTAAATGAATATGAATATTCGAATATTCTAACTGAACTGAACTGAACTTCACTTGCCGTAACTTAACATGATAATATTCTGACTGTCTTAGTCTTGGACCTTGGAAAGTTGTGGAAACTCCGAAACTTCCATCAGATCAGAATCGATCAGAATTCGATCAGAAAAACTCAGAAAAACTAGAATGAAATTGAAAAAACTGAAAAAACAACTATTTTTTTCATGCCATACGCCATACACCATAAGTCACTGAGACTGCTGCAGCATGGAACTGGACAGCCCAGCAGTAAACCAGGAGAGGATCGCTTCGCGATCACTAACTTCGTTACATCTTCGTTCCAATGTGCATTGCTGCATGCGAACGATAAGGGAAAAAATGGCATCCCATCCCGAATCCCGAATCCTACTTCCTATCTACTATAGATCAACGATGATCAATGTCGATGTCTGCGCCGCCTGGGCTTGAAGCTTAAGGGGCGTCTACTACCTTTGCGAACTCTCACATCCTTTCCGTCGGTGTCATGATCCAAGTTCTGTACGCATCGCAAGGCCTCCCAGAGCTCATTCTCAGTGAAGAAGTTGACATGCGCTAGCACCGGCTCTGGATGGATCCGGGCTGCAAATTCCTTCAATGCCAGTAACCGACGGTTGTCTATGCATCTCAGGACGGGTTCGTGAGTCTTGCTATCCGTACTCTCAAAGACAGTCAACCGCAAAAATCGATCTTTCAAGCTCACCTTCTGATCTAAGAGATCCCTCACCAAATCATCGACCGTTCGACCACATTGGAAGTACCTCTGGCATGACTTCTGGGAGTAGCGTAAAGCGAGGACGTTTATCTTGGAATCTTCCATCTTGTATTCCAGCCCTGTGGGAACATCTCTCGCACATGCATCCTCTGAGACTGTGTTGCCATTGTCGCCAAAGATTTTTCTGGCTTTTTGGGGTGGCTGCTGCAGAAGGTTGCTCCCCCCCCGTTTGCCTGACTGCTGGACTGGTGCCACACCACCATGTGCACAAGGGCAGTCAGACTCATCAATGACCTCCTCGTACTCGCACTGGTCGTTGTCCTGAATCAATGACTTCCATGGTTCATTCGATATCGCTGGCGTCTGCTTCACGCAGCATAGACCTGGTCTCTGGCTGGGTTTGGGTCTGGGCTTTGTAGGATGCATTGGACTCGGTGGCACCCACATCCCGTTCCGCATCATAGTCGCGGATCGATGCATTGTGGAAAACTGATGAACATGAAAACTGTCACATTGTTGTTTGAATGGAAATGCGCCGCGGCGGTATCAAGTATCAATGGTTCCAAATTCCAAACTACGTTACAAATCATTCCATGACCATGACCCTGACTATGAGTCACATTCACAGTCACAATTACGACAATTACCATCACAAATCACAAGTGTCAGTTTCAGTCTCACTGTCACAGTCACATTTTAGTACTTACTCTTACTCATTGTGGGTTTGGGATTGGGCTGCAAATTCAGTGAATGGCTCGTTGTTGTCATTTGTCAATTGACCCCAATGAAACATTGTATTCCGAATTCCGAAGTCTCGAGTCTCACGACGGCTTGTGTTGCCTGAAGAAAGTCACAGAGCTTGTGCAGTGGCCGCGATTTGATTTGACTTCAAAATAATTTCACAAAATAGTTGTAGCTAGTTTGCTAGTGAATATAAAGTGAAATTGACATAATGACATATGACATAAATATCATAAATGAAAAACGCCATTAACTCCAGTAACTCCATATTTAAAAATGCCATGTTTTTCTGACATGAACTTGGAGGTCAGCAATACGATTATCATGTTTAACATCGCAATCACGAAGCGTCATGGACATGGCCGCACCTCCAAACAAATCATTCAAGCACAAGACAATCAACATCACAATCACTAATGACATCGCCGCACCTCCAAACAAATCATTCAATCACTTGATATTGAATAAAAAATTGCTGGACATGATCGGGTTTAATATTACAACTCCTAAATCAACTCAAGCCCGGCGAGGCCCAGCAAGACATTGCTGGACCTGACCGGGCTTTCATTGACTAAGCTCCGGCGTCAACTCTAACCCGACGAGGCCCAGCAAGATTGCTGGGCCTGATCGGGTAAAGTGCGCCATTTGACGTGTACTGTATTATTTGTATAAGTTAGATTAATATTATTATCTTGAAACCTCAAAATAAAACCGACAATGGCAGCAACTTCAGACGGCAAAGTTTTTTCCACCTCTATTTTTCAACAGCTCCACTGATTCATAGTTAGTCATCCATTCATAGATCCAAAATCAATACGGACAGGGGCGCATGTCCGATCTGTGAGGAGCTGGACCGGACACGCGACCCGGTCCGTATTGAACCTCTGCTGTTGCTCTTTCGTATGCTGTCGGCGACCTCACTTGCCCTTAGCCTTCATTGGGGCCTTGATTGGGGCCTTCGTCTCCACCTTCCGGGCCTTCACCACCTTCTTGTGCATGGCGTCCGTCTTCTTGGCATCCTTCTTCTTGCCATCCTTCGTCTTGCCATCCTTCGTCGTCGTCTTAGCGTCCTTCACCTCCTTGCGACTCTGGCCCTTAGCAGGAGTCTTAGCGTCCTTCACCTGCTTGCGACCCTGGCCCTTCTCAGCAGTCTTCTCAGGCTTGTCGGTCTTGTCGGTCTTACGACGACGATGAGGTCCAGGTCCATCTCCATCTTCATCACCACCATCAAGGCTTAGGCCACCTGGTCCACCGCCAGGGCCATCAGGGAAACCGCCGCCACCTGGTCCACCGCCTCCGCCAAGTGGTCCACCAGACTGTCCCATGGGCATTGGACGCAGCCCCTTAGCGTCATTGAAAAAATAAAAAGTAAAAACAAACATGAAAAAAACACCCAAAAAAATTAAAACAACAAACAAAAAAACAACAAAGAAACAGCCGAGATACGGAATTTCTCACCCAGACCTCTTCCACCATTCCCGATGACATGTTGATCTTAATCTCTGACAAGTTGTAAGCCCCGTAGTGAATGCTCCAAAATTTGGAGTAGCGTTCGTCGATGCGCTGCATCGTCGTCAACAAAAAAAACTTGATCCCAAAGGTCGGACTCCGGATATTATAGATTTAAATGGCTATCAACACCAAGGACGACATGTCTGACAACTCAAAAAAATCACTGAAGGAGAGTTTAATTGTCAATCATGGAGCTTCAAAAATTTGCCGGTAAGTGGCCCAATTTCTGATTTCAGAATGCAATCAAGCAACTCCATTCCAAATTTCCATATATCTGAGGCCTTGGCTGAAGGATTTATCGTCAGCAAAAGACTGTAAAAAGCCATCAGTTTCCAGCGCCCAAATCACACTAAACAACGAAAAAACAAATCTCAATGAGTCCAAGACACTGAAGTCTCCAACCTGTTGAGGATGAGGAATTTGAATGGCCAACCTGTTGAGGATGAGGAATTTGAATGGAGTCCAATTCAAATTCCTTATCCTCAACAGGTGCCCATCGCCGCCGCCGCCGCACCGGTACAGTACACAGGGTGACGCACTCGGACTCTTTTTTAAATGGCTACGGAAGATTCGATTAACTCAAAAACAAAACGCTGAAGGACCCGGTGAAAGTCTTTTTAAGGGAAGTTGGAGATGACGGCCAAATAATAAAATAAGATATTTCAATTAAATTTGCTTGTGCCTTTGAAATTTACTGTCCGTACATCGGAAGTTTCAGACAACTGTGACATTTCAATGAATGTCATCAGCAGCACTGACGACCAGCCAACAAATTGAAAGAGCAACCAGAGCAACCACTATACAGCAGCAAGACTACAAACTGGCAAGCTTTGGTTTGGGGCTGCTGGCGCTGGACAAGTGGATCCCGTCAGATAGGTGGAGGGTCTACTCCACTGGTTTGGGACTCCTGATGGTTGGACTGGCGACCATGATGTGGTATCTTGGCTGGACTGGATGGCATGGGCATGATCGCCCTTCGACTCGTCCTCCGGTCACGAGCGCTGCAAATCGAATGCCTAAACCAATGCCGAACGTGACGGTGACAACCCCAGAAACTACAACTGTTCAGCCTGAGGTTTTGCCAAGTTCAGCAGACAAGGGAGCTGCTCCCGCTGGAGTACCTCCGGCGCCAACAACGACATCTCAGGTGACTGGACAGAACTTTACTCATGGTGTGCAGGCCCCAAGGCTTGCGCTCGGCTCTTCAGTTCAATTCCGTGCAGTGGCTCCTTACTTGTCGCTGGTCGGGCAACGTGGCACTATTGTGGGCAGTCAAGATGGTGCTCATACAGTGTTGCTATTCAGGCCTGACTTTGCAGCATGTTGGGTTGGCCGCTCTTGAAGCAGCTCCTCAGTCTGGAAGTGGTGGACTAGGAGAACAGAGTAAGACAGCTGATGGTGAATTTTATGCACCTTTTTCAGTTGGTGGAGTGCCTAGCAAACTACAAGCACAGGCAGGAAGACTCAAAGATGCACTGACAAAAGCCAATGCGTTGGCGACTTCTATGCCGGCTTGGGCATCGTTGTTACGGCAAGCTGTCAAGAATGAGAAGGACATCTACTCACTGGAACCTGAGATCAACAAGTTGTTGCAGAGCCATGGCTACATTGGAGAGGGAACGATCAGCCCTCCTCGATGTGACGAGCTCAAGAAGGCTCTTTTTGAGGTCGAGACTCTTGGAGGACCTATATGCATGGCAGTGGTGGCTCCTTTGCTCGCATTGCTGATGTTGGTGTAGGCGACAACCCAGAACAAATGGCATGGCATCTCAAACTGCCGGCAGATCTTCAAGGTGCAGCGCCAGAGCTGTACCGCAATCTGAGATCGGAGGGTGCGGCTTCGGTGAGGCAGTGGGTCAATGAACAACACCCCACGTTGGAGATGAAACAGACGGCAACCTATCAGGACCTCTTCATGGCAGCCACTATCATTGATTTCGAGCTTGCAGACTGCAGAACTGAAAGTGCCATAATGCATAAACTTGGCACCTCAGACACCTTGGAGATTCACCTTCGGAAGTTGGGGTCGTTCATCTACTTCAGACGCACCAAGGACAAGGCTGGGGCAAACAGGATGTTGGGCATCCGTGCACCTGGCGCCGGAGCAGACATAGCTCCCAAGTGGTTGTTGGATGACGCCAATGCACATTCGAAGCTGGAATGGGAACGAGCTGAGCGAGGACAAAAGATATCGCGGTTCGAGTCTGGGAGCAGTGGCAGTGGTGGTGGTCAGACCAAGTATGCTGGGAAGTTCAGAGGCAGAGGTGCTGGCAACAAGGGTGGAAGCAAGGCCCCAACAAAACTTAGGGATGATTGAACAGGCCGTCAGCCACAGATGACTTGCCTGTGGTTGATGGTGTGGTGCATGAGCAAGTCTATCTGGTGACAGCAGATGATGTGATGCTGGAAGCCAGAGAATTTGTTAGAAGCCTAGACCAGTGGTCCCTTTTTCCTTTGCCCCTACCGGAGCAGCCGACTTTGAAACAACACTCTTCGCCTCGACTTCGACAACGTCAGGCAAGACGGATGCAAGTGTGGAGGTTGGCAGTGCAACCGGTCAGAACCATCAATGCTCTGGACAAAGGTGTTGTTGGCACCTGGCTAACATCTCCTGCAGCAGCTGATGAGGCACGTCAAGTGAAGGCGACAGCTGCCAGGAAACTGGCGGTACAACGCCTGATCCAACGATCAGCAGTGCTTGCCAGGGCACGCCGGGACGTCAGCCTGACAGGCGTCCCCACAGCAGCAGCGGTGGCGATGTTGTTGAAACAGCAGTTAGATGATGATGGTTATCTCAAATACTCAGGTGTTAGACAAGTGCTTATGATTGCTGACAGAATGATTGAGCCTGTCGAGAAAAGGTCCATTGATATGCTGGAGGTCCTACCCTTACAGGACCGTGAGTTCTATGAGGCGGAGGAGAATGTGGTTGATCCGCCAGGCAAGTGTGAGGCTTTCTTCAAAGAGCTGGAGACGCAGTATGGGTTCGTTGGTGGCAGCGAAACTTGTGGGAGTGGGACCTCATGAGCAATATCAGAGCAGTAGCTGGTATATCGACAGTGGCTAAGAAGAATGGTGTGGACCAACGCAAGTTGGTTATGCAAGTGGCTTCCAATTACATGTTTTCTGATCCCACGGAAAGGGCACAGCTTGGCATGCATGGTGGGGCTGCCCTTAGCAGGTGTTTCATTGGTTCGGACAAGCTGAGTGTGGCCATTTGTGATGAGGAGTCAGAGTTCCTTGGTGGATGACCTACTGGCAAGCTGGGCCACCTGTGCTGGCAGTCAATGCTTGGACTTTAATTCCAGACACCCTGAAGGCGCAGTACATACGTTGCTCCCAGATATTTGAGACTGGCAATGGGTGGTTCGCACTCGGTCTATATCTTGATGCGGATCAATCTTCACCACATCGGGCAAACTATGTTGAACTACACCATGAACGTTAGGAGGCGGCTCACCAAACAGGATGATGACTGCACACGTCATCAAGGTGATGATTGTGGTGGAGACCTTGACCAGGACACTTCAGAACTGACAGATCAAGAATGGGTGCATGGAGAAGCCGGCTACACGGTGGTTGAGTGGTGCACAGCAGTCAGGGCATGCAAGCAATCTGGAACAAGGACTTTTGTGGTGATGCACTTCTTTGCAGGAGAGCGCAGACCTGATGATGTGGAGGCTTGGTTGACCAAACGTTGCAATGAAGAGAAGCTTCAACTGCTGATGATTTCGGTTGACTTTGCCACTGACAGCAACTGGGACTTCACCATACCGGCCACCTACCATGCAATTATGCAGTTGGTTGAAGAACTTATCGACATGGTCATGGGTGGTCCTCCTTGTTCCACTGTGTCTCGTTCGAGGCATGTCTTCATGGTAGGAGGTCCCCGTCCACTTCGTTTTCGACGCTGCCTGTGGGGGCGCTCTGACCTTAAGCCTTGGGAGAAGTCTAGACTTGATGAGTCGAACATCCTGTGGCTGAACTACATGTCGGTGTGTGAAGGTGTGTCCACACGCAGCGGAGCACATCTATGGGAGCACCCAGCGGATCCAGGTGAAGACCCTTACCCAAGTGTGTGGGTGACTGATGAGATGTTGGGGTTGGAGAGGAGGACTGACTCAAAACGTGCAGTCCTTCACCAGTGCCCTTTTGGTCGTCTTACCCCGAAGTTGACGTGCTTGTCTGGCACACTTGATGGTCTTGATGAGCTGGATGGCATAAGGTGCCCAGGTGTTTCCAAAGACCATGTTCACTCCAAGTCGCTTGGCCGTATGCCGGATGGGTCTTGCTACACGAGGAGATTGCAGACATTGGGTGACAACACTGGGCCCACAGGGGCGATCCGTGTGCCTGGACAGATTGCAGCTCCCAGCGTTCCAGCTTGGAGCACTTGGGCTACACAGCAACAGGTTGGTGTGGTCTTGCTGAATGAGGCTTGTGCTAGAAAACAAAGCTTGCAGATCACCCCACTACAGTCAGCAGTCTATGTGCATGTAGACGACACCGTGGTGCTTAGTGATTCGGTCAAGGGGCCACTTCACTGTGATGCACTACTAGATGAACTCGTCACCGGGCTGGAGAATGTTGGTTTTGGTGTTTCACAGCAGGAGCGTGATGGAAGTGCCACCAACGTGGTGGGCTATGAGGTGCAAAAGTGTCCTGCCTGTTTTTCTCTTCCTGCCAAAAAGATGGCTCTTCTACATGATGCTTTGAAGTATGTGGCCTCGAAGAAGATGGTGCAGATCAAGGTGCTCAGAGCGCTGGTGGGTGTCTGGATCTTCGGAGCATTACTCAAACGAAAGCTTCTCAGTATTCCTCACTCAATTTTTCACTTCATGGAAACCTTTGAGGGTGAGACCGTGGCTTGGTGGAGGTCTGCGATGACGCTCTAGCGATGGGCAGGGTGACGTCGCTCATGTTCTGCCACGTCGGCTCGAGGCTTTCTGATTGGCTTTTCATGAATGAGGTGGACATGGGTGGCTACGGAATCCTGGCTACTAAGCTCACAGAAGAGGAGAAGGACGACCTGCTTAGACAGGGAGAGATGGAAGGCAGGACTGTTGCGGCCTTCAGTGCCATTCAGTCTGCTGCCAGATGGTTTCTTTGAACCAGCTAGATGGTTGCTGGTGGAATCCGGCAGGTGGCGATTTGGTGATCACATCACCTTGGGAGAGTCCCGCACAGTGGTGAAGCTGTTGAAGAAGATAGCGGCTGATCCAAAGAATCATGACTCTACAGTTTTTTCACTGCAAGACAACAAACCCACAGCCTGTGGGATGTCAAAGGGAAGAAGTCCGTCTTTTGCCCTCAACAGACTTTTGAGGCAGAGGGCCACCGTTTGTGTTGCAGCTCAGATCAGGCATTTTCTGCCATGGGTGGAATCCAAGAGACAGCCAGCAGATGAGAGTTCAAGGATTTTATGTTGAAGTTGGTGGACGTATGCTCATGCATGCGTCGACTTCATCCAGATTTACAACAACGTGTAAGGCCAGACACATTGCTCAAATATAAACAACAGTTAGATCCGTTCATTGCGTTTTTGCAACAAAGATGGGAGCTGCATGAGCTTTCGCCGGAAGATGTTGATTTGCTGATTATGGAATTCAGAACGGAGTATGAGCTATCTAGATCTCAACACACTGTATTGTTGGCAGCAGTTGAATTTTTCGTTCCACACTGCAAGAACAATCTGATTATCACCCGTGAAGCAATCAAGGGCAGGATCAACTCGTCGCCTGTTGATCGCGCTGTTCCTTTATCCTGTGAGTGTCCCTACCTGTTTGCGGCCTTTCATTCATCACGAGGCCTGCCAAGACTGGGGGCAGCATTGCTGGTGCACAGGCCTGCGTCCTTCGGAACTGTTGGGCTTGGTGCGTGAATACGTTTTTGTGCCGTACAACCCCAGTGAACGCATTTCACTTCGTTTGGGTGTGGATCATAGCACAAAGGTAAAGCGTGAGCAGTTTGTCCAGGTGGATCCAAAGATTTTTCCACATGCTTACAAGCTCATTAAACTCCTTCATGCAGCTACCAGTGACAGAGGCAAGTTGTTTCCATTTTCCTATTCGGCTTACAACTCTTCATTTCAATTGGCAGAGAAGCACTTTGAGTTGAAACTGGGACTCACAGCACATTCAGGTAGAGCTGGATTTGCAACCAGTCGCATCATGTCTGGTGCCGATGCCAAACAGGTCCAAGCTGAGGGGCGGTGGCGCTCAGATACTAGCTTCCGATGTCGATGTAGTGGGCAGCTTTCACGCCAAGACACAAGTGGCTCTTGGTAATCTACAAGCTGCTGCAGATTGGTGTCGTGATCACATCGAGGATTACTTTGTGGGAATCTCCCTTTTGGATGAGCAGAAGCCGTGCAGACAGTGTGGAGATGAGACCAGATTTGAGGCGGAAGGAAAACCGATGTTTGGTTCCACCTGCCCCAGACCACTACACACCTTACCAAAAGCGTCAGTGGCGGGAAGAGCAGCTCAACAAGTTGATGTCTCCGTCAGTCGGCGCTCAAGTTCCACAAGTGTCAACAACGTGGTGCCAAAGGCAAAAGGCCGTGGCAGGCTACACAAGCCGGGCTCGGTCCCACAGTCTATCTTTGGTTAGCCGCATGTGGAAGTCCTCAGCTTGGCTTTTGAAGACCTTCTCTGGCATTTCAGTTTTGATCTTGGGAGCACTTTTGTCGGGACAACAGGGTCCTATTCACCAAGTTGCTCGGGTTTTGGGTGCTGTGGCCGATCTAGGTGAGGCTACATCCATTGCAGCTGTCAATGCAATCAATGCCACCAACAACATGGCTTCAGTTGCTTCTACCTTGGTTGTCTCAGCAGCTTCTACTGGTTTGACAGCTGGAGCCAACCTTTGGCATGGTGTGGATTTCACAAATGTCAGAGCCAAACGCTGTGGTGGCATGGTGGTGACAGCTGACATAGTGGTGTTGCAAGCTTGGTTGGATACCCCGGAGGCAGCAGTGCATTTCCCTTGCATTAACCCAGTTTTGAAGGATCGCTTGCTTGCAGCAGGCACATCAATAGCTGAAGGATTGCCCTTCACACAAAGCATCACGGAAGACCTCAACATGTCAGGCTCATTCCTGTCACTACGCACCAGTGCAAGCTTGGTGGCTATGGATCGCTTGCAGGTGCAGTTTGAGGCAGTCTCTTTGCTTTTTGATTTGTCTTGGGCTAACCCTCTGTGGAACAGTTGGGGATTTGATGTGGAAGTTGAACGTGAGCAAGTGCTTGCAAGCTTACGTAATCTTCTCCTGGATATCCCTTCTACATCACCGCAGAAGGCTTACAAATACATTGACCTTGAAGTTTCGCTTCCTGAGCTCTCTATGCCCTCTCAGGTGCGCTACAGATGCTACCGATTTCTTGTTTCCAAGTTCCTTTGGTTGAGTGGTTTCCTACGGGGATTTGGGCGAGTTGATGCTACACGGCTGGATCTGCTTTCAGAGTTTTTGAGGACATCCCATTTTCTGGCTTCGCTGGGTCTTATTGGATTGACCGTGATGACAGCTAGGTACTGTCCAACTGTGCTGAGCCGGGGGGCTCGCCGCTCCAGTTGTTCTACAGTGCTTAGAGCTATTCTTGATGGTTCAATCGGTGATGATGGCTCAGCTGGCAACCTCAGGGAAGTTGACGTGAAGCTGGAAGTGAAGCCATTTTCTCAACTGAAGGGTGAGACGATTGACCTCACCTCTCCGGTACATTCACCGGCTCCGAGTGAACAGTCTTTCTGCTTGATTTCAAGAGAGGTCTCGGTGACTTCATTGGGAGTTGAAATCTTAGATGGTTGATCGCTTTGCGGTGGTGGGTGGATGATCAAATTTCTCATTTTAGCAATGTGGCCGTTCCTGCATCCATTGCTTTGGGCCTGGCATAGATTTAGAAGCCAGCCTTAGTGATGATGGTACATTAGCACAGATTTGGACAAACCCCAGCCTTAGGGGCAAAACAAGCAGCTGACCGGTGGCATGAGTTGCTGGGTGGGCAGAGGAGGGTTGAGCAACGGATTTTCATGTCGGAAGCAAAATGATGAATTTCGAAGGAATGATTTTTTTGAGAGTCTTGGAAGTAGTGAGTCAGCTGCCACTTGTGTAGCATTCAACTCGTGCTATCGCAAGTTTTTGGGGCCCGACCCCGCCAAAAGTGCTTTTTCTTTGCTTGATGACATGGCGCCTGTACCTGCCTAGAAATCAAGAAGCAAAGGATGACAATGGTTCCAGAACTTTTAGGAATGTAATGTGGCCCGTTGTGCAGTTCTATTTTTCCAATATTTTCAGACCAGCACAGTGACAGTTGGAATCAGGATACCAAGTTCTGCCTCCACGCCGCAGGTGGGATTTATGTCAATGAGAACTTCGAGCACTTGGCAGGAACGATTCAAATCTCAGGGTCAAAGGCGAAGTATGGAGGTGCCGTGCTCAGGAGTTCCTGTTGGGTCTTTGGCACGTTTTTGAGATGGCTGCAAGCTCTGGGAGATCAACTCTAGGGTCTGAAAATCGAAAAGAGTTGAAGAGATTTGCGGTTCCATAATTTTCATCAATTGGTTTAGTCTTGTTTTTTGTACGTGCTTGCCCCCTATACAAGCAGGGAATAGTGTGGCTGTTTGTGTTCATATCTGTTTCTAGTATGTGTTGTGTTTTAGATTTGATGCAAGATAGTAGACAGTCTTGTTACGTGGGGGCCGCAGTTGCTCATTGTATACGACATGTGACATGAATGCTAGAGTCGTGCTTTTCTCCCTTTGACATTTGGCCTGTGCGTGCCTACTCAGTCAAAGGATGAACAGGATTGAACAGGTAGTGTTATCCTTGGCAATGGTAATATATGCACTTTTAGAAATGTAATGTGGCCCTTTGTGCAGTCCTATTCTTCCAATATGTCCAGTCCAGTACAGTTGCAGTTGGAATCTGGATGCCAAGTTCTGCCTCCACACCGCAGGTGGGATTTATGTCCGTGACAACTTCGAGCACTCCGGAGGAAAGGTGGACATTTCAGGGTCCTCGGCGGAGTATGGAGGTGCTGTGCTCAGGAGTTCCTCTTGGGTCTTTGGCACGATTTTGAGATGGCTGTAGGGTCTGGGAGATCAACTCCGTGGTCTGAAATGGAAGAAAATTGAAGAGATACCATGATTTGCAATCAATGTTTGAGACACAGCTTGAGGCGAGATGCTAGAGTAGGAGAGAGTCTTATGAGTTAATGAGTGCATACAATACATTGCTACAAAATAATATGACGGGATGATTGCAAGAAGCTTTCCGTAGTAGTGGTAGGTTCTGGATCATTCTCTTCGGGCCTGGCCAGGTCCAGGTTCAATCAGAAAAGGTTTAAAAGAAGGTACCGGACATTCCGGCCTCTTTTCTCTCAACCTGAACCCTTTCAAGATTAGCAACAGGTCCAGAGGTTTTGGGAGAAGGTTCGCGATGATCAACAAGTCCACGCCAGCATTCACATTCCATAGTTCAGCCTCTGCGGAAAAGGACTACAGTCAGTGGAGTTTCCTGGTTCCCTTACTAGGTGGTAGGTAGCATATAATCACCCAATTGGCAATATATAAGTGGTATATAAGTGGTATATACTGCCACTTGGGTGATTATATATCACCTACCACCTATTAAGGGAACCAGAAACAGCTATTGATACAGTATGTTCAAAGAGAACACAGTCAAGCAACCAAAGCAACCAAAACGCAATTCACAACACAAACAAGTACAGTTTTTAAAATTCGGGCGTTGCCCTTTCTTTTCTGTGAACTTTTTCACCGTGATAGCCTAAGCTACAGATATTCCGCATTGATTCGTGTGAGGGAGTCACCCAGGAAGTCGCCTGCTTATTCTTTTTGCATTGGTCGTGCCTGATCGCGCATGTGTTGGGTGTCGTTGAGGGTTGCTTCTATGTATCATGTCGCATGATATTTTTCCGTAGAATTTCTGCAAGGGCATGAGTCTGAGGGTAAGGCAGCACACCAAAATACAACACACCTGCTGCAAATAAGAGACAAGTTCCATTGCTAGTGGTCAAAAAGACGAAGATGTTTTTTTGTTTGCTTTCGCTCACGCGGCCCTTCATGGGATAGCGGGTCGTGGCGGGGTCTGTGTTTGAGGTCTGCCCGGGCTGTTCTATTTGGATCCTTCTATGAATGGCGTTCATGTCGCGCTCACGACAAGGGTTCATGTGAAATCTTGCTTCAGGAATGCACTCCTCACCCGTGTCCATCTGAAGTTTTCTTCTTGTCGAACCTCCAGGGTTGATGTTGAGCCCGGCTGTTGGGGATACCACCTTCTCTACTTCCCTTCAAATCAAGAAGCAAAGACAGAAAAGGTAGATACTTAATTCTAGGTGCAGAAGTTTGAACTCGTTGTTGGCCCGTGTTGCTTTCGGATATCTCGAGTCCTTGCAGGAAGTACGGAGTTTTCGGGTGCAGTTCGGAACTAGTTTTGCCTCCGCGCGGCAGGTGGGATTTATGTCAGGGACAACTTCATCAACTCTGAAGGAAGCCTCTCCGTGAGCAATTCATTTGCCCAAAAGAATGGAGGTGCGGTGCTTGGGGGTGCTTCTTGCAGAGATGTCAAACAGCTTAAGATCGTTTGAGGGCCGTGCTTGTCCAGCCTTGTCGACGAGGTGGCCTCTATGTTTCTGGCAATGCAGTCTTTGCCAATGACATCGCGAGCTTCAGCCAGTGCGACTGGACTTTTGTTTAGGTGAAGGTGTGCAAATGAGATGTAATCAAAGCACCTTGACATGAGTGTTGTGCAGGGAAATGCCTCTGAAACTAAAGAATTGGCAGAATCGGAAGGATTGACATCCGACGGATTGGATTGACGCGAGTCTTTTTCTTGCTGCTCGGTTCAGTTCGCCAAGATGCTGCTTAAGGTCATGCCCAGCTAGAAGGTGGTGGCATCTTTTCTTTCGGCAATGTGAGCCTGACAAATGCTTCGTTGATGTTCGAGTTGGCGACGCTTGAAGAATCAAGTGATATCAATGAAATGTAGAGAATTTGGATTGAAGTTTCAGATATGGCAGCTACTTCAGCCACTGGCCACTTCCAAGTCATGAACCCATTCTGGCTTCAGTGTCAGCAGACAACTTGCTGGCGAACACTTCAAACTAAGGAGCAAGTTCTGCAATCTCCACAAAGCATTGATATAGACTAGATTCCTTTTTTTTTGCGGTTCAAACGTCGACCTTCAACTTAAGGATTGCAGGTGACCGAAGTGCGGTGTCTTGGCGAAGTAGCCCGAATGTGCAATCCATCTTCAAAAGCGCACGTGCAACAGAACTACGAGTCAATGTGGCGAGTGTCAAGTTCTCAACAGCGACATCTAAGGCGCTACAGGCGTCCCACTTGGAACAGACTGGCGGAGACATGAGGATCTACGACAGTTCCGCCAGCGCCTCCTTTGCAACCATTGACCCTTGATCAAGGGTCAAGTGGTCACAAGTGATCAAGTGTGTTTGACATTTGCAAACAAAATTCATCAAAATTCGATCACGGTATGTAGTGTAAACAACGTACAGTAAAATATGAGATTGATAAGGGATATGTTTTCCTTAGTGGCATGTGAAGTCGCTCGAAGATTGTCAAGGAAAAAGGTGTTGGGCAGCGCCGACTTCTTTTCTTTCCCAAGGCGGAGAAGTGATTAGCGTAGCGGCTTGGGTCATCGATGGTGGTATTTTTCACATCCAAGACTGCAAAGCGGCCAACTCCTTCCTTATGGTAGCCAACGATGGCGCCAGGCTCCATGCCACACAGTTTACCGTAGCAAGTTCTGCTGCAGCTGGAATGCTGGTTTCGAATGGCGAAGTGATGATGAGAGCCTCGGTCAAACAAGGACGTGCTCTTATTGTTGTTTTACATGTTGACATGTTTTGGACATGAAGGTTGCCGTTTCTGTATGTTTGTCCGTGTTGGGCAATGCGTTGCAGTTGCTGTTGCAGTCTTTACGTACAGCTGCCACTCTGCGCGTGCGTTGTCCCAATTGCTGCGTTGCTGTGTTCCTGCCACTGAGGTAACGGCGTATTCAATCAGACAAGTTCGCCGCAACTCAGGCCCCATGGCCAGAGCTTTGCTACTCCATTGCTGCAAGACTTCATCATGTTTGTCCAACATGTTGAAACCCAAAGAAGCGGGAACATGCAGAGATATTTTCAAAACAGACAAAGGGAATTTTGGATTCTCCTTTCCTTCCAGGGCGCACGTGGTCAAAGTGACCAACTTGAATGTCACTGGCTCCGAAGCATTGATATCTTATGCATCCGAAGTTCCTTGGCGCTTCAAGCGACACAATGTTAGATCCAGATCCACCATGATCCACCTTCGTTTCCCTCGTTTGTCGAAGTGTCAGGAGTCCACGGTCCACGACATGGACTGTGATGATTCTTTCGGAGGTTACAACCGAAGTGATGGCATTGGATGCACAAAGTGCGATCGGAGCTTGGTGTTCGTGAAGAACTTCACGAAAAAGACCATCACCAGTCGCAGTGCATTACAGCACTGTGTTCCCTGCCCGGACGGGGCAAGGATATGCACTGCCACTGCCATCGAGATGTTGCCGGGCTGCTTGGTAAGAAAAGGTTGTGGAGCAAAAGAACTTTGTATTGTTTTTATTAGATTGCTTTTTAAAATACCTAAACTGAGGCAAATATAAATGTTGCAAGCTAACTTTGTACCATGTACGGAGTACGGAGTGACTGTGATTGAGGCATGATGATCGAACGGAAGAACATCAGCAGGGCCATTCAGTGCCCAAATTCCCTTGCCTGTGAAGGCGGCAATGTCTCTTCAAACGCATCGACCGAGATGTGCGCTGAAGGCTTGAGGGGAAACATGTGAAAACATTTTGCCAGTTGTCAAACTTATTGAGGTTCAAATCCTCTTGTCGACTCTTGTCCCAGGATACAAAGATGTTGGATGCGTCAAATGCACAATTGACTGTGCAAGATCCAACAGCAACGTGTTCATATGCCTTAGATGTGCATCTCGGCCTTTTGCAGTGACGAATAGGTTGATTGACATAGATAGAGATTGTCGTTTGTGCAGGGTCACAGTGTAGCTTCCGACATGTGCATCATCCGAATCAGTGGTTTCAGGCCAAAGGAACATGGTGGAGAGTCAAGGATTATTTCCTTTTCCTTGCAAGCAATGCTGTGATTTTCATCATTTCAGCGGTGTCTTGGCAGCGTTGTGAACAATCATCTCTGTGGGTCATCTCGGCGGTCTTCGGTGGACAGCCGCAGTTTCGTCACCGTGGTCTGCCGGTTTTGCCTGAGGCTGGCGTCGTCAGTGCTGGCAGACAAAACAAAAATAGAACCTTGTCATTGTACAAACATATCAAAACTAGATGCCATGAAAGGCAGGTCACATTTCAAAAAGTAACAAGACAAAAATCAGAACAGCCCCTCTTGATGATTTCCTCGAATTGACCTGTTCCGAATCCAAACAGCTCTCGATTGACATGCTCTCGATTGACATTGAGTTGTTATGAGTTGTTGAAGTGTTTTGCAGTTTTGGACCTGGAGATTTTGACTTTAAGCTGATTAGCAACTAGTATATATTATTACTTAAGCTATCATGATATGCAACTGAAACCGGAACTGTATAATAAATAATAGTATTATATATAAATCATTAATTTGTAGGTCATCCATACATCCGAGGTACTGTCTACCTCAACCAATTGATGTCGTTCGCTGCTGTCACGGCGCCAGCGCTGCTTGCGCTCAAAAACACGGAAACGTTCGTGGACCAGCTCGAAAGGCTCCAGGACATCATCACGTTCATCTCTTTCCCTGTCCAGGCAGGCCACCCCACTTGCCATCGACCCGCATTTCGTTTTTCATTAATTATTTGTTTTTGGACGGTACAATGGTATAGTTTGGTGATGCGGAGGTTATTAGAGTCAGTGATGACATGAAACTTTAACTTTTCTGCTTCATGTGATATGTAAGGACCTCAAGTTGTCCTTTTTTCACACTTTTTGCTTTAACAAGAATTAATATTATCAGTGAACCAGACCAGGCGTTCTCGCCCATTCCCTGCTTCCAAATTTTATTTGCTGATTTTTTGAGAGTTTGCATGTTTGACAGGCCGGCGATGCCGGCGAAAGTGCCACAACTGTCTCGACAGGTTGCATCTTGAGGCATTTGCCTTGTTGACAAGCTTGTATGAATAATGTTTAATCTGCTTTTCTTCGTGGCATTCCAAAGGGTTTTTTGGCAATTTGCAATACTGCATCCGAGATACATTGGCCTGGAGCCAACACTGGTCTTGTCTCAAGTGCTTTCTTCATCGGTCTACATGGTGCTCATGCAACTTGGGATGCAATGCGACTGCAGGTTGCGGAACTTGAATTCACCTTTGCTGAACATTGCCATCCGTGGCCGGACGAGCCAGGAAAAACAAGGTCACACGTTGGTAACATGCTGTGGCTTTTTAGGCCGATTTTGTGTTTTGTTCACGCTTCTGCTATTGCGTTTTCCCATCTGCCGTTTCCAACTTCTTTTTTGGAGCAAATTTTGGCAAGCTCCCCACTTTGAAGTTTGCCTTCGTGGGCAAGTGGTAGCGCCCGAAGCATAGGGGTAAGTGAAGATTTTTTCATTCACTGTGCCACCTTTGCCTGATTTATTTGACAATTCAGTTGTGCAACGACTCCTTTTTTGGCCGCCTCACATCTGACAGCCTGTTCTTCACTAGCGCGCTGGCTGGGCAAAGGGAGCTGGTGCGGAGCACTAGCACTAAACTTCCAAACAACAAGAAACACAAGACAGTTACAACATGGAACGACGTTCACAACTTTTTACCACATCGTTTCCGGAGTTTGGAACGCGAAGGTTCATGCATTGGTTCTGCAAGTTCCATATCTGAATAGCAATGCCACCAATCAATCAATGTACCACCATTGGCATAACATTCAAGCCAGAATATATAGATTCTGGCAGGCCACCAGAGTGCAGTGTTTGTTGATTCATAAAATTGCAATATCACAAGTTTTCGTTATTGCATAAAGAAATGAAAATTTGGGTATATTAATATTATTGTTTGAAATGCATTGCTCCCTAAAGTGAACTTGTTTCGTTTGAACCAGTTTTTTCATTATATAGTAACCTTTCCACAAGCATTCTTTGTACAATTTGCCTTCTTTTCAGAAAAAGTTGAAAGGTGATTATTGTAATGTTCATTTTTCTTGAAAGTCATCTCTATCTCTTGTTTATACTTAAAAAAAAGGAACTGTTTTTCAAGAGCCTGTGCTGCTTGAAGTGATTTGTCTTAAAGTAGAACTATTGTCGTCTCTTCTGTAGAGCAACTCTTCTTTTAGAAAGAACCTTTGTTCAATCACCAAATACCTTTGTTTGAAGTGTACAGTATTTGTTTTGTTTTTTTAAATGTAGTTGTAGGCAAGGCTTTATGGCTTCACTTGAAGTTTCAGTTGAACACACTAGATATTCGTTCGACATAATCAAAGTAACATGTGTTAAAAACATGTGTGTTTTATTTGATACGAAGCCTTCTTCCTAAAATAATTTGGTTTCTTTGTTTTTCAATTCATGTGTTTCCTCCAGATATAAGCGTACATCTTGATCTTTTCAAGTCTTTTTGTTTCTGATTTCAAATTCAAATATGGGCTTTCCAGTGCTGCTGGGACTTTTAAAGTATATAAAGGTGTTTGGTTTTCCAGTGTTTTCGACGGCTGCCTGAAAGCAATCAATGTGTTCGGAAAAGTCAAAGACTACTTTATTAGGGGGCAGGCTAAATTCAACAAAGAAAGACGAATCTTATTGAAATGGCGACTGTTTAGTTCTATCCAAATCAAAGCTACTTTTGTACGAAGATCACTTCAGAACAAGACTTTCAGTACATCATCACTGGAGAAAGTCAGCCACAAAAAGATGGCTATTTCAATAAGAAAAATGATACCGAATAAAGGGACAAACACTGTAAGAAAGGAAAGACAACTTCTCATGAATAACGCAGCTGTGGATAGTAGCATTAAACAGTTTGTTTTTAGCAAAAGACTTCTTCAACCATGTGGGTTAGCTTAATAGAAAAAACAAATGCAACTTTACAATGACCAAATACGCAACAAACATGTTTCCTTTCACAAAGAAATACAGCCAGCTGTGAAACAAATGCTTGCTTACATCAGATACGGAAAACGATTGAAAAAAAAACGCACTATTCGAAAACAACTTCTTTTCACTTCTTCATGAAAGACCGCCACATTTCTAAAGGCTACTTTACCTAAAAAGCCAGTGGCAGCTGCAAAACAAACTCGAGAAATTGATCAAACCAAAAAAACCTCGAGAAAACAAAAAAAACAATAACACCAAAAAAAACATAAATTCTAGACTCTTCAGGAAGTTGGGGTGCTTCACCAAGACTCCCTGAGAATTGTTTTTTTGGTTTTATTGGTTTTGTTGGTTTTAGTGTTTTTGTTTTTTCTCGATTCTTTTTGGGTTTTTGAAATTTCTCCATTTTTTTGCTTTTAGTTGTCTCCAGGTTTTGGGGGGTGGTTTTCCATGGTTTTCCAGTTTCTTTTTGCTTTTCAAAGCTCTTCTTTAACCGTTTAATTCTCTTGTATTCTGGGTGTTTATGTTTTTTTGTCCCATTATATATTTTTTTTCTTTGAAAACTGCATGAAATTAGCTTTGAAAGCTGCAGTCTGGCGGACTTCCGTACTGAATATATATGAAATATGAATCCACCTCAATCTGAAATGTAACTGCATTGCAACCCTGAATTGTGCAAACCACAAGCGAATCCTGCAAAGACCAATTCAACATCGTTCCAAACCACTTGGTGACGCTGTGACTCGTCAAAGCCACTGAAGTCACCATTAGTCAATGCCTCTGCAGGCTCGCTTTCATCCCGCGGACGCGACTTCAAAGACAATCGCAAGCCCCGCTCCATCGTTAAGTGAGACAGTTGGATACTCACCAAGATGAGAGGCCACTTGGTCGACGACCTCTTCTTTGAAAGAGCCTTTATGGCCTTGTCTGTACCACCTTGAAGTGACAATGACATGTACCTCCTCTCCTCACCAGAGTCCAGATAACCGGAACACTTCAATGCAAAAATTACTGCAACCCTCTGTAGTCGAAGCCCACTGGCTTTCACCATCCTCTTTGAACATGAACGGTGCAACACCACTGTCAACTTCAAGCGAAAACGAAGAACCATCAAACAAGCTGTGTCCACCCAGAGCCGCACGCCCAGTTTCACACTTAGCGTCAGTCCTAAAAGCGTCACCACGTAGCACCCTGGCCATTTGCAAGAAAACAAAGAACCTCCGCTTAGACTCTGGGATTCGAGGTACCTGCAAGCAAACTTAACTAAACCAGGTGCCGTTGCAACCGTACTCTTACCCACAGGTGCCTTCGTTTGCCCAAGGTCCCAAAATACTTGCCGCAGGTAACCCAAAAAACGAACTGCACTCCATGGTTCCACTGCACCTGAGAACACATACTACACGGCATGTTTAGGGTTTTGAATTTTAGGGATTGGTTTGGGGTTTCATGGTTCCACTGCACCTGAGAACACATACTACACAGCATGTTTAGGGCTTAAAATTTAGGGATTGATTTGGGGTTTCATGGTTCCACTGCACCTGAGAACACATACTACACAGCATGTTTAGGGCTTAAAATTTAGGGATTGGTTTGGGGTTTCATGGTTCCACTGCACCTGAGAACACATACTACACAGCATGTTTAGGGCTTAAAA
>OMLO01000982.1_pt1 | contig 20841 bp, 20 predicted proteins | sample 1674811 | NCBI WGS metagenome assembly OMLO01 (sample SAMN06265003, study PRJEB25207) | coral metagenome | isolation source: Coral host | place: Mexico:La Bocana,Puerto Morelos, Mexico | collected 2008-11-13 | reverse complement strand
TTACCTAGATGAGGACAAGGCTGGGAATGAACTTGCGTTTTCCCATTTTGGTCCTTCCATGCGAGAAAACGGCAAACGTCTAAGGGAGTTGCTGAATAAAGCGACTTATGACCAGGCAAAGAATATAGAAAGGATTGCAGCTCAGACTTCAGAGAAGATTTTTGCTCAGCGTAGGCCGAGTTGAGAGAAAGAATCTGTAATTCAGCCAACCTAGCGTCTAGAGCAGACAAATCAAAATCCTTGAGCGGTTGGGGGACAGAGTGATCAACTTTCCTCTTATAGCTGCACATCTGGCAAAAACGAAAGCAGTGGTCGTTTGGATGCTTGCAAACAGGACACTGAACGGCAGGGACAAAAAGATGTGCGACCTGGGGAAGTTCCTGATGCAAAAAACGAAAAGAGAACTAAGTAAAGATAATTATACTTTACCCTTTAAAGAGACTTAGAGGGGCATACCCTAAAAACCCAAAGATCCCAGGGAAGGGGCCAATGGGAGGAAAAGCCCCTTTAGATGGAACAAGGACAGCACCCAAAGCTCCTTTTGAGCAAGAAGAAAAGAATCACAAGCTGTAGCACGCAAAAGAGGCCACCAGTATTTCCTTCGGGAAACGTGCGGAACAACAATAGTAAATGACATGCAAGAGCCTGAAAGAAAGCAAAGGACGGGATAGATGAGAGCAATAGGGGGAAAAACGTACGGATTTGAAAAAGGACCATCACGATGTTAAGAAAAATCCTGGGCAAAAAGATAGACACCGGAACAATCAGGAACTGGAAAGGGGGCAAAAAATGGAAGAGGAGAGCCATCCAAAGCATGCTGGACATTCGACGGGAGCGCCATAGGATCTACTGAATGACCATTCAACCCACCGAACACTGACTGTACAGAATCCCAAAGAGGGGACGAAAGCATTGCATCCTGGCGCGAGATACGACGAGAGGGCAAATCTGCGATGTTGTCCGAACTTGGAATATAAAACAAACGCAAATCAACGTTAAGAGGACTGGAAACCACGAAAAATTGTTTCAAAGCGCGAAACAAAGCGGGCGACCTGGAGCCTTTACGCTCCCAGGCTGAAATGAGAGCTTGGCAATCCACAAAAACATCAACCCTTGAATCCCGGATCGAGTCCTTGACAGATGACAAAACATTTACAAGAGCCAAGGTCTCTTTAACAGCAATGTCGTAAGAGATTGAAGAGTGATCCCAGTAGTCCGAGATACAACGAGGAAAAGCGCCAGGGAAAGACCCTTCCCAGGCAAACCTAGAAGCATCGGAATAAAGAGTCACCGGGCGATGAAACTCTGAGCGCCAGGGGAGAAAACCCTCCCAAGATTCTAAGAACAGCCAATGCTCAAGCTCCGCTCGCAAAGGTCCAATACAGGTCTAGCTGAGCGAGAAACGCGGGAAATAGCTAGATGAATCTCGTTGGTAAAAAGCCTGGCTGCGGGAACTGCGAGACTCATAGAAACACACTTTCCAGCCAGCAGTTTTGCAGTTGCAGTTTTGCAAGGGAAGGAGCTCTATATGAGAAGACGACAAAGCTGATTTAAATCAAGAAACTTAGCCTTTTCAGACGGCAAAGGAGTGAACGCTTCCAAATGGGAATCCGAAATAAATCCAAGATAGGGAACACGAATAGATGAACAAGAATGGACTTTTTCAAACCCCAAAAATAACCCAGAGATACCAAAGTGAAACAAACAAACAAAATAGCAGCTTTAGCAAGAGACAAGGAAACATCTTTAGGGGAATTAAGGTTTTGATAGGCTGTGGGAACAAACCGGGGATCAAGACGGAGTTGGCCCGTGTGACGATCGTCGATATAAAGAGAACACGGGATCCCCAGGGAGCGAAAGTAGTGAGAAGCCAACAGCCCCGTGGTATGGTAAATGTAAGCGGATGATTTCCACCCAAAAGGAATGCAGTTACTAGTGAAAAACGAGCCCTCTATTGAAAACCAAAATACTTTCTACTAGATTCCTTAAGGAAAATATGATCGTAACGAGACTCACAGATCACAAATAGTTTGACAGGAATCCAACGGAGTGTATCTAACAATGTCCCGAAGATGATCCAGCTGAAACGGGCGATCCGCAATCCACAAGTTAAGGAAACGGTTGTCGTTGCATAAACTAGGCTTGGTGGGCTCTACAGTAAGTGGCATCACCAGATGCGGAGGATCGACCTCGTCAACCTTTCCCCAAAGCGAGATAGCACCAGTAGACAGTGTCAAGGACCGTGGATGAGATGAAATCAACGAAGGGCTTACAGGATGGATGGTTGAGAAAGATCCTTTGAGGAGGCAAGGCAGAGTCATATTCCTCACCTTTGTAACTACCCTTGAAAGGCTTGAAAAAATCATGGACGTCGACACAATTTTCTATCCAGGGTAGAACTTGAGTCGCCAAATGACATGGGGCTAAAGAGGACTGAAATGCGAGACCAGGCCTCCGCATGATGGTGAAGCTCTCCGGCAACAAAACGATGTGGGTCTCGAAAGGCCAACATAGAGACATCAGCAAGGGCTTCTCCCTTGACGTCTGAAGAAACGAAGGCATCCGTAATATGGGCATTAGCTACCATCTCCCAGGCTAGGGGACGTCCGGAACTGTTAACCCAGGACACTGAATAAGGTCTAGAAGCGATAGTGGGGTCAAAACCCTGTGTGGCCTCCTATGGATGAAAAGGAAACGCCTTGGTTTGGGAACTGACCAAAGCGGACTAAAAGGGAAAGAAAGAAAAGGGGAATATAGTGTAGCGAAGCTAGGATTTCGTGACTGGTGTTGAATGTCACGTTTGTAAGGTTTCTTTGTAAACACAGTCGAGTATTGTTGTCTCTTACCAGATTTCCTGTGGTTACACTGTAACAGAAGCTTTCTTTGAATTAGGATAGCACCTCTTTGTATTATTTCTGTATAGCCCTTTGTGTTCGTCTAGGATTTAGGACCGTAGTTAGGTTATGTAAAGGGAGTTGACATTAAACCTTGTGTTGTGGCGAACTTAGTCTGTTTACGTTCGCGTGTGCCCTTTTGCCTTGACCCTCGGAAACGTTACAATAGAGATATACAAAAAAATTGCATTTCCCAATCACACAATCGCAGATACAAAAATATGTAGAGAAAATAATAGAAAAGCAAATAAATAGGTTCATAGGTTAATAGGTTCATATTTTTTTATATTTATTGTAATGCGCATTTGATTATTTTATAGAAAATGCGCAATATAAATATTAAATATTATTATTATTATTAATAAATAAATAAAAAATAAAAAGCCTGGGAGATGACAGCCTTGGCCCCGGTGATCCGAGTAGGGAATAACACTCCCATCAAGACTGTCATCAGGACAAAGGGATATAAGACGAAAAGAAAGAAAGAAAAACAAAAACCGAGGGAAAACACTTTATTGCCAGGCAGCAAAAACAAATAAGGAAATACAATGCAAAATTAACGAAGCTTGTTTGCAAATGATTTTGACACATCCGACTGGGGGGACTTGGAGGAAGCCATATCCCTATGCTTCCGGAAACACTGTGCAACACGGTGACCAGCCATACCACAGTAGAAACAACGAATATTATTAGGGCGTTGATTAGAAACAGGCCTGGCATAAGAGACGGATCTGCGAAGTCTGGTCGCTGCGTTGTCCCGGCAGGAAAGTGACTTTTCAACTTTGGTAAGGGACTTTACGACGGTTGAATAATCCTTTTCAGCAAGGAGGGCCAAGAAGTAAGCCTTGAAATGGCCATTCTGCACAGATAACCGCTCCCGAAGAGAAGAAGCTGCAAGGTCGCAAGAGGAGGCTTTGGCGTGGCTGGAAGACTGAGCAATTGTAGCCAGTTGTTCTGCCAGACGAAGCGCTTCATATTTATCAAAATCCAAGTCATGACGCATACCATAACTTGAAACTTTAACAAGGAAAGACTCGACAGATGAAGAACTGGAATCCTCCAGGGCCTTTATGCGTTGCTTAAGTTGTAAAATAAAATAAGCATCTGAAAGCCCCGATGGCAAGAGCAGCATGCAAAACAAAACAATAAGCATCTGCAAAGCCCCGATGGCAAGAGCAGCACGCAAAACAAGTCAATAAGCGTCTGCAAAGCCCCGATGCCAAGAGCAGCATGCAAAGCAAATCAATAAGTATCTGCAAAGCCCCGATGGCAAGAGCAGCATGCAAACAAATCAATAAGCACCTGCAAAGCCCCGAAGGCAAGAGCAGCATGCAAAACAAAACAATGAGCATCTGCAAAGCCCCGATGGCAAAAGCAGCATGCAAAACAAGTCAATAAGCATCTGCAAAGCCCCGAGCCCCAATAAGCATAGGCGAACACCGATAACACAAACTACGTGCAGAGCAAAAATTAACATATACAAAACCCAAATGAGATAGCAGCGTGCAAGTGACACAAACGACCAAAACGACAAATACAATGTGGAGCGGTGCAAAAAGTTATGAAGTTATGAAAATGATAACAAAACGCATAGCCGGAAAGAACGAAGGATGGGAAATAAACATAAAACGAACAAAATATAACACCACATGCACGTGAGCCAAGAAAAACGCAGAAACGAACGAACTAACCAAGGAAGACAAAAATAAGCTAACGGGAAGGAAAACAGAAAAGCCTAGAAAAACTGAAGGTAGCGAACGAGCGAAGAAACGGAACGGGAAGGCGAAAAAATGACGACAAAGCAATAAACAAAACTGGAAAATATTCACCTCCAGCGTTTCTTGGCTGGCAACCATAGAAGGGGCCTCAGCAGACGAAGCAGTATCGGCAGAAGAATTTTCCAAAAACGGCCTGAGTGGCCGGCACAGTTTCCATGGGCACTTGGGCTTGCGACGGGTCAGGCATAACGCGAGAGCACAGAAGGCCAGACTGGCGCGAAAAGAGAACGTGTGAAACTGCGTGAATCCTTATATACGCTTTGAGGGAAACCGCTGACAAATACTTATCTTTTGTCGTACTCGTGGCCAATAAAAGACGCTTCCTCTGAGCATGTTTGGGAATGGATAATAGTAGTGTTTATATAATAAACAGAATAATACATGGACGCTTGGAGATATGAAATTTATCTTCTCGTGTTCACATTTGATATCTCACTCGTTAGCTGCGCTCACTCGTTCGAAATCAATGTGAACACTCGAAGATAAATTTCATATCTCAGCGCGCCCATGTATTCTCTATGTAAACAAAAATTTCCATTGCAATATAAGATTACAATTTTCGAGCTTTCGGCTGCCAGACTACAGCCTTCAATGGATAAAAAAAATTAATGGGAAAAAATGACAGCTACAAATATATATGAAAATAGGCGAGAATATACAAAAACAATCATATTCAAAAATTGGAAAAGATGTGTCAATGAAGTAATTGTTTTTCTGTTTAAAAAGAACACAATAGTGGTTGGAAAAGCGGCCTTCAATTGTTGACTTTATGATTTATCGAAAAGGTGTGCCATGATTCTAGTCTTGCGAATAAGGAAAGAACCCTTGTTAGTCAAGAGTGAGTGATTAGTTTAGCGATATTGGAACTTCTTAAAAGCCAAAGACTTTTATTCCTAATGTGTCTTTTTCTAGTTTAAAAGCATCAGCCAATTTCCATGGAAGTTGGCACATATTTTTTGCTAACTTTATTAGCGGTGGAAGTTTAATCGTTGGTCGCGATTGATCTCCCTCATCCAAAATAATACCCAGATCCCTTTCCCTGGACAACTTGGTTTCTTGCAAGGATAATGTTCTCATTATTGACCAACCCAAACCTATAATAATAAGGAACTGTGTGGGAATGAAAAGAATGAATTAAAAACGGAAAAAAGGTAGCACACTGCATTTCCCTTGACTGCAATAGGAAAACCACGCATTTCTTCCATTGATTGTAGTTGATTAAATGCTTTCACTTGTTGAATGATCATTTATCAATTCATTTCACAGGACTGTGTGTTCACCAAGAACTTCTCTGACACTTCTCTCCATGTTTACTGGACTGGTGCTCTAAGAATCGCCAGCTGTGGTCATTGCTGCAAACGCTGGTATTTTACTTTCAACGGTGCTGAATGTTCAGGCCCCCTTCCAATTGACGGTATTGTGTATATGGATAAAGGAAAGAGTAACAATATCCATCGCGTCCGCCATATTGAGGGGCACTGTAATAACATCTACAAAGGCAAGGTGCGCGTGGGATTCCGGGTCGGTAACTGTAAGGGATACAGTGGAAGTTATGACGCGTACACAGGCTGGATTTCAGTGTCCCGGATCTTTATTGAAGAAGTTCCTAAACCTCAGGCCTAAGTCGTGAGACAAAGCATTTATTCCTACATAAACACTTATCATTGCAGACTGATAAATTGTTTCATTATACAACGGTCGGTTCCTCTGTTTACTGTGGTTGCTCTGCAATTGGTTTACTTTTAGTCATGTAAAATAAATGGCAGGAATATTGACAAAGAGATTGTTGCTTACTTCATGCTTTTTTTCCTATTAGAACTGACCCTCTTTACGTCTCTATGCTCAGGATTGACATAACACAGTGGCGAAAATTACTAAATTCGGAAATTTACTTGGAACAAAGTTTACAAAAGTAAGAAAGTTTTTTCAGACAAAAAGAACCCGATAACAAGTCAACATGGCTTCAGGCAAAACTGTAAAGATTTCACAAAAGTGAAGCCATGTGCAAGGGTAGTCCGCGTGACTATGAAATTTGAAAAAAAAAAACAAATGACCAAAATAAAAATACTCCGGCTTTAGCATCCAAGGAGAAACACGAGCTCAAATATTAATTAGGCGTTGAGGTAGATAAGGCCTGGAACAATGTAATATATTAATTATTACAAAATCACACAAATCTGAACGACAATGACTCAAAACGTTCCTCGAATCATTTTCGAGGTCATAATTTGCATCCTCGCTTATCGATTTTGTGCATTCTTTTAGCTATATCTTTTTTTTTCTCTTTCGAACTATTCTTTTTTAATTTTTTAGCTTAAAGAGGATACTTTGTACACCAAAATTATGCAAGAAAAAAGAGAAAAAACGTAGGTCGTCATGCTCGTTTAAGAGAAAACGAGCATATATGTTGTAGTTTAAAATTACATTCAGGTAAAAATAATTTTAACCTAATTTGGTTCTCAATTTCCGTTGTCTTCTATCCCCAATTATTCATAATCAATGAAAAAGTAGGGTTAAGAGACAAAGGAATTTAATTTTTACCTGAATTTACTTTTTAACTACAAGATATATTTCACTGTAGAGCTTAGCTTGAGGGACATCTGTCACCTTGTGTGCGTGCACGCGTTCATTTGCGCGATCTAATGACGTGAACATCGGCCTGCTCAGTAGGGATGTGAAATGCAATACTGAGGAGTTACCTTATGTTTGACAAACTCTGCTGTGCTACACCACTCTGGCACGGTAGAGTTTCAAACGTCGTGCTTTTGCCGCACTTTACAAAATTAATAAATTATATTATTGTATTTTGGCGAGATTGCGTTCCGATTGGGAGTTAGGAGGAGAATTGTTACGAGGCTTAAGTTAATCCTGTATTTGGTTCGACTTAAGCACGACGTCTGAATCAGAGATGTTTTCCAATCGTGCTACAAACGAACCAAATTAGTCAAATTGCAATTAAGTTCAGAACGGCAGAAGCACGAGGTCTGAACTGGGCCTAACACATACATTGTCTTGAAAATTAAGGGTCTGCCTGCATCATGACAAATCCCATTTTTTACTAAATGACGAGCAATGTTTGATCATTGCAGGAACCGCAGCCAAAGACAGAACAGTTAACGCCAGGCATTGGAATTATTATCTTTTAGACACGACCCAAATTCACAGAACTACATTTTAAGCGTTTAAAGTACTTCATATACAACTACGCATCTCTCTGTACTGACGCCATCTTGGTGTGCACTGTCATTGTCACGTGATATCCAAAAACTAAAACAATAACCTATCACTTTTCAGTTTGCCGGGTTTCATAACCAGTCCCCTCTATTAACTATGGTTTGATATAAAGTAACTAAAAAACAATATACTTTGGTGTGAAATCTTTCTAGCGATGGTGCTTAGGGACACCTGATATAAATGACTAGCTATGTCATCTTGGAAAAAGAGGCGAATATCCACCTTATCCTTCTAGAAAAGGACATTAGTTAGTAGCTATCGTTTCTATGGATTTGCAAATAGCTCCTTAACGCCTTGTGATTTTATAAAGAAGAATATAAAGAAGCCTAAACTGTGTTCTGTTCTGTTGTCAAGCACGCAGGAAGTGGTAGAACACTCAAACACTGTTTTTCCCTGCTTTTTGAAGACCTTAAGTGCTCTACCGCTTCTTGCGTGCCTTATAACAGAACAAAGCACAGTCGAGACTTCATTATTTGTTAAATATTGCACTTCTCTTATTCAAAAAGTAGTCATTGCTCTTTATTCAATATCAAAGTGAACATTCCTTATCATACCAGATCGAACTTTCTTTGTTTACTTGTTAGTTTTAAGGAATGACTGCATTAACCATTTCGTTAGAACTTAGTGGAGAACAAAGACACACCTGAATTATATTTATCCACAGGGGCGTGCCAGGGATAGTGTGCAGGGATGTGCATCCCCGTACCCAAGATTACATGGGGCTTTCTAATATAACTGGTATTCTGCAGTCAGTTACGCCATTCCTTAGCCCTCCGTTAGAAAAATCCTGGATCTACCCCTGATCCTCACATCCTGTATTTGTGTTTCAGTAAGCGCTGTAATAGCGTTGTAGTGTAACGCACAGTTAGTGTAAATTGACTTAATTTCGATGACATGATTTACTTGCCATCTAGATACTGCGCTTAAAGTACAGTCCAGATGTGTCAAAGTTTTTATGTTCCATCCAGTCAAAGTAGAGACCTGTACAGGAGTAGGATTGGCTGAATGACTCTGCAACAACTCCGAAGTACATGGCTTCAGGCAAAAATGCCTGATTCGTGTGGAGGAAATAGCTATCCATCAGTTTACTAAATCTAACTATTAGCTACAATCTCTCCGTCGACAAAATCCTGTCTTATGATTTTCTACTTATTTAAGGCTGAAAGCGTAACAATGTATTGTTTTTAAAATAATAAAACTTTCCGCACTTTAAGACTAACTGCTGCTTTCTTTTAATTTTAATTATGGATTTCAATTAAGAACTCTTGTTTATTGTGCATGTCAACACAGATGATTTTGACTTGGTTGTCGAAAAAACAAATTCGCCTTCAGATCATTGGAAAGTTTGCTCAATATTTCCACTGACAATAGCACCTGTGAGTTATGTGGAGAAGTGATAAAGGGTGACAGCAGATAAACATAAAAACACAGAAACACAGAAAAAAAAAACCACAGGTCAGTCTTAATGATGTTTACGTCTTTGAAGAAAGGTTCCCTATAAATTTTTACGGTTATGCATACTGTTATAACGAACAAAGACGCCCATATGATTTATGGTAACATGAACAAGGAAGCTGGCTCCTCACAAGCTACTGATCTTGTCAAGAAAAAAAAGGTACAAAATTTCCGACTTTTTTTCCAAAACTGAACAGCGCTCTTTTGAAGTTTAGTTTAGGCTTTCGATGCTTTATTTAACTTATGCTGAAAATGAAAGCCTGCTACTCTATGTCTGTGCATCACATGTCATGTATATGATCATTCTTTTTGTTTAGTTTTATTCATTTTTTTTTGTTTTAGAACCTGCGTGCAAAAAATCTTGCCCACCAATTGCAGATAAATTAGCTGATATTCAAGCTACGAAATCCACTGCTGAACCACCACGTAGCCCCACGGTCCCCACCCAGGCACTAGAGGCAGAGCATTCCGCATCACCGAGTCAGTCTTCAATAGACATTCATCTCCATATAAAAGAACCGTTTCAACCAACAAACTTTACTTTTCCCAAGAAAACATTTGGCAAACAGAATCGCTCATTTCAAGCAAAATGGTTCACGACTTTCCCTGACTTTATTATAATGAGCAGAGCGACTCTGTGGGGTATTTCATTTTCGTCCAACAGAATGAAAAATTGAATGTGAGCGCTGCTAGAAATAAAGAATGGGTTTTCATTTCGCACGGATTTTCCACCTGGAAGAAGGCGTTGGCACGATTCAAGGAACATCAACTTTCTGAGTGTCACAAGTTGGCCATGGAGTTTCAAATAAGCATTCCTAATGGTTGCGGAAAAATCTTCCAAATGTCCAACGATGCAGCCAAAAAAACTATAGAGACTAACCGGTTCTGTCTGCTCAAAATTATAGAACGTTTGCAGTACCTTGCTCGACAAGCAATGCCCATGCAAGGAGACACCGACGAAGAATCAAACTTTACACAGCTGCTCAAACTAAGAGGGAAGGATCAACCTGTCTTGTTAAAATAGTTGGAGAGGAAGGAAGATAAGTACACTTCACACGAGATTCAAAACGAAATTATTTCTATCATGGGAAATAATGTCAACCGAAATTTAGTTGCAGATATCCGTGGTAGATTAAATGGAAGATGCGGAATAACGAGTGTTTCAAATCATTCTATGACACAATTGTAACCAAGAGTAAAAAGCATCCTTCCATATCGGAACCAGCCTTACCTAGGCAAAAACGAGCACCTAGGGACCGTTCATTTTTTATTTGGGAGGGGGGGGGGGGGGGGGGGGGGTGTTCAAACCAAAACGACCCTTCCTGAGAGGAACTGAGGGGTATAGATATTTTCTGCAACAACACATTGCACTTGTGGGCTTGACCTACATGTACATGTATGGCTAAAATATCTTCTCTCTCTCTTAACAACAGACTTACCTAAGAGTGTGTGCCAACAGAATGGCAAGAAGTGGTCGCTCAACACCACTCAAACCGACAAGGTCCAGAAGCTCTCAAAGTAGGCTCCTCATTTAGTGTTGTAAAATCTCTTCAGTCCTAAAGTGTCTACCTTATTTTGGATACCTGTATTGTACAATCTTGGTCAGTGCTCTATCTAACATTTTGGAAACTTGAGGGTTATTTTGCTTTGTATCAGAGAATGTAAAAAACTTCTAGAAATATGAATATTAATTTCTTCTTACCAGAAATTAGAGTTTTGTTCTCCCTAAACCAAGAAAAGCGGGCTTATACATGTAACCTGAATTTTAGAGTTTCTTCTAGGACCTCTACAGCTTTTGTCTTAATATCAATTTTTATTTGTGATGTAGAAGGCAGGTTTGTCAACATCTATCTCACTGTAATAATTTGATATCCCCTGCAAAATAGTTGAATTGAAGTTGAAGAGACAGTGCAGACACTTACTTGAGATGGAAGCTTGCTTAAGTTTTGAAGAATTTTATTTTTTGGGGAATCGTGGAACAGTACATGTAGTGTAAAGGGTACTTGCATTGCAAGAATTTGGAACAATGGAAGAGATGTATGTTTGGAAAGGGAAGGGTTGCTAGGTAGAATAATTATGATTATAATTTCTCACTCTGTCATCTGATAAATTTGTAGGCTCACCAGTGAATTCACCTCTAGGTGGAGAGGAAGGACCCTCGGGGATCAAAACAACATTGTGTCCTGTGTGTGAAGAAGTGATTCATGGAAATGGAGAAGAGTTAAATTCTCATGTGGAAACCTGCTTAAGAAAGGTACTTACTGTGGTGTATTTGATTACTTTCATCATTATATGACTTACAAAATTACTTCATTGGGATTGGCTGAGAGGAGGCCAGTTTATTGTAAATTTTGAATTTACACTGTAGTGCAAATTAACAGGCATGTATGTTTGATTTTCCTAGTCGTATAACAGAGCAGATAGGTGATGAGAATAAAGACATTCATCTGCTGTAAAATGATGTTTAAGTCACCAGTAAATTCCTCGAGCTTGCTTGAAATTTAATTTGTCGCAGTTGCATTCATATCTTGGGAGTGACCATGTTAAGGTTCTTGCACAGGTTTGTTGTGTTCTTTTAAAATGACTGTGTGTCTTTGATTTGTAGAAAGAAGGTGGTGGTGTTGATGACATTGATGATGCTAATGGCCATGAGGTGTTTGAAGAATACGAGTGGGCTGGACAAACCCGAATACGAGCAACAACTTTACTAGAAGGAGGCTTCAGAGGTAACACCTCTCTTTCTTGTTAAATGAGTGCTGATTTGTCAGCCCAAGAATTCAGGCAGGATCACTTTCTTCTCAGTCGAGTTTAGGGTCCTTTGTTTTCAATTTCTCAAGTTTCTTTCTTGCACAAAAGAACCACATCTGACACAATAATAATTATCATTTGAAAATGTGTTTGCAGTAACCATTTAATCTGATGGGCAAGGCTCAAATCCACCGAGTTATCATATTTACCATAACACATACTTCAAACGCCGCTGCTTAAAATATTCAGACAAATTGAACTGAAACAGCTACACAGCACTCCAAACTCTTCCTTTATACCCAAATATGCCCACCTTCACATGACCTGTACCTGTGGTGTATTGTGTGTTATTCTTGTTGGTTTAAACCCCTCCCGTCCCTTTGAATTTCAGTCTGGTTTCTTACTTTCATTGAGACCCCCTTCTACATGGCATTGCCAGAGACTTTTATGGCGTGGGTGTGAATATTTTTTGGAACCCCTTATTTGTAGCTTTCTTCTTCTTTTCTGTTGTCAGTGTCTTGACTCAAAAAAAAAATTACATTTTTTTTTTTACGTTTTTTTTTCTTTCTTTCTGCAGCATCAGGTTTTCAGACGGGCATTAAACGAAAAAGAGAGGAAGAAGACGATGGGGACCTTAACATTGATGGCGATGACTCTGAAGAGTATGGGAAACCTCAGTATCCTAAAAAACTGGTTTATCTCTTTGTGAAACTTGTTTACATCTTCCAAACCGGTTTTCTGTATGTGACGTCACTGCTAAAAACTGACAAAAAACAAATGTTTTAAATTGCTTGAAAATCCGAAGATATATACTGGGCTCGTTTTTTGTTTAAAAGGCTTTTTTGTTTTCTGAGGAAGTGGAGGTTGTAAGTTTGCTGCATCAGAGCTCAGTTACATGGAAAACTTAAAATGTCAACAATGTATATTGCAACAGGTTGTCATTGTTTTGTCCTTAATTCGTGATCTCGTAAAACAAGATACACGGAGGCTGATGTGATTCCTTGTGGTGCTGACGAACCTGATGAAGATCACGTCAGACAGGCTCTCAGGGGAGCTGTTATAAGGTGAGTTATAGAGCTTTCTTTGATGGCGGTGTTTTTAAAATTACGTGTGAAGAAGGCAGCGTGTTGTCAGTGGTCCTGTGTTCAAATTCTCTTCTGTGCTGTGTTAATAGTTAACTGATCTTGGGATTCAAAGTTCTCAAGTAAAATTAGCACAACAGCTCTTAATATATTTGACAAATGTTCTTTTTTTCGGTCAACGGACATGGAGCTATCATAGAGGCCCTGTTTGGAGGGGGGGGGGGTCTTTTTGCCCCTTTTAAAGTTTCAAACCATTTCACATCGGAATTTTGGAAGGTTTACATGTCGCTATGGGAATTTCGTCCATAGCCACTGATACCGATATCGGAAATATTTAAGTATAGAGAATAGGGCCGGAAGTTGTGTTCCTCCACCAGTCCTACCTCAATCCAAGAGTTCAAACCCATTGCCATTCGTTCCTTCTCCATAGTACTTCTCCACGTCTCTTTAGGACCACCTCTCTTCCGTTTCCCTTCCGGTGACCACGTCAGGGAACCTCGCGAGAGGCAACAGTTGTCCATGCACAGCACGAAACCTGCGTTTCAGGGCGATTATATTATTGGTCATTCTTGTGTGTAACTTGCAAAAGCGCTCATGGGATTTGCGTTTCAAATTTGTTTCAGTGGTGAAAACTCTCCAATGGATAAAAATGGCCCGTCGCGAGAACAGATCCCAGAAGATGAAACTGGTAGGGAAAACTCGTGTTTAAAGCCTCATTTTACTTTCTAGGCCAACCGATATTTACAATTTCATAGCGATGACGCAACTGTACAGAGAGCCATGTGAGTCTCTGATCGGATAATCAGACCCGCGAATCAACCAATCAGAGGGGCTACACTTATCTCTGTATAGTTACGTCATCTCGCAGAAATATTCGGACTTCTCATGAGAAAAAAAAGCTGAAGTTGAATTGATTAATTAACTCAAGAGATTTCTGGCAGTTCGTGTAATTGTTATTAATAAGTTGTTTTCTTATCTTGTAGAAGACGATCCTGTGGAAACAAAAGCTAATAAGCATACCGAAAGTAGAGATCACGAGTAAGTGTACAATTTCAATTTTTGTCAGTTCCAGTTTTGCCAGTTTATTCTTTGATTTAGAAGCGGTAGAAACTATGAGAACCGATAAAAATGTTTTTCGACGCATGAAGTAACGGTTAAGTCGGCATACGAGCCAAGAGGTCCATCAGGCCGGAGCTTATCCCGGTTTCCGTAGCATGAAGCGACTAGGAGAATTTCTACTCCCCCCTGGACGGGACGCGAGTCCATCGTAGGGCTACCCCCAGCAGTAAATTCGCCGGTACCCATTTATACACCTGGGTGGAGTGAGGCACTGAGCGATTAAAGTGTCCTTCCCAAAAACACAACATATGACCAGGCCAGAGCTCGAACCTGGACCGTTGATCCGTAGTCGAGCGCACTAACCGCGAGGTCAGTTTTGTCGGTTTATTCTTTGATTACATGTGGCTGAAAAAGGCAGAACCGATAAAATTGTTATTACAGTTATTAATTAAGAAACGCATTTAACTCGTGCTTTCAAGAATAGAAAAATTAGACACCTTAAACTCTTAAGTCTTTCTTCAAGACCGCAACGCTCTTCTCGGTGTTTGGAAACATGATCAAACACGGTCTTTCGTGTTTGGTGTAATAGGAGAGACAGTGTTTCATCGGGATATCCAAACACCAGCGTAGCGGAGTATTAACGAAATTCGTGGTGTTCGTGTAACCGATGAAACACTGTCCCGAGTGTTTGATATATTTTCTCAATCGAAACAAAAACCAAGGAGTAAACGGAGAAGTAAAATCGTCAAATCTATGCTAATTAAGACCGGGTATCCAAACCTCCTTCTCGGTTGTAATTTTCTTTGTTTTAACTGATGAATTATTAAGGAGTCTAAGCAGTTCTGAAGTCAATATCAACAGCTCACAGTTGATGATGATTTTAGTTTCAGGGATGGCAACCCAGACCTGGTTATCGGCTCTCTCAAGGTTCGAATCAAGGAACTGGTAAGCCTCGAAACTTGTTAATAAGTAGACTAAAGAAGAGGGTCGGCACAAAGTCGCGCCATAAATGACTTGTTTGTGTCGATGTTAAAGTATACATATGAAGAACTGTCATTATGTCATGACCTAAAACACACCGTGTGATTTAACGAGGAGTCCCTTTTAAGCAGGATAATTTTAAGCAACAATTTTAGGGGCAAAGACTTGCACTGTAATCCAGATCGACGTAAAAATCAGTTATTGCTTAAGATTTCATTTTAATCAACGAAAACCTTGAAATGCTATATTTTACCAAGGTTGGAAATCGATAAACCAAATAATAACAAACCCCCCAAAGACAAGGATTTTTAAGATTGGGAAAGATTGAGAAGGATTACAGGCCACGAATTTGAAACATTGAGGGGTGAAGTTTTAAAGATGCGCAAGCCGTCTCTAAGATTACCTTACTCTGCTTAAAACGAGACACTTCGCGCCGTCTTACACAATGCCTTATACCTTATCGTTATTTTTCCTGTTTTTTTTCTTTGTATTATAACAGGAAAAAAAGAAGTCAGAGAAAATCAAGTGTTTAATCTGCATGGTAGGTACTTTGCCTTGTGTTGATGTTTTTTTGTGTGTGTGTACGTGCGTAGAGCACGAAATAATTTCCTTAGCGCTTTGTAATTGCAGAGCGCTAGCATGTTTCCTTGCTCTTATTGATTTTCCCGTTGAACCAATTTTACTCGGCCACTTTACTTTGACGTTTCGCTCTCCTCGTTTAATAATGCTGCAAGGAAAACACAGTCTAGTGTTACTACCATGCTTTACAATAAAATTATGGCTAGCTGAATTTCGTTGTGTTGTCATTACAGGAACCCTACACTAACCCTTTGGCTTCGATATCCTGCTGGCATGTTCACTGCGAAGAGTGCTGGCTCAGAACGCTGGTAAGTTAGCACAGAAACGTTTATACACCCTCCCCCCCCCCCTCGCTCTTTCGTGCGCGCGGCCTCCCTCGTGCATAGGTCTCTCCTCCATACCATTCCATCAAAAACTCAAGGGATTAATTCTCCCTATCAATTATCATAAATTTCTTTTTAAGCAAGTCTCGCGAATTTGGTAGTTCATCAAGACAACATCCCCAAGCTGATTGTTTCCTTCTCTTCACTTGCCTGCTTAACTATGGTTTCATTTTGAAAACGAGAAATACTCAATTGACTAGACTGATTTTCTACTTTTTTTTTCAAGGGAGCGAAAAAGCTATGCCCCCAGTGCAATATGATTACCTCGCCGTCTGACCTTAGGAGAATTTACTTGTGATGATGATGATGATGATGATACAGTGTCTTGTAATCAGCGACATGTAGACGAGAGTCACATGGCATGCCACACCGAACCGATCTAAGGTTTCGCTCAGTCGTCTGGTAGTAACTGTACGGGATGGCTTGGAAGTGTTCAACTTTGCGGTAACATTGGAAATGCGCTCCCCGAGATCACAGTGGGGTATTTTGAAACCGTGTTAGGAAGAAGCAAACAATTGCTTCAAAAACAACAATTTTTGAAACAGCGAAAGTATGTGTTGGACGTTTTGGTTAGCTTAGTTTTATATGGCGAGTGAATATATGAAAGATCTTATATTTAAACTGCGAAGAAAGATGTGAAGACATGATTGGTCATCACAGTTATACACAAAGCCTGAAACAACTTGAAAAAAATTCAGGCCTAAACGTAATTCGAGCCCATGACCTGTGCGATACCTGTGCTACTTTCAAGCCACTGAGAGCCAGTCACGTTTTGAAGTCACCACGTGACCAGCTCTTGCTCAGTTGGTAGAGAACTGCATCGGTATCCCAGAGGTCATGGGTTCAATCCCATCCAGGTCTGAATCTAAAAATTCCGGCTTAAACTTCACAACTACTTAAGTTGTGTGTATAACTGCGATGATCAATCATGACTTCCTTAGTTTTATATTACTTTCACTTCAGCAAATTTGGTTACGTGATTGTGTGACTCGGGTGCGTGATGGTGTGACTTGTCTGAATCGTGTTTCTCGCTTGGTGTAATTGGACCTGTTGTAGTTGCACGCTACTCAAAGCGCACATTCCAGTTTTCGCGGATGATTCTATGGAGCTGCCCATCGAACGCTAAGAAATAATTTAATTTTTCCAGTAATTTTTCCTGATACCGTAATGACCTTTGAAGCCTTCATGTTTTGGACCTTCAGTAAATTCCGGCAGCTAAGTACAAAATTAATTTTGATTCATTTTGTACTTGAAAGCCTGCGTCTCAGTCTATACATAAGCCTCGCTTAATCTAGCAACGTTAGCTTACTGCAGAGAAACACGTAGCTTGTAAGATTTGCTAGCGTGAATCAATTTTCAACAGGGCAAGAATTGCACGCACCCAAGGAGTTGGAAGCTTGCACGCGAGTTGAAATGCCCCTCGTTCTAAACAGACCCTGAATGAATACTACTCTCCCTCCCTACATAAAAAAGCTTTTGCTGGTTTATTTTTTGTTTGAATTTTCGCGCGAAAAAATCAACCAATCAAAGACGCTTTTAGGAGCTCTAGTAAGCTCCTTATCAGTCTTCTTGGGGGTGAAGGAGTGTTGGCTAGGGAAAGGCTACTTTGCTTAAGCCACCCTTCCTTGCCCCCTTGACTTACCAGTTTGACAAGCCTAAAGAAAGTGCCAAAAACTTGTCTCGTTTCACAAGATTTGTATCAAGCTGCAAGGTTATGTTTAATATTGAATTAATTAAATTAAACTTATTTAAAAGAGTTCATTGTATACCACTGATGATATTTAAAGGACTTAAAAAAAAAGAAATCTGATATGTAAAAATTACAGAATTGTGTATAATTTTTTGAGCAAATAACATTTTTATAATTTGCATCTACAGTAACTCTGGCGAGGCAATGATTTCGCGATTTTAGCGCTTTCTTCCAGAGTGTAGGAGACATTTGCAATACATACTGCGTTGTGTTAAATAGTAATTAAAAATGTATCATATCGTACTTTTGTTCTGTGTTTCTTTTCCAGTGATCAAAGGGAAGTGCAGTGTCCATGTATACTGTGAAATTCCGATAACAAGTTTATTTCCCCTCTGAAATCTCGGACGCAAAAATCCTTTCTATAAGAAGCACATTACGTGTTCTGTCTCGAAAATGTTGAAGTGACCTATTGGAGAACATTCTCTGTACGTTTTTGTAAGAGATTTCCACGTGGTATTTTGGCATGCAGTAGAAAAAGTTCACAATCCCTGCTCTACTGCAAAAAAAGCCTCTCGAGATAATTAAGTACCTGAGTGCAGATCCTTCCCTTTGTTCCTCCCTTTCTCTATGTTTTGGCCGGGGTGAATGCGGCTTCTGGGCTCCTACTGGGTGTAGAAGACAGAGTTGATGTAAAACAGCAGGAAAGGAAGGTAAAAACGAGGAAAACAATAAGACGGTAGATTCATGAGGCGGTGTTCTATAGTGACGCATCCTGTGTCTTTTACACCCAGAAGAGCCGGCTTCTGCTGGATGTTGAGACTGCAAGACTGCAAAGAGCATTGAACACACCTTCCGCAGTTGTGCTTGTCGTAAGATGTGGCAAATCTACAGATCTCATCACTGCTACCTTCGAGATCTATGAAAACTTAGGTTGACTTTGACCACTAAATTATCCGTGGAGTAAAATGATTTTTGTTATTAAATACCACACACGACGGGAAAGTAGCCTGCGTTGCAGCGGGACGTGTCACAAAATTCTCGTTTTGGTCTGCGACGCAGGCTACGGGAAAACTAAACATTAAAGACTGGGAACGAGTCACTGTTCCGGCAGATCCCGCGGGTCGCGGACAGGTCACATTCCATCGCTTCCAACCCAGTAGCGCTGGCAAATCACGAAGTCACGGCATTTATAGCTTCCCTTTTCGTGGCGTTTCGGTAAGAATTAGCCGTTAGAGAGCTTTAGCCGATCATCATCATCGTGAAAGCTGAAGCATTTAATAAGTGCACTTCTGTCAAACTCTACAAAGCCGGCGAATTTCTTATTTTCTTGCACTGCGTGATGTAAAGTCACTGATAAATGTATAGCAGGTGAGATCTTTTGTGTAATCGAGGCTTACAGGCTTAATTTCATTGGCCTCGATTGTTAACGTTTGTGTAAAGCACTGGCCTTTATTTTACTCTGTGTGTAGAATCCCAGGAATATTTTTCTAAGAATACTTCGCCAAGCTTACTCAACCTCATGCAGACCCATGCATGATGAATGCAGAAGGTGAAAGGTGTCATTGAACAAAGACGTTTTTCCATCTGTCAAATTTTACATGTACGTTGTTTAGCTTTGAAAACGATGAAGGTGCACACATAGTTCCTGGTACGTGACTAGTAGAGCTCTTAAAACATGTTATCTCTGTGTAAATGGGACAATTTTTTCATTTGACTGCGTTGAACGTTTAGCTCATAATCTTAGTACGAAAAGAATGTGGACTAGAATTAAGATCGGACATATTAGATCAGAAGACATTTTTCACGACAGAAGTGTTCGTGTGGATCGATACGGTTGCTGCCTTCTTTTAAAAAGCGAACTGAACCTTATAACTTTACAAAAATCCACTTTCAAAATTTTTAAGATGAGGGTTGGTTTAAAAGTCAGGCTAGAGGTCTCCATCTAGATCTGAATATTTTTGTTTGTTATTTATTATTTTATTTTTTTTTTATTATTTTTGTCCTCTCCTATGCATGGTTTCCAAGGGAAACAAGACAGGAGTGGGGGTGGGGGGGGGGTATTCTTTAAAAGCGATGGTAAGGAAGAAAAGTTCTTGTATATATTCAGTTTTCTCTTTCTCAAGTTCTAAAACAGGCCCATTATTACTGCAAATGCAATGTTATACCGTGCTGCACTGATCTTAGAATCTGGAAAGAAAAAAAACATACTCTAAACTTTAAAGTAATTTGGAGTACTGGAGTAAATCAATCCATGTACCTTTGGACAACCCCTCCCCCCCCACCCATTTCAATAATGCTGAATTGGTGTGTTTTTTCTCCTTTGCACCTTCATCATGGCTTTGGGGGGGGGTGGAGGGGGTCATTTGTTCCCTTTTATTCTGTCCACTATTGTAGAAAGGAATCAGGAAACCACAAGGCCAAGAAAAATTGTGCAAGCTTGGTGGTATTTGAATCTCTGGATTAAATCACCAGCTGACCTACAAGGCCAGACAGGAGCAGGTGATCTAAACGAATCATGAGCTGAAGGCAGCATTCGTCTAATCCAGAGCTAATGTTAGGCTCTAATCCCTGCAATTTCAAAAACTTCTTCTCAAACAAAGTAAATAAATAAATAAATATCTTAATTGAAATCTGAAAACAGAGCCAAATGAAACCAAATAATGCAAATATAACATAGTTAAAAATCCCAGCTGGCAGGAGGCAGACCAGTTGGCTATTTACAAGCATTGCCAGCGTCTACTGAGAAACAACTCCAGCTAAGTGGTCAGAGTGAGAAGATGAATCTTCGACCTCCAGATTTCTAGTCCGCTGCCCCCGGGGGGGGGACTCCCATATAAAATGGACGGGGATGCTCGTCGTCTCGCTTAGGGGTGTAAATTTTGGATTTTGGTCTCGCTTAGGGTGTTCTGGGCAAAATGTTATTATTTTTAGCCGTCAAGGTCTCGTTTAGGGTTGCAC
>OMLO01000981.1_pt1 | contig 20842 bp, 21 predicted proteins | sample 1674811 | NCBI WGS metagenome assembly OMLO01 (sample SAMN06265003, study PRJEB25207) | coral metagenome | isolation source: Coral host | place: Mexico:La Bocana,Puerto Morelos, Mexico | collected 2008-11-13 | reverse complement strand
GCGACCCACCACAAGACACGCACATGATCGCAATCGCTCGCCAAATGCTCGCACATGCTCGCCAAGTGTGGCCAATGCGTCATGCATCATCATTCTTCCTTCCTTCATCTTTCCTTTCTTTTCCAGATTGCGGCAACCCTGCGTGGAACATGTGCCTCCATTTCTACACACGCAATGTCCATCTCTCCAAGTACATCCGTAGTCCTTGGCAAACAGAAGGTGTTCATTCATTCATTACATTGAAATCCACCCAAAAAATGCGGTCCCTTATGTTAAATACAGAAACCCATAAATTTTTTGTTGCCTAAATCATAAGTTAAACTTCAGAATCATGCCATAGCGCTATCTCAGATTTGATGGGTTTTCATCAATTCATAGGGCAAAACAGGTTGCCAGAACTGGCCAAACAACAAGCTGGTGTTTTGGATAGGCTACCACCCTGATCTTGGGGCCTTGTTGGGAAAGAATATTCCACCCTATGTTTGGATCCAAGTGTATATCCAAAACATTCTCATTACATTAAAGGTAGTGCTTGCAAAGCGGCCAAGGCTGGCACCCCCAAAACTTATGACAAACAAAGATCAGTTTAGACCATGCACCGCAAAATTCAGGACAGTCTAAAAACCCCTAACAGCCCAGCACCCAATAGGAAAACATCTAGAAACACTGCAGGCACAAGCACTGCCCTTAAAACTTCACCCCTTAATTGGCATCAGCTTTCAGAATAAATCAACCAAGACAATTAGGGGATTGTTTTGCCACAGGGATTCAAGTTGCTGCTCAAACACCCCAAAAGGCCAAAGGGATTTACAGGGTCAGCTATAAAACAAGTAGGTTCACCACACCTAGCTTCTATAGATGCTATCCCAAAACTGATTCGAATAAACCTGAATCATTTCCTGCTAGCTTACCATAGGAGCAGGTTCATGCCCAGGTGTTTTTGCAGGATGTACATCAATGTAGTAATATCAAGGATTTTTTGGTCTAAATACACATCTATATTATTTAGAGGTCCTGGCTTCAGTAAATATGCAGCTATATACCATGTAAGTTAAGGTATGAATTGGTATATCCTTATTTGGCTAAATTGCCAGTGAGAGGCAACAAAGCAGAACTTCAATGTTCTTATCTTGTGGTCTTCGGTCTTTGGTCTTCGGTCTCACCCACCTTTGCTGCCAAGTCTGCCTGGCCACTGCCACTGCAGCAGCAGCTGGTGCAGAGGTGCCTGCTGGGAATTGCAGGAGTTTCAGAAGCACCATGTGATGTTCTTACCATGGGTCAATCTCAAATCTTGATGGAAGTTTTGTACGCTAACTGAAAGGTCTTTGGTCTTCAGGCAAAAAAATGGAACAAAAAGTGTTCCACAAACAGTTCCTTAAAGAAAGGGCGTACCGGAAACCACCCATTCTGGAACACACTCTGGTGAAAAAAACGTGGTTTTTGCAATACCCCTGTTGCAGCAAACTTTTTCTACCGCCGAGTCTGGACCTTCATAGTCCATGAGCTTTCAGGCAAATGTGTGAAGAAAGGGTTCTGTGTTGGGTAAAGCAAAGGCCCTCTCTCATCAGCCACATTGTGAAGCCATGGTGTGTGATCAGCGAACACTGCTGGTTCTTCGCAACTCCGGACCAAAGACCGAAGACCTGCAGCAGCTCTGTGGTACCCATAGTATGGGTCATCCAATGTGGCTGCCACCTGGTTGAAGTGTTCTTTCTCTGCTTGTGTCATTGTTGGGCCGACACAAGTGGGAGGGGAAAGTCCATCAATCAAATTCACATGGCTCCCAGGCAACACGCACAGTGGGGCTTGTTGCAAGTGGGTGTCTCGCATGTAAGTTTTCACACAGCACATCACATCTTTGGCAGATGTTTCGTATCTTGACCTGAACCATGAATGGTGGGTTGCAGCTGCTTGCTCTTCACCTGTAAGGTCCATGAGAAATTTGTAAGTGAAACTGTGTGGGGCTTCAATGCCCTTCCTGGTGGCCCAGCAGCCGTGCTGTGTCACACCAAGGGGTTTCAACCATTCTGTGAATTTTCGAATGCAAGTCATTTCCTTGACATGGAACTGTTGGTTATCCTTGCAGAAAGAAGGGCCCAAAACTGCCTCCATGTATTGCTTCAAATCTTGGACTGTTTCATAGCGGTATCTACGAATCACTTGAGAGACCAGAAGAGAAAACACTTGGTCCACATCCTCATGGGTGTGGCCAACCATGAGGAAATTCAAGGTCACTGTATGAAATAGCTGCTTTGCTACCATGTAAGCGCAAAAAGCACCAACATGTCCATTCTTTGCCTGGGACACTGTGTTGTCCACCTGCAGTACCAGATGTTGTGGCAAGGGCCGAGGACCAAGGACCTGGGAGACCTCTTGCACAACTTGGCACAGGACTTCGCAATAGGCATCTGCACCATGGGTCAATTCATCAGGAGCCAAAAACCAAGATGTGGTGTAGCCATGAGCTAGTGCAGCTGTGATGACCACACGTGGCCGAGCCCCCAACTTCTCAATCTCCTTGCTTGGTCGATCAAAGGCCCATTTTGGCCATACTGTTTTCTTCTTGTCCATGGAATCTATGATGATGGTCAATATGTTTGACCCTTTTATCTTGGATGCATGGCGCAAAGACCAATAGATTTGCCGATCCAAGTATTGGTGCTGTAAATGCACTCGCCAAGCATGAGCTTTCTCAAGCTTTTGTTGGGGAGTGAAGTGCTTGGCGTACATGTCAGTTTGCAACTCAAAGCAGGTTTGGCACTGACCATGGTCACTTTTAGCACGTGGTCGCAAGATCTCAAACCATTTTGTGTACACTCTCCAAAAAGTGGACCAAGATGCAGGTCTTGATTGCTCTGTTGCTTCAACACCAGAGGACCTTGGACCGAAGACCTTCAAAGGCTGACCTGCTTCTGCACGGCCCTCATGCCAAGCCAAGTATTGCCAGTATAGATCTGTGGTTCCATGTGGCAGATATCTTCTCAGAGCATGCACAGAGCCGCCGCAATTTTGGATGACAAATTCGACTGGTGATGAATTGGCACACCAGTCCTTGAGTGTCTCTGTGATGCCTGCTTCCGCTTCCAAGTCCCCAGGGCTCTCTGGCACAACCTGGGAGGCCAAAAAAAAAAAAAGGAAATTGGATGAACAGATTGAAAAAAGGCTATAAAGTAGCCAAGCAACAATCAACTCATCACTGTAATGAAGCCCTACCGCCAAAGGCTCTGCAGCAGATTGGTAAAGATCGCGAAAAAACTCATCGACTTGGGCTTGTTTTGGACAAAAAGTTGGTCTGGTTCCTGACTCCTTTGTGCGCAAGTCAGCCTCCCCATTCACAAGCTTGTAAAATCGCTTGCGGCTCATACCAAGCAAGCGGCAAAAAGCTTCAATGCAAATGTGAGAGCCACAAATCTCCAGTTGGGTTCTTGATGAGCGACCTGAAATTGTCAAGCTGGCCTCCTGTGACCATTCTGTTCCTTCTGGATGGTACAATGAAAACAAACACATTCTCAGTTTGGTGTCATCAGCTAAGTGAAAAGCCTTGCACCAAGCAATGACCTCTGAAGCTTTAAAAGCTGACAGACAATTGAGTTTGCATTTACATCCTTCAGCCAGGACCTGGAGGATGCGTTTTTCATCCATTCCATTCTCTTGGTATTTGCTGCTGGCCTTGTTGCCAGCTGTGGATGACAAAGCCAGTTCCTGCCAATGGGATCCACCAATGGAAACCTTCCTCTGTTGGGACTTGTTTGCTGGATCAGATTGGGCCAATCCGTCACTGGTCTTAGCAACAGGGATGGTTTGCCAATCTCTCAGCAAGCTCTCTCTCTTCGCTTGTTTAACTGGTGGGCCAACAATTTTCCCAGAAAAATCGGAAACACAATGAATGGCAGGGCCACTGGCTACAGCTGGGAGCTCCTGCCATGAGCGCTTTGGCTGTGGGGAGCCTACTAAAGGCAACACTTTCCAGTCCATGTTAGTGCTTGAGCCTTGGCATGATGCAAATCAAATGGACTGTGTGAACTGAACATGTGTCATGACTTGGCGAAAACTTTCAGCAGCAGCAAGAAGGCAATCTTTTTTGCTTTGTGCAAATCACCCCATAATCTTTCTACTGTTACTATATTGCAAGAAAATGGCAATAGGAACTGCCACTTGCCAGTCAAAGGTCATTGGCGACACCCAACTGTGAAACCAAACAGACCTAAGACCTAAGACCAAAAGGACTGCAGCTTGCTACTGTTGCTGCTGCTCTCACAGCTCCTGCCAGCCACGGCGGCCAGAAGATCCAGAACTTGAAGCAGAAGCCTCCAAGCTCTGCCAGGTCCTTGCTCGCTTGGACTTCCGCTCAGGTGAATCAGAGGATTCACCATCCACATCAAGCAAACCCAAATAACCATCAGTCATCCAAGCATTGACCAACTCCTCACCCAACCGTGCAGGGTAAGCTTCAGACTCTTTCAGCAACTCAGGTTTGCCGGTGATCTGGCCATCCTTGTATGTAGTCAAGCTGATGTGGTCTCCCCAGCATGTGCATGGGCACTGGAGGGCTGTAATCCATGGAGCATTGGAAAAAAACTTGCACTTCTTGGACAACCGTTGACCATCAGGGGCATCATCAAAAACGCATCGGTTGCACACAGCACTGAAGGGCAACTTTTTCATGAAGTTGACAGGCAAATAGGACCACAAAGTGCTTGCTGGTAGATTCTCAATGACCACAATGAGGCCCCTGGCAAACCCAAGGTCTGCAAAGAATTTGCCCTCATTGGCAAAGAGGTTGCCTGTCTTGACCGGCTCGTACTTGGTGTCACCAGCATACTGGTTGTAGTAGTTCCTTTTGCAGTTGCTACTGTTCAAGAAGACGAAGGACCGGCACTCAATGCCCATGGAAAGCAGGCCGCCAGGCTTCAACCTCAAGACCTTGCTCACTGCATCCTCAAAACCTTCTCGGGTGGTCAAATCTTCGCCATTCTTCAAGTCAACAGTGGCTGCCTTGTAGCCAGCTTTTTGAGCAGCTGAAGCTATGGAGCCCACCCCACTCCACAACTCTACCACATCCAGGTCTCTGATGATGCCTTGGTTGTTGGCATCAAAGAGGGTCTTGGTCAAGCAAGCGCCAAAAGGTCGGCGTGGCATTTGTGCTTCTAAAAAAACACGAAGACCAAAGACCGAATACCTGGAGAGAAAATGGCTGCCAAAAGACTTGACATGAAAAACGAAGGTGCAAATCCAAGCTTTGTGGTTGGCCTGCTGACATCAAAAAAAAACATCTGAACTAGCAAGATCCATTTTAGTGCCAAATGAGGAAACTGCGACTTCCGTCTTGGAAGAAAGATGGGCTCAGGCTACCTCTCAGACCCAAGACCAAGGACCAAAATCTTATGTCAGCTGCACCACCTCACCCTTGTGCAGCTTCACAGGCTTGCAAAGGAACAGCTTTGGCCGACGTGGCAACATGGTGTTCCTGTCTGCGTGATACTCCAAAGTCAAAGAGATCTGGATGTGGCCTTTGGCATGCTTGCCAGTGCTCCAATCAAAGCTTTCCTTTGCAATGAGGGAGGCAGCATTTTCGGACAGAATCTGCGTATTCTTTGGTGGTGTCTGTGGCAAAAAGAAACATTCCTCCACTGGTTTGACAAAGTAGTCAGACACCTTTTTCCCAGGTTGCAACACATCCTCACTTTGGGTGTACTTTAACTCATGCACTTCAATGTTGACCCCCACAACTGCATTCTCTTCTAGATGGCGCAGGAAAGCCACCAAGCTCTGGGGATGTTGTGGGAAATCAAGCAGCTTGGGATCTGCATTGGAACTTTCCACTGCAAAACAAGCTTCAAAGTCTTTGCTGTTCATCTGCCAAGGCAGCAAATGTTGGCTGAACTTGGCAATGTCTTTTTTGTCAGTGGAACCACAAAGATAGCGACCCCAAAACTGAGCCACAGGTTGCCGGGCACTGACCACACCATCAGCAAGGCCATGTAGGTACAAATCATTTCCTTTGACCAGCACTTCAAAGTGGCTTTCAGGGCCAGGCAACTTCCACTCTGGTTGCAGCTGTTCAGCTGTGGTGCCCAAAACCTCCAAAGACACAGCACCCTCTGCTTCTGAGTGTGGCTGTGCATCAGTCCTTTTCTTCTCACCTTTAAAAGGGACCCCAGAGGGATTGTGGGCTTTGTTGTGTTCTGCAATCGCTTTCTCCACTTCAGCAAACATAGTTGGGAAGGTTTCCGGTGCCTTGTCCAACCAAGCCTGCCATGGACAGGGGCGGCATGGACTTAAGACCTGTAAATTAAAAGGGAAATGTATATTTAAAACAAACAATCTAGATATATGGGAGACCAAAGACCAAGGACCAGTGGCCATGAAAAAAAACACCCAGCCTGTCGCACTGGTAGCTGACCAGAAGCATTTGGGCAAGTGATCACAAATTGATCTTCTTTGTAAACTGGTGGGCTGTTGGCTGCATCAGCGCTGGGAACTTCTGGCAAAACAAAGTCTGCCACCTTCAACCGGCCAGACCGGAGAGCAGCTTCAACATGAAGCCTGATGGCCCGGCGGTTGTAGACTTCAAGCCGGCCATTGTCTGGAGAGTCAGTGTCCCCATCATTGATTGTGCCCATGTCAGCCCAAATGGGGGCAAGAACCACAAAGTCTGGAAGCTTGTCAGCTTGACACCGCAAATCCACTGCAGCCTTTTGAAGGGTGGCATCATAAGGATGGAGATCAATGACAAACACCAGCCAGGACCGATCCAAATTCAGCCATTCCACTGCAGACTTCATGACCACTCGCCAAAATCCATCTCCAGTGCTCCATTGCCTTGAACGGGCACCCTTTGAGATTTGGCCATAGGGGCACAAGGATTCACCCACTGAGTGCGAGGAAGGACTGGGCAATCTGAGAGTGCTCTCTGCCTGATTTGCAAGTAAGATCCATTCCACTTTGAGACAAACTTGCCTTCTGTATTGCGGGTCTTGGAAATGCAGAACCATGCTGTGGCACCTCCAGGTCGGGAGCTTTTCCTCACCAAGCTTTCCTCTGCAAAAGGCAAGAAGACACGGACAGCACGGAAGTTGTACTGATCTTCTTTCAAAAGGGCTTCAACTTCAAGCTCGCATTCGCTGACTTTGCCAACATCATAAGCCTCACCTGGCTTCCCAACATTGGGGGCCAGGACCAAAGCAGCAACATACTCTGGGCTGGTGCCTACTGCATTGGCAACCATTTCAATAGAAGGGTGCAAGTTCGCACACCAGTGCATGCCCAACTTGTCAAAGGAGGCAACATGCAGCTGCAAAGTTTTTTGGGGATTCACACCTTCACTTTCAGCAAAGTTCACCATGATGTCATTCATTGATGTATGGCAAAACTCCAGCCTGAGCACAGCGCCGAATTGGAAGCCACTTGTTGCCGGGATGCTCTGTGGCGTAACCCAACTTTTGCTTCAGCAGGAGACTGGATGCGACCTTGTCTTCATGCTCCCTGGCATGGAAAGCTTTGAGTTGACGTGCATGTTCTTCAAACAAGCTCACTTCACGTGACAGCTTTGCACTGAACAAGTTGAACTCGGCCTGCTCTTTGGCTTTTTCAGCCTCTGAAGTGTTCTGCTGAGATGGACCACTGACCGAAGACCACTGACCAGTCAGTTGTTGCATGAAGCGGAATTCCAAGGCTTTCAAATTGGGATCCATCACTTTCACTTTCTCATCCAACTCTTTGTTGAGGTACCCTTTGCTGTAGCGGGCCAAAAGCTCTTGCAGCTGCTGTTCTGTGAGATGGCTTTGCCATTCAGGCATAAAGTAACTAAAGAGACAGGCTGTATCATGCATCAACGGGTCCTTGAAATTGCACCGGAACTTGTTGGCCATAGACTTCAAAGATACTTTCTTTCCTGCCAGCTGGGCTTCCTTGATGTTCTTGACAAAGGTTCCAATGCAGCGTAGGAGCCAATAGTAATTCTTGGCTGGTGACCACTGGAGGATGCTGACCCATAGGGCCTGACCATTGGCCCTACTTACTTTTGTTTCTGGAGAAAGGTCTGCATTCAGCCACACCTTGAGAGGGACAGCGCTCTCTGCCACCTTGAAGTTTTGCCAGTGATAGTTCAAGAGTTTCACGAACTCTTCTGCCTGGTGTGGGTATAGCTTAATGAAGGCCTTCTCATTAGGCTGAATGTTGACAGAATCAGTTCGGCCCTGATTGAAGGCATTGATGCGTGCATCAATCACAGAAGCAAAAGTTTCCCCTTTGGCCAAGATGACTTCTGACCAACGAGCAGCTACTTGCAATGGGTCAGGTCGAGCACGTTCTGCCATTTGGACTTTGCTTGCCAAACTGTCCAAGAATTGTTGTTCTTCATCACCACTGGGGTCATAGGTGGCATGCATCCGAAGAAGAGACTGCAAACAAGGGGCTACCTGTTGCAACTCAGCATCACTCAAGTGCAGTCGCACTGCACACTCCAAAATGATACGTGCAGCTGATGACTTTCCCATGCCAACAGCATGAACCAAAGACCAAGAACCAACAGCTTCTTGTGGCCTGGAGTTCTTGGAAAAGAGTAGATCCAAGGGTTCCTTCTCAGACATGTATGGCCGGGACAAAAAACTGGACACTGTGTCCATGATGTACACCATCTTTGATGGGCCCTTGATGGAGTCATCACTGCTCAGCCCAAGTTGCCAAGGTGCCACCACAAACCGCTGAACTTCATTGCCCATGGGGAAGTTGAGCACATTTGTCACATGAGGGGCTGGCACCCATGCAATCAAGTTTGTCAGCCTTGTCTCCAAGTGTTTGAAGCCAGCTTCCAAATCATCACGACTTGCTGACCCTGGAGGGTATTGAGACATGAAGTAGTCATGGAAATTGACTGCATCATTTGCCTCCAAATCTCCAGAACCACAAAAGGTTTCTTCAGCCTTTTGCAAAATCTTAGAAGCAGCCATCATCATGGCAGGAGGTACTTGGATGGAAACCGACCAGAAAGAATAAAAAAAATGCCAACTCAAATACTTGTATTTTGCAACATGTTTTTGTCATCGAGATTCCTATTTTGTTTTTTAATAAATTCAATTTTTTCCTTAAAGACCCACCTGGAGCCAGAAGGCAAAAAACTCACAGTATTCCAGGTGGCTGGCCCCACCCAGCCACCTTGAATATGAAGAGCTACAAGAAGGCCACCTTGAGTTTGACCTTTGGAAAAAACATATATTCCAGGTTGGCTTTTTAAAGCCTTACTTGGTTCCAGGTGGCTGGGGGGGGCCAGCCACCTGGAATCTCTATGGTTGATAGGGATGTTATTCCAGGTGGCTGACTAACCACAGCAACTTTTTTTTAAACTTTCACACGACCATTTTATTTTTGTATGGTGATTCCTCCTCGTAGATCTTCAATTATTTGAAGCTCAGAAATTGCATTATGATAAACGGAGCTTCAAGGCTGCTAGGGGGGTCCAGCCGCCTTTAATTCAATACATTTTTCTTGGAATTTGGCCAAGAAAGAAAAATTGAGACATCAGTCAAATACAAAAAAAATTGCATTAGGACAAACGGAGCTTCCAGGTGGCTGGGGGGGTCCAGCCGCCTTTAATCCAATACATAATTGTTGGAATTTGGCAATTCAAATAAGAATTGCATTAAACAGGAAAAATTGCATTATGATAAACGGGAAAAAATGCATTATGATAAACGGAAAAGAAAATGCATTATGATAAACGGAGCTTCAAGGTGGCTGGGGGGGGCTAGCCGCCTGGAACCAAAAATTGCATTATGATAAACGGGAATTGCAAAATTGCATTATGATAAACGGGAAATGCAAAATTGCATTATGATAAACGGGACAAATGGTAAAATTCAATCATACAAATCATACAGAGTAAATGCAGTGGCTAAATGCAGTGGCCCAAGATTTTTTTTTCAAAGACATGCTTCAAGTTCTGATCTGAAGCAGCAGGACCTTTGCTGGCAACACAAGGTTCATTGCCCCTGTCCCTGTGTTGAAAGCGCAGATGGCTCCCAGTGACAGCCACCCATGATCTCTTGGACCTAAGACCAGAGACCAAAGACCATCACAAACTAAGAACAAAAAAGGAGTGAGACGTACTCACAACAAAGGTGCAGGCACAAAGCGGTAAGGCTTGCCATTCTCCAGCTGCATCTCTTGAAGTGGAGTCAATCGATCCAAGCGAACTGGCGAAGTCGCACCATTGAAAAGAATCCAACTCACTTCAGAATCATCAGGCTGGACTTCCACCAAAGACCCAGGACCAGCAGCAGGTTCAGCAGCAGCAGGTTCAGATTGTTCTTGGACTTCCACCAAAGACCCAAGACCAGCAGCAGGTGCAGCAGGTGCTGCAGCTTCATCAGGAGTACCTTCAGGAGCAGGGCCTTCAACAGTTCTGAAGGCTCTCCAAGCTTCAGCTGCCTTCTTCATGCGCTCACCACCATTGACACCAGCAGAAGCTAATTTGGCCATTTCCTTCTGCATGAAGGCGTAGTATTGATTCTGATTGGTGGAGCCCTTCCTCTTCTTGGATTGTGGGCCTTCTGGCTGATCCGGACGAGTCTCATAGTAGATCTCCTTCATCTTCATGAAGACCTCAAGCTTCGCAGGGTCGTTTGGAGGCCTGCGCCCTGCAAAAGTTCCAGCACTGTGGCGGACAGCACGGGCTTTGGCTTTTGCTTGGGCCTCTGGACCCTCCACATCAGCCAGTGGCTCTGGTGCTTCAGCATCATGCTCTGACTCTTCAGGTGCAGGCTCTTGAACTTCCACAACCTGCTGAGGTTGTTCTTGGACTTCTTGTTTTTTGCCACGGCCAGGACCACGGCCACGGCCGCGACCTTTACGGCCACCACGGCCACCACGGCCACCACGACCAGTGTCACCAACAGGAGCAGGAACTTGAGGTTCCAGGAACTGGAGGTACTGGAGGTTCTTTGGGAACTTCAGGAACTTCTGCTGGGACAACGGCTTGGGAAGCCTACCAGTCAGAATGGTGGTCACACTAGACTTTAGTTGTGGAAAAAAATGAAGTGGCCTTCCTGGCAAGTTCAAGGCCCATTGGGCTCATGTAATGGTTGGTTGACACTGGTTATTATTGCATCCTTGCAAGTTTAAAAACAACCGAGAAAAGTAAGTCTGACATTTTATTTGATCGCCAACATGGAAAAAAGTTGGCCTGTGGAGGTGTTTGCATCCATGCACCATCTGGAGCTTTGGTCTTCAACTCAATGGTGCCTTTCTCAGCATTCACCTTTGCAATGGCCTGTGCACGAAGACCTTTCATGTCAACCACAACTCTGACATTCGGGTTGGCCTGTTTGGGTGGCTTCTCCTCGTCAAGTTTTGGCACAGTTTGCCAAAACTTCTTGTTGGGGTTGTAAGACCTGGTGATGATCTCTGTGGGAGCAGCTGAAGCTGCAAGACCAAAGACCGACGACCCAGATGATTCACAAGACTTGCCTTCACAGGCATCAATCATCGAAGGCTGGCCCCCAAAGGCATCAGCAGAGGACTGCAAAGAACGGCTGGCCATGGCTTTCCTAAAGCTTGGACTTTGTGAGAACCTTGGGTCGGAATGACTCTGGACTCACAAAAATTTACAACAAATGGAAAATGTAACACTGCTGAAAAAAATTATTCCAAACTCTCCACACCAAAGACCAAAGACCAAAGAGTGGGAACAATATGAAGTGATGGGATTACTGCCTAGTGGTGTTTGACATTGAAACCAAAGACCAAAGACCAAAGACCCAACAACAAAGAGCACCACTGAGTATTGGAAGCAATGAAAAAGTTGAAGCAACCAAGGTAAAAACATTCAGATGAATAGAAATGCAAGTGGTTCTGGCCACCCAACTCACCCCACCGCCAAGACAGGCTTGCCTGGCAAAGGCCAGCTGCAACTGGAGCACCTGCTCGAATTTGTTGGGTGTGTGTAGGGCTCTGCACTCTGCAGAAACAGTTTGAAGGGCTCTGCACTCTGCACCCCCTACAGTTTCAGAAGAAAGAAAAACTTCAATCATACCTGATCATTTCCAAACTTCAGAAGAAAGAAAAACACTGATCGAAACCCACCTTCCAGAGCCCACTAATGCGCAAATTCATTTTGTCCACTTGCTGGAATGTGGATCATGGAAGACAAACTCCTGGGTGGAGTTTGCTACAAGTACTTGCGTAGCTGGTGCTGGATTTGGCCCCTGGCATTTTGCATTTGAAAAACATCTTGACAACAATCTTGGTGTTACAAGTGTTTGGAATTTATTCAAAACGCCTCAGACCAAAGACCAAAGACCTGCAACCAGCTAAAAATGAACTTGCTTGCTGCCATCACTGTCGATGGACTTAGACTTGGAAATCTCAGTTCCAGCCCCATGGCTGGTTGCCATGTTGGCCTTGATCGCGATCGCCTCGTGGGGTGTGCGCACCCTGCTGCTGACGTCCTCCACGAGGCGTGTGGCTTGCTGACCTTTGGCGTCCTTGAGCGCCATGTCGAGAATTCATGAGTTGGCCGATTCAAAGCAGCTGCTTTGACATCCTCGGACACCTCACAGCATCGGACGATGTGACGATCCTGCAAGCCAGGGTGGAAAGAACCCAAGATGAAAAATATCTTTAGTGACAGGTTTGAATTTTGAAAAAGCAACAACCTACACAAATATGAATGCCCCTGAAATCTAACTTGAAAAAAAACAACTGGGATTTTCAAGTTGGGCCTGCATACGGCGACCTCCAGTACTGGGTGGCTTCTGGAACCACAGGGCAACAGTCTGCAATGGTTCACCATTGGCATCAGTGGTCATGACCGCAGACCGAGGACTCATCCCATCATACTGGTGGTAGGCAATGACCAAAGTGCGAGCACCTGCTGAACTAAGAAAAACCAAAGAAATCAATACCCAGAGACTGGGGGCACAATCCAAAGACTAAGGTTTGTTTTTTGGGATCTTGAAAAAACAAAAACATCTTGGATGGATATTTTTCATGACAATTCAACTTTGTAATGAATCACACCTTCATCAGGGACCGCCAGATCGATGTTGTTGGGCTGCGAGCTGTCCTGGTTCATGCCACACTTGTACCAACGGACCGTTTCCATGGTGCCACCAGCGGCAATGTCAGCCATGAGGATGTAGTACATCCCATCCACAGCAACCCACCAGCTGTGCTTTGGGCCTGGGTCAGCGGCGGTCGACAGGCCCAAAGCTCCATTTGCCAAGAAAACATGGGGGTCGTTGCTGACCACAAACCGACAACCTCCCAGCAAAGACGGCAGAGTGAACATGGCCCGGGTCCCTTTGCGAAGGTTCAACCGACAACCAGCCGTCCCTGGAAACAGGGACGTTCTCTCAAAGCAGGTCTGCAAGAGTTGGCTGTTTGCCAACTCAATCTCCTTGTTGCTTCCTGCCATTTGCTGAGCCTCGGTTGTTGGAGCTTCACGGCGGACCAAAGACCGCTGACCTGCACCCTGCCAAACATTGGCTTCCAACAAAGCCGTCTTGATCATGTGCAAGTACTGGTTGCCGTGGGCGTAGAAGTTTGCTTCCTCATCGGTGTCTGGAAGCAACTCAGTGATCTCCATGCCAGACCTCATCACCCGGGTCTTCTGAACCAGCTTGACCCGCTGACAGACCCACATAGCCAGGCATGGTCCATAGGCCATCTCGCCATCAATCACCAGCTTGACCCACCTCTCAGCAATCCGAAGACCAAGGACCACTTGTGGCTGGAGGAGGTTGGCAGCAACGAGCTTCACACGGACAAACCGAAGACCTTTTTCACAAGCTGATGCCAACTCATGCTGAGTCCTGGAAGGATGAAAAATGATTGTGCGAAAGAAAAAAATAGTAACATATTTTCCAAAAGCTATTTGGCCAACTATCATTTTTGAAGGGCTCAAAAATATAATGATTGCTGTTGCTTTGACAAGGTGCCTTGACCAGGTGGCATTGGTGTAAATCTGGGACTCGCGGTCATAGTCCATCACATGTGCTGTGTTGTCAAAGCCCAGAGCTAAACCATTGATAGTGGCTTGTCCACTCAATGCAAGACCTTGTGGCACTTGTCCGATTGCGAGGTACTCTTCAATAGACTGTGGCTGCCACTCAAACATCCGCATGTCCACCATAAACCGAGCCACCAATGCGTTGAGGTTCACAGTGTTGATGTCGCAAGCTTTCTTGGCCACAGATGGGGGCACACTGCTTGCCTCTGTCAGGTTCGACGGGGCTGATTGGTGCCAAATGCCCCTTTGTGCCTTGTAGCCACCCAAACCAGCAACTTGACTGACGGAGTCATAGAAGTTGATGTCGTCCTCAGGGTCGAGCTCAATGTTGGACTTGTTGGCGTTCTTGGCAGACGGAGATGTGGCTCCTGCAGCAGCAGCAGAAACCGAAGACCGAGGACCAGCAAGCAAGCCGGCCTTCACATCAGCCAATGCCACATCAGTAGGTGATGGCCTTGGGCCCATGACATTGGTCTGCTCCTCCCTGGTCACATTTGTTCGGACATCTTCCACAGGTGCACTGCCAACCATTTGCCAAGACTTTCCCCCCTGAGACATCACTGTTGACTGGCCACTTGGCAGGGCCACAGGGAGGAAATCCACAAGGATCACTGGGCATTCCTCCTGGTGGTTTTTGGTCTCTGATGTTAAAGACCATGCTCCAGAGACGGGTTCTGATGCAGCCTCCCATTTGTAGCTGCCTACCACCATGTTCTTATCGTCCTTGAGTGCCATGACTGTGACCTGGCCATGCCACAACAACCCTCTTACTTGTGGTTCAAACGTAGGTTTTGGAACAAAAAAATTGTTTCAAACAGATTTTTTGGTGATGCTAGCCTTCAGGGTTTGTCCAGCTTTGGCACGGATCAACACACTCTGGTTGAGTGGCATGTTGGTCTTCGGGTCATCAAGCACATGGGTCCAGAGGCAGTCATCACCACAAAAGAGCTGAAGTGTCATCAGCACAGTGCCACTCTCAGACCTACCCCAAAAAGTTTGCCAACAAACTGATTTTAAAGACATCATGACTTGTGTATCTAAAGATTTGGATGAACAAATTTAATCCCACCCTCCATGCCCAATTTCAACAGGTAGTGGCCTGACCACATCCAAACCATGCAAAGACTTGAGCTTGAGTTCGTAGAGATTGCCATCTGACTCACCAAACACAGATGCAGCTGCCATACTTGTGAAGCAGTGCAGACACTCAAGCTGACCCTGTTTTGAACAAAAAAGTCTCACGCCAAAACGGTTTGAACACCAAAGGCCATTGAAGCCAAACATGGTGCGAAAAAAAAAATCAATACCACAGACCAAAGACCAAAGACCAAAGACTTCAAAAACAATCCTTCCCCCACAATGTTTTGATTTATGGTTTGCGGTGTTGTGGCTCAATTTGTTTTAGTGACCTGCTAATGTTTTGCTGGTGTCGGTCTTTGGTCTTGGGTCCTTGGTTCTCCTTTCAAGAGTGGGCTGCTTGCTACACCTACGATGACAGCACTGGCAATGAAGAGGGCCCCAACAAAAAAGAACATGAGGAAGCCAAAGACGAAAGCTTTGAAGAAAACAGTGGTGAAGACTGGCACAAGGACTGGGAAAAAACCAAAGGTTTTTGTATATGGCAGGGTCAGCTCCAAAAAACAAATTGATGGAACTGGCTTTCCAAGGCAAAAGCAAGCAGCCCTTCAGCGAGCCAAATTGGTAGTTGGGAAAGGCAAATTCCCAACATGCAATGAAGTTGTCAGTGGTACAAAGCCTTTGGATCAGAGGAAAGTCTTGGGCACCTTGATGTCACAAAAAACATCAAAATCTTTGTCGAAAATGCAAGGGCCATTGCTAGGACAGCAAAAGTTGGTGAGGACATCTATGAAACAGCCAAAGAAAGGGGCATAGAAATTATTGCAGATGACATCCCAAACTTGTTTGCTTTGAAACCCAGGCCTGTGGAGACCTTTGTTCGATTGGTTACATTGGCAGTGTACCAGTTAGAGCGGGACCTGATAGTGGAGAGATTAACAAAGGGCCTGGCCTTGGCCAAAAAAAGGTCAAAGAGAACCACGCAGTTTGGAGAGGCCAAAGTGAATGGGACCAAATCCCATCTTGAAAAGAAAGCACCTACCAAAAAACAAATGAAGCAGCTTCGGCAAGTCATCAAGAAACAAAAGAGAGGCAAGATCGCATGGCGGCAAACCCAAGCAGATTTCAGGTCAGTCTTGAGGAAGCCCAAATTGGGCATTGACACAGTGAGGCGCATGATTGGAGAGCTGGAGCTGAAGCATTTCTGAAAGGGTCAAAGGAGCTGGTGCATGTTGCTAATGTCTTGTTTCACCCCTTGTCTGCTGCATGTTGCTAATGCCTGCCCAATCAGAAGAAAAAACAGAAAGACCCAAACACAGGTGAGTGCCAGTGAAGCAACGATTTTGTTGTTTGGGAGCTGTTTCGGGGAATATAAGAAAAAGGTTCACATTTTTCAGTTTTCCAAACCAAAAAATGCAATTTTTCCCCAGTTTTTGGTGTGTTCCGAAACTGGTGGTTTCTGGTTCGGGCTTTCTTTCCGGAACGGTTTCCGGAACACTTTTTGACCACTTATTTTGCAACTTGAGCCATGTTTTAGTAGAATGACCAATGACCAATGACCATACTACTTGAACCACTGACCACACTACTGAATGAGCCATGTTTGAGTAGAATGACCAAACCCGGCAGGCACCTCTGCATGCAGCTGCAGCAGGCAGTGGCGAGGCAGGCCTGCCAGGCAGTGTCCTGAACACCAAAGACCGAAGACCAAAGACCATTCATCAATATCACCAGTAGAAAATTTAGGTCAAGACCAAACTCTTTATTGTTTACATGACCAAGGTTTGTTGGAACCAGCTCCCAGAAGTAACAGGGGTGTTCATCCAAACAAGACTTTTCCAAAAAACTGTTATATGGAGCCATGTTTTTTTGGGGCTACAACAAACACACCAGCAACAGGAAAAACAGCTTCAATCCCACTTAAATTTGGGCCAGCCCCAAAACCTTTCATTTCAGGTTTAACCTGCAAAAAGCACTGTGTCTTTTTCTGACCTTAAAACCCAGGGGCCTTGAATACTATTAAGAACCAAAAGTTCTGGTGGTAAAAAAATGGCATAGTTCCATCACCTGAAGCATTTGTTTGGGATCAAGCCTTTTGGGAGCCCTGCTAAAATGGCAAGAAAAGCCAAAACCACACGAATTTTGAAGCTCCTTTGGAGTGTTCGCTATGAGAGACTGTGTTTGTCTTGTTGGTCTTTGGTTTTGCACAAGTACCTTGACCAGTAGCTTGTCAAAAAAAACATTTTATGTGGCCTAAAGGCTGCAAAATGTTATGTTTATATAACTTTTTGTAGCTTTGAGGTGTATCGGAAATCAAACAAACTGAATGTCATTTTGTTTTTTCTGTCAAGATTGGGATTTGCTTTTCCTAAGGAGGTCCATTTGTGAGCTCAACTCGTTGTGCAAGGATTGCCACTGTGATGTTTTGGCAGCCCGTGATGAAATTGCAGCTGGTGATGTTTCTGAAAGTGAAGATGAATCTTATGTCCAGCCAAGTACAAGTTCAGGGTCCAACACTGACTGATTGGGGGGACAGTGGCTGCATGGAGCACTGAGTGTGTGCTTTTGCAAATTTAAATTTGAGGTGGAATTACCATCTGGCAAATTATTTTGTGAGCTGGTGAAGCCAATCCAAACCTTGCCCAAAACACAACAAAATAATTGTGGAGTGAACTTATGTCATCTATCTGGTCTTTGGTCCCAGGTCTTTGGTTTCAATGGTTTTGGGCATTGTTTGTGGCAAAAAACCAGCAGCTTGCTGCATTTTACAAAGGATAATTTCTCTGTGTGTGGGAGGGAAAAAAAGCTTCAATCACTGAGGGTGTATTTGCTGGTGGGTGGAATTTTCAATGATCTCACCCCTTGGGTTTTTTGTGGTCCTTACTGAATACCCCCTCATCATCAATGGGATTGATTGTTGATTGGCCCTTGTTGCCTTGAGACCAAAACACAATAGCACCCCAACGTAGAACTTTTTATAGTTTTATTTTTGGCAGTCAAGTTTTTAGATAGCAATTTTCCAGCCAAAAGTTAAGCCCCAGTTGCAAAAACCAAAGCCCCAGTTACCAAGAACAGAGTTTCATCGAAGCTACCAGAGACTTTGCTCTCCGAACCTCGAAAGGCTGAACTGCTTGAAGTCCTCCTCGACCTCCTTCTCCTCATCTCTGGCCTCGGCTCCGGTGTAGCATTTCGAGGTCTCCATGCCCTCGCTGCTGCTTCATTCCCCCTGTCCCTACGGTCAATCTCCTCTCTGCTCCTCCTTGCCTCATTCGGGTTACTCCCTGGGTTAGCTCTCCAGGTCTGTAGATCCTCGCCCTTTGATTGTGCGCATCACGGTGAAACGGTGGTGGAAAACCGACATCCTCCTCGGCTCTCCTGATCTCTTGCGGCTCTAGGTTCTCACCATCAAACGCGAAGTAGCCTGACACGAAACTGCCACCGTCATCTTCCTCATCTTGTTCCCTTCCAGAGACGCCATACGGTCTTCAACCGGTTGATCGCCCACCATTCTTCCGTAGTCTCAATCTTCATTCCTTCCTCTCCTCATCCACAAAAGGAAGCACAAGCTCGAGAGAAGTACCACCACAGCCGTGTACAGGAGCATCACTACACCTCCAAACATCCATAACTCCCGATGGCTCCCAGTCTCATTGGGATCTCCTTGTGGTTGGCCGGTAGAAAGTCTCGGCAGCAACATACTCAACCAAGTAGTGCTCTCCCCAGAACGTACCGGTCGTCCTTGCCAAGGTCCTGCCTCCCTCCTTTGGCAGTTCACCTCCCCGGACCAGCGCTTCCTCCCTCAGGTGCCAGATACCTCCACGTCCTCCCTCAGTACCTTCCTCTGTGTCCATATCTTCCTCTTCATCTTCCTCATCTTCTAAATCGTTATCCAGTCTTGATCCACTCGCACCACCATCGGGATGTTGATCCATGCCCGCAGAATGTCCTGGGTCAGTCGGTCCTGGTCTCCTCAGCGGAGCTGCCGGTGATGGTCCTGATGAGCTCGACGAACTAATAGCCTTCAGCACTATACCTTCTCGGATCCTTCTTCCTTCTTCAGACCCTTCTCAGCCTCTTTCCTTCTCACTTCCTCATGACCCTTCTCAGCCTGAGTCTCAAGACGCTGCTTCAGCTTCATGATCTTGTGAGAGATGTACACGGTCAAGGCTGCCGTGCTGACAGTCTTGAGGTCACATCCTCCAACCTCTAGCTCCATCTTGACCGATCCACCTTCTTCATCCTTCTTCCACTTCCTCCTTCTCCTCAAGCCCTCCTCTCTCGATCCTCAAGAAGTCGAAGAATCGCTTCCACCTCGATCTCGGAGTGATTGCCTTCGAGCTTGTTGCCAACTTCTAGCCGGGTAAATGTCTAATGGACCTCACACTCCTTGCTGCTTCAATCTGTCCTAGCTGACCTCAACCTCAAATGGCGAGTCCTCCAAGGGCCGTCTGGCGTACTCAACACCGATATGTTCTCCATCTCCTTCTCCCACATGTTGCAATTGGCCCATCTCCAGTCCATCCTGTAAGGAACCTCCTCTAAGATCTCCACCTCAGATCCCACAGTGTCCGGCATGACCATCCCTTTCATGTAGCCGTACAACTCCGCCTCCGCTGTAGAATCCACCGTATCTACATGGCACTCCAACCTTGTCATAGACCTCGACAATGGCAAACATCCACGGATGCCATGCTCATCTCCTTCATCACAGCCTCCGTAGATCAACGTAGCATTGCTGGTGCCCGCCACGTAGTCTACCGCTTCCAAACCCAAGCGCACTGCAAGTGGTCGCCAAGCGGCTGATCAGGCTGACCACAAACGACAAGTCTGGCCCTGTACGGATAGCCAGCCAAACTAGCTCGCCCGTCAATCCTTGAGCCCTTCTTATGGTCTCCTTGTCTTGACTCTGCTCCAAGTCACACGGTACCACCGACACCAAAGCTGTCATCGTTGAAGTCATTGGCGCCGGCCTCTTCTTCTGACATTCATACCGGGAGCACAGCTCCTCTGCATATGCCTATTGATTCACCAGGATCTTGTGATCCTCCTGCTTGATCTCAAAGCCACAGAACTTCACCGTTTCTCGGTGGAACCATGTAGCCGCCGAACAATCCACGTAGAGTAGTCTTGCTCAAAAAACCTTCTACTACCTCCTGAAGCCCCACCGCCAAGATGTCATCGACGTAGATCAACACATAGCCCGCAGTCTCCCCACGGCCCTCCTGATCTCCTCTCTTCTTATTTCTAATCTTCCAGAGATTCGGCTCCTCAGTCTTCTCCAGGTAGTAGGTGTTCCCATGACCAAGCAACTAATTGTTCGTGCTTCCTGCAAGATTCGGCCTCACGTCCACAGTGGCCCCCCGCCACTGCTGGGCCACTCCCTCACCTTAGCGGGACTTGATTTGACGTTCAACCTCAGCCTCCTTTTGAACTGGCAAACTTCGGACTCAATCCTTCCATTCGAAGCTGGATCATCCCCGGCCTGACGTCATCGACTGGGTCATGCCCTTTCTTGCCACCCAGGCCTCCACAGCAGCTCCTTCGCTCGGTCTGAGTGAAAACGTAGCGCTGGCGCGTAGCCCGATATCTCGCCCGCAGCTTGTCCAAAGCCTTCGCCACTTCATTGGCCTGACGGTTTGGCAACGTGACGTTTTGGATCTTGATGGGTCTCGTAGCGGCATCCATCACCTCCTTGGTTTCTTCCTTCCTTGCCTCCTCTTCCTTATTCTTTTCTTCATCCTCTTCCTCGTCATAGGT
>OMLO01000980.1_pt1 | contig 20846 bp, 11 predicted proteins | sample 1674811 | NCBI WGS metagenome assembly OMLO01 (sample SAMN06265003, study PRJEB25207) | coral metagenome | isolation source: Coral host | place: Mexico:La Bocana,Puerto Morelos, Mexico | collected 2008-11-13 | reverse complement strand
TCATATTAACAATACTGAGTTGTCGTCCACATAAATGTTAATTACAAGATTGCAAGCTTAGCAAGCCGTGACAGCGAACGCCAACGAAACGTTAAATGAGCAAAACAATGGCTAGGCACATGTATTGTAGATCTGTGCCCATTTCGTAGTGGTCCTGTACAAAGCTATTACGTGAAATGACCAAGTTCTTTATATTTCAGAGATTGTGAACCACATTTACTTTTGGAACTCAACGGTGTCATTTCATATGTAGCCTGAGCAGGGTAGATAGGTCGAGATCGAGACAATTGCGACATTTGAAAGTAAAATTTTAATCCCATTATTAGTAAGGGGTAAGCATATAGCCTGTATTCCAGATCATTTTTTTTTTGGTGGTGAATAATTGGTTTGTTTGTAAGTTTGAAAATATAGACGATCGAGGTTACGTTGTGCCAGTCTCGGACTCCCTGGCCCTTGGTATTTTCCGTAACTCCTTCCAAATTAATCAAAATTGAAATATTCCAGCACTGCAATGTACCTAGCTTCAATTCATAAAGAGTTGGATATGAGGATTATTTAAAGTTGCAAATGGGGTCCCTGACTATAAAAAAGATTCACAAACTAACGTCAGTAATTATCGCCCTATATCTCCACTTTCTATATCCATTTAACTTACATCTAATAGGCTATTAAAATTTCTAGAAAAACAAAATGTATTTGTATTTTTTAAGGGACAATTTGGTTTCCGTTTTTAACACGTACTCAACTGACTATGCTATTCTTAGCGTAATTGATAAAGTACAAAAGGCAAGTGATGAAGGGGAACTCTCTTGTGGATTACTTTTTATATTTCAGTAAGGCATTTGATACAGTAGATTATGTATTCTAATTGATAAACTTGAATACCATGAAATAAGTGGCATAGGCAAAGACTGGTTCACTTCTTTTGTCCAAAATTGCAAGCAAATGATTAAAGTAGATGGTGTAACATCTGATCTTGTTACTGTTCCTTGTGGGATTCCTCAAAGATCAGTACATGTTCCAATTTTATTTTATTTCTTTTGTTTTTTTTTTATGTGTTAATGAATTTCAGAAATGTACAAGTCTCCTTGATTTCCACTTATTTCCTGATGTGCAAATTTGTTTTAAGGACACGACATAAAATTATTGCAATCTTGAGACACACATTAACACTAGTGACGAGACATTGGTATGAATTAACATTCAATCATGTGCGACAGACTAAAAGAAGCAAATATAAACAAAGAGCATTGATTTGAGCTATGAATCACGTTTGATTTCTGGCTTTAGGCCTTTTCAGTTTTAACAGAAGCAAGAGATGAAGACGTCCTGAAAAGACAAACTTTACTTAAGCTTTGTTCCGATACCATGGACTGCGTACAACAAATGGATGACAAAATTCTCGCTTTGCTACAGAGGAGCTTGGGCAACATTAAAGAAAAGATAGAACATCACCAAGCACAACTGAAACGGAAAGAATATTACCTTCTAGTTGCAGGTAAATGTCACAAAGCTATAGTTTGAAATATGCAAAGCTATAGTTTAGTTTAGGTGCGGTGACCTCGTGTCTAGTGCGCTCGACGCTGGATCTAGCGACACAGGTTCGAGCCCTGGCCGGGGACATTGTGCTGTGTTCTTGGGCAAGAAACTTTAATCTCACAGTGCTGGGGGTAGCCACACCCATCCTTGGAGTAGTAGAAATATTCCTACTTTAGTCTTCTGAACAGCTAGTTTCCTAATAAAAATGTGGAAGGTCCAAAGTGTAAAAAACAGGCAGCACCACACGCATCTCGTGAATTCGCAGCTAATCCATTGGGATTTCTCCTGATATATCCCTATGGATCACAACGTGACGTTAATGTGAACAAGCAATTTAAAGAAAACTATGTAGTCCATGTAATAATAGGCGATTAATACATTTAAAGGTGAGACAGGCTCTGGAAAAAGCAGCTTGGTTAACCTTATTCTTGGAGAGATACTTCTTCCACACTCCGTGCTCAGCACAACGTCCACCATATGCGAAATGAGATATGGAGATCAACCCAGAATTGTGGCCCACTTTAAGGACAAGGATCCAGAAACAGGGCTTCCAGTTAGGGAGGTTCAACTAAAGGCTGCAACCTCTGAACAAAGCTATCTTCAGCAGATCTCTCCTTTTGTTCACGTAAAGAGTGATCGAGAAAAAGGTTCAATTTACAAGAAAGTAGAACTTTTCTGGCCTCACCAACTTTTAAAGGTATTTATCAGCTATGTGACAGTTCAGGAATCGTTTCTCAGTTATCTCATGTTGGTATAGTTATGAAAGTAAACCAAAGCATGTCAAGCCCGCGACATAGCACACAGGCTCCGTGGAACCCTTGTGCTCCTTACATCTTATCAGCAGCTGAGTCACGTCCTCAAATTCACAGCACAATTAAAAATGTAAATGAATTAAGGTTACACCATACGTTCGCGGGTGTCCTTCGGAAAATAATTCGTACGCGTGTTGTTTTTAAGTGAACTATAACAAACCGGCAAATTGTTGGGGACACCCAACAAACTACGGGGGAATGACCTGCGATGGACTAGCATCCCGTCCAGGGGGAGTAGAAATACTCCTAGCCGCTTCATGCTACAGAAACCGGGGATAAGCTCCGGTAGCTATGATCCAGTAGGATCCAAGGCTTTTTATAACAAACTATATATTGATAGAAAGGTTATGAACTGTAAAATTCTAAAAAAATATCCACTATATTCGCAGAGCCTTCTTAGAAGCTGGTAAACGGAAAACGACCGCGTGTCATTCCGCCCAATTAATCGGATATCAAACACGAGTGAAAATTTAGGAGAACGAGAAATGCTGTGGGAACACGATCCGCAGGCGAGTGTTTCCACAGCCTTTTCGAGTGTTTCTATAACTCGATAGAAACACGAAAAACATGTTTTCTATTTCTTTTAGAAAATACTGCGACGCAAAAAAGAAAATAAACTTGTTTACTTCGACCATCAAAATATAAATTCTCTTTGGTCGCACCATCATTACGTCAACAGCTCGCGCGGGTCAGCAATCAGCGCGCGTATTTGCTTTGGGCTATTTTCTAAATATACATAGAACATTGAAGTAACTATAAGTTTTTCATAATCTACCCATTTTGTTGGTCATTCCGTAAGCCATCGTACTTCCTGAAATCGAGAAAACGTCAGCCTGTGTTTTAATTCCCCATCTTTCAGAAAGGCGTGGTTATAATTGATAGTCCTGGTATTGGTGAGTCCGACATCATGGACGAGATAGTCACGCAGTATTTACCTCAAGCCTTTGCCTTCATTTATGTCATAAACAGTGCAAACGCTGGAGGAGTTCAGAAAGACAGAGTGAGTATTGACAATTAATAAAATTAATGATGTTACTGAGTATTTGTAGTAATGTCTTTCCCAAATCGGCACATACATATCGTAGGGCTTTAGAGCTAGTGCTTCAGGTATGGGTTCCACTACAAGATTCTTCCGGGCTCTAGAACGAGACGAGCCTCGGACGTCAAGCTCTAATGAAACCAAAAGCTTCAGAAACCTATGTTCCAACCATATTCTTAGTGGTGCCCTTGATACTTTAAGGTCACTTAATAATATTTAAAGACCTAAGGCTGCAGCACAAGCACAGTACTCTGTAACAAACCACACGTACATTATAGTTATGTACAAGTTTTAGATACCTACAGTCATACTATTGAACAAAATTTTCAGGCATGTTAAGCCATGCTACTGTTGATTTGTAGCTTGAAAAGCTGCTGGATGAAGTAAGGAAGGTGACTCTCAAAGGACAGAAAGAATCGGTCTCATCCCAGTGTGCGTTGTTTGTGTGCAACAAATGGGACCAAGTTCCGGAGCAGGAAGTAAAAGAGGTCCAGAATCACGTGATAAAGAAGCTAAAAAAGTGTTGGCCTGGTCTTGATCCTGAGTCACAGATAATCTTTATGTCAACACAGAACACCAGTATCGCTCAGAACCACGGAATTATTACCGAAGAATTTTTTTCCCTAATGAGTGCCATGAAGTCGATGGTTTTGAAAAGCATCGAAGCCCGTTTGGAAATGCACTGGAAGTAAGTATGCATGTACTGTTACGTTGTTAATTTTAGAAACCAATATAATAAATTACTAGAATATAATATATAGATCTAGCCAAGCTTAAAAGCATCTGACCAAACTGATTGGTTGGACAGAACTTAAATGTGGTTAAAAGGAAACACGTGAGATGTTTCACAAAAGGAAGTCGGCGCAAACCTTAGTGCCCTTGTTGCAAACTGATTCAATCGCTTCGACAGCAAGCTCGATTACTCCTTCAAAGCGTATGATACTTTTTACTTTTGCCTATTTCTCCCCCCGGTGCATAGGCCAGCAACAATATTTCGCCATTCTCCTCGGTCCTGAGCTATCCTTCCAAGTTGTTTCCATGAGTGACCAGTCCTTTTGATGTCCATTTCCAACTCCAGTCGCCAGGTGTTTCGTAGTCTTCCTCTCCTTTTTTGAGCTTGCGGATTCAGTCCAGGGCTTGACGATCAATGCTACTAGACTGTGTGCCTAGCTTATGGCCAAGCCATCAAGATCTCCTTTGTCGAATTACTTTGAGCTTGTTGCCTCCTAGCCCATAGTTTTTCGTTGCTGACAGTTTCTTACATGTAAGATTCTAAGTAGGCAGATGATTGACGAAGCTCTGGATTTTCTTTGTAGATGTCTTTATTGTCCACCACGTTTCTGCTCTATACACCAATATAAAGGTAAAAGTCTGCATATGACCCTACGTGGCCCATCAGGCCGGAGCTTATCCCGGTTTCTGTTGCATTAAGCGACTAGGAATATTGCTACTCCTCCTTGGAAGGGGTACTAGTCCATCGCAGGGTTGTCCCCAGCATTAAATTTGCCAGTACCTATTTATACACCTGGGTGGAGAGAGGCACTGTGAGAGTTGAGTGTCTTGCCCAAGAACACAACACAATGTCCCCGGCCAGGACTCGAACCCGGACCGCGGGTTAGTGAACTCGGTGTCGAGTTCACTAACCATGAGGCGTCTCCCTCATATACACCAATGTTGGTTTACCGTTAGCGTTTAACAAATGTACCTTGGTTGATGTGCCGATTACTCTGGACTTCCATACCGTTTTCAGCATATATGCAACTTTCTCCAATTTCTCCCCTTCAAGCGTGACTGGCTCATCGTTGCCTACATTGATCGTCAGAATCTTTTTCTTCTTTTTATTGAGTTTTAGTGCTACTGGCACTGAGGTATGATGCAGTTCAGGTGTTTTCTCCTGCAACTGCTGATGTGTGTGCTACAGAAGCACTAGATCGCCGTTTTTACCTTTAACTGGACGTTCTGTTCGTCCACACTTTCCAAGAAGCTCCTTTGTGATGTCATGTTCCCACTTCTCTGGTACACGGGCCATTCTATCCATAATTTTCCTTTTATCTGTTCTGATGTTTCTCTTTACTTCAGCGTTTCAGCTTTTTATATTGTTTCTGTGCTTCCTTCTTACCTGCCCTTGTTGGAAACTTCACAATTGCCACTTTTTTTAACTTTCCTTTCTTGCACCTTCAAGTATGTCTCTACCGAAATCCAGTCCTTCTGACCAGCCCTTTTTCAACCAACCACTTGTTCGCAAGCATAGTTAATTGTCATCAGAATGTTGATATCTTGGTCTCTTACCTTGTTGAGGGTGTCTTGCAGCTGGTTGTAGAACTGATCCTTCACCTCGTCACTCTTGCCAACTGTTGGAGTATTGCATTGCACCACATTCATCTTAATGTCCTTCCTCACCGTTCTAAAGGATGCTGTAATGAACCATGGACCTCTGGATTCCGAGTCAATCACCGGTTTTTCGGCCTCTTTTGTCAGCATAAGTGTCACATCCTCCGTGTGAGGAGAATTGATCTCTTTATGCTCAGAAAGCAGCATCACCTCTCCCCTTGTTACTCCTAGTTTCCCTGCTTGTCTCAACCGGTCTCGCAAAGTCCTAGCGCCGCAAGGTTGTAATTATGCATCTCTTTAGCTGCTCTCTTCCCTGGCTCAAACATTGTTCTGATGTTCCAATATTTATAAGGTTTTCCTGGTCGACAGAAGGTTAGTCAGGATTGCAGCTGAAGCACTATTATAAAACTTTAACTTGCATACATTTGTACGTTCGATTAGTAAAAACTGATCATTTAAATCACATACTTTGTATTATTATTTTATTGTAGATGGCTGGATTACTCTCTCTCACGGATAGTTTTTCAAGCTAAAGCTTTTGTGATGAACGCCTCCAGAGACCAGGACGAAGTTGCCACCAAAATGGCTTTGATTCTCTTTCGCTTGGAGCGGATTGACGAGAAACAAGCCGAAGTGGTGGAAGAGCTTCATAACTATTTGAAGAGTTGTGTCAGATGGGCTGTCCAGAAGCTTCGTGACTATCTTACATCAGACGATGTCAAAAATCGCTTCAGTACTTGGACCTTAGACGAAGTTCCAAAGGCAGAAATCTCTTGGGAAGTGACTAAAAGCAACATCGCGAAAGCGTTGAACAATCGGCTTCGAGAAATCATCGACAACTGGGAAGAAGATACCCAAGTATTTTTAAATGCTCGCCGGTCCCTTCTACAACACTTTCAGCAACGATACAATTTTGTTGAAGGGCAGCTGCGGAATCTCCAAGTTGCTGTCACAGATGATGACGTTGATATTTCAGAAAGTATTCCAGCTGATGAACGCTTCACTGTTGCACAAAAGGTTGTCATCGGCGTCACTAGCCCATTATGGGTTCCACTTACCTTAGTTGCACTGGTAATTGGTTCCCCTGTGGTAGGAATACTCTCGATTAAAGGCAAGATAGAAGACAGAAGTAAGATCAAGAAATACGAAAGAAACAAATGTGCTTTCATGGCTGAAACAGCTGCAGACTATCTCGATGATGTTACAGACGAAAGAGTGCTTAAGGGGTTCGTGAAAAAGCAACTGAAAGAGGCTAAGGTGTGCCTAAAGCAAATTGAAGCCCATATTCCCGAACTCATCGAGGCTGACAAGAGGATATTTAGACAACTCGTTAATGAAGGTCGTTCAAAGGAAGAGATAAAAGAATTGTACCAACCAGTCATGGATAATGCTTCTGATATCAGGGGCCATCTGGCGGTATTTGCATTAAAAGAAATCCGTGCCATTGATATCAGCAGCGAGAAGTTAGACTGGAAAGAAGACACGTATTCCCGGCTTGGATGTGGTGCATTTGCCACTGTGTATGAAGGGAAGATGAGAAGGCAAGGAAAGGAGCAAACTGTAGCATTAAAGGTCTGCGGCGAGGTGCTTGATTCCGAAAATGCAAGCCTCATCATGGCTGAGGTAGAACTTTTGAGGTAAGTGATTTTAGCTAAATTTCCCTGGAAGCTCCTGAGTTTCTTATGTTTAACCTAGCCATTCGTGCATGTTGAAGGAAGAATGTAGAATTGTCGGCAACGCAACATAAATCTGCTATTGGAGTTCTCTTTACATTTCCCTGAAATAATCCACTGGAACTGGAACAAAGCCACCTGACTACATTTAAAAAACTGATGTAGGATAATATTGGACCGGTTGTATTCCGTAAATTGTCTTGGAGTTATCTGGATGAATCAGATCATAATGCATCGAAGGTACCACTTAATCCACCCTGGATAAGTATTTATTGCTCTCCTTGATGCACCATGATCTTACCATGATTGATCTTAAATCGTTGATCTTGATCCGGATCATCACAAAGGAACGCACCCCTATAGTCTACGCAGACTACTCCAAAGTTTTCAAACATTTTTATTTAAGTTCTTAAGAATCCAATCTGGATCGCTGTGAGAAATCAACCAGACTGTAAATTTTCAAGGCATCAGGATGTTGATGTGGAATGATTATATTGATCAACGCTCATATCTACACCTAGGTAGTTCGCAGTCAGGTGACTTTAACTAAAAGATTTTCACGTAAGCATTGTGGGCTTTAAGGTGGCTTACTACAGTTTTGATGAATTTTGACAGTCCAACTTCTCACTCTTTTGAAAAATGTTCCTAGATGTTTTTCCTTTCTTTGTTTACTGTTTGTTTTAGTTTTTTTTATCATTTTATTTGAAACTTTTACAATTTAAGCTAATTTAAGAGAGACTGGACACCAGTAGGTTAAATGACGTTTTTCTCAAAATGTACCGGTATGATCCTACTTCAAAATTTCAGGAATTAGAATTGGCTCAGATTTAACATTATTCTTGCGAAATATAATAAAAATCAATGAGACAGATTTTTGCAAATTAAGAAAATGTGAGACCAAAAATAGCTCAAAACCTGTCTTACAGAATTTTTTTAAAATTTTGTCTCTAAAACTGTTCTGTGTGCAACAGGATTGGCACGTTGTGAATGAAAAGCGGCAGATTCCTTCATGTTTTCTTTTTTTTTTGTACTCCGGTTTTTAGACGCCATTTTATGAGATTCAGACTTCTTCGTTCTGAATATCACAGTTATTATTAAGCTAACTTTGGAGTACTTGTGTCTATATTGCGTGTTCTTCATTCTGAATATCACAGTTATTATTAAGCTTTATATTTGGAGTACTTGTGTCTATATTGCGTGTTTTGTTTTATTCTATTCGTCAGAAAATTGGAGCATCCTCACATTGTAAAGCTTTATGGCACATCCCTTCTCAAGAAAGAGGGCACCACAAGAGTGATCCTGGTGATGGAAAAATGCAAAGGAAGCTTGAAGAGTCGGATCTTCAATCATCCAGAAGCAGCTCCAGCAAAAACCACGAATCCTGATATCTTAAAAGAAGTGTGTCGATGGGCGAAGGAGATCACCAGTGGCCTTCGGTTTATACACAGTCAAGGATTTATCCACAGGGACCTCAAGTTGGATAACATCTTGGTATGTGGCTGAACTTTGTTTGTTACACCAATATTAAAAATACTGACCTAACTGTTGTTCAAAACCTTTTTTCTAATAGTCTTCAGGAAAAAGCCGAAACACCATTAGTGTTTTTCTGCCTGGGGGCTTTTAAACGGTAGTGGAGCAGCTCTCGTAAGCTTGTAATTCTATTTTCGTCATTGCAGCAGCTGTTACTGTCTTGGAGCTAGGGGTTATTGTTTCTGTTGTTCGTTCTATTGTCCGTTCAAAGGGTTTCAAACCATTCAGGTGAGACGTTACGAGAGCTGCAACATGACCCTTTTTAAATTGAATGAGAAAAAAAATGCTGTTTTTTTTTAGTTCTACAATTGGGTAATATATTTATATATAAAATAGGGTAATATATTTAATTCTGTCGTATTTAAGAAAAGAGGAGTATACACACAGGTACGCTTGGACACTTTGTCCCAGCAGAATGTTGGATGCTGCTAAGACAATGAGGGTGAAGTGGGAAGTGGTCAAAATACTTTGCATCGGATCCCTCAAGTATATTAAATTTAAATATTTTTTACATGATTTCTTAAAAAATTGATTAATTTGCCTAGTACAGTGAAACGACATGTGTTCCCGTTTCTACATTTAAGCTATCAGATGAAAACTCAGTGAAGATCACTGATATTGGCGTTTCTAAACACGCAAAGGATATCACGGGTACTTTGGCGGGGACCCCTGTGTACATCGCACCGGAAGTATTTCGTTCCAAGGTGTATGACAGTAAAGCAGATATATACAGCTTTGGCATAATGATGTGGGAGATGTGGTACGGGCAACAGGCGTTTGCTGAATTCAAGGGGCCAATGATGCTCTTTTCTAGTTTGGTACAGAAAGGCCACCGTCCCAATGATGTGGAAGGTAGTAACAAGCCTCCGCACGGCTGGAAACAGTTAATGACGCGATGCTGGGATGGACGTCCAGAGCAACGCCCTGCTGCCGAAATTTGTAATCAAGAAATCAGTACACTGTCTCAGGCGCCTGTGAGACCACTGTAAGCTAACCTGCGCCCACTGGTGTCACCAATAGAACGTTCAAGGAGCAGAAAATACATTCGATTGTAGTTAGATTGTAACTTTGTTTTAGATATTTGTCTTCTTTCAGCTGCGATTGAAGGGGACAGGCGAGAATTCTTTTCTCCAGTCAGCCTCCTCTCCTTTTCCTAGCTTGTCCAATATACGGTTAATAGATAAGTAGTGATAAGCATGAAGTTTGATTTCGGCTATCTAACTTTTTCTCATTAGAAAATTAGCAATGAAACATCGCTTTTGGTAAAGAAAAGTGAAAACATCAAATAACCGTTGATACTGAAGTGAGGTCGCTCAAATTTCGAAAACCGGGGCACAGGATGGATCTGTTTGACCTACAATCACGCCGTGTCGTCTATGTCCAGTAGATTCTTGTAAAACAGGAAGGCATAGTTCGTAGGCATTTTAGGTTTATACATATATCTTCTTCTTTCGGTCTGGAACATTAATTAGTGGATTTCCAAAAACGGAGGAAACAGATGTGAACTTTAGTCTTGTACCACATTTTCCACTCATACAGTGAAATTTAGCTTGTGATAGAGACCTTTTGTCTTTAGCACATAAATGAGGCAGAAAAACTCTTACATACTAGTAGAGATCACTTACGAAAACTAGGAATAGAGTAAGAACGTAACATTGTAAATACAATATACTGATCTGAATATATACTGATAATGGTACCTTCATGATGATGTTGTCGCTTTCTCCATATATCAGAGAATTTTCCCCGCCGTACAAACACTTCTAGAGAATTTTATCTCTGATTAACTTTTTCCGGCAATTAAAAAATCGTGCTCTTCTTACCCGGCCAACAGGCAGAGCAAACCTTTCAAATCAATCTATTCTTTGATCAGTCAACTTCCCTTCTGAAATCCGGGATCTAATCTCCAGCTACACAGCTCTAGAATCAGCGAGAAAGAAAAGTCGAAAGTAAAATGCCCACCCCTTGCTGTTGAGCTCGATTACCAGGGCGATTAGCGTACCAGTCGGAAAAATCGAACCAATCGAACAAAACGGGTATTAAAAATACCAATAAGCACTGCGGTCTTACTAGAATCGAGTCATAGCCTGAGAGATTTCCCTGTTTTAACTATGTGACCCAATAGTACATTTGCCTTCGGGTTAGAGATAGGTCTGAAGTTTTTGAATTGCAGAAAATCCGCGTCCGGTTTCTTGAGCAGAGGTGACCATACTGCAGATTTTAAACATGTAGGCATGTAGCCTTCGAGAAGAGAAAAGTTGACAATATTAGTAATAGTAAGCCACAATAGGTCAGCACATTGTTTAATAATCAGTAGACAATGGTAATGAATCCAGGACACAGGATTTCGAGAGCAGTGTCCCGGCTTGTTCCCTGATATCTTCCAGTTTCATCTCAGTAAACATAGAAAATTTAGTAGACGACACAGAGAGTATATCATAAGCAATACAATCCGCAGGAAAAGCAATCGTTCGTTTTTTAGCCAGCAGTCCCGTGTGCAGTGTGTTAATCGAGGTAGTAAAAAAGTTAGCAAACTCATCAGCTAGCATACGGTCGTTTTCAGATGATTAGTTCTTAACAGTTGGCTGTTGAAGTAGCTTTTGCACGGTTTTGAACAAAACCTTTTGATTGCCAGAATTTTCTTTAATAACAGACGAGTACTAGTACTGTGACTTGAGAAACTTGATCATATTATTCACAACACTACATTGGTATACAAAACGCTCTCGATCCACTGGGAGTCCCGAGGCTCTCCATTTACGTTCAAGTTGTCTGCGTTTTTGCTTCTCAGCGGTGACTTCAGCTGTGTACCAAGGTGCAGATGGACGAACTGTAACAACTCGTTCTTTCACAGGAGCGTGTTTGTCTAGTAGTGATTTTAAGACTTCGTCATATTTAGTAAAAACTGCATCAAGATCATCTTGATGTTTAAGGAGAACAGAACTTTCAATATCCATCCGAAAGCAATTTATATCAATATCACTTAATTTTCTGGAAGAGACAACTTTCTTCTCAAGCCTTGGTTTTTCCGAATGTAGTGTTGAATGAACAGCCGAGTGATCAGAGATAATAGGGTCAGTAACTTTGACATCATTAATGAGAGGATCCAATGAATTAGATACGTGTTACTAACTAAAATTTTCCAAACTTTGGTACTCTATCTAAGCCGCTCCACATAAATGTGAGTTCCCGCTGTAGGACCGTGATAAAAATCCTTTTCTACTTTGAGACTAATAAATTTAAACTTCTGGTTAGATTTTTTTGTCCATTTTTAAAATATTCTCCCCCTGTTTAACTGCACAAAACTTCTAAATTGAACATTGAAGAGAATATTCGAGGAACATATTTTAGCGAGTGGTTTAACTTGTTAGCCAATCATAAGACATGCTTGAACTTGTTTGATTCAATTCCAAACTGTTAAAGAAAAAAAATGAGGTGATTAATATCAGTAATATTCACTTGGCTTCCGAATCCCAAATGAGTGCAATGTTTGCAGTGCAGTTCAGCCCGTTACTTCCAGTTTTTAAAATCCTGCCTCAAATTGAGACGATTTCCAGAGATACTTTAGATGAGGCTATGACATTTCACGGCCGGGTATGCTATCAGGCTTTCTTGGATCTCTTTTACCTTTAGGAATGTTTCACCTTCGGCGCTTTACATTACACACCGCTTTCAGTACAGATCTTGATTGACTTGATTCAACAATGGATGAAGGCTGCTGCGGATCTAGGTCGTAATAAGGAGCTGGTGGAATCGGACAAAGACGTTTTCAACATAGCCACACTGGCACCAGCTAGAGTGCAAAATTTTTTTTTTTTTATTTGCCACTCATCTATTACAACAGTGTGATATATAATAAATTACATTTTAGAGTAGCAGGAGATCCCAGCAAGCTCATACAAGCTTTTCTAAGGAGATCCCCTATTATATAACATAACTCAACAATAACATTTCATAATATAAGGTGGCCATATAAATCTGTGTCCACAAAACAACAATAATAAAGATAATGAGTTTAATGAGCAAAATCACTAGTCTCCAAAATCCGAGGATTTTGCTCTTTTGTTGATTAGACTAGGCAAGATGAGGTTAGGTAAAATTAGATTGGATAAGACTTCACTGGACTAGGGTTAACTCAGGTTAAATTGGATTATATCATATTTCATTACATCATATCACATAACTTAAATTGTGTACATAGCAAAATGTACAACTTTTAAAACTAGCATCTGGGTCATCAAGGAAAAAAAAATTTGAGAACTATTTTTTTTTAATTCAAAAACACATAAATATATGTTATTTGCCGGCTGGGAGGTCCATATAGTGAAAAGCTGTGACCGAGGTCTTGAAAATGCTGGCCTAGGCCGCAGGCCGAGGGCAGCATTTTCAAGTCCGAGGTCACAGTTTTTCACTATACGGACCGACCCTAAACCGGTAAATAACTTATTTATTTTTTTCCAAGCTCTCAAGCGCTCTCAAGCTCTCAAGCGGAAGCGTTACTGTGACCGTGGTCAGAGATAGGAAAATCCGGACCGCGTTAAGAACCAATCAGATTGTAGGATTCGTTACCGCGCCCGCTTGGAAAAGAAATAAAATGGGTTATCACATTTCGTACTTTTTGTGCTTTGTGGAGATAGATAATATAGTTACGTTTTCTACTTTTGGCAGGAATTCGGGGAGACAAATTCGTCGATTCCAAATGAGAAGTTTGCGCCCTTTAGTTCGTAACTGCCAGTACTTTTGGTATTTTCAAAAAAAACTAAATTACAAAGTGACCACTTCTGAAATTGAAGACTTAATAGCTCCGTTAATAACTTTATAGACTTACATTTGTGTAAGTTTATAGCGTTAGGTTAATTGAGGGGCAATAGAGACCTTCAGATTCAAGTTTGCCGAATAGGTCTAGCTGTGGTTTGAGGTTAGACGTTTGCCGTTCGTCGTTCGAATGTTAGTCAATTTGGTTTGGAGTAAGTTGGATCGAATAGAAATAGTCTTTCAATGCTCTGGAAATTAACAAAATAACGCTAAAACAGAACAAAATCTCAAACGCGACGTCTGGCCCAGGTCACGCGGGCCCATACTAGTTTGCCGTTCGAGGGAAACATGGATCTACAACATCTATTAAAATGACAGACGGACCCGGAAGAAATGGAGAATTACGTATCACTTATTTCCTCGTGTGAGAGAACTGTGCTTCTGTAGTCTTCCAATCATTCACGGAATAAGGCGTCTTAGAGAATTACGCATTTAAATGCCTAAAGGTAATAGCCTTTCAACGCCACTTAAAAGGTGGACTCTAGTAAACCAGATTGTCTCTTGATTGTGATATTTTACAGTTTATGGGTCCCTTATTCAAAGGGTGGATAATATGTTTTAGAATTTTGTGTTTAGTTTACCTATTTTTATTAAGGGAGTCAGCTTTATACGAACATTATAAAGTTCTTTCCTGCTGGCACCCTATTTCTGCAGGTACGCATTTGTATTTGGCAAAAATAAAGTTGTTATAAATCTTACACCAGACGAAAAAATTACTATCCATCACGTATATCCAGTAGTTTGGAATATAAATTTAGGAACAAAAATATATACTTTCAGAAATTAGCTTAAGGCGTAATGTTTATCAGTAATTGGAAGATATCTAGCATGAAATTTGATTATCAGCAAGTAGTTCAGATCAATGTTAAAGGCCTAGTGGAGAGCTTTTGTTGATGGTCTTACTAATAATGACGAAAAAGTAGCTTCTTACCAAAAAACATACCGAATTCAAGACTAGAGTGCAAAAACTGCACGTACCCTATTTGAGACCAAAATGACCTAAATTGATACCCTCAGTTTATTACCAAAATAGAGCACATTCTGCTTCTTTTTTGTTAGGAATTGTAGATATCTATCAATTCAACACGTTTCAAATAGCTAACTTTATGTACTATTATCATAACAACCTCATAATAGTCCTCTTCCTCTTGTTAAATGACTCTCTTCATTCCACAGGGGTTGATCCAGGAATTCCTGAAAGGGGGCCGGGGATTGTACACCTACTAACTTTTGACACCATTGGTTCTGTTTGAGGGGGTATTGAGCCATGTCCACCGGAAATTGTTTCCAATTGTAACATCTTAAATGCCATTCCCAGCATTTTTTTTTATTTCTCAACCAGAGAAAATAATAGTACATGATTAAAAGGGAAAGCAGTAGCGATACTTATTTGTCGGTTTTCTGCATACCCCATTAACCAAGCAATGTAGCCTTAAAGAGTCTTCTTGGATGACCTTTTTCAAAGGCCTCGCATATCTTATTTACCTCGAGTCTCTCAGAGTAATGCAAAGAAATAACAGAAGATCTGAAAAGTGCTCTTCAGACGTGTTCAGCTGGGGCAGGTCTTGATATGTGTGATGAGCAAAGAATCCTTGTCACACGCCCCAAGTGCTAGTAGAAGATTACATAGAAGCTCCTACTCTGCACACTTCCAAACAATTTTCCATTTTTGCAGCTCATTCCCAAAGTATGTGGAAAATTATGGAAGGTCTTTCTCTTAGTTGAACATGCCTTCTGTTTCTTGAGGTAGTCCAGGGTGTTATTAACTATGCTTGAGGCAGGCACAGCGATCCAGCTTTGTCACCTGCTTTATTAAGTACCCTCAATCATAGTTAGTAACACCCTAGCAGTGATCATAACAATGCATGAAGATAGCGAGCGGATTAAGCTGTACCCCTGCCTTTCCACTTCACATAACGGAAGTTCCATCATATGTCTGACCACGGATGTTGGTAGGATCCAAAGAAATAGGTGGATCAGAGGCTGATTTCAAAATCTCTCTTGAAATTATGATGACAGTTGCTCGTTTCAAGTGCATGAAATTCATCAGGCAGTATTTGACATAAGGATTGTTTGGTCCACGAACCTTAAGCATAAAAGATCCCCTGATTCGAGTGTGACTTTGCACCTTCATCTGATTTTATCATGAAGAGACCACAAATGGAGAGACGACAAATGCCACCTTCAAGTATGTAGCTGTAGCAAAGCCTCGAGGAAAACCTTCCACGTCTTCTTTCCTTTGGCGGCCAAATCGAAAAAGTGCACAGCGCAAGCCCGAGCACAGACCTTTCACGTAAGATTTGAATTATATTTGAAATAATAAATTCAAATATATGAGTAGCCTATTCTTCAAATCTGTTAACTTTATATTTAACTGCCTGATTACTGGCAATAATTTAGAAATTATGCGCTTTCGTAATTCTTTGGGACAATAACTGAGTTACAATAGGTTGACAACAACTGAGGCTGAAATATATTTTCAAGAAAACCGAGCCTGTTAAAATATAATCAGCTGATAATGAAATAAAAAGGTGTGAAGCTTAAGGTATATATATAGCCATAGATAAATCCGGCTTTATGACTTGGTCTTGTTAGTGATGAAACTGTGTTAATGTGGATCGAAATAATTCAGTAATGCAATCTCTAATCTTTTCACGACAGTCGGTTGAATTTAAATCCAAACCGATCAGGTTCCTTTGTCCGTTAATTGAAGACATAGCTTGATATAGTAAAACAACCCGCTTTTACAGGAAGTTAATTTTTAAGTGGAAACTGGATATTACTTTTAATCTGAGAGCTACAAAATTATTTTTATTTTGAAGTGAGTTTCGCGCTAATTCAAGAAAAAAAATCGAGAAAACAAAGAATTAGAACGAAAATAAAGGTCATTGTGGCTAGCTTCGTAAAAGTCTGCGTCACTTCGCGCAAAATCTTAGTCAGAAAAAAATTAAGAACAAGCCTGCGCTAAGCAGTCATTCAGATATAACTTTTCCGTCAAACCTGATAATTGAAAAGATTCTTTGTCCCTTTTTAACGAATTAAGTTGGCCTATACAGGCCGTAAAACTTGCTTCTGTACGTGCAGATTCTTATCATCGAAATTGTTTTTCTTCTATGGCAAGTGGGTTACAGTTAAAACATGGTATAAAGTGCAGATTGCTTTGGATGACTGAAAATTCAAACATCAAATTTGAACAAGAAAAATTTAGAAATTTAAAATATGCATGGCACGTTAAAAGGCCATTCAATTAGTTGGAACGTATACTAAATTACTCATTAGAAAGCGTGTTTTGAATTTCCGAAGGATGAAGTGAGTTGCCTCTATTCTGTCTGACGACATTCGTTAACGTACAGTGTGATTGGACAATCAATTCAACCGCGGAAGATATTTTGGCCATAATTTTGGCCATAATTAACTTGGTCTAATTTTTTCTCATTCGCCTTTAACAACTGGTTAAGAATCGTTTCTCGCAGTCAACTTTGAAGTCAGGATGGGGTCATTTGTTGGGAAAATTTTGATACAGTCCTGCGTTGTGAATGGAAGCCGGTCAATCCCAATGAAAAACAAGAACTCAAACATGTTTGAAGATCTTTTCTTCAGTAGGAACTAGACATAAAGGATTTTGTGGTTTTCGTACTAGTAAATTCAATATTATTTCGCATTCATTTGAAATGTAAGTCGTTCTGAATTCTCAAACCCGACAGAATAGATTCCTTAATGAATTAAATCTATTCCATACTATAGCATCGCATTTAACTCAGTTCCACGTAAGATCGTGAACAGATCGGACTTGCTAGTAATTTCCACGAGTGGCTGCCGCACGAGTGAAAGTTAGAAAAATTAAGTCCGATCTGTTCACAAGTAAAATTAATCCTTTATTGTTTTGAGAAAAAGATCGATTTCCTATAAATAATACGGCAAAGTAAATACAAGCTTCTATCTGACTCTTTTCGTTAGAGAGGGGTGCTAAAATGAAGCCACGCTGTGATTGAATATTTTAGTTTGGTAACTTTGTTTTCTCAACACTTTTCGCCAAAGTTCTCCGCAAAATAATTTCTTGCTTTCGTAAACGAACCACAAAGACGAGCATGTTTCCAAGTGACCGATACAATTAAAGCTTAATTTGGGATTAATTGATCCGCTTCCGACCAATCAGAAACGAGTATTTACTGTAGCTGTATTATTAGAACTTTAATTATCTACATTCACTTGCAACATTATAAACAGCCTCCCGACCATTGAATATTTAAACAAACTTATCTGGCATATTGATGTGCCTCTATTTTTATTTACGTCACTGACTATTTTTATTTACGTCATACTCAAAAAGCAAGAATAAGAATGAAAATAAATGTGATCGTGACTCGTAAAGAACTGTGTCACTTCGCGAAAAAATCCCAGTACGAAAGAATATAAAAAAAACAAGCTAGGGCTAAGCACTTATTCAAATCTCACTTTCCATGAAGCCTAATAACTGAGCAGATTCGTTTTGATTTTTTCAGGAAGTCTGCCTTTACAGGTTGTAAAATCTGCTTCTGTGCAGAGGAAATACACTCAGCAGGTTCTACTCTCACAATAAATATCCTTCTCTGCAAGGTGGGTAAGAATTAAAACACGGTGCTTTGAGACACCCGAAGAACATGAGTTCGTCAATCGCACGTAATTAGTGAGTCTCGACCTATCGGTAAAATTAGGTTGTTCTGTTCAGTTCATCAGTTATATTATATCTTTTAATATTTTATTTGCCAACTAGGCGAGGAAGAGCAAGACCACAGCAGTAAGAACGGCACTTACAAAAATCGCAACGAAGATGGCACCGTGACTGGTCGACCCATCGATTGTTGTGTTCACTACGCCAGTTATGTTATAACTTTTCATATTTATTTCTCAAATAGGCAAGGAGGACCATGAGCACAGCAGTACGAACAGAACTTACAAACACGGCAGTCAAGATGGCACTGTGATTGGTCAGTTTTCAATCCATCGGTAAAGTTAGCTCGTTTTGTTTAGATCGTCTATAACTTTTGATCTTATTTGTCAACCAGGTGAGGAGGACCATGAGCACAGTAGTGAGAACAGCACTTACAAAAACTTCGACAAAGATGACAGGCAGCTTCGAGCAGTTGTCCCCCTGATGGTGGTTTTTGATAATCCTAACCAACCATGCTACACTCAATTCTTTGTAAATGGAGCCCCACCTATTGGTCTGCGAGATGGTCAAAATAATTTATGGTATATCCGCCAAACGTACAATGGGCAGACTTACTATGGCACAATTTTTGACGGGCAACGCGGCATTGCTGTGTTTTCAGCCTACATATTGACACAATTAAGCAAATGTGAATTTTCACCCGGGCCGAAGAAGATCTAGATGGCGACGAACACGCGCTAACGGTAGCTAGAGCTTATAGCGACTTTTAAAACAAGACAGTAGCCGTTATAATTAGCAAGAGATTGTCTCGAAATTACGTAATACTCTGAAGGCTAGGTAAGGTAGGCAAATTCTGCAAACAATAGGGGAATCCTTGTTTACAATATTTGCCTCATTAGCATAAGCAATTCAGTTTCTGATGGAACTACAAATAAATCAGTTCTGAATATTGAAAGTTCATAGTATGATTAACTCTGCCAATGAATATAAGCCCGATGTATTGAATACTTCTTGCGCAACACGGGCTTGAAAACTCAGAAGTTTACAAAGAATGTATGAGCTCATTAGCACTTTTGCCACCCAGAGATTTTGCAGTTATTGAAAGACATTTTCTCCTTGAATATTAGACAGAAAGAGCCAAATATTTCAACATGTATTTAATTTCACTAGCGCTTTAACTTCCTGGAGTCAATTTATATCTAACATATTTCCTTCTGCAAATAAAGCCGTATGCAAATGAGCAAAAATGTAAACAATGACGTCAGCAAGGATTCCCCTATAACGCAAGAGTCCCACCATGCCGGAGCTTCTTATGCAAGTTTCTGTAACAGGAAGCAACTAGGGGTATTTCTCTTCTAAACCTGGATGGGATGCTAGTCCATCGCAGGGTTGCCCTCAGCATTAATTTGGCTGGTACTCATTAATACACCTGGGAGTGAGAGGCACTTGCCCCAAAAACACAACACATTGTCCTCGGCCAGAGCTCAAACCCGGGCCTCTCGATACAAGCCCACTAACTATGATTGTGGGGATGTGTGGAGTGCAGCGATGGCGACAGCACACGGTACGACTCCAGAGCTTGAGTTTCCCAATACGGATAACTTCTTGGAAAACTTCTTGGTATTTAATGGCGGCAAAAACCAATTCAAGTGGACTGGTTCCGTTCAACAATGAGAATCTTTCATATTTCAAACTCTAAATATATCGCAAGAACATGTACAATCGAAGGCAAATAACGGGACTTGTGTGGTGTGGAAGACGCCTAATGCGACTTTCAACTTTTATTTTAAGACTAAGTTCAAGGCAAGGCAGTTCAAACCATTAGAAAGTCTATGGGCCACTCGTTTCATGACTCGGCCGCAGATGAAACGGTCTTCGTCAATGATGCAGAAATCTCGCCTGGCGAGCCAACGCCATCGCCCCTTATCAGCGACGGAATGTTTACGGAGCCTGCAAGGGCTGTCCAAGATGATGTCGTCCCAGTATTGAATGGCAATTCAATTGACCCAGCTTCCACTGAACTCCATCAGCCTTTCGATTGTCGAAAGAAAATTGACGAAATGTCCGAAGAACTTGAATTGCTTAAACAAGAAAACCGCCATTATGCAAATCAGCTTCAGGCTATGAAAGAAGTGAAACAAAGCCCAGTTGTCACCTCCTTCGACTATCGAAATAAATTAAAAGAGTTGTCTGAAGAACTCGACATGCTAAAGCAAGAAAACTGCCAATATGCTAATTTACTTCAGACTGCGAATGAAGAGAAACAAAGCCTTATCACCTCTTTGCGTCTTTTGGCTAATGAACTGAGAACTTCCAATTTACATGAACATGTCGACACCCGTCTTGTTGCTGAAAACAAAAGTCTTCAAGAAACTATAAATATATTGAACGCTGACAACCAACTCTTGACCACCAAGGTGGCCGAACTGTCCAATCAGCAGGGAATACAGGTCCTC
>OMLO01000979.1_pt1 | contig 20859 bp, 17 predicted proteins | sample 1674811 | NCBI WGS metagenome assembly OMLO01 (sample SAMN06265003, study PRJEB25207) | coral metagenome | isolation source: Coral host | place: Mexico:La Bocana,Puerto Morelos, Mexico | collected 2008-11-13 | reverse complement strand
TTGTAGATTTTCTCACGAATCTCTGTGGGGAGGCTTTGGATAGCCTCGTCGAACCTCTGCAGAACATCCGACGAATAACTTGCTGCTGCCATCTCGTCGTATTATATAGTTGCACATTTTTTCAGTTGGAAATTTTTCTGGCGCAGTTGCGCCAGTCGCGGTCGCGGTCTGGGCATGATTGCAACCTTGCTTTCTTACCCTCGTTGTCTCTCAGTTTTCTTTTTTGGGACACACACTAGTAAAGTGGGGGTTCTGGTTCGCTGCTTGTCATAGGAAAGCGAGAACGGTCAAAACAAAGCTCCCAAGCTCAACTCCTGGGGGGGTGGGAGTGGTAGGTAGGTTGTGGGAGAGGGGGAGTTGAGCTTGGGAGCTTTGTTTTGACCGTTCTCGCTTTCCTATGACAAGCAGCGCCAGAACCCCCACTTTACTAGTGTGTCCCTGGCACGAGAAACGGCCCTGCGCCTTGCGATTCCTTGCGAGCTCTTTCGACTAGTAGGTATTGAGAAGATAACTGTTAACTAGCATAAACGATAATGAGCAGGAAAAAACAGTATTGGGTTATTTATGTTGATGACCACGCGCTTTCGTCTTTTCGCGACAAATTTTGAGGCTGGAGAAAGTACTGGGCAAGAAGAGAGATCGATGGATCACGTAAGCAGAAAAAACCGATTGTCGCGAGCTTTTTTTAAAACAATTTGTAACTTATTCGCGTCCCAGTGCAGAGAAAATTTAAAACGTACTCATTTCCAGCTATGGTGGAAAGTAAAGAAGATTCAGTCAAAACTCCACAAACCGTCGAGGTTAGTCTAAAGATTCAGCTTATAAACAAGCTCAAATATCGGTATTCGTGTTCATTCTGCTAGCTGTAACGCTTGCTCGTGCTAAACAGAGCGTGTAGATCGCCTTTCTGAAACACAAATGTTTGAAGTACACCTCTTGTGACTCTGTAAGTTACTGGTAGTAGATAACTTTAATATCTACTCTCACAGAGCGAGGTCCTACAAAGAGCTCACCAATCTCCTCTCTTGAAGGAAGCTAAGCTCAATGTTACTTCGTTTGTTTAGGGAAATGACTCTGAAAGGGGATCATGCCTTCATGTATCCTTATCAAAGGATGAAGATTCCCATGTAATCAATAAAAAGCTGGAGTCATTTGGATTCAAGGTCATCAAGGAATCTAACATCACTACAGCTGCAAAGTTGTGTTCTTCCACCAAAATGGCTCTCATTGTCCTAGAAGATTGCGAGGAAAAAAACTTCATAGAGGCTATCAAGTAAGTTTTCTTGAATATGTTAGTTTGTTGCAGGAGCTATGGAATGCATCATATTAGAATTAACATGAATATACAGATGCTTGTTGCTGCAAAGGCATGCCAATAACTTTTGATCTAACATTTTTTTAGTTCAGGCATCCTGACGGAGGTTAAGAAAGTCTGATCTAACCTGGCATGTATCCTAAAGTCTACTTTTCTTACTCATAGCCATGAGTGGCAATGTAAACCTTGGACTACTAAAACCTAACCCTAACCCTGGTGTGTTTTTGATAGAGTATTAACTTGTTAATACTTCTTATATGGTGAGAAACAATTTGAAATATTTGTTGTTTGAAAAAAAAAAATAGTAACTGATCTTAACCAAGTTTAAAGTTTCTCTCTTGTGTTAACTGCCTTAGTTCTGTTGACTTCTTTGGCATGCCTGAATAATTAACAATTAGACCTGCAGCCCGCAAGGGCGAAGGGTCTAATTGTTTTAGTATCACCCAACTAGTCGGACAGAAAAAGCAATAATAAAGTTAGCAAATGCAAGTTTGAAGAAAGATTTATTTGGGAATAAAACAAAAGAATTTCACTACTCGATGACTATTGCTAATAGTCCTCTAGTAGCGTACCAATCAAAATGCAGGATTTGCATTAGTCCACTAGTTGGGTGATACTAAGGGTCAATAGCCCATCACCCAACTAGTCGGACAGGAAAAGCAATAATAAAGCTAGCAAATGCAAGTTGAAGAAACATTTATTTGGGAATAAAATGAAAGAATTCCGCAAGTCGATGACTATTGCTAATAGTCCTCTAGTAGCGTAGCCAATCAAAATGCCAGGATTTGCATTAGACCATTAGTTGGGTGATACTAATTGTTGATAGTCTTTAAATCTCAGCAAACACCCACCATTGTTTGGCCCAGGCTTTAAAACAACAATTATAGTGGGGGGAAACTGGGAAAAAAGTGCACTTGGTAATGCATGGCAGAATTACAAAGAATTAGCCAACTATACTGTGTATTGAATTGACTGCACTAGGACATCTAAGAGATCTACTAAGGGAAATAATGTCCTTTCCCACCACATTGTTTTCTTCAAACAAAAACATGACAAAGTTGCCAGGATGAAAGAAAAGGAAATTGAATAGAATTAAATAGAATTTTTGGAATAAATTATTTACTTAACGCAAAGTAGTAGTAATGTTCATTTTTTCTGTTACCTGTTTCTAAATTCAAAATCAAATTCTAAATTCAATAATGGGTACTGCCAATAGCTGCACTTTGGGATTGATTTTGACTATCCTACTTTTACATTTCTGTTGTCCTAGATCACCCAAGTCTTGGAATGAGCACACACCGATTGTGTTTATTTCGTCTGGACCTCTTCCAGGTGGACTGCTACTTTTCAAATTATTATTGTGACAGATGTAAAGCATTGGTTCATGCTTGGTGTGCTGATATCAAGTTTAACATAGATATTAATCAAATTATTCTTACATTTTGATTAGTTCTTAGCATAGTTATTCGAGGGAATAACTATATTCTTAGTTATGATCTATATTTTTTGTCTCTTTATTATTATTATATAAAAGAGATAGGCTCCTTGTTGCCATGCTTTTGTTCAGTAATTAAGATCACTTAAGACATCAAAATGTGGTAAGGACATCAGTGACACATGTACTTGCCCAATGACTCATGTGTCACTCTTGTTCTTACCTGATTTTGATGTCATCTGCGATCTATAACTGAAAAGACGCAGAGCAGCATGGAATATATAGTAAATGGCTTGAACTCAGGAGTACCAGTAGTTTGTATAGTGTGATCGTCTGGGTAAGAGGTAGTTCTGAAAAGAACTGTTGTTGGTGACTGATATTTTGATCCCAAAATGGCCCATGTGTATCCATAACTTGATTTACACACAATTTAGCAGCAACAACCAGTGCATGAAACTTGTTCAAATAACTTTGGAAAATGTAATTGTTCTACTTCCTCCTCATGTCTCTTGCCCCACCAGGGTTCTTACTTTCTAGTTAAAAGGTCAATGCCAAGAGAAAAATTTGGAAGTTATTTGCATATAGTTACTGACTGAGGTACATACTATGGTGGCTGAACAGGAGTCGGATAGGATGAGTGATAAGCTATGCTATAATTATATCTAGTAAAAATTTTAGATACATGTACATTTCTCTGTTTCCTGGCAGTGAAAATGAATCTAAATATTTGATGTTTTATATTTTCTTTCTCAAATTAGAAATTATATTAATTTATTAAGAATCAGAATTTGACCAAAATGTGGAGAAGAGCAACTTTTTAGATAACAATTTGGTCTGGAGGAATTTATGATTTAGGGAACATAAATTAGTAAACTTGTGGTTCTGTTTCATATACTTCAGACTCAGTGAGACACTTGATGCAAGAGCAGTATATTGATGAGCTAGTGTTCAAGTGCCTAACATTGGACTGTGATCTTGGAAGTGCAGTGAATCGACTGATAACACAACCAGGACAGTTTGCTGGTATTTATCAATAAAGTTATAAACATACTCAGGTCTAATACATAATAACTACTACATTTATTATCGGCATTCAATTAATTCCAATATATATCCTGCGATTTTTGCCTGGATATCCTGATCCCACCCACTTTTCAAACAAATAAATAACAACAAAAGATCACAATGGAGAAGATATATCAAACTCTCAAGAGAGTGTTCGAGCACATTTGCAAACACCTCGTAGTTTGTCAACAATACTCTGCTATATATGGGTCATACTTTCAACTCTCTTCTCGGTCTTTGGAAATGTGGTCAAACATAGTGTACGTTTCATGTTTGATATATTACTTGAAACCTGGCATAACTATATGCACAAAACGTTTATTTGTACCAACTTGCAGTTTTTGTTCTGGTCAATTTATGAAGTCACATAAGAATTGAAATCTTGTATCCCGCTCTGTTTCCGTTGTGAATCTTGCATCCCAACCTGGGTGTGTCTGACACAAAGACCTCTAAATTGAAGACTCTAAGACCCCAAGAACTCTAAAACAAAGACCCTACTAATTTTCTAAGGAATTTTTAACATTCAAATTTTTGCCCCTTCTTTATCTGGCCAATTTTGGAATATCAACAAGGTGTCAAGTTTTCAACCATCATGAAGACATAAAATTAATCATTGCAGTGATTCACAATTTAAGCAGTAGTGAAGCCTGAAAAAATTTAGGCCTGAACAGGCTTTGAACCCATGACTTCGGCAATACTGATGCAGCGTTCTACTAACTGAAGCCAACTGAGAGCCAGTCATAATTGCGAGTTCATAATATACCAGTAGACAATGAAGAATGCAAGTTAATACATGACAGACCATATATTTGAACTGCGGAGAAAGATGCGAAGACCTGATTGATCATTGCAGTTATACACAACTTAAGCATATCTTTACCATGTCTTGATAATCATGTTTCTCTGCAGTTCAGTTTCCTCCTGCAGAACTTGAGTAAAGATGATGCCAGTTTTGGTCAGAGGTAATTACATCACAACTGCCAGTTACGGCCAGCACAGGAGTCAATGGGTTAAATGCTTTGAGAAAATCAGTAGCCTTCAATATATAAAAAAAAATGTTTGTGGTCAAATATCTGTACATATGTTCGAGCCAAATGTAGCATAAACTGGCAACAATCACTTCCAGCCAAGTATGAAAGCTTGGTTGCTCAGCTCATCAAGAAGGTGGTTAAAAACTCTTAACACACTGTGTTAGTATCACAAAATTGGCAGATATAAAAAGGATAAAAATGCTTTAGAAAATTGGGGGCTCTTTGTTTTAGAGTTCTTGGGGTCTTTGGACCCCAACCCCATAAAAACACTAAATCCAGCTCCCACATGCCCTGCTTCATGCCCCTGTTTTCAGCTCAAATCTCGAAGATCACTGCATCCCACCAAACCTATTGTGGACCGTCTTTGAGGGCAGACACATAGATGACGTTGTTATTAATAAGCAATTTGGGGTTTCTTTATTATATAAAACATTCCAATATTTTGCTGTATATCATTTTAGTAATAGATCACAGAAAAGGTCAAAATGTGATAAGAACACCAGTGCCACACTCCCCTAACAGCTTATGTGCCACCTTTTTTGTTCTTACCATATTTTGACATCATGTGTGATGACAGATGTAGAGCAAGTGGAATCTTTTGTTTAATAAGTAGGTGGCAGTGCATGCTTCAAGTACATGATGATGGTAATTAACAGGAGCACGAGTTTGAGTTCATCATGTAGTATGATGTACCATTTCACCAGGGCCTAGTAGTTTGAAGGCTGGATAATGTTGAATAAATCGCTTTCCAGTGGTTAGATGTTAATAATTAAGGAAGAATGCTTTCTGCTGAATAGTAATTTATAATGTGGTGGATAGGGTTATCCACCTTTCGAATAACCCAGGCCAGGCCTTGTGCATTTTATCATTGAGATGTCTGTTCTTTATTTAAGTTAATCAGACTACTGTCTGAGGTGTAACATATATTATACTACCATATTCTTGTAGTTACTCCCAAGTCAAAAAGACCAGGTACTGTAAGAAAAAGAAAACTTGAGACAGCATTCACCCCATCAAGGAACAAACAGTCTTCAGGTATAGAGACAATAATGCATATTTAATAACATTAAAGTTTCAATATTTATGAATGTACATGTAACTCAGGGACATTTGCCACAAAAACCCTTCCATATGCGGATCAGCATTTTGATTTTTTTTAACTTGGAAATTATTAGTTTTTGTAACTGTGAAAACTAAGACCCCTCCAAAACAAAAGAAATAGAAGGAAAGAAATGCTCTTTTACCAATATTAATTTTTTTTTTAAGATGAGAAGACTTGGGCCACATAAAAAAGACACCACGACAACAAAAACATGATTAGATTGACTCGGTCGATTCACGGAGCGCCGATCTTGGGCAATGTCATAAAATTTTTAATGCTACTTTTCGCTTCTTTTATGCACTCCAATTAGACCTAAAGAAATAATGAACATAGACCCATTTGCAGGCAAGACTGATATGATTGTTTTTAGGCAGATTTAGAACCCGAGGGTTGCATGACATGCAGTTCAACTCTCATTCCTTTTATAAATGAATGTCTATTCTCTCATAAATTGCATTCATTTTGTAGTTATGGTAGTATCCAGTCTTAAAAGAGCAAAGTAAATCAATTTTCGCTGTGCCAAGAAAGTTTGTTTATGCTCACCCTCAGACCCAATCTGATCAGTATCAGTCTCCCATGTGTCTAGAATGTGATACATCTGTCAACACTGTCGCTAAAATCACTAATGAATTCCCCTCAGTAGACTTGCTTACAAACAAGAAGCGAACGACTTTTAGAAAGTCTTTCGCCTCAGTTAAAAATAAAATAGAATAGCGCTAGCAATTTCAATCCAGACCGAATACATTGAAGTCAAAATAAACATATTGCAGGATCATTGCAAAGCGGCTGGCAACAAACTCCCTTTAATTTCACAATGTTGGTGTGCCGCAGTCCGTTGAGAAGTTCAACCTCTTAAAGTAAAGTTTCCTGATCCAACATTTGAATCATTTTCTTGCTGACAACCATTTCGCTGTTGTTAACAGTTGTGTATATATCCTGAAAGAACCTTGGCCGAGCCTGTGTTTCAAGGGCAAATCCTTGCACTTAAAACGTTGGATGTTTTCGTCCACTCCAGAGTCCGATTTTCCATTCACTCCTGACAACTTGTAAGTGGGAAGCTTGAATTGAACACTGGTTTCCAAGTTGTAGTGGTGGCACAATTTCACTCCAATTTTCACTCCTTCACTTCAGCCCTTTTTGTTATACATTTGGACCCTGCACAGGGAGGGGGTGGGGTTCAAATCCCACATGATAAGATCAAGGATGCTGGCCAGAAAATTTCAATTTTATTCCCAGACAAGGCTAATGATTGTTGGCGTTGCTTCAACTTCATTACTTGCCACTGTTCAAGAAAGGACCTCACCAGCACTTGAAGACCCGACTTGCGCACTCAAGAGATCAGTGGAAATTGAGCCTAAAAACATACATGTAAATTAAATTTCTTTTATCATTATTTCATCAAGTGCACCCTAAAGGATACTGTTTGTATTCATTTTGTCATTGATAGCTTAAGTGAGATCAGAATCCTTGATTTGTATCCGAGATGACAAGCATTGAATTTCTGAAGCAAGCGCTCAATATCTTTCTACAGATAGATTTTCGCATGAATGTTTTTATTGGTAGAAGCTAGTCATGTAACTTAAATCATAAAAAAGTAGATGTTGAAAATCACAAAATTGATTAGCCGTATGAATTTTCAAATGATTCAAGCTGTGATAAAAGGTTAGACAATCAACAGACGAAAGAATTGAGAATTCAAAGAACGCATTTCACCGTGTATTTATACACTTTAAATACACGTACATGTAAATATGGGTATGGCAAATTGACATGAGCAAAAAGTTGATAAACAGAAGGAAAAACATTAATATTTTACACAAGACTGGGAGTTCTGCAGTCTCTGATATCGTCTTGGAAATGGAAGGAAACAAAAAAAAGAAACGGAAAGAAAGGGTGTTCACAGGGTATTCGTATTTCGTCACCCAGTCAAGAAGGAGAACTGCTGAACATGGCTTAACTTTGTTGAATGTAGAAACATGGTGCTGTACATGTCCTTGTGGTATAGCAACTCATCAATAGATACATTTTTTTGTAACTTCTAAGATACTTCAATACAAAACAAAGAAAGAACACATTACTGATATTGGATGGAAAATAAAGGACAAAAAAGATACATGTAGGAATGAGATTTTTTTTATTACTTGCTTCGGTAATTGGACAAGAAGTGGTACTCTCTTCATAAAAGTCTTGCACGAGGATAACTGTTTCTTATCAATGCCAGAGGGTTTAAACTTAAACGTCAAGTCAGTGGCATCAAAAATGCCACTGTTTACAGACTATCATTTTCCAATTATGACTTCCAACTGATGTCATGAAGCAAAAAATGGAATATGTAGTTTTTTGTTAATGTATGGAAGTAACTCAAACAATCATCCATCAATTTGTCATGAATAACTTACAACTCAGTGTCAAGTCCAGGAATAGTTCTCACTGGCCAAATAAATGTTATATGTTGTGTTTTGACACATGACTCTCTGGTGAAATGTAGTGAGTGAAAATTGTTCCTTTGATTAGCCAAGGTTTTTTCTTCAGACATTGTAGCAAGTCCAACCAGTTGGCAAAGTACACCATCAAGTGGAGATCTAGGTTTGAGTCCACCCTTGCTACATGGCTATGACTATTCACAAAATACATACCACATGAATCCTTTCTTTATGCCAATACCACCTGCACACCAGCAACAGCAGCAGCAAGTCTGTGTTAAACCCAAGAGTGACTTGGATCTCCCTGTAGAACAGATGCAATATGGAGGGATAAGTTATGCTTGCAGTCACACTGCCCAGCTACAACCACACCCTGGGTTAAACTTTCATACTAACTCTGTCAGTGGAAGAGGTAATACACAGGTACAGAAACAACATTGTGCACAGCAGTGTATGCATAATGCCAATGAGTCAGGATATACACAGAGTGCTTTTAACCAATGGCGACCTCCAGTGATTGTGAAGGTTGAGAAGCAGCAGTCAGTGAGCAGTGATCCAAATAATAAGGACTTCACTGCAGAGGACTTGGAGAAAAGTGGAGACTGTGAAGAGAAGAACATTCAATTTGAAAGAAGAAAGGTCTGCAAACCAAAATTCAACAGGAGCTCCCCAGACAGTGACGTGCAGACTACCTCACCAAGGTATGTCTTACATGTACACTGTTTAGCATTAACAATAAATTAGATTAGTCTAGCATTGATGATGATAATTCCAACTTTTTTTTTAATTATTTTAATTTTAGTATTATGTTATCAGGGTCCATCTACCTCCATAATTGACCCCTGCCAAATTGTAAAATCACAGCAATGTACTTCTGACAAAATAACTCGGATCATGTGTACTATTGACACCCGTGATCGAGTCGACACTTGATCGACATCTTGGTCGACCCTCGATTGGCACACAGTCGACGTCTCCGTCGACAGACTTTCAATTTTCGTTGACACTATCGAGTGGCGATCAAAACTAGCGATGACCACACATTGGATGTCGGTCGACATGTTGATCGCTACCTTACGGTCGGCTGTCGGTAGAGAATGTCGGTCGTCTGTCAATGAAGTATCGGTAGTTTGTCGGTGATGTATTCTTCGCAGTATCCCTCCTCCCTGGTGGGTACTCCCTTATATGGGCTCTATAGGTATGTGCGGCCCCAAAGGGTATGGTTTTTCAGCCCTTTTGGTCATAAATTGGGTATTGATTTTAGCCATTTTGCCGCCATTTTGGTCATAAATAGGGTATCGATTTTTGCACTCTAGTCTTCAATTCGGTTTTCTTTTAAGAAGAAGCTATTTTTTAGAAGAAGCGCTTTGCCTTCCTCTACCCCGTTAAATGCGTAGATACAGTAGAGCGTAGTAAAGTAGAGCGTAGATACAGTATCGGCCAAGTATCGGCCAGGTATCGGCTGAGTATCGGCCGAGTGTCAACAGCCTATCGACCGACTAGCAGCAGACTATCGCCCCTCACATGATTCGGTCGACACTCGACCGACTATCGCCTGTTGTTGGTCGAGTGTCGATCATGTATCGGTCGACATGTCGACCGAGCGGCGACCGACATGTCGATCGCGGGTCGATTGCGGTGTCGATCGCTACCATCGATCGACACTTGATCACGGGTGTCATTAGTACACATGATCCAATAACTCTGACAAATCAGCTGGTTAAATGACTTCAGATATTTTCACCAAGAAATACCTAATGTATACATGTACATTAATTTTATGATTTAAAAACTGAAGGACAACATTCAACAATTTATGATTTAAATTATACAATTATTCATATGGAAAGGTGTTTCTGAGGTAAATCTGAGATTTTGCCTCATGTTCTATTTCCATTGAAAAACAGTCAAAGCCATATAATTCTTGTTTTCAAAAGTTGGCAAATTTAGAGTGAGTGCCATAAAATAAACTACTTACTAACCTGGCTTGCTCAAGCCACATTGGAGAATATTGGTCCTCAGTTGTTTTTGGGTCTGCATGCACATAATTATGCTCGCTACTATGCATTGTGCATCTTGCTAAGTACAAAATCTTATTGCATGATACAAAACCAACTAATCCAATCTAAATAATTTAGTAACTAACAAGTTTAAACTTTAGCTTAGAAGTTGGCCACATGTGCAATAAAAAAAATTATTATGTTCAAGCCTTGGACTCAACTGAATGAGCAGTTAATTTCAATGCTGTCCTATTTAATTCATCTTAAACCTAATCAATAATGTTCTTTTAAAACAGCTTAACAATGACAATAATAAAAGCTCAAAGTTCAGCCGAAAAAGGTCATACTGGCCCTGGACAGGAAAGAAACAAGCACAAGTCTACAGGTTCCACAACCCTTGAAAGAAAAGTACAACACTTGGACAAAGAAAAGAAAAGAAGGTGACTAGATAATAAGCTGCATACTGCACAACATTTTTTCTGATATTCTAAAATAATTATTTGTCATGGTCTATGATACAGCCTTGAAGTTTGAGCCAATTGTCAACAACATCAGTGATAAAGTGAAACTACTACTTTGTTCAAAAACAGTTGCACAATTATTGTCATTATCACAACCAATACTAAAAATATTATGTCAGCTCTCAGTTAGAATGGCATACATGTAGTCTTTGTTAGAGATGTCATCTGTTCTACAAAGCCTGGATAAATTACGTGTACTACTTTTCATTGAAAAAACAGTCATTGAAAAAATCCTCTTGAACTTTTGCGTGAGCTCTTTCTTATTGTCTGGGACAAGAATGCTTAAAGAAAACAAAATAATGACCAGGCAAGGAATTTTTTTCTTGCTCCACATAATATTCTTCATGCATTAATAACATTCAGTTAAAAAGATATTAAACAACATTCTGCACCTAGCGGTAGCCAAGTTCCCCCCCCCCCTCCCATGCAGCCAAAAAAAACAAATTCCACATTTTGTACTGCCCATCACTATATTGTTCCTTAATTTACATAGTTTCCCTGCCTGAACTAATCTTTCCACCATTTATGAAATACTATTTTTAAAATTGTTACCTACTTGTCTTTAATTCAGAGAACGGATCACAAAATCATGGCACTGGTTGCGACAACTTGTGCCAAACTGTGATGCATATGCAGACAAGGCCACTGTCTTTGAGATGAGTGTTGCATATCTACATCATTGCTGGAAATACCATGGACCACTTGTGCAAAACATTAACAAGGTATACCCCAAGTGCATCTCAAATATTACTCAGGGTACATGTACATGATACTGACTTCTAGGATATGTTGATTTCTTGGCAAAGCATGTGAACAAAATTAATAGTTTCTTGTGCGGTCTATTTTAATGATAGAGTAACAACTACATGTACATGTACATGTAAACAAGTTTGTCAAGGCTAATGAAAAGTACATGTACTCAGGAAAAAGGAACAAAGCCCAGGGGGTACTCCCCTATATCAGGTATATAGGAATGTGCCGCCCCAAAGGGTATGGTTTTTAAGCTGTTTTGGTCTGAAAACAGGTATAGATTTTGAACCTTTTGGTCTGAAATTGGGTATGGTTATCGGGGGAACGTTCACAAAAGCTTATAAACTTATTGTTCTTCCCAGCAACCAGGGCGAGTAACTGGTGAGAGAGAAGAGAAATAAATAAAAAATAAAATATATCATTCCAGCTAAATTTTACATATTCATCTTTGTTACATTGACTTCTGTTCAGCACTGATGCATAATTATGCTCTGTATGCTTAATCACGTACAAGGTCAGGTCTGAAAACTGGTATGGATTTTTGAGGCCAGGTCTGAAAACAGGTATGGGAAATAGCATTTTTTGGTCTGAAATTGGGTCTGGATTTGGAGATGCGGGCGGCACACCCCTTCCAAAAATTCCAAGGAGTACCCCCCTCCTCCCCGGGGAACAAAGAAACCTTGCAAGCTATTATTCTATAAGCAGGGTGCTTATTTATTAAGGAAGGACACTTTTAGGAGATTTATTGAGCCCTTATTAGGAATGGCACACCAATTTTGTTTTATTATACACCTGAATGTGATACAGTACTTATTAAATAGTTAATGATAAACAACAGATCTTTTAACTCACCCTCTTTGACAATAGGGCTTCTGAAAGTCCTAATATTCATTTTGTTCCATCCTTGGCACTTTGCTTGCCGGCTCATCTTTCTCCTGGCCCTTGGAAAACGTTTTTCCTCTGGCACCCAAGATATAATGATTATTATGTTTACATGACCAGATTTCATAATTCATTCGTGTAATCAGTCTATCTATGTCAATGTGTTGAATGTCTCTTTCACTATGAGAGCACCTATTTGAAGGGCCCGAGCACTTTCACTCTCTTTCAGTGTGATGTGCATTGGGCGAAGAAAGCGTCATCTGAACATCTTCAACATGCTATGTAAACTGACAGACCAGTTTACATAGCATGTTATTAGTGGAAGAGGTGACCAATAAATGATAATTAGTGACCTCAAATGGGTGAAATTGATTGTAGACTTTGCATCTTCTAGGATAATTCAAACGATTTGAGTGTAGTCGATCAGTTTTAAATAGTGACTTGTGGAAGAAATGGGCCACTACCACTCTTTTTCTCAAAAGATTTATCTCTCAAAAAGGACTTATTGATTTTCCTAGCCTTATTCTGATAACAAATCAATCCATCTTTCATGATTAAAAGCCAAGTTGGACTGAAAAGAAGTCCTGTTCAGCGGTTGTTTTATTCAGTATAGTTATTCAAAATGGCAGCAGAAGGCGATGCAGAACGAAAAGAAAAGCATCGTCCCTGCAGTGTCCTGCAATGTAAGTATATAATCACAGCTTCTTGACATACCACTCATCTAAAATAGTATTTTTTTAGGGGTAGTCCATTTTAAGGTAGTCCATTAGGGTAGTCTATTGGGGTAGTCCATTAGGGTAGTCTATTGGGGTAGTCCATTAGGGTAGTCTATTGGGGTAGTCCATTAGGGTAGTCTATTGGGGTAGTCCATTAGGGTAGTCCATGGACGGGGGGTCAGTGTTTTGTTCATCACCAAACAAAAACGGCTTCTTCCTGCCCGTTCAATGCCTTGACAATGCTTTTTTGTACCTCATCTTCGTCCAGTCTTTCAGGGGTAGTGCATTTTAGAGTAGTCCTTTTCGGTGATGCATTAGGGTAGTCCATGGCCTAGGGGTCAGTGTTTTGTCCATCAACGTTTCGTTTTCAGGAAATGACTCAGGAAAAATACTCAAGCAGTCTCATTTGGGAGTTGAGTGAGACTAAACCCAACACAAAACTGGTTTTGCTTGGCTCAAATTTAACAAATCCAATAAACTAAATGTTTAAAAAAATTCAACTACAGCTCACTGCCAACTCTATTGCAGCTATAAGGTGACTCCGATACTATGCCAAACTGATTGAGAAACACCAACCACAGAGGACACAAATTTTTGAAATTTTCACCATTGCTAACATTCTTTTCATTCAAAACTCATATCAAATGGCCTCCAGTGCAACTGCAAGTTTTCCGAGCATACTCCTGCAATATTCAAGGCAACATCCAAGGTTTTTGGCCTTTAAGGCTGCCTTGATGACAAAAAGTGACTTGATTTTTTTCAGCATTTTCTATATGATATGTAGATTTTGCAGTTCAATTCTACTTTTGCTGTAAGTTTTCATTCCATGAGGATCCATTTGAGTCAAGTTTGATGGTGGCATGTTCTTTCTGGACCAATGACATTTCTTTACTACGCATAGCTACCAACGAGATTGTCTTATTTTGTATAGACAACAGATTACGTCAAGTGGCTTTTTTCGTGTTCACCAAAGTGGACAAAGACCAGCTTTCTAGCAATGACAAAAGATTTTGAAATAAAAAAGCTGTAGTTGTTTGTTTCTTTATTATGTAAAACAAATAGATTCCATGTTGCCATGCATCTGTTCAGATCACAGATGACAGATATTCTTACCACATTTTGACGTCCTCTGTGATCTGTTACTGTGATCTATTAACATGTAGCTGTGTGTCTGTTCAGTAACAGATCGCAGATGACTTAAAAATGTTCGTACCACAATGTCATTTTGACATCCTCTGTGATCTATTACTGAATAGATGCACAGCAATATGGAATCTATTTGTTAAATACATGTAGAAAATACCGAGGATGCAAGGAGTTTCCTTTGGGATAAACAACTTAATTACAACATAACCACAATTTGACAGATGTGGGCAAACACCTACTTAAATCATGCAGAACTAAATATATAAACTAGGTGCTACATGAGCAAAATCCTACGCTAAAGCATGTTACTGGAAGGAACCAGCCTTCCTACATGTTTTTAAGATGGAATTAAAACACAAACTATGTTTTGATCATCTACGCGACACATACTGAAACATTTTCATGCTTACAACAAAGGGCTTTACAAAGATCATATTTCCGATTACAACTATGTAATCAAGGTTGTCTAAAATTGCTGTTACGCTTCGGTTGACTTTGCTACACTGGCATATTGAAAGATGTCCCCTGTGCACGTAACACTGAAAGCAGGTGTAATATTACATTTTGGGACTGATTCAAAGGAGGGCACTAAATCAAATCAATAAAATAATATAGTAAGCAACTCATAAACTGAACGTGGTAAAAGTGTAACAAAAAAATCAACATTAAAAATATTTTGTGCAAAATATCAGTAAACATATCACTATTAAAATAATCTAAGAAATCATAAAATGCAAAACCAATACATGGTCAATATAAAATTATGAAACAGTTTGTACACATCACCCTTGCTCAACATGAAATTTGAAGGTGTTAGAGCAAACATACTCCAGGTACTAGGCAACAATGTAGTAGTAGATAGGTAGTTTTCTGACTCTGTTCATTGATAGATTTGTCGATAGAATTTTGTTTGTGTGTGTATCCTTAGGTCTGTTATGTTAGATCCACAATTTGTTTGACAATGTGGCTTACATATCACTCAGTATAATTTATTGTACAACAGAATGATTCACAATCTATTTCCTTGCCTTATCTAACAGGATTTTGCCTCTATGCATAAAACCACCACTCCTACAGAAGATATGGAAGGTATTGTCACTGATGTCATTGAAAAAGAAACCAAAGCGTTTGGAAATATTGGACTGAAGTCAAGATCAAAAACTGGATAACCAGAACATCTATCTCTGAAATATATTTTATTTTATACAGGTAATTAAGTTAAGTGATTAAACAAGACAAATTACATGAACAGTCACATGTAAAAGCAAAGTATAAACAATGATTGATGTTTCAAGAAATGGAACAATTAATCCAAGGGGAACTAGTCAAGTAATTTAAAGTGCTTGTAAGATTTCAGCCCTTAAAGATGTCACTGGTGCTTTTTGAGGTATAGAAGAAGTGTTGCATAACTATGTATTTGCTCTTTTTTCTTACTTTCATTCTTTTCATTCTTACTTTTATGCAAGGGCATTTTCTTGAAAATAAAGATTGATATTGAAACCTTTCAGAGTTGGTCACCTTGTATTCCATATGCACTTGGCGAAGTGAAAGGATGTTAACTTTACTGAAGGATTAGGATATGTAGGATATGACTGGTGTATTACTATACTCTTATTTTATTATTGTACCATTCAACCAATGTGCTTGTAGTGTACATGGCATACCCATTCACAGTAAACAGCCTTTAAAATAATGTGCTCTCTGATTGCCGGGTAGACGTTTTAAAAGTCCTTTCTCATACCGGTAATTGTCTCTTGGCCTGTTGGTTAAACTGAAGTCTTTTTTGGATATGCTAGGTTACAAGTTTCTCAATGAAAGTTATGTGCAGATTCAAGCACTCCAGTGTCTTATCATTGATGACACTAAAAGAAGACAGACAAATAATGAAACAAGCAACATATCTAATCTTTTAATTTCTCATTCCTCTCTTTAAACAATCACTGTACTGTACATAATGTAGTTCACATTACACTGTACATGTAATGATGCTTTACAAGTGGTGAACATGATTTTCTGCTAATAACAATTCAATCAATAAAATATAATAAATCTGTCATAAATACATGGAGTGGTAAATGTTTTGTGAGTGGAAAGTTTATAACAAAGTTAACATAATAATTATGTTTGTTATAAACTTTCTCCCACAAAACATAGGTGCATAAACACATTATTTCAATTAAAAATGGAACTATTCAATTCATATAGCTGTAGGAAAATGACAAGCTCTGGCTCCGTTAATGGTATAATAATGTCATGGAACATATAATATTATTACTATAACTAAATGTGCTTGTTAACTGAAAGTGAGGTCTTAATGGGAAAATCTTTAACTGAGACCTCGCTGTATTGGCCGAGTGACACCAAAGTCAATATTGCAAAGTGGAGGTTTCAGATTTTTGCATAAACTCTAAATGTGTGAGATAAATACTTGTTGTTTGTTATATGGGTTTTTGGGTTTTTTCATCATCATCATCATTAATCCTTATTGCCCCCAGTGGGGCATGGGGCTGCTTGGTTTGTTTTTACAGGCCTGTAATTGGCCTGTGGGCAATACAGGGGAATAATGCCCTGGGGTCTATTATACATGTATCTGTTACAGACACAAGCCTTATCATAAAGTTACTTAATAATAATACTATTAATAATAATAATAATAATAATATAAATTCTGCAACTGTATGTTATAGATATATTATAATAACTATATTATTTTTAAATAATCAAAGTACAGCTATATTCCAGTTGAAAGCAATTCAATGGAATCTACATTTTTTCTTTAGGAGAGTGAATCACTTAGATCCAGGTAAGGATGTTCCTGTTGATTCAAAATGAAAAGCAAAAAGTGTTTTACTTTGTGTACAAATACAATGAACACTTCAGAAGGAATTGAGTAGGTAGTAAAATGGTAAAAACTCACCCCTTTTTTAATTTATGAAAGGCAACATACTGTAACAGTCATGTTAACTGTGACTCAAATAGAAAAGCCACTGATCTCAAAATAATTTACAACATTATTACAAACACTATAGTTTACACAGTCTAGCTATTAACTTCATCTTACCCCAGCTAACATCATTCTCTTTCCTTCCCTGAAAGCCCACTCACTAAGATTCTTCTGACGAAGCACATTTCCATCATCATCTGTTGAAAAAGTACATTAATCCTTAGTGCAAGTGTTATGGAGAGCAGTAATTTTGAATACAGAGTTTCTGGTAATTTCCGGAATGTTTAGTCATGCAATGTTTGTACCAGAACCTTCCTACTGTCACGCCATGGGACAGTTTAGACATTCTACCAAATTATTATGACGTAGTTTGAGGCTCCAAGAATGTTCTAGAATATTAGCTGTTGGTTGTTGTTGAGCAGCAGAGACCAACTGAAGAAGACGATCCTCTAGAGCTATTGAGGAACTTTATTCAAATATAAGTGGTTTGAGAGGAGATTTCTTCAGAGACAGCAACATTTACTGTGGGTTTGTGTCAGTTGAGACAGAAATTTTAGTAGCACACCTAAATTAGTTAGATGTTACATGTAGATTGCATTATTTAGATGTCACTCCTAGTGTATGTAACTAGTATTTCACTAGGTATCATTACATAAATAAATTAAGGGTGAAAGTTTCTAAAGAAACTGTGGTGCTGTGTCGGTGGGGGTAACAAGGTAATTTGGTTATATCAACTAGGTTGAAAATGTAAATTGGCCACCGTAAGGAGTTGAAAAGCTGACATTTCGAGCATTAGCCCTTCGTCAGAGCGTCATTCACTCTGAGTAAGGGCTAATACTCGAAACGTCAGTTTCTCAAATCGTTACGGTGGCCAATTTACATTACATAAATAAGTTGGGTTTGTAGAAGAGTTTCATGGTTAACTTTCCTGTTGGTTGAGTGATACTGTAACACAAGTTAGAGTAATTTAAATTGATAAACTTCTTTGCCATGTTAAAATAATTACCTGTATCATAAATACAAACAAGCCTGTAGGCGAGTGAGTACATGTATACAATGAAAACACAAATGATATGTGGCATGTTACTGTACATGTTATACTACAAACAAATGTTGCATAACTATTTTATATCATGCCATCATTAGAAAACAGTAACCATTACAACTGAAGTCACACAATACGAAGCTTGGGTGTAGTGATGTCAAGTATACAGTTGCTTTACTGTATTCTACTTGGCTGCATTTATATGGCATGGTGTATTTAAGCAACAGACCACAAGTTCCTATGGTTTATAGCCTGATAAACCATGCGGGATGTTGTGGCCTATTGCTTTTATATAATTCAGAAGACATGCAAAATTTCCATGGGTTTACAGGAACAATAAACCATAGATGATTGACCAATCAGAGCGTGCACATTAATTTAATTATGGTATAAATAGCAATATTCCATAGATGGCCGTAGAAATGTACCTGAACTGTTGTCTTGGTTAACTTCAGAATCAAACAAATGGAGAGCTTCTGTAGCACATTGTTTAGCTTTTTGTTTAAATTCCTCCATGTCACTATGAACTCTGAAAGGAAATTGAAAGGTAATAGCAGAGCTCTGGCAGTCCAAAGGGCCAACAAGTGGAGCACGATAACTATAGAAACAGAACTGCATTGTTTGTACATGCATGCATAGAAATACAAAATGTTGCAAATTTTTTTTCATGGTCTATGCACATGTACAGCTAGCGATATGGATCACAGGCACATACATGTAGGAAAAACAAAATTGTGTAACATGGCGGCCATACTCTAGCTGATATGTTGAGCAAGGCATGCAGTATTGGTTTACAGCGTACCATGCTTATTTGATATTGGACATCTATGTTAAGATCACTTTACATCTGTCAAAACAAAATTATTATAATTTATCTCCTGACCAGTATCATGCGACCAAATTGTGAACTCAAGTTTAGAGCTCATCAAAGTCACATGCTTTTTCAAAAGTTGATCGTTGAACATCAGTTTTTCGTGAACCTGTATTGTATTTGATCATGAATGTTACAATAACATAGTCAATAGAAAGTAGCTTTGGGTGTCTACTTTCAATTCTGAAATTGCTTATCATAAGCTGTAGAGGAAATACTTACACATTAACAGCTACTTCATTTATTCCTCCCCAAGTTTCTACATTATAAAAGCAACTCTTCATAAATGTTAGGACTTGCCTGAAAAAAGATTATTTTGTTCATTTAAGGTTGTACAATGTAAAATTACATGTATTTCATTTTGAAGCAAAGAAGCAGTTTAATAAGCACTTAATCTGGCCCCAAGGGAAACAGTGAGTTTTGTTTCCCAGTGACCCTAATGTTCTCCAAGGCCAAGCCAAGGTAAACAAAACTAACGTTTGCCATGCCTGGCCCAGCCATTAAGGGTTTTGGTATACCTCCCAACTTCAAAAACTGCAAAAAAAAAAATATTTGCTTGAAGCCAGCAGGCACAACCAATTTGCTGCGGTTTCCAGGTTTTAAGACCTCATAATGTGCAAGTTGAAAGTTCAAATTGTTGTTTTCCTAGCGAATTACTGAGTTCTGACCCACGACATGTGACACATTATCCAATCATAAAGTGTATTTGAGTTGGGAGGTATTGTAACAACTACTCTGAAACCACTCACTGGTGGAAATACTTCTATCAAAAGATTTTGACGTAACAGTATGGTCTAAAAATGTGGCTGACATGTTTTTCACGATAACACTAACAGTTCAAAGGAGAACAAGTCCTAACTAAAGATCCTTTTTCCTGCTTGATCTGTTCACAAATTACACCCAAAATATCCTATTTTACATTTTGCAATTCTATCTCAATCATATAATTTTTCTCATCTGAGATCTCATTGATCATGGCTCTCAACCAGTGAGCCTGTGAGAATCTCTCAGATATCATTTCACTAAGTTTACTTTGTGCTGCACTGCAATAAAGTAGTATGCTAACCATACCAAGATGCAATCACTTAGTTTTAAAGAAGTAGAAACAAGCAAAACTAAGCTCACTATTACTCACCATATGCTGTTTTTACCTCTTTGCCACAGAGGAAAATGAACATCCAAGTTAAGTATACTAAAAAGAGATGAAATCAAATTACAGCTGCTGCATCCCTTCTACACTGGATTCTCTTCCCCTATTTCTCTTTTCTAATTTTCATGATATTCTTTTTTCCCTTTTTTTTAATTTGGCAGCTTCAAAAAGATGATACAAAGTATGAAATTACATGTACAGCACATGATTTATGTAATTTACCACTACAAAGTAATGATTTTACATATGCAAGGTATCGTGGTTACAATACTTAATTGTAAAAAAAGGGAAACAAGGAGATGCTACAAATTATGGGAGGTGCGGTGGTCTCTGGATCAAGCAGGTTCAAGCCCTGGCCAGGGGCCTTACCTTTACAGATTGGCAAAAGAATATACACAAAGATGCAAGTCTAAAAAGAACTGCAGCACTATCTGTCAAGCACAAGCTACAAAAATTGTTGTAG
>OMLO01000978.1_pt1 | contig 20870 bp, 16 predicted proteins | sample 1674811 | NCBI WGS metagenome assembly OMLO01 (sample SAMN06265003, study PRJEB25207) | coral metagenome | isolation source: Coral host | place: Mexico:La Bocana,Puerto Morelos, Mexico | collected 2008-11-13 | reverse complement strand
CAAGACCACGATGCTCGAAGAAAGGCTTTCACAGACCTAGGCAGCAAGAGACAGAAAACGCGTGTGTCAGAACTGTGTGATCAGCTGTCCGCCGAGCACAGCATGGATGATGCTGCTCAGCTGGTTTCCATGTCCTTGAAAAAGTTGGAAGAGCAGTGGCCTGGCATTTGTAGCCGAGTTTCTGATGCAGTGGCGCAGAAGGAGCCTCAAACATCAGCAGAATGTGAGCGGTGTACTCAGATTCTTTCTCACATTGCCGCAATCCCTGGTTTCACTGCTCCATATCCACCCCGTGCCATGTATGAGTTCCGTGCAGAAGTGGACAAAGTTGTCGGTGCAACTACTGCAGACATGGCGACTGCAAACCACTTAGGGTACAAGATTGGACAGAATCGGTGGGCTGCTGCAGCTGCGGACACTATAGCAGACAGATCCACACGAGGCAGACCCAGTCAGGTGAATGACGCAGAGGATGTTTCCAAAGTTCGAGAAATCCTACAAAAATACTCGCAGCCATCGTCGGACCCTTGCCTGAACAAAGATCGAGAGTGGGTCCCGAGTGTCACTATGACAAAGAGGAAAAGCACCATATTCGCAGAGTCGAAGCTACAGGAAACCATGAGCGCCAAGGCATGCTGCTCGGGATTTTGTCAGCCAGCCGAAAAAAAAGCTTCTAATGTTTCTCATGTGTTTTTGTGATCTTGAGACATGCCGTAGCCAATGATAGCAGAGTCTGTATCTGTTCTTTGCCATGCACAGAAAATTATGTGACTTTTTTTTTCCTCTGCACCAGTGCATTCCCCTGTCCAGGTCTTCTCTTCGATCCTGAAAACACACTTCCGCGAGTACCGCGGCCCGCGGAGGCTCACCGATTACTGTCAGATATGCTGTAACTTCGACGATGAAGTGGCGCCGCAGCTAAACAAACTGTTAGCAGCTACCAGGGTCCAGCTCCAGACGCTTTGCCCTACCTATTTCAAAGAGTGGGACAGTTTTGCCGAGACTCAGGACTATCCTCTACGTCCCGCACTGCATTGCAATGACTTCGAACACTTTGTAAAGCACCATGATCGCCGAAATCCATGTCGCCAGCACCGTGGAACCAACTTTCCTTGTGGACAAGCATCTGCACCAGGAGTCCGCCAATGCAAAGACAAATTGGCGCTGCAAGAATGTGAAATCGCAAGGGGGGTGGATCTTCGTGCCATGGACAAAATGGTGTCCTCCTACAATTTCCATCGAGCTTCGAATGATCACCAGAAGCCATGCATTGACGAGATGTTGCAAGGCCCACGTCATGGACGAGTCACTATCCTTTCTGATTTTGCAGAGCTGATGACACTACCTTTATTAGCAAAACAAACAGGAGATTCATTTTTTGGAACAGCGCGTAAAGAGCTATCCATCTTCGGTTCCGTGATCGTCGAACACAGTGCACAGTCAACTCCTGCTGCCCCACGAATCATCAAAACATGTTGCATTTTTGTATCAGAGATCCTAGACCACACATCCACCCGAGCCAAGATTTTGATTGAGAAAGCTCTCGGATGTCGCAGAAGCAGCTTGCCAATGACTGGCTTGGACCTCATTGGTGACTGCGCTGGCCATTTCAGAGGTTTTGAAATGATGCATTTTGCATTAGTCGACTTGGTGCAGGCTCACTCTTGTGAAGTCTGCCTTCACTATGGCGTCGAAAAACACTTGAAACACGAATGCGACCGTGTTTTCGGATGGTGGCGCACAGAAGCGATTGATGGATGACAAGGCCAACATCTTAGAGACGAATCAGTTGCAGCATGCGATGCAAGCCTACTTCGACAGAGCCAGACAGATGGACGGCACTGCACCCATGGTGAAAGTGATGCTGGAAGACTCCGAGGACTCCGAAGTGCCTGCCAATTGTCGGAAATTAATCTGCCCAGAGTTTCGAATTTCCAGAACCTACCAGCTTAGGTCGAGAGGACTTTAAAAACCCAGTGTCGCGTAGGACCCTTCCTTGTAGCACGAGTGACCTCATAGGACCCTGCCATAAACCTGCTTCTGGGTTAGCAGCAAAAAGCTGCCACTGACATTGAGTGTAAGCTGCAATGTGCAGCAAGTCAACATGTCAGCCTGATTATTCAGGTGAAATTGTGGGTTTTTCATGCCTTTTCTCCAGATCTGCCGCTAATCTCTTTCATGAAACATGAAATTTTCATGATAGAGGTTTCAATGCTGCGCTGGGACAAAAAAGTTTCAATATGTGCAATTATATACTTGTAGCCTGCAGGTGTTGTGTGAATAAATTCCAAATTTTGGTGTTGGAAACTTGAAACACTGACTTTGTTCTTTGTTTCTATTCCATGTCTAGGTATGTTTTCTGTGAACTCAACTCCTGGTTTTCCTCTTTTTCAACAGAACCACTGGGAGTTTCAAAAAACAAGGAATATCAAAGTGAATTCGGTGTTGTGCAATGTGTCAACACGACCCGCTTCGCTGGCCAATTTTCAAGGTATATATATATAGTTTGTGGGTTCTGCGTTTGGGATTTAATGCGATTTGACAGGGTCACACAACATGATTAGAAATGTACATGTATACAAGTGTTTTGGCCATATACGGACAGAGTACTTAAAACGGTTGGTTCCTGTTCCATATAAGTGGCTGGGGCCATATATGGCACCATTGTAAAATGACACTGCTCACCTCCCACCACCAACCTTTGATAAGTCACACGATTTTTTTCAGTTGGCAAATGGCATTGCCCCGCGGAGCGCAAACGCCATGGATGAATGGACATGAGGTGCTTTTAGGGCTGGTACGTACACAGTGTTTTTTCCTTAAACAAGGTAATGGCTACCTACCTACAGTACTTGGGAATGTCAAAAAAATTGGGGGGATATCAAGATGATTTTTTTCAAACAGTGTAGTGTACATCCTCAGTTTAAAAGCTCAAGCGGGACCAATTGGATGATTTTTATTTTATAGATTCCAAAAATCATTTCAAGGATTCCCCCTTCAAACTTCGAAGTATCAGCTCATTTAAAGACCATCCCACTTATGTATAGAACAACATCTTACAAAGGTTGCCATGCCTTCCCGGGCCTGTGTGCAGAAGACCGTCCAGTTGGGCTATGTGAAATACATTGTCAAAAAATTGGCCAAGAAGTTATCTTCAGAACAACACCGGCATCGCATGCTTACCACAAATAGGCTGTTGCCAATGGGAAGTCTAAAACGGAAAGTTATCAAGAATATCTTCCAGGGCTGGGTGAACAAAAAATTCCGGGGTACAGGGCGAGTGTTAACCAAACGTTTGGCTGAGCTAGTTGTACGCCGTTTACGTTCAGAACTAGACCTACCACAATGTCTTGATCCTCGGGATGCTTGGGAAGAGGTGGTGCGGATGCAGTATCTTCTCAAGGTGGCTAGAAAAAGGCTTAAGGCTAAGGGTTCAGCAGCCATGTCTTGGTTTGATGAGATGACTACGCTGCCTTTGGATGATCCTACTTTGCAGAAGGTCTTTGCCCCACATGATTTGCCAGAAAATGGACATGGAGAGGAGCTCGCAGCTTTGGGTGGCGTGAGTCTACTAGAGCCGTCCTAAAGTAGCGTCAACCAATACTCTCAATACTCTAAAGTCCCGTGTTTCTTTTGAATTTTTGCCAACTTTGCCAGGAGCAAAGTACCGCCTTTTTGGATCGGGACTGGACGCAAGAACAATGGCAAGACTGGATGGATGCATCCTGGGGTGCTGAGGACTAACTTGAATCCCAAATTTAGGAACTAAGTTGAATACAGTTGAGATTCCCTAATTTCAACCTGCTTTTTAGGGGTTAGGACAGTTGGCACTTGGCACTATATATAGTGGGGATCCGATTGAAAACCCTTATCCTTTTTGGTCCTGATTCTGCCAAATCAGGACCCAGTTGAGTCAAAGCCTCGTCCCAAGAGGGAATGGAGATTGAAACCCCCAGTTCACCTTCCAGCTGATTACGATGAGAGACTTCTTCGGGCCATGGAGGCCTAATATAATCAATGGGGGTAGTGGGAATGATGTATTGTTTTTTTGTTTAACTTGCGCAATTTACCGTAAGAGGAAAACAACAGCCTCCATCAATCCTTCCAGGTGGATCCCACTATTCGTAGATTGGATGACAAGCAGCCAGAACATTAGCTGCACTTGATACTGTTCACTTTCTGTTTCCCATGTTTGATTCGACTCTAGAGTTCTAACATGGTGACATGATTTTACATGTGGTCGTTAGAGGTTTTGGTTCACTTTGTCATTCCCATCCCAACCATAAGGAAGAGGAACTGGATCCGGACTATGCCGGTGGCTCCTTGGTAGGGAAGTATACTTATAACACATTAAAGTTAAAATCACGCCACATTCTTTCCATAGTATTGTGAAATCTACATCTAAGGTTATTATCAGCAGGAAGTCATGGATTGGGCAGAGGATGCACTTTCTGGTAAACCCACGTCTGCAAGCCGCCCAGGTTTCTTGATAGCAAACCCTTCGAAACACAACCCCCTATATTATCCACTGATTGTTTGACATCCAAGTCGAACATACAATCAGAAGATGTAAGGAAGTACATGCCCTCTAGCTCGCTTGTGGCGCTCAGGTGCAGCTTCAGTTCGTGGTGATGATGACGTTGCCGATACCTGGGAAGGGATGGATAGTCTTGTCGAAGGTCCACCTCAAAAATTTTGGGATCAACCCCCTCAAAGTGACGAGGAACCTGAACCCCCATCTGTTATGGAGGGTGATGAAGCAAGTACTGATGAGGATGATGATGATGACAGATCCAGCATACAAAGCTACAGGATCGGGGGCCGTTGGCTTACCCATGTCAAAGTGGATTGGAGTGATTGGATTGGTTTTTCGGATGATGAGGGGGTTACAGAGCCACCGGTCCCAGTGCATGAAAGCCCCGAAGCTGCTGATCAAGATTTGGATGGTGAGCTATGTTTCTAATCTCAATTTGCTAGATCGTTTTGGTACGCCCCCAATTTTTTCCTTTCTTCAAAAAAGGTGATTACCCAAGGAGATGACTTGTAGTACTGGCGAAGTGTGTTTCAACTAAGGGGATGAAGATGAAGATGTTGAGACTTCAGCTGCAATCTGCGATGGTCCCCAACACCATGAAATATCTTACGATGAATGGTTGTGGGCAAACTGCTTCTCACCTGCATACTTGAGTTTTGTTTGAAGCATCATCATACGCAAAATATTCCTTTCCCAAAAATCCTTGCGCAAAAAAACTCAGGGGATGATTTGGTTGCACAATGTGCTGCTAGTGGTGAGTTTGGCCATGAATACCTTTGGGAGAAATACACCCATGAGAAAGGACCTCATTTCACATGGACCTTTTCAGTGCTCACTTGATCCAAGTTTCTGCTCTCGATCTTGCGCCTTGCAGGATCTGGTGAAGCTCTTGCCCCTGCAGATGATGCTGTAGATGATGCTGATGAATTGGAGGATCGCGAGGTTACCTGATCTGCTGTTGAGCTGCTGGAGTCCATCCTCATGAGCATTTATCTAAATATAAATAAAAAGGAATATCAGTGTTCCAAAAGGAAAGCCATCTTTGCATCTCAATTTAGCAACATCACAAACAAGAAAGAAAAGAAAAACAGCATTTGCTCATTGTAGAAACACTATGGGTGTATCAATATTCATATGTATAATATAGGGATATAATTGTTTTTACTTCAATATATGTGCAAGTATTCTTCAATTCAATTTGTGTACTTCCGAGGCTTCTTCAACTTCACAACAAGATTTTTCATGATGACGGTCCATAGGGGTTCTATTGGATGACTTCCCAAACCTCTGTGATACCCTGCTCATGTTGCTAAGGCTTTGTTGAGAGCGCCCACTTTGCCCCTTGACTTTTGGGAGGCTCGTTGGGGATGCGAGGGGTCTTCAGTAAACATTGGATTCTCTGAGAACATGTTTGGATATCAGTATCATGAGCATTCATGTTGCTGCAGGGCAGTCAAACAAACCTTTGGTTTTGCGTCCTATAAATTTAAAAGTATACACTGTGAAGAAGATGTGATCCATCGATACCCACACCATTGTTTGCAAGTCTAGCTGAATGACCTTTTTTTCTGAACTGGGCTTTGAGGCAAAAGCATCAATGTATCTTAAACCCCATATAACCTTGCATGCCAGCTAGTCCCATCTGATAGCTCCATCTACCTCTTTCCAAAATTTTGCCAGGCCCCTGATCATCCTGCTGGTCAACAATCTCCGGCGTCCTTGGATTCGATGAAGGCTCAGGCAAGTTTAGGTGGAAACCAGGCCAGGGGTAAGCTCACTGCCCTGACTTTGGAACATATGAGTTATGAACCTTTCCTGCCCATATAGTTTTAAATTGCTCTTAATTTCCCGGGTAGGTGTCCAGTCCAGAGCTTGTCACACCACCTCCACGTCGTGATCGCAAAGCAGCAGATATTAGTGTGGTGACTCCGTATTCCAAGATCATGTTGGCAGCAGCTAAAAGGGCTGAGGTTAGCAACAAACGCAAACCATTGGATGCCTAGTGTGGTTTATTCTTTATACCATTTCATTGGTGATTTCGTGGCTATTTGGTTTTGAAATCTCAATGAACAAATATTTGTTGGTACCTGAATGGTTCAAACATTTGGAGTACATGTGCCACTGCCTAGGAATCTACTGAGTCCAAGAAGGGTGAGAAGAAGCTTACAAAGAAGTCTTCCGATTCCAACCCCAAGAAGCAGACCAAGAAACCTAGTCAAGTCTCTGCCTCTACCTCGAGTTCTAAGGGTTGTACACCATATGGTTCTGCCAAAAAGCAATTTCAAGATGAGCCTCTAGACTTGACAATTTGCATTTTTAATTTTTGCGAAAGTCTATTTATTTCACATGGTTTTTGGTTTCCAAGTAATTTGATCCCACCAAGACTTTCCATCTCTTGCCGAGGTGCCGGCGTCTCACTCCAGGAGTGAAGCCTTCTGAGCTGGAACGCATGTGGCGTTGGAGCAAGGAAGGTGAGGATTTCTTAAAGACACTAACCCCTGCAGAAATCAAACGCAGGCGCTATGACAAGTAGGTGCCCCAAACATTCATAACTTTCTGGTTTAGATTTGTAGGACGTCCTGAGATTGAAAAAATTGGGTTGATTTGAAGACCCTGTTTTTGAAAAGGATTTTGGGGCCCTGCTAAGGGCTTTTGGTGTATAGCTGGTTTCTGGCATATAGGTGTTCTTTTCATGGTCGTTTGAGCTGCTGTGTGGTCAGTTGTATGGTAAGTTTTTACTAAAAACGTTCCCCTCTAATGATCATTCGCTGTTTTATGGGAAACTGTTGACCACACCAATATATTTTGGGGGTTTTCAACTTGAAACAGTTGAAGTGTTAGGTTATCTAACCTTTAGGTTTGGCTTATACATGCCAAGCCCTTGGGGTGTAGCGTGTGTGAATTCCCACAGGCTACTGAAAATCCAACATTGTGGCTGACTGCAGTGAAACAAGTTTCTGCCGACCAAAATCCATGAGTGAAAAATACACATTACCTCAAGAAAGCTCCCAATAGATTTCAGATCACCCCCCTGTACGTAGGCCAAAGAACTCTGGTGATCTGAAATTGTTGGGTGTACATTGTTGCGTCTTTTGATTTTTCATTTGTGGACTTGGAATTTGATATGTAGAATCACTGTATATCTACAGATAATCACACAATATCACATACATATATTTATATGTGTGTTCGATGGATCTGACCTGGATGTCATTGTTTCAGGAGTATTTCTGTTGCGCTTTTGTGAAACTGAACTTGACTTTAACATACTTTAACTCTTGTCTGAATATTCCGCAGCAAATGGTTGAAGCATCAAAAACAAATGGTAATCAAATTCAGGTTGATTTGGCAGTTTGCTGTTGCCATGAGATATAGTCTGATCGCCTGCCTTCTCCTGTACCTCATTGGCAGCTTCCTGACTACAAACAGTAGATTTAGGTTTAACTGACAGAACATGTCAAATGAAATCAGGTTTCACAACTTCAAGTACCCATAAAAAATGTTTCTACCGCACCCTTCTGCTCCAACCAAGGTTTGGGGGATGTCCCAATATCGGAGAGGCTCCACTTGGTGGAGCTTTGCGCAGGCAGCCACCGATTGACGGACATTGCCATGGAATTTCAAATGAAAGCCCTCGCGTTGGACGTTACTCATCTATATATAATGGGAATTGAAGTGAAGTGCTTTGACTAAATTCTGAATAAATGTGGAAGCTCACCTGAATTCCTTTCGATGTTCATGGCAGTTTGGAAGCAGGTGTATGATGTGTTATGGTTTATTCCCCAATGAGAAGGCCACTCAAACTCTAATCTGGGGTAAAGGTTTCGTTTACTGATATTATAATGTGACAATTGCTTCCGGCCAAACTAGCAAGTCTAATCTCCTGCAAGTGGCCAAGGTCCGCTACAGCAGGCATTACAACCTTGGCTCGGGTATAGGACTGCTGATAGCGCTACAAGCTATCAGAAGGGTAATCAAAGGTGGTGCAGTATGGCTGGCTGCGCCATGCAGCCAATGGGTATGGCTCAGTCGGGGGTCGACATATCGTTGCCGTCTCCGTGTGGGTGGCGACAAACGTCTTCCAAAGGTAAAACTGGCGAATCGCCTAGTAAGGCGGCTTTGTTATCTGTCACTAGCCTGTGTGAGTAAAGCTTATTTACGCAATACTAGACACCAGTTTTTCATTTTTGCAGGATTGTTTGAAATGTTTGCAAGAAAAATTCTGAAGTTATACCTTTGGAATTTCTGATATGTTTTGTTGTTAACTACCTGAGGTTGGAATATACCACAAAGAAGGGGGCATTCTGGATTCTGGAGCAGCCGGCTTCATCACTGTTACCGCTTTACGGACCCCTAGAGGTGGGGTTTATTGACTGAAAGATCTTTGTTGCTCACAAGTTTGTGATGGTCATGGTTCATCCCAAGTTCAATATATCTGGGGCATGACTTCCAGCAACAACCAGTATTCCAAACCTGTTGGTTTCACATGGTTTCCCAATGCCATTGCTTCAGGCTTTAATCAGACGACACAAAGCCAAATGCTATTTCCTTCCGTTGGGGATGAAGGGGGGCCCCACAGAGACTCTTGGACGAGGAAAACAAATACAGTACAATTTGAAATTTTGAAAACGCTGCAGCCATGTGCCCCCAAAATGGAGCCCAATGTCTACTAGGAGATCTTTCCTACAAAAAGTGTTACAGCCTAGCTGTCTAAGGAAGAGGACGATGTTGATATCCAACGCCCCGTGGATGACAAATTTGAATTGTGACTCTATGACTCCTGAAAGAAGGCTGGGACTTGGTGTAAGGAAAACTGGTTGAAACAGATCACCAATCATGGTTCCAGTAACCAAGTATCAACTCTATCTTTAGCTCGGGCCCTGTAGGAGCCAACTACACCAAATCCAGCAAATGAAATCCATCCAAATGGTGAAGAAGTATAAAGACTCGCGAGGACGCTCCCGAGTAGTCAGTTGCTTAATTGCCTTTCCTTCTCTTTCCCTTAATCCTTTCGACTGCAAACATCTCCAGACATACTTAGGCAGGGGCAAAAGATCTGACTGCCTCACAAGTATATCCATATCAGTTCACATTCCACGCTGCTTGGATTACTCTGGGTGGTCTTATGTTTTTTGTTGTTGGTTCCTACTGCTTGTTGGTTTCACTTCAAAGTATATCAAAGTATTTAAGATTACCTTGGAGTTATAGTGACCTTAAAAAGGAACCATATGGAAACCGAAAGGTATGTCTTACTCTTGTACCCCACAGGGTTTCGAAATACATTCGACATATAGCACCGCAACCCTGGTCAAGCTTCCATCCCCAGGTGATCGGGCTTCTGGCAAAGTACTTGGAAATGCAGAGCCAGTTCGAATACCAGAGCATTCCCACAGACCGTGGCCTGAAATTCTGTGATGCTGACCCCTGCACTTCAGACTCAGAGCTCGATGATCTGTTGGATTCTTCCAGTGATTCTAGTGACTCCAGCGACTCTAGCGATTCATGAGTATAGAATGGAAAGCAACGCAAAGACCGAGTGAATATAGATTCTAGACGATAAGATATTGTTTCACCAAAGTGCTTAGACATGAAATGGTGTCTTGGTCAATCTCGAAACTATATCAACATATACCCCAAGCGTTTTGGAAATCAAGCGTGGTCATTGCGTTCAGTTTTGTTCAGCCTGTGACTTTGAAGCTCACCACTGCTAGCGATGAGAGAGAAAAAATACAAAGCAAGTTCCTAATTCCCAAAGCTGGTTTGGGGATACAACTCTGGATTCCGGATGGCCCCCTCAAGGGATTTGCTTCTTGGGTTCAAACCTCCCACCCTCACTTGTTTAGGGAGACTGCACGCCAGGTGTCATGGCGGCCTCTGATAGCGATGACGAGCTGCCCGATGCCAGAACAGCCAAGAGAGCAAGGCACCTCCAGAGATGTGTGGGAGACTGGCTACTGTTCATTTCTTGAAGTACATGGAATCCCTTTTATTTGGGGTGTTTAAATATAAATGGCAAAATGTAACCATTTGACACTCCTAAGATGATACAAAGTGGAGCTCAAATATCCAAATGACACCCTATGACACGCTATGACACGGGCCTGCTCCCCTTTTTACTTGTATTTATGTATTTGTTGCCCAAAAGTGGTCCCGTGTCATAGCGTGTCATAGCGTGTCACCGCCCTCATAGATAGCCTGGGAGCGTGTCATAGCGTGTCATATGATTTCACCTGTTTTTTTACAGAAACTTAGCCATTTTGGCTTACATCCCTATCTTTTGGCAGCCCTGCGACTATGGTTGCCGAGACTTACATGCATCCAAGAGTGATTGCTTCCAGCATATATATGGCAGTGTGTTATTGTATGTTATTGCATTTGAACTTTAGTTTCTAAAGATTTTGTGCCTAACCAACATGTAAAATCTTTTGCTAAGGATACGAAAACTGGGAAGGGAACGGCTCTTATGAAGGGTAACTTGGACTTCCATAGCTGCTGGTTTGGTACAAGGTCAAACCGCTGCACATGAGATGTGATTAAACTTTCAATGTCTTTCAGAAAGAAAAGAGTTTTCACACTGTTGTCCTTGTTGGTATATTCCATGGAAATGCATGTACTCACAGTAACTGAAGGTAAAGGAAAAGGAAAAGGAAAGGCTGATGCCTTGTTGGCCTTGGCTGCGGCGAAAGGAAAAGGGAAAGGAAAGGGTGCAGATAGCCCAACAACACCGGAGAAGCCTGAGAAGGGAAAAGGCTTTAAAAGACTTAGGAAGTTGGGGACTGATGAAGCTTTGAACGGTCTTGATCTTGAGACTACTGCAGAACTCGAGAAGCAGATAGCTAAACAGGAAGTTGTTGAGAACCAGGAAGTTGTTGAGAAGAAACGCAAAAAGAAGAAAGAAACGCCTGCTGAAGTGGAAGAAGACACAGAGGAACAGCAGCGTGCAGAACAAGAGGTGGAGAAAAAGAAAAAGAAGAAAGGAAAGGCTGCTGAAGAAGAAGAAGACACAGAGGAACAGCAGGGTGCAGAACAAGAGGTGGAGAAAAAGAAAAAGAAAAAGACAGAGACGCAAGAGAAGGAGGAACAGGCGGAGGGAGAAAGGCCTTCAAAGAAGAAGAAGAAGAAACCAGAGGTTGCGGCTGTTGAGGATGAAACGCCTGAACAAGAACCTAAGAAACAAAAGAAGAGAAAGACTCCAGAAGAAAGAAAGGAGGATGAATGCAAAGAGTCACCGGAAAAGCCGCCTGTGAAGGCTGAAACCCATCAATGTTTTTAGACGCCTTGTTATTCACTACTCTTTACTGTACCTGAAGAGCTTTCATGATAAATGGCATTTCTTTACAAACAAAGAATTTCATATGTCCCTCCCTGCAATGCTTCTTTCCTGAACTTGGAGGCCCCGAAGAAGAAGATGGTAGCTACTGTTGGTGAGTCAACAAGTGTTGTCCGCCTCAGGACTAAGACAAGTCTTGATAGCTTGGAAGATGCTTACAAGACCCCCATCAAGAATCAGGTTGTTGGGCATTCACCGTCGGCCCCTCCCAGTCAATCACCTGAAAGTGGATCTAGTCTGGCAACTTCGTTTCTTGGAATATGATGCGCCACATTCACTGGTTGATATGGCTTGGGGTTTGGGAAACCTTTGAATTTACAACCTATCGTGTTCCATCTTAGGTTGAACCGAAGCTTCTCAAGTGTTAGTGTAACTTGGATGAGCCTATCTTTGACCAGCTGTAATTTTCTTCAAAGCAATCGACCATTTCTTTGGCTGGCTCAGGATGGGAAAGGTTCTCCTATTCAGGCACCCGTCATCCAAGTGATTGTGTGATAGGACCCTTTCTCCTCACCCTCCAATTTGTGGCGAGTGGCAGGTTCAGGATGTGCTGAAGACTGGTGCAGATGGTCGCTTGGTCCGAGCTCCTTGGATGCGTGGTGACTTCAGGGCATAAAGTTGCCTTAGTATGTTCTAATCATTCAGTTGTGTCAACATCCCCAGGTGTACTTGCAGTAGCCATGGATTCTTACAACCCAGTACATATACATATATCTTTTATATTTATACAAGTGAGAGGTGCTGTAATTACATCCTGTTTTTGTTTCATTTGCGAAAGGCCATCATCCTTTAAGATGTTTCCAGCTAAGGTAAAGGGTACGACTGACGAACAAGCCGAAAAAGTACGGGAGATGAGTCAAACCGACATACCTATCCAGCAGCGCAGGGCTTTATACAATGGTTTGGCCAGACGGATGGCTGCTGGTAAGTTGAAACCAGGCTTAGTGGAGAAGTATAATTCCGCAGCTTCTTCCCGCAAAGAGCGGTTCGCTTTGCTAAAGGAATTTATCATCGATGAAGATATGTCTGCCCCTCAACTATCAAAAGTCATGATGCAATTGTGCTTCGTAAATTTTGTATCCTGATGACCCAATATGTTTACTGTGAAGGAAAGATGTGGAAGTGGAAGCGTACTTCATTCAGTGAGACCCTTAAGACTTGCAAGTGCAACCACCACTTTGATATTGCAGGGTTGGACATTGAATTTTCCACAAAAAGGAAAACTCCCTTGAACATGTGTTATCTCAACATCAATGTCTATCCCTGACCATCCTATAGCCAACTTAAACTTTTTTCCCCACCCTACCAAGGGAGGCTGAAAAGAAAGACCTGGATGTGTATGAAAAAGTCCCATGGTTTGATCTCGAGCAGCAATATCAGGACACAGAGATTGGAAGGACTGGGTTTATGCTTGGGTTTGATGGATGCTTTCCCCTAAGTGCCTTTTGATCCCTCTGTGAATAAAACCCCAGGGCTTATCTGAAGCGACTTAAAGAAAGCCTGCATCTTAGCAAATACTTGTGTGTCTATCTCATAAAAAACAAGTACCAGAAAAAACACCCAGGTCAAACTGGTGAGGCAAACCCGCAAGACTCTTGCCTTAAAAATGGATGGATTTCATCGTACTTAGCTGCTGCAGTATTTCAGTGGGATAGCTGTTGAATTGTCCAAACATATGATCAATCAAATCTTCTGTCATGCTAAGTTTCCTGATGATGAACGCTTCAAGCTTTATCGAGTCTACCGCAAACACAAAACAACGAGCGCCTCGACCTGATTAGATAGTTACATACTTTGGTGGACTTGGAGTTTCCTCCCATAAGCCATCGATCTAACATGTCACTTGCTGCCAAGGCGGAGATGTTTCCAGAGCTGGTTCCAAAACCACAGCCAGAGGCACGGTTGCTGGAGCTTCAAAGAAGGCCTTGGGTGAAATGCTGGACACACAGGTGGCGGACTTTAAAAGGGATGGGGACAAGAAGATCAACAATAAACTTCCCCGAAGAACTGGGGATGGGACCCAACAGAATGCTGAAGCTAAAAAGTTGCAGAAGGACATCAAAGCGTTTCTTATCAGCATACTTGCTTTGGGTTTCCACTCCATGAAATTGATCACTTGTATCGTTTTCCCTGAATTAAAATGATCAATTCAAAACTGTTTATCTCAGGCTTCGTGACAAGAGCCAGAAAGCAAGGGAAATGGCTGGCGAACTTTTGTCTCTGGGTGTCCCACACCAAGAGGCCCATTTTTAATTGAAAGGCATGCCAAACAAATTATTTTGATTCTAAAACCAATTTTCACTTTTCACCCTTCCTTGGCTCATTCAACCGCATCTGCATTTGAAAGGCAATGATGGAATCTTTGAAGAAGCATCACAAGGTGTTCCGAAAGCTTGCTGAGCAGAAGCTTAGCTTAGCATTATACTTTATACACAGTAGGACCGCAACCTTTTTGAAGTGACCACCCAACCCAACATGTCACGGTCATACATCCCAGGATGGAAGACGCTTCCTTTCAGAAGAAGAAGATCGCGGACATCTATGCTTTGAAAAATGATAAAAAAACAGAGATTGAGGTGGGGTCAATTTTTGCCTTCAATCCCATTTTCAGCAAACCAAGATACACATCGCACATCGCAGGCAGCAATTGAGGACATTGAGAACGCCTCGAGCACTGTGAAAGGTTGGCGTGGTCGTTGCTTGGCTTCACAGGGTACTTACAGTGTTCATTCAAAAAGCTGTGACATATGAACCCGAGTTTTTAAACACAGGTACTTTCAATCCCCTGCTTACTTTCCATTCATGACCTCAATGACTGCTTTGTCACAGGTTTGCAACGAAAGCAAAAGGCAGCTGAAAAAGCAAAGGAAAAAAAGGCCAAGGCTGAGAAGGAAGCTGCTGCAAAAAAGTTGGAACAAAATGAGGATGAATGGGATGAAGAGTGGGATGAAGAGTGGGCTGAGGATGAGGAATGGGATGAAAGTGCATGAGTGATTCATGACAAGGCTACCTTTACTTTCAAATTTCCAAAAAATAATCAAGAAAGCAAATCATAAGATATATGTCACTAGTAAAACAACCTGACAGGTTAATCAAGCTACCATTGATCCTCCATGGTTCTCCCATTCCTTATTCCTGATATCCCTTTGGGTCTTTGTCAGTCACCAGTTGTGGCTGCAGTTTCGGGGTGTGATGGTGCATGGTGCATCGAAGCGTGTACATGCATATTGCTGAACAGCCCCTGTGTGAACATGGGAAGGCTGAACCAGCTTCAATCTCTTAAGGGGACAACCGTCAATCACTGGCAGGAAAACGAACTGTATGGTTAGTGCTGCAGTGCTTTTGCATCGTCAAAAACTTCAAAAAGACTACTTGGTGAGTGAACAAGTGACCTGGGGTGAAACTTTTTGGAAGGGGCACAATTTTTTGACTTCAAGTAATTGTTGAGTAATTGTTGGAGGTGGTGGCATTCAAATACCATTTTCACCCCAGGGTTAGCTATTTAGATACCAACATGTTTTTGGATGACCCTGTCACTGGTAGGCTTGCCGCAGATGGCCATCGTGCAGTGGTGAATGATTTGGTCACGGACTTCTTTACAAAGATGTCTCAGGGGAAGGCATCTTGGTGAACAATCATTTTTCAACTGCCCATGACATGTTGTTAGGAAAATGGACCATGTTCCAAAAATTGGTTTTCCATTGATTTTCTTTTGATTGATATAGCCTGATCCCTGAATACCATTTAGTCGCATTTGCTTTGCACCCTATACCAGTAGCCCAGTACCACCCATCAAGGCGACTTGCTCTGCGATCCAGCAGCTGGTTTCCAAGATCTGCAAGCTTGATCATTCGATGGTGCCGATCCTTGGTTACGCTGAATGGGTCGGGATCTAGGAATTTCCAGGTTCGATGATTTGATTTTTTCAATCAAGGTCTTTGAAAAACTTTGGGTTTTGAGTGGCAGGTGCATGGTTTCTGAAAAGCTTATTGACTTGTCAAATCAAACTCAGGAAAGCGATCCTTCAGCTCCATGAGAGGTTTGAGTGTGGAGGTGGCTGGGGCTTGGAACGAACACTTGGCAAATGGGTCATCCAACAGCCCTGGAGAAAACTATTGCCACTGAGCTTTTTTGAGTACCTTCGTTGAAATTGAACAATTATTTCTTCGGTTGAACAACCATTGATGCCCCAAACATTTAGGATAAATTTGGAAACCTGGGTTGTGATTTAAGCTTCTCCCTGCAAACAGATCCGAGGTTTGATGTTCCAGTGCCTGCTGATGTTCAGTCAACTGTTCTTCAAGCCCCGCTTATTGGTTTGTGGGTCTTTTTGTAGACTGCAAAATATCAATCCATTTGATATATTCTGTTATCCTAAGACTTGCAAGTAAGGTGCAGTTGACTGAGCAACAGCGCTTACTGGGCAGAAACATGTATTGCAAACAAGCTGTGATGCCACCGCATGAGTTCATAGCGAGTCTCTATGAATTTCCAACCGTCTTCTTCCCCATCTTTACTGGTGAGCCTGGCCGTATTCAGAAGTATTGGGAGCAAAACATGGATCTGTTTGAGTCATTGGGCATCCCTGATTTGGAACCTAAGCTCTTAAGTATTTCTTGTTTTGAGGAAGCTTTTGTAACTGAGAAAATGTTCATTGTCAGTTTTTGTTTGTGACGGTTCTTTATTACTCACCTGCTAAGTGAGGATACAGATTTCACAATCCCATTAAGAATCTATGGTGATGGGGCGGACGCCCAGCAACACTTCGAAATCGTAACAATCCTTCCAGTTTTGGCCAGTGGAAGCTCCACACTGGATACACGCATTTTGTGCAGTGTCAGGAACACTGACAAAACTATGGTAGAAACCCGGCATAAGATATTGGAAGCTATTCGGTGGAGTTTTGAATGGCTATGAAGCTAGGTTGACATGAATTGAATGTATTTCTTTCTTTTCATTTCTCAGGGGTTTGTGTAGTCACTGTTGTCCCCTGGAAAAAAACATATGTTGTTTACACCTTCTGTTATTTCTCTGGCCTTTTGTTGCCAGCTTCCCAGTTCATAAGGTATTGGAAAACATCCTGATCGAGATCCCTGGGGCAGAGTTTTTTCACCCGAGTACTACAATGACCGCTATCAAAGGGCGAATGAACCATTAGCAGGGCGTTTCAAATTTGTTCTTGATGGCATTCAAGGCGATGCTGACTTCGTAGCAGCTTTATTTTCACTGAAGAGATCCCTGGTTTCAAAAACAAGTATTGCTTTTTGGTTAGGGATTGAAATTTCCAAAAACAGTTTGTTCAACAGTCCACCCCATAAGGGACACACCCACAACCGCAAAAAATGTGGTTTTGACTTTTTGTTTATATACAACTGATCCACATAGGGGTTCATACTGCGACTTGAGGATTGAACCTGTAGAGTCTGGGGCGATTGAGTTTTTGAATCTTCACTGCGACAGGATCTTATCGACACCGTGAATGCTGCTACCTTTGCAGAGCGGTTGCATATTCAGATCAACCTGATGATAATCCCGACCCTCTGCTATACACCCATTGGGGCCGAGATTCGGAGTATAGAACTCAGCTCCTTCTCAGCAAATACATAGATGCATATCGCCACTCCAGTCCATGGCATCACTTCATGATCAACTAGGATGTCAGTTGCTATGTCTGAAGTTTGTGGGGGACAAAGAAAATAAGAAAACAAACATTCAAGGGGTGTCTTTGCTTCATTTAAGGTTGGACACAGTGGCTGACTTTGTGGCATGCAATGGTGCAACGCCTTTGACCCAGATCAAGGGCTTCACCCCATGGCGTTTCTTTGTTTGCAAAGGGTCGTTTTCCTAAGTTTTCCCATTATGTCAATAGTAGATTTATCAAAGAATATATATATATATATTTACATCTTTGATTTACCTTACCTATGTACATGGCCAAAAAAACAAAAACCATTTGGCCAATGCCATTCAAAGCGAGCCCCTAGGCATCTATCCAGACCTGCTGCATATATTAGACCTTGCAATCTACATGGACATCTTTGCATCGGCGTTTTTAGAGTGGACGGACCCTGGGGTGGACATGTTTCCTGGACGGTCGAGGGATGCAAGACTTGTGCAACTTTACGCAGTGTACTTGGAATGGTGTGTGGCGAACAGACACTCAGTTTCAATAATGTAAGTCTTTCAAAGGAAAAAGATACAACTTCTTTTAAGTTTTAAACCTGTGTGATTTTTTCAAATTTGAATCCTTGCCTCAGAAGTAAGGAATTCCCAATGGATGCAGGGCTCGTGCAGTTTTGTTTCTAACTGCTACATTACAGAAGACGACGACTGCATACCCAGTAATTGGGCAAAAGAAACTTAACGGTGCGGCAAGTAGGATGATGGTGCATTGGGGGAAAGTCTTTGCTGGCAAAATGCTTGAACATTCCAATACCGAAACTTTCAGGCCCCAAAAAAAGAAAAACATGTTTGCTGCTGTGTTTTGACTTTTTGAGATTCACTTTTGGCATCGTGAAAAAAAAAAACTTCTCTGGTATTGGGGCTACTAACCCTGTCAGGAGCATCTACAAGGTCTTTGAAGCACTGTCTGATATATCCGTTGCACTGGCGGAACATGGGCCGGGTTTGATGCCACCTAATGTCTGCACAGCATTGGAAACATCATACATGCAATACCGTGAAAGTTACAACAGTCCCTTTGGTTGAAATTCATACCATTCTATCCAATTTTCAACTTCGAGGTTTTTCCTTAGTTAAAAGTTTTTTAAGTCTTAAGGACCCCACTGATTTGTGATGACAAACTTGGTATGTTTTGGGATTTGGTGGTCAACCCCAGGATTGGCCCTTGGTGCCCTATCTCAGAGGAAATTGAGATTTCCTGTGAGACCCAAAATGCATGTGTTCGAGCATCTGAAACTTGTCTAGCCCAACTTGCCCAAATTTGGTTTTGAAAAAACATTTCGTGCCAATCTCGGGAACCCCAAAATGTTAGGCTGGGAACCCAAAGGTACCTTTTTGGGGAACTGGGAACTGTTTTGGTTCTTTGGATTTGGGGCCCTTGTTTTGATTCAGGATCATCGACTACATACCTCAAAGAGGTAATGCGCGGCATTACCAGTGCATGCAAGATGAGGATATGATAAGACGTGCCACTTGCTGATTCAAGAACAATTGTTTCCTAGATGATTTTTTTGGTTACCTCCAAAAAAAAACAGAAATCAAGGGAGTGTTCTTTCTGAAATTTTTGGGTTGCAAAATAAGGTTAAAGCAATTTGCCTTGGACTACACCCTAGATCGTTCAGCCAACGATCATTGGAACACTACTCGATAGCTGTTTGCCTCCGGTGGAAGGGGATGGTTGACAATTGATGGGTGGAAAAAAAAGCGGCGTGGAACGAATGTTTTGCACACTAATTGACTTAAAACAAACCACTGTATACCTGAATGGCCCATAAAACAAACAGTTCAAAAAGAAGATCGGGCCATTCAAGTAGAAGCATGCTATATACAGCAAGTTATACTGTACGATATTTTTCTATGTAAGGCTCAAGACCTCCATGTTGTACAATGACTAGCAACAGTTTTACAAAGATGTGACTTCAAGAAGTCATTTTTCACAGTGACTAGCAATGGTTTTACAAAGATGTGACTTCAAGAAGTCAGTTTTCACAGTGACTAGCAATGGTTTTACAAAGATGTGACTTCAAGAAGTCATGTTTGACCCTGCTCTGCATTTACATGGATTCTACAGGCATAAGGCCATGGGATCCTATGTGGACACTAGCCACATAGGACGGCTATAAGGTCCTTCAGCCTAAGCTGGTATTATGCATGTCAAGCAACCCGAGAAAATATGGTTATTTGGGCGTGTCTCTGAAAAACCACGTCTACTCCAGTCGCCCAGCCAGTGTGCCGATAAACATTGCAGGCGTGGATTCGCAACCTGGACCTAGCACCTGGCGTCGGGGATACTACGGCAAAGGCGCCGACGCATGGAATGTCAAGCCGGAGCCCGTGGGACCGCACGATGAGTGCGTGGGCAGTTGATATGTAAGTTTTTCCTTTCCAATTTCACTTCCAGTACACATATGACACACTGGCAATCCGTAACCAATTCAAGAAAAATATGGCTGCGAACTCCTAATGTCCACCAATTCTTGCCATTTGCTTTCAAACTAATATTCAAAACATCACACCCACTGCCAAGGACATCGCTGACTCTCCGGATGGCTGCGCAGTCTTCTTGCTTGCCTCAGCACCTGACCCGTTATCACGGTGTCACGAACTGGCAACAAGCACTTGCTAAGCTCCAGCAACGCCAAAGAAAGAGGAGGCGTCGCAGATTGGTGCGTAAAGAGCTGGAGAGAAGAAAGCAGTCTTCTTCCTCGTCATCCTCCACTTCTTCTTCGGACTAGTCATCCGACAATTGAGAGAAAAGACGAGCGCTGGAAAACGAGGTCACCATTTTTCCAAGCATGTTAAGGGAATATATTGAAAACTAGAGTGGCATACTGAGAACTAGAGTTTGCACACCATGGGTTACAGAAATTGTGGTGTAGTCATTCTACAAGTAGCTGTCTCTTCCATCAACCTGAGGTGGGCCCCCTTACCATGAACCCATGTAGGAACAGGATCCACGCCCGGGTTGTGAAGGGGGCTGGTCTAAAACGCCCCAGGTAGCAACACATAGGTTGCACTGGTGAAGGGGGCCATGTAGCCTGCCACTCGGGCATGTGAGCTTTTGGTGGAAGGTTATCCGATGTGGAGGTGGATTTTTTTCGTTTTTTTCTTATCTACAAATATATTCAAAGATATATCCAGTTATTATTGCAAATTGGCTTTGAAAAGTGTTCTTATTAGAGGATTTCAAAAACTATTTGCTTTCAAAGCGTGTTTGCATATATATATATATATGTGTGAAGGGTCATTTTGCAGGGATGAATTTGAGAGGATCCTTTTTGCCTTTGAAGCCTGATGCAACTAGATTTATGTAAACATACACAC
>OMLO01000977.1_pt1 | contig 20870 bp, 29 predicted proteins | sample 1674811 | NCBI WGS metagenome assembly OMLO01 (sample SAMN06265003, study PRJEB25207) | coral metagenome | isolation source: Coral host | place: Mexico:La Bocana,Puerto Morelos, Mexico | collected 2008-11-13 | reverse complement strand
CTTGCCATCATTCTTGTGTTCTAGCTGTGTGTGTGTAGTTAGCTCATCATTGTGTTATTGTTGTTGTTATCAGCCTTTGATGTGGTGTATTTTTTGATCAACTTTTTATCAACTTTTTATCAACTGTTTATCAACTTTATATCAACTTTTTATCAACTCTTTATCAACTTTTTATCAACTTTTATCAACTTGTTTTATCAACTTTTTTTTTATCAACTTTTGTTATCAACTTCTTTATCAACTGCTTTATCAACTTTTTATCAACTGTTTCTCAACTTTTTATCAACTTTTTATCAACTGTTTCTCAACTTTTTATCAACTTGGAAGAAATGATCACTTTTGACATTTGTGAGACATTGTTTGCATTGCTGCAAGGTCATACTATGTTCTTGCATTTACCAGCTGTGGCAGGGCCAGAGTCTCAGCTATCATACTCTTTCCAGCTGTCCTTGTGTCTCCTCCCACGCACTTCTGGGCGAGATGCTCCTTAGTATTACAGCAATAGTGTAGTAGGAGGCTCCTGGGCTAGCTATCATTGGTTGTAGGAGCTTTCTGTCAATTATAAACTTCATAAGAAGCACCCTGAAGCTTTATTATGTTTTTTTAAATACTCATGTTGTTGAAGATGATGATGGTAAAATATGACAGCACCAATGCTTTTGCCAGATGTTCTTAAAAGGTCAGAAGCCACCTCAAGACCACAAACCCCCCCCAGAAAACACCTGAGCCCCAAAATAAACACGGACCAGGGAGGATTCGAGCCTCCAATCATTGTACACTGTTATGGTCTTGCACACCAGTGACAAAGCCTCACCCATTGGGCAACTGGTCCTGTGGCAAAAAAGGGACCTTCCATCCCAGCACCCACAAAAAAGCCAACAACCCCCACAACACCCCACTGAAGGAAAAAGAAAGACCTAGGCACTTCAGGCTTTTGCCCCACGTAGGTGCAGAAAAACTTGCCAGAGCACCAGCACACAGCACTTGCAAGAAACAGAGCTGCGCTTGCTACTTCTTTGTTGGTTGACACCCTTGCAGACAAACAAGTGGCTGCATGCATTCATAGTAATAGTCACAATGCCCAAAGCTGCAAAGCCAATGGGGTGTCTTCCAGACTAAAACTATAGTAGGTTCAACATTCTTTTAACACTCTTGTCAAGCAACCCTTCCTGCAGGAGGTTCTTGCAGCACATTCATCCCAGTTTGACCAGATCAGCAAACCCTTTAGTTTTGCTTGAAGGACACATAGTTGGTTTCAGTGACCACCACCACCACCACCATTGCAAAATTGATGGACAAGAAATTGCAAAGACAACAACCACACCTGCACAGTTCCATGAAGTGTTAGGGCTGCCGTTGCCACATATATTTTGGACAAATGTCCTAATTGGTAAGGTGAACCTAATATCTCAGGCTTGATGCCAAGACATCAAGATAGAGGATCAGAGCCTTCAAAATACAGGATCAGAGCAATCTCCCTAGAATCTTATCAACTTTTTTTTATCATTTTTTGGCTTATCAACTTTTTATCAACTTTTTTTATCAACTTTTTTTATCAACTTTTTTATCAACTTTTTTTATCAACTTTTTTTATCAACTTGTTTATCAACTTTTTATCAACTTTTCATCAACTTTTTATCAACTTTTTTATCAACTTTTTTTATCAACTTTTATCAACTTTTCATCAACTTTTCTATCAACTTTTTAATCAACTTTTTATCAACTTTTTTATCAACTTTCTATCAACTTTGTATCAGCTGTATGTCAACATTTCATCAACACATGACTAAATTCTTGCTACTTCAGTTGCAAATATCCAAATCATTGACTCTTTGCTATTTTGCATGAACTTGCCAGGAGCTGTTGTTCAAGACATGCCTATTTGATGTTTTTTGTGACCAAGGTGTTGTGGTCAATGTGTGCGCCAGCCCTCAACTTGGTGTGGTAAGGCCACCATCTCAGCTCCTGGGGAGAAGCTGCTGTTATTGGCACCTTGTTCACCTTTGTCAGAGTCATTTCCTTCAATAGACTTGTGCCATGGTGTGTGGTTTCATTTGTCTAGAAGCAGTGCGTGTTCTGTAGAGTCAGAGTTTAAGAGCATGACAGTAAATCATTTGATTAATGCTTTAGAACATGCAGCAACGATGCTTTGTTCAGAGAAGAAATCACAAACAAATTCAAACATTTTGTCCAAACTTGTGACACTCAATGTTTGTGTTAAGTTCCCATCAAGTTCCTCATGTGTTTTGTACTTGGAACCCATGCACTCAATTGCCAAGGCCTTGCTGGTGAGAGCGGACATGCAGTGCATTAGCGCTTGCTTGGCGAAGTCCTGATTGTTTGAATGAAATCCCCTTGTTGATGGGGCAAGGTCCTGTTCTCCCAGCAAACAATTTGGCAAATGGTTTCCTGGGAGAATAGGGCTTTGCCACAGCAAGGAGCATGTGGCTTTGTTCTGAACTAACCCATGCTTGATATATCCTTTGTTGTTTCAATGATGTTGTCAAATAGGGCTGCCAGTGCAAGACTGGACTTGCAATATGTATTGCAGGTCCAGTCCTGCATCGTGAGCTCTTTGATATGAATTCTGAGTCATTTGAATGAAAGTGACTGCATTGCAGGCACAGAGCAAAGTTTTTGCGATCCCATGGATGGAAAAAAGGTGATGTGTTGCTGAAATTTGTGTTGGTGTTCACAAGGAGGGTCAAATGACTAGATTGTAATTTGGAAAATAACATATTTATTTTGCTTTTGATGAAAAGTCAGGGATGTCATTTTCTTGTTTTGCTTGTGTGTTTGTGTGTGCAAGGAGCTGAGTTGTTGAACTGAAACCCAAAGTGTGTGCAGGGGTTCCATGCACACTAATGACAGGCAAATGCTTTGTAGGTGACTCCTGCTATTGATGGTTGTCCTAGGTAAAGGAGCAATCCTTGCATATGTTGCTCCTGCTATTGGTAAAGGGTTCTAGGTTAAGGAGCCACCTTTCTGGATGGCTCCTGCTACTGGTTTATAATTATGACAGTAACTGAAACCCAAACTGTGCATGGGTGCCACTGATGGCAGGGACATGTTTGTAGGTGGCTCCTGCTATTGATGAAATTCCTACATAGAGGAGCAATCCTTGCATATGTTGCTCCTGTTATTTGTACAAAGGATTCTAGGTTAAGGAGCCACCTTTTGATCATTGATTGTGATAGTCAAAACGTGTTCAATTTATGCTAGTTCAAGAGCTTGCCAGTCCAAACTGCATCACCAATTCTTTGTTCTAGCTGTATGTAGTTAGCTCATCATTGTTTTATTGGTTAGACCTTTCATGTGTTATCAGTTTTTTAATCAACTTTTTATCAACTTTGTTTTATCAACTTTGTATCAACTTTTTTATCAACTTTTTATCAACTTTTTTATCAACTTTGTTTTATCAACTTTTTTTATCAACTTTTTATCAACTTTTTTATCAACTTTTTATCAACTTTTTTATCAACTTTTTTTATCAACTTTTTATCAACTTTTTTATCAACTTTTTTTTATCAACTTTTATCACCAACAACCTTTGGAAGCTCAAAAGTAAAGTGCTGCCCCTCCAGGGTCCAATAATGCACAAAAATGCATAAAAATGCATCAAAATGCCTAGTTTCCAAACCCGTTGATAGAAACTCAACAACATGACAAGAGGATCAGAATGAGTTGTCTTAAATGTTTTTTTGGTATACCACTTCCACATTGTTGGCATACCACTTCCAATTGCTCAAGATTTAACCTTTTTTCTTTCGAATCTTTCGAAAGGTCATCAAGCCTCTGGAGGCTTTCGAAAGCCTGCGGAACATGAAACTCTGTTGGGCTCCTTGGTCTGCTTCAACTTCCGAGGAAGCCGAGGAAGCACCTTGCACCATCCCATGCTTCAACCGCTCCAAGGACTTAGAAAGACTCGCGATGGAACGGTGACGGAGTGAGACGTTAGCGTGTGGGAGGGACGGCTCGCCACTCGCCATCCAACCCAAAACTCACCCAACCCACACCCATCTCCTCTAGCGCCGGATAGTAAGTTCCCTATCGGTTTGCAGGGTTTGGCAATCTAAGGATTTGGTATGGTCTTTTTGTGCGTCCCCTATCGTTTTGCATGGTCTTGTGCTACCCGGCATGTGGCATAAACACTTCCAGACTACCGCCATGAACGCAAATTTTGAACATCCCTCGTGTGTTTGAAGCGTGTCCTGTTGATTGCCTCCTATGGACAAATGCCTTTTGTGAGCTTGATGAAAAAAATCAATGGGATGAACCCTAGACAGCAATGCAAGCAGTCTCGTTCTAGGGCCAAAACTACGACAAACGCCTTCTGAAAACTGAAACTGAAATAATTCTGAATAAAGCTTTCTTCTCCTGTTCTTTCATGCTCCCAATCAGCCACTCCAATGTCACACCCGAAAAGAACCTTTTTCTGAAATGCAGATTTCAAAGTCTTGAAGGTTCGCGCCTGCCATTTGTAATCAAATCCTTACCACCTACACCTGCAAATTGAGACCTGTGCAGGGTGTCGGACATCGCAAAAGCAATGGTTTTGGTCCAAAAGGGTGCGATTTCTGAATTGTGAAAAAGTAATTGCAATAAAGCGCAATTGGAATTGCTGAACATCGCAATTAAGCTACAAAAAATCTGAATTCTGGTGGGGTTTCCGAATTGCGCAATTAGAGGTGCAACTGGAATGTCTCCTATTGACCTTCCGAGACCATTTTTGGGTGGTGCATTGGCCTTTTTGGCGCTTTCTTCCACCTTTGAACGCTGCGAAATCATCCCAACTCACGTTGCCTGCCTCATCTGTTCGCTGGGTTGGGGATGGGATTGCCGATGATGCCCTTGATCTCGCTGGCTAAAGCCAAGGCCACCGCTTTTTCGGCACCTGCGCTCATCAGCATGCTCGCCCACCTCTCCTCGGGGGCATCCAAGATCTGTTGCTGGTTGAGAACTTTCCATGTCTTTTTGGCACACTTCATCCAGTCTTTCACCTCTTCTTCTGTGTAGACCTTGTTACCATCGTCCTTCTCCTCTGCACGGAGTGCCAGCTCAAGGGTCTCTTCCAGCTTATCTTTGATCCGCTGCACTGATGAAAGGTCTGCCCACGATCCGTCATACTTCATGGGGTAGGGCACGTGAAAGTCCCGCTCCCACCGCTCGAAGGTTTTCTTGACTTCGTCATCCACCTGCTCCATGGTGAGTTCCTGCCTCTTGATCTTCTTCTCCATGAGCTTGTACATTCCAATGTTGCCACAGGACTTCTTAAAGAGCTCTTTGTCCAAGCCAAGCACACCTTCTCCAGATGCCTGCTCCATGATCATACGATCGAAGCGGGTGCCTTGGTTCAGATTGAGCAACGTTTTGGAGCCGGCATCGGAGTTGCAAACAAAGATCACCCGCGCAAGTCCGTCTCGGGTGTGCTGATTGGTCAGCGTGTTTGCCCAGTCAAGAGCTTGCACTGGGTAGCGTTTGAGGAGCTCTTCAAACTGATCCACCAGCACGATGGCGGGCTTGGGGGCAATGGGTAGCCCTACACCCTCCAAAACACCACGGATCCACTGCTTGTTTCTGTACTGCACCAGGGTGTACTTGATCTCTGAGCCAGCCGTCATGGTCAGCCCAAACATCTGGGTGGTCTGCCACTTTTCAAAGCTGTCTACACCCCTGCCCTCTGCACCATTCAGGTAGGTGCCATCAAAAGCCAGCGGTCCAAAGCGTCTATACCAAGGAATAGATTCACGAAGTAGCGTGGTTTTACCTTCCTGATTTCTTCCTTGGAGGATCAAGGCTCGGTCCTCTGTGAGTTGCTGGTATGGTTTCAAGTTGAACATGATGATGGGGGCAGAACGCTTCCTGCCTGCTTGTTTAAGCCGCCGGTGCAAATTCTGCACAGGTGAAGCAGCAGGATACAGAAAATTCTTTATGATTTCAGGAACTGCAAGTAGACCAAGGAGACCGCAAACAAGTTTGATCAACTGCACAGCGATGGCAGTCCTGTCCAGGAACTCCTTGACACCACGCGCCACAAATGGCAAGCCTTTCCGACGAACAAGAGGACCACTTCTGTCTCGAGAGAAGGAAGTTCTGGTGTGCCAACTAATTGTTCTCCCAGCGAAGGAAGGAGGGCACAGCGCTGGGAGACCATTCATATTGGAAAGCGCTTCAAGATTAATGTGAAAAATGGGTTTTTGAACATTCGGTTGAACATGCCTCAAAAACTGCGCTATATAATTGCCTGGGTGATTAGGACTATAAAAATCAACGAATTTGGTCGACCATGGTTCTACTCACGACAGCTCACGCTTGAACAGCGCAGGCAAAAGATCGCAATACCTGCGTCTTCCTATGTATGCTAAATTCCTGCTCTTTCAAAAAAAAATCGTTCTTTTCTACTAATTCTGACTTTTTTGGTTTTCGAGCATTTTTTGGGTTTTGTGAGTGTTGTGCTCTTTATCAATCAAGGAGAACTGAAGGGTTCTCAAGCTTTCTTCATGGACACTTTGACTTCATTTACAGCACGACTCAAAGAGTAGTTTGCAATTGTAGTGAGTTGATTTCCCAACAAATAGGGCAAAGAAAAACTGATAAGAAACTTGATGAAATGAATGACATGTGAAATGTTTTCACGTTAATTGCTCGAACAAAAGAATAAACTAAAATAACGAATTGATAGGAAATGAATTTGATTGGAATTTTACACTGTTTCGATCTTTTAGATCTAGATGTCTTTAACTTTACCCTTGGCCATGAATCCACTGGCGTCCATCCTGGCTGCAAGACGTGGACATGTGCGCCCACTTCTTTTTCATTTTTTCCCTTCAATTGATTTCTCCCGTCAATTCGCACAAATCGCCACGGCCCACAGGGCAAGACCTTAGCAGGTACGCTATGGTGGGGCCATGAGCTGGCAAGTATCCAAGGACCCCTGGAAGGATGGTTCTGGGTGATCTTTTTTTTATGTAAAGGAAGTTGCGGCAAATCATGCTGCATCTTTATGTTTGTGGTTGCTAGTGCTGCTTTAGTGCTCAAAGGTTGGTTTGTGTGCCCCAACATTCCTAGTTTGGCTTGCTACTATGCCGGGATCGGCATATGATTGGGAAGCTGAGCAACTACTCAGAAACAGGGGACGAGCTAAGGGTAGCCTCACAGTTTGGCCTAGCAAAGAGTCAACCGGAGTAGCATCAATGCAGGCATGCGCATTGAATGCAAAGTTGTTAGAAATCACGGCCAACTATTGGGTATGCTTCTGCGACAGTCCAGCTGCCATTCCCATCGATACGATTCGTCAAGAGGTGCTTTTATTTGAAAGTAACAAATCTTAATGTATCGCTAATGTACTTTGGTTGTGTTATCTGTGTTTATGTTGAAATAAAAAATGTTTTTTGTAGCATACCAAGATCTTGTAGCACACCAAGGCCAATGATGTTTGAAAGTGTTTAGTAGGAATCCCTCCCTCCAAAGATCGCCCTTCAAGGTGATGCAGCCCAAGCGGCGGTGGACAGCTGGGGCATAAAGCGCCTCTTTTCGCATGTCCTTCGGAGGTGGCTCGCAGGGACTTCTCTTCCACGGGTGCCTTTCTTGGGGATTAGTAGGCATGTTTCTATGCTATGATTTAGGGGTGGTTTCCGGTTTAAGCAACTAGGCAAAACAAATAAATAAAACAATCATCTTTTTGACTGATCAATTATGGTCATTTTATTTGATCAAAAAAGACATGAATTTGGGTTATTTTCCAATTAAGGCCCCAGAGCTGGCTTGCATTTGGAACATCTTTGAGTTTGCATGGGGCAGTCGTGATTCTGAAGAAAATGCTGCGGCCCTGTCATCAATGAATGCCACAGCGGCTTCGGGACCTCTTGCTATTGAGGATGGTGTTGCTGGGGATGATCTAGATGATCTAGATGAGGAAGGTGAAGGGGTATCTCCAAAATCTCCAGATCTATCTGTTGATGGTGCCGATGAGCATCGCAATGATATGGAGGTTGATATTCCTGATCATGATAAATCCCCTGCAAGCACCCAGGATGAGACTAGTCCTTCATCACAGATTCCAGAAATGACCCGAAAAGAATTTCAGAAGTGGGCAGAAGCGAATCCAAACATGGCCCAAAAAAACATGGGTGGAACTCAGCCTCCTGCTTCCCCTTCTCCGTCCAGCCCAGTAGCGACGGATTCCGCTCCTGAGATGGGGCCGCCAGCGCCGCCCAGTCCTGGGACAATCGCACGCAAGGACGCAATCAAAGCAAGGCTTGAAGAGTTGAGGCGGGAGTGTTCTAAACTTGGGCGGTGTCAAAACATAAGCTCAAAGGATTTGGCTTTAGCCTACTGTTTTCAAGAATGAGAGAGACCGCTTCCAATAGGCTTCTTTGATTAATTTCATAAGACCCATAGTTTTCAACATGGGGGTTCAACCTGGGAGGAAGAAGATGGAGATGAAGGAGTCTGAAAATCTTGCTCGACTGAAAAGTTCCACTGCTTTGTGTGTCTTGGTGTCACCATCTAATCAAAGCTTTCTTTCCCAGCCCGCAAGATTAAAAAAAACCTCTTAATTTTCCCCTAAACATCCCTGAATGTAATGTTGTTTTGTGGGAGGGGCTGCAACAGCTCCAAAGGTTGCGGGGACAATGTGCAAACTTTGCCTTACCAGCCGGAACTGGATGAGCTTCGTTTTACCACTTTTGAGACCATTGCTGTTGAGGACATTGGGTAAATGGGTACCAAAAAATCCAAATCTGTGGTTTTGTAGGGTTGGGGTGATGTATGTATGGCTTGTCACGCTTTGCCCAAGAAAGACCAACTAAGATCAACAAGGTTCAAATATAGTCCAGTGTTCCCCTTTTTGTTTGTAAAGGACTCACCTGCGAAAGATCCTGAAGCTGAGTCTGTGCATCCCATTGAGAAACCAACTGCTGTTGCCGAGCCGCCTTCATCTGCTGCATCTGCTCGTGATGATGGCGATGAACCAGATCTTCCTGCACCACTCGAGGAAGAGGCGGCTGACCCGGACAAACTGCTTGAGCTGGAGGTGCCCCCAAACACTTTCAAAGCAAAACATTATGCACATGATAGCCCCTAAAACATGTAGACATGTTGTCATCTGTATTGAAAGGCTAAACATAATAAAGCATTGGCCCTGGAAGCATGCACTATACACTAAGATACACTAGGATACACTAAGTATACATACAAGGTGAAAAAAGTTGGGTCAAATTTGGTTTGTTTGGCATTTCTTTCTGTCTGGCCTAGCCCCTTCAGGTTCCACTGGTGACTTGACGGGAACAACAGAAGACGGACGATACCTCGCTGCAACAACAGAAGGCGAATGAGGTCGATGGTGGTGCTGAGATTGAGAAGGGTCGGGGCCGTGGCCGGGGCCGTGGCCCAGGCCGTGGCAGGGCACCCAAAGCAAAGGCAAAGGCACGAGCTGCAGCCGAAGCAAAGGCAAAGGCACGATCTGCAAAGACCAAGCAGAGTGATGCCAAGAACGGCAAGGACAGCAAAGCTGAAGTCGAGACTGCCACGAAGAATGTGGAGGCTAGCGTGAAGAAACGCAAGAGTGATCCCGAGAAGCCCAAGACGGACAAGGACAAGACGGACAAGAAGAAACCATCCAAGACAGCGAATGGTGCTGAAGAGATCGACGAGAAGGTCAAGGTCAAGCCGCAGAAGAAGACAAAGAAGACTGCTGTGGATGAGAAACCTCAGAGTCGAACTTGGGCAGGGCGTTGGATTCCAAGTGATCCTGCTGCCCTGGCTCGTTTTGATGCGATTCGATCGGTGTTCACGGACTTCATTTCCCGAAAGGTGAAGGCCCCGAGTTCTTTGCAGAATCCATTCTTTACCTTGTGCAACACTGTCTTTGCCTCCCTTAGCCCTAATGCTGAGAAGAAGGAGTTTGTGGCATGCGCCAAGCTACAGGTCGAGAAGTTTTTGGCTTCGGAGAAGGTTCGTATCTAGTTGACAAGTTGGTAGCCATTTTGATTTGGGATCCTTTAACCCAAGTACCAAAATTTCCAAATAAAACCCTTTAAAAACATAGACATAAAAAACATAGAACTCTACTTGTTGAGGGTTTGGATTTTTTGTCTATAAACTCACGGCCTTAGGCAACAAGCTCCTTAATACGTCAGAGGATGAGGCCTAGAGATGCCCAAAAAGGGCTTAGTTTGGGGTACATCTCCCAAATTCCTGATGGTGAAGCCTGAGTTCAGCTGTCATTCTAGACCGTAACGATCCAATGTTGGTTCCATTTGGTTTGTTTCAACTTTGTTTTGATTTCTTGATATCAGCGCACCATCCAAGACACTTGGATGAAAACAAGTCACACACACACACACAAGTAGCGATAGTCAGTAGGTTTTACTGCGGAGTCCTTGTGTCCACCAGTTGTTGTCACAGCTGGCCGCAGGGTAGATGCATCAGCCCACCTGCAGCAGCAAACGATTGGGGGTGTAGGGGAAAAGGAAAAACTTTAGCCTTCAACTTCACACTAAAGAAGAATTCTTTACTCCATTGAAGTCGCTAGGAATCAAATATTGATTGAAAGGGCAATCACAAATACAGTTTTATCATTTTATTGTAGATGTATCAAGAAGCAGGATCTACACATACGTCCCTTTTTTAAGACCGACATTGCCGTTGCTCGGCAGGATGCCACCGAAACTTCGGCGGGGGCAAACCCATCTTGCTCGGCTTGGTGTCTTTCAAGGCTCATCCGGCCTGATTGGGTACCTCCTGTGGCTAAGTACTTCAGTTTGTCAGTTACTAGTTGATCAAATTTGTGAACAACATTTCTCTGCAGTCGCAGCTTTGGATCTCTGTTTGCACTAACCCAAACTCCGCTGTTCCGGTCTGACCCAACCTGAAGCTGCAATGTTGAAGCCCCACATCGACCTTGCCCTGCGACGGATGGTGGCTATGGATGTCCCCAAAGTACCTCTACTGAAAAGGTGTTTACACTTCAACAGTTTCAATCCTCTAAATCCTGCAAAGCCCAAACTAAACTGATGAAGGCTAAAGTTAAAAGAAATCCTGGTATCTAATATTGAAATTGTAATGTAAGAATAGGGTTAGTGTTTGCTTTTCGCCTTTGAAAGCCCTTTCCCAACAGAAGCTATCACCAACAATTGCTACAATCTACAAGACCAGTTCTAAGAGATACAGTTATTCTTTTTTACCCCTACTCATTTCCTCTTGTTGACTGACCAGGGGACATTGAAAAGAGTTTGAACAACTGATGCTGCCCACAGTGGTTTCCAATATACTATCCTGATGAGATAGAGTTTTTCTACTTAGGCATTCATTGTGCTGGTGGTCTTGGTCAACTTCATGAAAGTTCCATCTTGGGACGAAACTGGGAATGCGGAGTTGGACGTGGTGGAGATGTTTGCAGGGGTGGCGAGAATAGCTAAGCTAGCTGCATGGTTGGGGATGAAATCGCGGGCTTACGATATAGCATATTGCCCTGTGAGAAACCCATATCGAAAGAAAAGAAACAAACTTCCACGTAGCCCCATGGATTTGAATGGTTCTGCAGGCTTTGTGTCCCTAAGCTTGGTATAGCATATACTTTCCCTACATGTGGTTTTTTTGGGGGGTGAAAGCGAGTTTGCACATGTTGTATTGGCGATTACCCCAAATCAAAACCAATCTTGATTAAGGTTAGCTTTGACCCAGGCCCTTCATGGTTGCGCTGCAACGGCGCTATTCACTATCGCTGTTGTATGTTCCACATGGAGTGCTATCAACTTGGCCACAAGCAAGAGAGATATATTAACTCCTTATGGTGATGTTTCTCTTGCTGGGGTTCGCAGTGCTAATCGCATGGTAGCCAGGAGGGGTCCCATGCTCTATATTCCCATTATCCCATGTCCAATTAGTCATGTTAATTTTCAGTTTGCTGTTGATTTGGTATGATGCACATTTCTTCTAAGACAGTCAAGCAAGTTAAACAAGACCTTTTGGTTGAGGACGTTTCAACTCTTGCTTCAGCCCCGAGTCAGTGGTACAGTAAAACATAAATAGGCATGTTTGGCATGTTTCCCTGTCCAGGGTCAGCTTGAACCACTACATGGTGGTCTTACTACATGTTTTGGGCATCAACTTTATCATTGAAAACCCAGCTCGGTCGACCCTCCTACTGCACCCGTGGCTTCGCTGGGCAGTGAGAACCCTTCAGTCTGCTGGAGGGAGTGCTGCTTGGTTTTGGGCAGGTGAGTTTAAATATGTGGGCGTAGTGAAAGAAGTGCTTTTGAGGGAACCCATGACTAAACTTGAACCTTTACAACCCCAAGGAAATGTAGAGACCCTGGTTAAGGGAATGAGGGAATCAATGATAGGCCTCTAAATCCAACTTTACACCACTTCTACCTTCTATCCCCAAAAGTGCTAAAAAGCGCTGAATGATATCTCCTGTAGATAACCAGTTTGTATTCACACCTTTGTGTAATCGCAAGGGTTGACCCCACTAATGGTGACTTCATGCCTTGTGGGTATTTGTCGGCCCATTGCCGTCTAAGGTGTTCAAGGTGGAGTTTTGGATGCGGCTCTTCAACTCCCCATCTATGAAGCCAACGATTTTCATCACAAATAACCATGTGTTCTGGAACTTGGATTTGGGGCCGGTGCCAAGTTCAAAAAAGAAACGGTCAAAACCAACTACGGAACGGTATGTCGATAGTGATGGAAATGTCAGGTTTTGTGGAACGTCTGCTTTGAAAAGCAGCCAGACGCCAGCCTTAATTGAGACCTTCAGTACACCACCATAGAAATACAAACTTATTGTAAAGGTTTCTTGTAGTTGTAGAGACGAATTGGTATTTCATGGTGGTTTACTGAAAGGGAATTATAGCACCTTCCCCATACCTAGGAGTAATCCAAAAAAGGCCTTTCGGTACCAAGTTTTAGTTACATTCTTTCATAGGAAGTCTGCCTAAAGTGATTCTTGCCTTAGGGGTAGGATGCGTGTAACGGTGTAACAGTACCAAACACAATCTCCAACTGTGATTGTTTTGTTTTGATGTGTTCATCTGAGGATCTACCATGCAGCATTTGCTTCCGAGATCCTCAAAACACTTTCAGACATGATGGACGACCCCCCCCCAAGTAAAGATCCATGCTACTCGGTCTGACGTTGATCATGATATGGTTGGATGCTTTCCAAAGAGCCTCTTTAACAACCTAACAACCCCCAAGAAAAATTAGATATATAATATAGTTGAAAGGGTTTTCTTTTGTTGACTAAGGAAAAAGGGTTTGAAGGGTCCCCCAACTATATAATATAGTATGATGAAGCCCCAATCGGATTCAAAGGAAACAAATGGAATCCTGCCCCCCATCTCCAGCCACTGCCGTAGGTTGACACCTCTACACCACTACCGTTGCTGGTGGAACGGATGCCTTGGAGCGACTGCAACGAAGGGGTTGCCTTGGAGCGACGGGTGCCAACGGTGAGGTGTTGGAATATGTCAAGAAGTCCAAGTATTTATCCCTGCCTGAAGAGTGGTTGGGGGTTATCTAGATGTACAGGGTTTGAAGGGACATGGGCACCATGATGCTTCAGAAATCACCCCCAAAAAAAAATGTTCAGGTATCGGAACATTATAAGCCATCCGGATGATTTTTTGAAAACGCGTTTTTTTTCCGTTGAAAAAGCGTTTTTTAATTTTGGTTATTTTTTGGATTTTTTGAGAGGTACATAATGGAGCCCGATGTCCCTAAAGTGTTTCAAATTTGGTGCTTTGGGTCTGAGACTTGGGTGTTGTATTCACAGCGCCTTCAACCTAAGGAAAAATATCGCACAAACAACTTCAGTCTCTGATGGTGTTGTTTTCGGAATGTGAGCCAAGAACCTAGTTCATGATTCCAACCAACAACTCCCGTTTGAATACTGTAGGTGCTGGGTTCACAGTACATTAGGACATATTAGGAGGTTTTGTTTGGGGGGCATGTCCAAAGAAACCGACCCGGTTTCAAGCCTATGGTCATCGGAGACTTTGGTAAAGGGGATGCAAGCCGTTTCCATGCAACCATCTGGCCTACTCATGAAGACCGAAGAAGATGATGCGTTGGTAATGGAGTATCATGTAGCTTGATCTGCTACTTTCATGAAACATCTTTCTGTTTTTTCCTTTATAGTAGTGGTAGCCATACTTACTTGGTAAAAGACATGCAAATAGTTTCCAGCATATTTCCCACTATGTCGCCGTCAAACGCACCACCTGAGGATCTCCAGGAACAGCTGAAGCGATTGGAAGCCTCAGCAGCTCCGGTAGATTCTGATGATGGAACCGGTGGTGGGGATAATGGCGCCAATGTAGAATCTCAACTTGAGGACCACTGGTGGATTTGGCAACCAACTTTTTACTAAGTAGATTCTTTTGAGAAACTTTTGGGTAATAATGTTGCTATACAGTTTTCCCTGCTGGTGTTTGATTTAGGCGTCCCTCAATTTTTCCAAATGTTGGGACCTTGGAACATAGCCCCAGGAACCACCATTGTCGCAGACTGAATTATCGGATCCGTACTTTGACATGGAAGATCTGGGAGATATGCTTTCAGAAGAGTGTGAAATCGAAACCCCATCCATCAACAGTCATTTCTTTGGTACACCTCAAGTTGCTTTGGATATTTCATGGCAGGTTTTTGTAGGGACTTGATTTTTGCTGACAAACTATTTAGGATGGCATGGGCAACCCAATGATCTTCAAGGTATATTTTGGTTTGGTCATTTTCCAACTTCTGAAGTGTTTCGTTTTCCTTCCAAGGCTTCGCCTCCTGAGATGCCCAACCCACAAGCTCTTCATACGCCTGCAGCGAGAGGTGATGGAGATAGGGATGTTCAGCAGCCAAAGGCATCGATGGACGAATCCGGCGAGTGTTTACCCCCAATACAAAGGGAGAGTACAAAGTATCTGCAGAGATAATCGCACAATGGCGGACCAAGAAAGGCAAGAAAAACCTTCAGCAGTTATGTCAATCCTGCGGGTACAACCCGGACTGGGCCAGGGGTATCCAAAACCGGTTTTGTTTTGGGAATTTTCTTTAGTGTTGTTGCATTAGCCTTCTGGGTCAGTGGTTAGGCTTCTCCATCTGAACCATTTTGTTTATGGGGGGTTTTGAGGGGCTTGTAGTATGAGTGTAATTTCCATTCAATCTTTGGATGATTCGGATACTGTAACACAAGACTTACCCCAAAAGATGATGGGAATACAAATGTCATAGTTTGTGAAGGGGATACAAACGTCATAGCGTCACTCGACTTTAGTCCACTGTTTGAGGACGTGTTCGTCGAAGGGTGCGAGTTGATGCGCTCTGACCTACTCGAGAACGAGCTCGATGTCGAAGGTGCTTATGTTTCCGAAGAGCATATGCGGACGGTGTACAAGTGGAATGAGTAGCTTGGATAACACCAAGTACTTTGTTCCCAAATCATTGATACTGCTTTCACCAAGATAACTGCCATATACCTATTAGCTATGGTATCTATTTTCATATCTTCTTGATAATTTTCAGGTGACAGTCAACAAGTTTCTGATGCTATTGGGGGTACCCTTCCAGAAATATGTTGATCACCACTGCTGAAACCGTTGTTTCTTTGCCTCTCTCACTCTCTATCTCTCTTTCTCTTTCCGTGGTCGAACCCTGTTTTATCTCAGGAACAAGATCTTGGCCGTGATGGCGGAAGCGAAGAAAAATCCGAAAACGTTGATGAGGCCAAATTTGTCTTTCTTAACACCTTAGCTTCGCCTTGTTAATTGGAGCTGCCAATCATCTCCCTTGAGCGACCTGTGATCATCTCCCTTATTTTCCAGTTGATGTGCCCACAGGACTGACCGCTATGAGAAGAAGGCGTTGTACTGGGCAGAACTCTGTGTCAAAACATCCAACAGGCAGCCCGGCGCACGGGTGTACCTACAAAAAGTCCCCAAACCTAAAGTCAATTGTAGGTATACGGTATGGGGAACCGGATAGTGTCATGCTACATCTCATTTCACTTCAATTTCTTGGTGCCCCGCTGAGGCAGAAGAGCTCCCTTCAGATGAACAGAAAGTTGACTTGGGAGCAAAACCCCGGGAGTTGCTTTGAGAAGCCTGAAGCCTGGTGTTTTTCAGCTGACGCCATCGTCAGCCCCTCCCGCTGATGCCGATGGGAATAGACCTACATGCACCCCCAAAAGGTTGAACATGAACTCAGGACATGCAGGAAAAATCATCCCAGCAAAAACGGGCCAGTCGAAAAATACATCGGGTGAGAGTTGCTAGGCAAAATATATATGTTTGATTTATGCTTTGGGTGGTTACTGTTTCAGAGTTTTGTGGTGAAATCTTCCCCAAAAAAACAATGGTTCTCAGCTGAGTCTACTGAATCCCATTTATAGGTTTGAATCGCCTATAGTTTTGATATGTTTTGATTACATTAGAGTTGGTTCATGTTGGTTCTAGTTGGCATTTTTGACAGCCAAAACATTCAATCACCAATCCTGCACAAACCCTCAAAGGTGAACATGGGGCAAATGATGATGATGATGACGAGGAAAATGATCCTGAAGCTCTTGCAGCGGAAGAGGCCGCTAGTAAGGAACGCAAACGGGCAGGGCTGCCCGAACTCACCCCAGATTCGCTCAACAGTGCCGTTGCTAATAAGATGATGAGCCTTAGCCCTAAATAGCCCTAGGTACCCGTTTGGTAGATATATGAAAAACCTTCTGAGTCCAGACCGTTGCCCACACCGAATTCTAACTCGGGGCCTTCTTCTGGGATCTAAGGAATTGCTTGTCCAAGCGGGTTGGCAAACTCGACATTGGCCTTCAGCGGTTTGAATCTGCTGAAAAGCTTTCCTCGTTACAAGGAGAGTACTTTAGCTAATAGAATGAATCCCGCACCAAAGAATTTGAGTTGAGAGTATTCTTATTAAGGTTCTTCTGTTTTCTGGGGCTAATGTCAAAGTCCTTTATCTTAATGCCCAACCTTTTCCAGCATATGGGGGTCTTCGTTCTAAGGATGAAGGTAAAGATCAAGTCCACGATCAAGGCATTGACTGATGCTAGCCAAGAGATCGAGAAGGTCTTTCATACGGGTGTGGTAGATGGATTTGATACTAAGCCAGAAGGTCCACTAGACTCAGATATTCCACTTGAAATTAGTAGAGTCTAGTGGAAACTTTCACCCACATTGCTCAATCCAACTTCAAGGTCTGAAGAAGAATTGGGTCTCAGACTCCGTCCAATCATCCAACCATCCAACTCAACTTCTTTGATGATCAGTTTGGTCTCAATATCTGACAGCCAAAGTTCAATAGCACCTCCCTATCAAGTCGAACTGATCATCAAAGCTTTGCATGCGTTCATTATACCCCTTACTTGTAATATATTTTTCCTTGGACCTACCCGAGGGCAATGGAAGGGTTGGGCTTGGAAGGCCGCATGAGGCCTGGGAAATGGTGTTTGGTATCTTTCTACCTTTTGAATTTGGGGCCGGATGTTTAAAACAATGTAGCAACCAAATCGTACTCTGTGAGTTGAATTTTGATTACTTGACTATGGGATGCCTTTCTCAACCTATCCCCTTGGCCAGGACGGTTATGCCCAAGGAATCCACTGCCGAAGTGAACACGCAGAAGCCACGTCGTCGTGGTGCGGGCCAAAAACCCGCCGCTGTGGCCGCAGCGAAGGCTAAGGCCAAGGCAGCCGCCAAGGCAGCGGCGGCCAAGGCAAAATCCAAGATAAAACCTGGGGAATCTCATCCAGAGGATGATGCCGATGTGCAGAAGCCCAAGAGGCGTAAGTCTTAAGTGAATGTTGTGTTTTGGTTAAATGATACCTGGTATTATACGGTGGAATGTGTTTTTTGTTTCGATTCGATTGCCATCAAAAGTTTGTTTACACTAACTGGTACTTGAATATCCCAATCGCCAAAACCAAGTTCGCCCAATTTAGGTTTCAAATGTGGAAATCGGCTGAGGTATGCTGAGGTAGTTTGCCTGGGCAACAACAGAAAAACATGGAATTTCCTATAACTATTACCCATTCAAGTCTTCAAGTCTTTTCTGGCCAGTGTTTTGATTCAACTGTTTCGAAGTGTGTTAGTTCCACAATTAGGAGGTCCCATATTCTTATGCCCAGACATCCCCTCTTTTGGCTTTTTCTGGGGCCCACATGTTGATTTGACATGTGCTGTTTGTTTCTTTAGAAACAACTATGGCTATACGTTCCATCCTTCACCTGGTGTGAGGGCCAATCCAACTTGGGGACGTGATCCTTATGGATCAACCTCTTGTGATTACACAAGAAATTTCAAAAGATGCGTGGACGTCACGGTGGAAAAAAAGGTGATTTTTGACTTTGGGTCAGCCTCGGATGTTTTTGGATTTTTTTCTGAAAAAGTGATGTCCCAACCAGTGTTTCTTGAACATGTGGCCTTGCAAAAAGGGAATCATGAGTCAAATCTTCAATCAGGAACATGGTTGACAGCCAGGTCCTACTGATGCTGAAACGGATCATGGCATCGAAGCACTGGCAGAAGCAGTTTCTGATGGGGCCCCTTGGTAAAAATTGGGAACGCCAAATCTAGGTCCAACTTAAAACAGGTATTATCATTGCCACTATACTGTTTACAGAATGTTAAAGAAATATTTTCCAAAAGTGAAATCCTAGAAATTCAATTGCAGGGTGGCCACCTCCAAGCTGAGGTTCCTTGCGTCACAGCTGACTCCATCCGCCGTGGCTACACATCGAGCAAAGATGCTGGAACTAAGAAGTGGAAAAAAAACTGCAGTCGTGATACCTGGAGAAATTTGTACCGTGTAGGATTGGGATACAAGGTGAAGATTCGAACATATCACTACACAGCACCCTCTGGAGAAACGATCGAAATGTCTTACATATCACCACTTGACTTGTTTCAGTACTTGATGGAAAAACAGCCGGAGCTGATGGTCGGCGGGTTGGGTTCAGCATACGAAAGGGCCTAAAACCTACGGCCGTATTGGCATTGTTACAAGCTACATTCTGGTAACCAGGTAACCATGAGGTGTTTGCAGAGTATGGTAATGGTGGTAGTGGCGGTGGGTTAGATAACATCATCCCCATTGCATGGCATGGGGATGAAGGGCGCGGCAAAAGACGTGGCAACACTGTGTGCGTCAGCATGGAATCTGTGATTGGTGTTGAAACAGTACTTCGCAAAAAACGCAAATTAACACCAACAGCTGGCTGCAGAAAGTGCCAACCTCCTGGTGTGTTCAACCAGAAATACTCGACAGTTTCAAATAGCCTGGATGCCGACATGCTTGCACATGTACATGATCAGTGGACGACTATGAAAGGGCACAGTTTTTGCAGCACTTTGCATTGTTCATTATCCCAAGTTGGGTTCACCATGCTTACCCTGAAGTTCTCCCCAAAATGCTGGGCCTGATTGCAGCTGATTTTCGGCGATTATTCTTCGAGGGGGTGATGGTGAAAGGCAAGCTTTTTTGCGCGGCTGTAACGGCAGCCAAGGGCGACTTGAAGTGGTTCTGCAAGATCGCTCTGGAGCGGTCTTTTCAGAACCAAGGTGTGGTTAGGGATCAAGCTTGTTGCCATGAGTGCCAGGCTGGAGAACCCAACCTGGCATGGGAAGACGTGTCAGAACAGCCGGTATGGTCTGCTACGAGGTTTACACAGAGACCGTGGACTAACGCACCTGCAATGCTCCCCGTTCCATATTCCCGCTCAGCTCCAGAGAAGCAGTACAAGCGTGACCCATTTCATTGTACAAAAGTTGGCATTTACAGAGATCTCGCTGGCAGCTGCGTCTGCTGGCTGGTCGAAAAGGGCTACTATGGATTGATTGGTGATTTTCCAACGAAACTCGATGCCTGCTACAGTGTCTTTAGGCTGTTCTGCACCACAACTAGCAGGACTGTAGCTCTAAGATCCTTCAGCAGGGCGTTGTTCATGTATCCTCGCAGGGCGTCCTACCCGTGGGTGAACTGCAAGGGCAGCGACACAATGCATCTCTTGAGCTTCATTTCAGTTCACTGGGCACATTGAAACTTTGAAGCTTATGGGTCAAACGTGTCGCGCTGCGATTGGTTACTTCAGGGTGCTCAACCAGCATGGACTTCATTTGAAGAGGTCCTGTGCGACGACTATGCATGGTGAACTTACGCGGTTCATCAAGGGGAGGGATTCAGTGTTAACTGTGAACAGTGTGAAGACTACATAGGGCGTGTTTGCCGCCTTAGCAGGCGCCTCGATTCACGCAGAATCGGCGAACGCGTTCTGCAATGCGTGATGCTGAAATCAGATTTGTTGTGGAAACGCTTCAAGCGAGACAATGGTCTGGAATGAAGATGAAAAAGGGATGGTGGTGAGTTTGGGGGATGAGGCGAAAGGAATTTGTACTGTTTATTTCTGATTTCTTTATCAATACTGAGTTGATCCTCATGGCTATAGATTTGGCGGGGCAGCGATCAAATCCAACATCGATGACCCATGGATCTTCAGAATATCCGAAAAAACACAGCAAAAAGATAAGCGTAGGTGGTATCCCCAACAGCAAAGAGCATCTTTGAAATGGATACTAATTACCACTTTTTCTTTGCCCTTGCTGTTCTGATTATCAATGCAACCTGAAGCAAGCATTGTGGCAAAGTACAAAAGTATAGTTTCAAAGTACAAAGGTATACTTTCAAAGTACAAAAATATACCTTCCGAGTACAAAAGTATACTTTGAAACTACAAAGTACACTTTCCGAGTAAAAAGTAACTCTCAAAGTACTTCAAGTATACTTTCAAAGTACAAAAATGCCCTTTCAAAGTACAAAAGTATACTTTCAAATTACAAAAGTATACTTTCAAAGCACAAAAGTTTACATCC
>OMLO01000976.1_pt1 | contig 20870 bp, 26 predicted proteins | sample 1674811 | NCBI WGS metagenome assembly OMLO01 (sample SAMN06265003, study PRJEB25207) | coral metagenome | isolation source: Coral host | place: Mexico:La Bocana,Puerto Morelos, Mexico | collected 2008-11-13 | reverse complement strand
TTCTAGTTCATACACAAACAATTCTGGGAACCATCAATATCATGCATTAGTTCGGGAAATTAATTGAAAGAAGTAATATATGTATATATATATATATGTATATTATATTATATATTTATGGAGTACCATGTGGGACATAAGGTCGGTTGTTCCAAGTTGGATGATTACAGTGTGATCCACTCCATAGCTACCGGCGTGTTCTGACCGTCGTCAACATCAGAGTCATAGAACATGGTATCAGAGTTTGGGTGGAAATTGACCACAAGAATCTTCAGTCTTCCCAAAGCAGCCTTTGTTCAAATATGTTCAAATGGAAAGTAGAAGCGGGATGATGTTTGTTGGATTTTGTGTGTGTGTGTGTGTTTGTAAGACCAAAAAAGCAAAAGCATATGCATCAGCTCGACAATTTCCGCCTTCATGTCTTCCAACTTTTCCCAGAGCCAGCCAAGTGTGTTGCAAAACTATAACTACATGGTGTTGTTGGTTGGTTTTCTCAAGATTGAAAAGCTGGCTTTGCTTTCAGGATCCCAAGCCAATGCACCAGTGGAATGACACCACCCTAGGAATTTTGGGACCCAAAAGATTATTTTGTGAGGGTCAAACCTACGTTTGTATACAGAGTCCAAACCTTCATTTGTTTTGTGTCACTGATAGCACCTTTGAGTTGAATGTTGGACTTTATTACTGTGATTGGGACCCACTAGAAATACTGACTGACGGCTTCTGGCAATGTTACCATTGGACCAATGGTTTACCAATTTACCAAATGATTACAGTAGATAATTATATACACTAGGCAAACTTAAGCAACTAGAGACTTAAGCTTCTTTAGGCCCACCGCATAGGTATCATTCGTTATCATACTTGAGGTTATGAGGTTTCCCACTTTTGCTGGCCCAGATCGATTCCTTATGCAACCTCGCGGGTTTCACGGAGAATGTCATGGAGTTTCATGTGCACATTGCTTCGCCCTTACAGGTTGGGAGGGTTGGGAGTTTGGAGGATTTGCGAGAATCTTCCATGAAGAGACCGTAGTTCAGGTTGGTAAAATATTCGCTTCAAGTATTTATTCCTACAGGGCAAAATTTACCAGTTGTCAAATCAAAACTCCTGCCAGGGGATGCATCATCTTGAAGGGCTCATCGGCTCATCGGGCCTTATTGCCTTATTCACACATTTCACGCCAACAAAAATCCAAGATCTCCCAAGTGGGAAGGGTTTCTTGCACATGGGGGGTTGAGCCCCTGGGCCCTGGATCGATGCGAGACCATACTGTATTTCAGGTGATCGGTGCAACCACCACATACACAAGTGAACATCTCAAGTTAGAGTTTAAAATGCATCCATACATAAAGCCAATATGTAAGTAGTGTTCTGAGAACAGAAAACCATGCATTGCCTTGCCTCATGTGTCCAAGACTTGTGGGCCATGACGCAGATGAGCGTGCAATAGCTAAGCAAGAGTTTCACTGGAATTGGTCAGCGTGACTGAAGTACACAAGGTGGTCCGTGCTCATTTTCTGCGGGTATCAGGCAGTAATGTGTCCACGACCCTATTCGGTGCCACAGCATCTTTGAGTTCCGCAGGGCCTGGCTTCTCTATCAAGACCGTAGGCTTGGGGGAAAGGTGATTGAGACTCAAGTTCCCCTATTTGACTGCATGGGTGGAAGGCCTCAATTCGGCGGCATCTGCAAAGGGCTTTGAATACAGATCTGTTTAATAGGGTTTAAAAGAGAAGAGGACAAAAACGCAGCAGCAAAGGCTTCAGCAGCTTCGGTCGAGTCGCCAACCATGCAAGGACTGTTTCTGAAGAATCAGGAGCCTGGGCGGGAGCATCAACCTTTCAATGCCGAAGCGGAATGGGCTAAGAAGCACCTTTTGATTTGTGTCTTGAATTACGCACTTGATCGGACGGAAGCTATCAAGCGATCCATCTTGCAACTGTTCACATTATGGTGCTGAGTTCACCGTTCTGAGAATTGATTCCCCTGCCGCATTGGTTGACCAAATGTCCCAAGGAGTGATCGCACAGAACCAAGTCAAGCCGAAACTTCACGTCTTCCAAATGAGGCTGTATATTGTAGTCTACGCTGTGTAGTCTACATCAAATTTAAGGGCACCAAAGCACATTGAATTTTGCCGACGGTGGGCTCCAGACCCGTTCCAAGCAGTATCCATCAGCACGTCAATGCTAGGACTTATGAGGCTATTCGGCAAGACCCAGTGCGGATGAATGTGTCGGCAGATGCAATGGTAATAGTCTATTGCGGAAGCTCAACAGTCTGTAGCGCAATCAAGATCAGAAGCCCGTCAGTACGTGCCACAAGTGCAGAGCCAGGTACGAAAGGCAAAGCAAGTTTCAAGGGAAGAAATTAGGGAATGATGCTCTTCATGCCATGGCCAGGGTCGAAGTTGAAAGAATTCAACAGGTTTCATTAAAGTCCCCAGTCTAGCGACTCCGCAGCCGAAGCCAGGTTTGAGGAGTTCAGAGCCCAAAATGAATTGGCGCCCAAACTTGAGGGTAAGGACCCCAAAATGTTGATAATGGCAAACGACTTGCACCATCCCATCAATGAGTTCAGCAAATTGCCCAATCAGGAGGAAAGCGGACCACCAAGTTGCGGGGGTCGGGGTCAGGGCGCACAGGATTTGTTATGTGTCAGCTGAACTTTCTCAATTTCATCGGATGGCTCGCCTATAACTTAGTCACTTGCATCGGGCGACCAACCAGCAATGCAAAGGTCAAGGGCTCCAAGTGTCAAGTCATGAAAATGTGCCGATTGCGAAATTAGCAGTGACATGCCTTGGGCAGCACTCAAGCAGCCAAGCAGCCATTGTAGTGCAAGCCTCCTGCATGTGAATTCATCATCTTCTTCGTGATTAGCTTCATTCAAGAAGGGGCCATGCAGGAGGTGGTGGCAGTGGTCGAGGACGCGAAGGTTCTGGGTTCTTGTCGTTCCCTCCAAGGTGATGCTGGCGCAAATTCCTCGAATTCAGCTGGACGCCCATTTTGTGGAGAAGAGGTTGGTGAAGAACGTAGCTTCTAATCTGTTGTATAGCTTTGTTTGCAGAATGGCTCAGGGCGCTGAAACTCCAGTGTTCCATTAAGCCGGCGACTGTGGCCCAGTAGACGATCAGATTGGAATGAGAGCCCGTGATTTCCTTGCCTTGGACTGTTTTCTTGGTGCAGAGCTTACAGGAGCTCAAGAACTTCAAGTCCGCGTTGTAATTTCAAACAGTTCAGGAAGGCTCAGCAGAGGGATCGACTTCCAAAAGGAAGGTTTCTTCCCTTTCATTTTTAAAGAAGATCCGGTTGGATTAAGATAGAGGGACAGCCTTTTCTCGACATTCAAGTATTGTCGTTGAAAATTTGTCCAACCAGGATCAACCAGGTGGAGAATTTTTGAACCAAGGTTTTCACAGTCTAGAGAAGATGGCCTTGTCTCCAAGAGGAACTATTCTATGATCTTTTCATGAAGCCATGGAAATTTCCCAAATGGATCTTAAACGGAAACAGCACTACTTCGTTAGATAAGCTTGGGGTGGCGATGATAGTAACATTGCTGGAGCTAGCAGACCTTTGATAAGCTGCCGTAAAGCGTTCAAAACCACGAAGCAAAGAAACACCCCCCAACAAAACCGAGAAGCGCAAGAAAACGAAGCCAAGTGTAAGCCTGACCACAAAGGGCCAAGGAGCTTCTGTGGGAGCCTCCTCAGGTGCTGCGCCCTCAGCACTAGCAGCTGCACCTGGACTTGGACCATTTGTAGTAACAGCAGTATGGGGCGGTGAGCTGCTGCAGCTTCTTGCTGGCAGCTTCTGCACGTTTTTCATCATCCATGGCCAGTCTGGGCGCTCTGTGGGCCGGCTGTGTTTTGGACAGCATTCACTACGGCCCAGCTGCCTCTTTTTTGGGCACCGCTACGTTCGTCGTTGCTGCTGTGACTGTGATTGCGTGTGCCCCAACTTCCATAGTAACCATGACGTCATGCGACTGGTGACTTGCAGTTCCTAGTTGGGGGTCCGCTTTCCTGAACCTGACGCTTGACCAACCACTGCCAGCACCACCGCGTCCAGGTCCTCCTGGCTCGATGTGGCATTGTTGGTGCCACTACAATTAGCAGCTTTGGAACACCCAACGCCACCCCATTGCTGTCAGTGAACCTATAGCTGCTGAGTCTACCGCCGTACTGAACTGTCGCACTGACACTGAAACAGCCGAATCGGACCCAGACCTGCTTTCTTGTCTGTGACTGTGGACCTGTGCCATTCAAATTCAATGTCAGGCTATCTTCTGCCAAATTTCAAATGACTCAATCAAATTTGAAAATGATTCACCCAAAGACCAGTCTGATTGTCAAATCTGATGGTGACATGCTGGCAGGACATCACTTTCTGATGTTAGTATATTTCAATGATGGGGTGGCCCACTTTGAGGGGCTGTTAACTCAAAGCCAAGGTCCCTCTATAGGCCCTATGCGCTGGTCTTCACAATATGTCCAGGCCCTATAGCGCCATAGGTCCTAGAACTTTTGTTGGTCCTTGGCATGTTCATTCAGCAATGCTCAGCCAAGAACTTTGAGGATCAAAAAATACGTGACTACATTGCCTTCTTAGATGTGATGGTTCAAATCAAAAATGATTTAATGTCTGCATATGTGTCTGTGTGTATGCTTGTGAGTTTGTGTCCATAAAATCCTTGATTTTTTTTTCTAGAGCAGTGTGAAACATGTATGAACTATTTTAGACATGCTCAAATGCTTTTGACCAATTCTCAGCCAAATATCAACATGGGCTAATCAGTGATGCATGTGTGAAATGTTGCGAAACATTTCTATAGGCCAATTTTCGTATTTTTTGTCCAGACTCAACACCCTGGAGCAACATGGGTGAAATGCTGTGAGAATTTTTTCTGTAAGCCAAGTGTTACCAAGCAGATGGCTAGTTATAACTTGGTTGCAATCAATGGTCATAGTTATAACCAAGTTGGCCAAGTTAGGGCCAAGTTATAAAAAACAAACATATTTCTTAAAAAACGATAACATTTGTTACTTGTTTTTTTTGAAAGAATGCATATGAAGACAAAAACCCTTTTTGTAAGTAGGACCTAACTAGGACCTAACTAGGACCTAAAATTTATAGCCACAAAACAAACTTTGATGCATATCCAAAAAGAATTCATAAAAACATTTCAAAACTTTGTCAGATTTAAATTACAAAAGCATGATACAGCATATTTATGCAATAAGAAAAACATGAAATAAAATATGCATGCAATAAGAAAGCATGAAAGCAATAACAGAAATGTGAAAAACATGGAAAACATGTAATCACGCAATCATGCAAAAAAAAGCTGACAAGACCATTCGCGTCAAACAAATACTCTATTTTCACTGCAGCGTCGTGATGTCACCGCCGTCGAGCTGATACCACCAGGGAGGAATGACCAAGCTCACTTTGGAGTTGACAATATAGCGGTGCTGTGTACTGGTTTTTTCCCAAGTACTGCTGTAAGCATTGCTGGACTTCAATCGCAAAGCAACAGCATCAAAGCCAATAGTGTCAGATTCTTCCCACAAGGCAGTCAGCAAGCACCATGTTTGGGTGTGCACAACTTGACAAACAGATCCTACATACACAGTATGTTTACCCACGCAGATTCTCTGAGGGTTTTTGAAAAGCTTGCAAGATGTCAACACTCCAGAATTCAGACGCTGGCATTGCGATTCCCACAAACGAACCATCAAAGAAGCATGCCAAGTTTTGTCATCTTTCAACTGACCAATCAAACGGGCTGCTCGCATGGACTTGTAGCACTTGTGCTTGCTTTCCTGCACTATCGACAAAAAAAGAACAACATTGCAAGAACACAAACAATAAGAAAAAACATACAATATAGAAAACATACACAATCAAGAAATCATGCAAGGAGCGTGTGGTTCGCAGTGCAAGTATTTACCCAGCAACCTCAAGGCATCCACGACATGATATCGTGCGTGATGTTTTGGCCGACAGTCATCTGGATAAGCAACGTTGAACAGAGCTTGATGTCGATCTACCTGGTGCAAGTAGAGGTTGATATCATTTTGTACCACTTCAGTGGAATAAGTAAAGCGATCTAAGGTGCGACAGATATCAATTGCTGCGCTGAAACTTTGTATTTCCTTCACCAAAATGTCTCTTCCTATTAGAAGCTTTTGAATGGCATACCAGAGCAACCACATCACGGAACTGCATTGTCTGGCAGATCCCTTGTAAAGAGGGCCTTGGAAAAGCTTCGCGGATAGCATTCGTTTCACATGTGCGGAATGGCCTTTGTGTCCACCAGTTTGAAATGGAATTCCATTCAAAGAAGTGATCAAAATATCAATGTTTCCAACATTTGTTTGAAAGGCAGCCAAAAACAAATTGATCTCGGCACTCATGCATCCGTTTGCCCAAAAGATATGCATAGGGTCTCCCAAGACATGACTGGGCGGTAGCCTGTTGCGTTGCACGCGATCGTTCCAGAAAGAGAAAGGCCTGAAATTGATTCCACACGACTTTTCAAAATTATCCAATTGTTTCGCTGTTCGAATGGTGGAAAGATGGTCGATAGATTGGAACGTTTCTGCATCAGATGATATCTGCAATTGGGAATATTGTGAGCAACTGATCTCCTTGAAGAAACCATGAGGATCGACTTCACCATAGCCTTTGGCCACAATGTTTTTGCACCTAAAGCAAGGACGAATTCCAGAAGCTCCGCGTAGATGAAAAGTACAACGTTGCGCATCAGCGTCGCTAATGAAAAAGGCCTGTGGATTCAACCGCATGCGTTTGACTTTGCCGCCAACCAATTTGATGTCAAAACCACGATCCATATCGTGGTTCAACCACAAGTTCAAGAGTGCAGTAGTAGATTGGGCGTACCCGGAAACAATTTTGTCAGCAGTTTCTTTACGCAAGGCAGCAAGACAAATCCAGGCGTCTTCTCGATTCAGACAATCTAATTCCTACAGCGTTTTTTTTATGTGGAAAAAATTGTTAAGCAATAAAAAAACCTCAATGCATCCGAGAATCAACAAATGTTCCATAATAAAAAGTACATTTCGATTGCTTCAATGGTCCAAGAACGTTTCCAGCAATGCAATCGTCGTGGTACAAGCAAAAGGTAAGTCTGCCGTGGTGTTTCAACAAAGCTTCTTCGATGATCTTCGAAAAACATGCATTTTTGCAAAACTCAGCGATCAATTTCTGGGGGTTTCCAACCAAGAAAGAAATCTTTGTACTATTTTCGTTACCATCAAGTTCTATTTCTTGAAGGCATCTCCGAAAGGGTTGTAAAAATTTGGTTTTCATTTTCCATATCGTCCCACGGAGTTTTTTGCCAGAGATAACTTCGCAGATTTCAGCACAAGCAGTCTCAGATGCTCCTGGCACGAGCATGGCCTTGCGCACACGTTCTTCGACATCAACATTATCTAATTTTCTTTTTGGCATCTCGAAACATTTGGATTTATTCCAAAATCTGAGCCATTGGTTCTGCGATTGTTTTTTTTGTAGTTTGGTACTTCTACCTTGGTAAATTGAAAAAACAAGAAAACATGCAACACGGATACCTACATTGTAGAAAGTAATCCAAGAATCATGCAAAATACTCATGTACAATTCAAATACAATTGTACTCATTAGTTACCACACTTGAAATATCCAACATCGCAATCCAATAACGCAAGCATAACAAATTTAAAAACATGCAAGTTCGAAAACACGCAATATAGTAATCATGAATAGTTGTTCATCAAAGTTTCAAAATATATATCGAAAAAACATGTGAAGCAATCACATATGTATTCAAATCTTGAACCTGAAACAACAGGATGCATGCAATCATGCAAAAGAAACTAAATCATTTGTCATGGAATCAAAAACGTAAACCATTGTAGTAAACAAAGACAAATGTATTTATATAATATATTTTGATTGATTTGCATGTTTCATTACAGTTCAATAGCATAAATGTGTTTATACGATTTAATTCATTGCATTGCATGTTTCCTTGATGTCTAAAAACACGAATGCATTGTTGTTTTGGTTTTTCATGATTGCATGATTAGCTTGCATTGATTTGCATGTTTTGATTTGGTTCTTGCATGGTTTGTAATGATGTCAGTGTATGAATTGCTTTTACATGATTTTTTAATTATCAAATATATAAATTCAAAGTGAAAGAAATCCATAATTCAAGTTATTTGTTTCAAATGTATTGATTCCAAATAAAATATATATTTGTGAGAATTGAATATGTGTCCTTGCAGTTTAGTTGTCTTTTATATATTTTTGATTTTAAATTTTATCATTTAACATAAATAATTAATTACAATACATATACTTTATTACTTTAATGATATATTAAAATTTTGATATTATTATTATATTATTTTCATCCTTCTTATATTCTCAAGCTGCCGAAGTTTCTGAGTCGGAGCTGTGAAACTTGCAGAGATCTTTGATCTTCGTGAACGTCCTACGCGTCTTTCGCCTCTCCACTTCCAACGCAGCTTGCACGGCCTAAGATGAGAGCACAAAGATTCATTCAAATATATGCAGCAAACATGCAAACATGAAAACATGCCAACAAAAGAGAAACATGCAAACATGAAAACATGCAAACAAAATAGAAACATGTAAACAGAAGAGAAACAAACAAACACAAGAAACTCATGCAAACAGATGGCAACCAAGGTACATCTTCAGATTGTCGCTTCATCTTCCTGACCTGAGTTGTTGATAAAAGGGAATTGAAGCAATGAACTGCCAAAGTGTTGGTATAAAAAAACCAAGAAACCTTTCTCTCAAGGGAAGCATTTGCGTCACGAAGTTCAACTAGATCTGAGTCCTTCTGTAGAAGAACATCTGCATGCTCAGCAGCCTCAAGCAGAATATAAATTTTGGTTTGTGAAACATAGGATGCAAAGAAATGAACTCTTCTTCGAACATGTGATGCAAGTTCAAACATGAGCCTTGTTCATCAACTCGATGATCTTTGGGGCAACCTGCAAACATGCAAATAACCAATATAGTTTGTGAAAAGATACAAAAAGATAAATCACATCTCACCTCATCATCGGCCTTTTTCATCTGCAATTGCTCAAGCATCTCTTTCAGATGCTCGTTTTCCTAAGTGTAAACAATATAAACAAGTATAATCATTTTTATCAAAGCATGCAAACATACACAAACTTGACCATTACGTCCAAGAGACAGTCTGCAGAGATGTTGCCTTCTGAGAGGCCTTTTCCATTTCCTCGGTTGACTATGGAACCAAAAATATTGCACCACAAGATATGGATGATTGTAAATAAAAACATTGAAATGTAGCACATGTAAATATTGAATAAATCTTTGCTCAGACTTTCTATTTTTTTTCTTTTGTATACTGTATATCTTTTTCATTTGTATACCAAATATGTAAATCATGTTTGCAGCCCAAAAGTCGCTCTTCAAAGCGTTGTGGCGTTCCAGCAAATCCAGAAACTCCTTAATAAAAAACACACATGAAAACATGCAATTTGTTTCTTTCATCAAAACGCAATTTGCATGCTTGAAGTTAGATGCTGTTGAGACTCCTCATTGGCCTTTTTCATATCCTTGGACATGATTGTGGGTCATGTTTTTTGAAACCTATACATTCACAACAAGGCAAAAACATGTAAATATTCAATATGATATTAAAAACATGCAATCAAAGTGCCTGCTTGTGCCCTTCCAGGATCGCCTTCGTTTCCTGAGATATGAAAAGAAAAAATCATAATGTGAAACATATTGATAGCAAGGTTTAGATCAAGACACCTGTTCGTGGGCTTCCTGTATCTGGTTCATGAAGATGTCCTTGGTGATTCATTGCATGTTGAGTATTTTTTTATGTTTCATGAAAGTTCACAAGCACAAATGTATCTACATGTTTTATGTTCATTACATTGCATGTTTTTCTTGATAATACCTCAATGCCAAAGCACAGGGCCAGTGACATCAACTGCAGAAGGTGCGGCATCAGCGGATTCCTGAGAAAAAGACAAAAACATAATGGATCAACTTGGATAAACATCAGGTTGTTTCATATGAAGTGAAATATTAACTCTGATGAATGTGGGGACAATTTTATGTAATTTCATCAATAATATATACATACCTTTTGAAGAAAATCATGCAAGACAACCACAACAAATAATGACAAGTTTCGGCTACTTCACTCTTCGTTGTCACAGGAGCAAGTGGTGGCGGTGGTGGAAGAGGATGCTGTGATTCCTTAGATAGAAAATTCATTTTTTTATGAGAAATTCAAAAACATAAAAACATGCAAATCACAACACAAAACATGCAAACAAGAATCACAACAGTTGTTTCCTGTGCCCCACCTGGCACACCAACCATCATCCAGCAACTCCCGCAAGATGGTCTCGCCATCCTCAACGTTCAAGAACAGGTAGCCACCTGAGAAAGTTAATGATCCATCAAACATTCACATTTGCTCTCATTCATTGAAGTGCATCAAAATTTCAGTAGCTCTTTGCAAATCAAGACACCGCTGTCGTAGCCGATGTCAATGACATGAAAGTCATGACCACGACCCGCCAGGAACCCCTGGAGTTCCGCTTTGGTTCCCCAGGAGTTCCTTCTACCAACCCACAGCTGATGCTTCATGATGGCTTCGGATTTTGACATATCAAATCATGCAAAATGTATGAATTTTATGAATTTTATGAATTTTATGAATTTTATGAATTTTCCTTTTAAATACAAAAGGATTTGAGTTCATAAAATTCATAAAATTCATAAAATTCATAAAATTCATAAAATTCATAAAATTCATAAAATTCATACATTCTTCACGATTCAAGCCAAGAGAAATCATGCAATATAAATCAGAACTATTTAAGAATTATTTCATCAAAGTTGAAAATGAGACTGTTCAACAATATAAAATCAAACAGTTAAACACCAATTCCATTTCACATCCTGAACACTGATGTTACACATTTGCAAGTTGATCACAACTAACATTAAAAAATGATAATGCAATACATGAAACGAAATATTCTAGTTCAATGTCTGTCATCAAAACAAATGAATGGAAATGTATAATCATGAAAAACACACCAAACAATGTGATGTTTCTCAAGTTCATACTTTTAAGTGATTTCAAAAGCTTTGATAATGAAATATCAGTTTGATTTGACAGTTTTGAATATTTAAATTGTACGTGGAAAAGAATGATCAAAATATATAAACCATCACATTGAAAATCATAACACTTGAAATGAGGTTTCAATAAAATCATACGAACTTAGAATCATGCAAGTCACAGATCAATCAAAATCATGGAAACTGTGAAATATCAAATCAAATCTTTGGTCAATCAAATCAAATCTAAAATCAATTCATCAATGCAATTTTCACATCAAGCAAATCATGCAAATCAAGTCTCAAGTCAAATAATTAATCCATGCAATTTTCACATCAAGCAAATCATGCAAATCAAGTTTCAAGTCAAGTAATTCATCCATGCAATTTTCACATCAAGCAAATCATGCAAATCAAATCTCAAGTCAAGTGATTCATCCACGCAATTTTCACATTAAACAAATCATGCAAATCAAGTCTCAAGTCAAGTAATTCATCCATGCACTTTTCACATCAAGCAAATCATGCAAATCAAGTCTCATGTCAAGTAAATCATGCAAATATTCAATTTCAGAACAAAATCCAAAATTCATGCAAATCAAAAAAATCAAGCAAATCATGCGACCATGCAATCATGCAATCAAATCACATGCAATTTTAATTCAGATTGACAGTAAACAATGTATAATGTTTTCAACCAATACATTTCCTTCACCCATTGCTCCAAGATACAGATCATGCAAAACAAATCATGCAAATGTTCATCATCATGAAGTTCATTACCTTAGATCGTTTTTATAGCATTCTTTTTTTGCTGTCACCTTTTTTCTCCTGAGTCGAATCCTATGATCAAAACCTATCTGCATGCACAAAAGCAGATTTCGAGACAAAGCCAGTGGGCAACATCACTTGCAAACAAAAAACACGAATGTTCTAAATTGTTTCATAACATAAATAAATAAAATGATTTGAACTTCAAATATACATAAACATGTTTCCCAAATCACATCGTATGTTGCCTAATTTCACTTCTGGCTAGCATTGTTTTTCTTGGATAAAACATCTTTGTGCTTGTTATTCTCCGCAATAAAAGCATCTACGCGTTCACCAAACACACGCATCGCCTCCTTCAACATAGTATGTCCTGTCTCATCCTTGGTGTGGTTGTCACGAGCATCTTCAACTGTGGGCCAAACAGCTTCTACATTGGTAAAAGCAGTCTTCATTGCTGTCTTTGCATCAGCTTCCACATCCTTGTGATTCTTCAACCTCGTGTAAAGGACTTCCTGCTTCTCCCAAGTTTTTTTGCAGCTAGCAATCTGGCCCACAACCTTCTGGCAGGCAACTTCATAGTTGATAGTCAAATTGGGACCACTTTCTCCTGCTGCAGGAACTGCCTTTTTCTCAGCTGCCTCCTTGCCACAAGCCGCCTCTGTCCATACAAAGTTCTCAGAACTCTTGGTAACGCTGGAGCTTGCATGCGTCACATACTTGTACTGCATCCTGCCCAAACTTGCCAATTTTTCATTGACATGTTTGCGACTCTCAAATCCTTCAAGGATAATCTTGAGCTCAGCCTGGTCTGCATCATCCTTGACATCCAAGTTTTCCTTGCCAGCAATTTGTTTTTCTGTGAGCCATTCTCCTGCTGTTTCTTCCATGGATTCTTTGGACTCAACGCGCTCCTTGAGGTATTGAGACACAAATTTCATTTTGGTGTCCTTTTCAAACTGGTCAAGGATTTCTTTTTTCTCCTCAAACTTGGCTGCCTTGTAGCGATCATGTAGTTGTTTGAGTGCAGGATCATTGGTTTCGCGACTGGTAATGCAAGACTTGAACCTTTTCACCAAATCTGCTGGTAGTTTTCCAGCAACTGGAGCAGCGCGCTTACCCATTGTGCCGCAAGACAACACGCAACGCGTAATCGAATTGATATTATCAGTACAAAAGAATTTGATCTGAGCTACCAAAATACACATACGTTCACATGCAAGCATGATCAAATCAACACAAAAAACATGCAATATACAACATTGATCGCAAATTTTCATGCAAGACCCATAGACACACAAACATGCAACAACAATGTGAAAATTTCAGATTTCACACATGTTTTTGCACATACAACTCAAATCCAAACCATGCAATAATCACCAAAAAATAAGAAGCAATTTTCTTCACATGCTTTTTGCGCCTTGCAATGATGCTGCTGACCTTTCTTGGTCAGAGTGATGTTGCAACTTGTTTCCAATACATGACAAATTAATTGTGCCTTTTGTTGTTTTCAACAAAACAAACGGCATAATGAATCAAAATAATTATGGTGTGTAACCACGCTTAACCCAGCAAGACTTTGTACAATATGCACGGTACCTGCACCTGCTACAACCTTCAACGTATGCGTTTTGCACAGACTTTGGAATGTTTTGCCAGGGTGTGTGACCATGAGGGTTCTTCGAATTTGCAGCATTTTTCGTCTTTGGCAATACTTTCTTGCTCTTAGCAACTTTGCTACTGACTTTGTTTCCTGTCTTTTTGGATTGACGAGATCCAGTTGATGCGCCAGACTTACGTTTAATCTGGCTTGGTTTCTTGCCAGTGGACTTGCCAGTGGACGTCTTTGCTGCTTGTTTCGTGTTCTTCGAAGGGGGTTCCTTGGTTTTAGTGACTGCATTTGGTACCTGTTTGTCCTTGGGTTTTTCAGAACCATGCAATAAAGTATTCAACGCATCAGCCGCTGCAAGCATCGATGGTGGCTGAGATTCAGCCGCTGGTGCAACTTCTGGTCGTACCTCAAAGGAAATCATCAAAGGACAATGAAAATAGCTTTGAGGAATTAATCTATGATGTTTTTAAAAAAAACAAAAAATGCATGGAAAAACAAGATACTTCTGACCCATTCTCGATGGCCAATAAAGGCGATGCGGTCGTGTCAATCTTGGGAACTGTTTTCTCCGGAACAGGATCCATGGGTGGTGGTGGCATGATTGCAGGCACCACGTTCGCCACTGGCGTTGAAGCAGAGAAAGTAGCAAGGCGATGGAAGATATCGATCATCTTGACCTCCAAGTTGCCATAGGATGACATAGACGTGGTATTTGGCGCCATGCATGCATTGTGGCACCGTTGAGGAACACGATCGGCGATCGCCCAAATGTCATCGATGCATCCCTGGTATGGGACAACATCGCAACAGGAATTGGGCTCTAAGAACACCACAACTTCCATCAAACGACCATACAAACTTTCCTTGCTCTTTCTGAGCTTTTTGAACTGGTCAGCCAATTTTCTGCCCCTGTAATACAGAGCAGGCCGATCCATTTGTTTACCATCTTGCAAGTGCAGCAAAGAGCACATTACAGCTATGGTTCTTGCATCAGGACATCGTAGACCAATGGCAAAGCAATGATCCATCAAGCATTCACATTTGCTTTCATAGCCAGCATTCCACAGACTACGCCAAACTTCTTCCGTCAAGTTGTGTGGCAAATTGGTGAAGTTTTGCAAGGGTCGTTTGTCTTGACCTTCGGCTTCCATTGGCCGAACAAACAAAACAAATCTATTTGATATTGATCCCACAAAAATCTGCAAACATGCAACCAAACTCGTCAAGACAACGCAAAGTCGCAAACGATTGCATAGACAAGAGCATGCGCCACAAGGCGACGATGGAAGACGCAAACTCGCAAGATGCAGAGATTTTTTTGAACATTGTCGCCTTTTCCCTTTTTTGTATGCACGAATTGATCGCAAACATCGTAGGGAAACCTACGCAACAAGGCTAAATCATGCAATCACTGACAAATTAATGATCCTACGCACCGCCCATGGCTTCATCTCGTTTCCTTTTCAAGGAAACTGGTGCTTTTCGAGGATTGAAAACCCAGATTTCAGGGCACCAACTTCGAAGGGTCGCATTATTGCCAGGCATCATCTTGCCATTCTGGCAAACGAATCGGCAGCAATCTTTTTGCTGTGTGGTCATCGTGAGATGTCGGCAAACGATTTCTTTGAAACGAACACACAACGTGTTCGGTGGCAAATGAACCGAGGCCATTTCAACCCCTGCAAGGTTGAAAACCTTGCAAAGCACAAATTGGATTGGGTAAGGATGGTCATCATCAGGCTCTTGAAATTTCTCCATCTGGATGTTGAAGACCATTGTCGCAACCTGCCGAGCTACGATCGGGGGATGGTTCTGATTGATCGCTTGGAATAAAGCGAATGAATTGCCAAAGGTTCCCATGTACTTCACCTTGAGCCGGGAATGGAAACTGAAGTGAAACCATGCCACAGCTTGGTTTCCTTTCAGCAGCCCGCACAAGTTGTTGGAACTCGTGGCACCGCAAGGGATCCATTCAGCAACGCAAAGCATGAGACCTGCTATGTCATCTTCGGATAAATTGGACTTGTTCGAAGCATCATCGAGTACCAAATATTCCCAAAAGGCTTCGGGCACAACACGGCGGGGAGCGCGGACGGCTGGTGCGTCAACTGGCTCACCCGCAGGTGCTGCAGCTGCCTCCATCGCCACCGCAGGAGCAGGATCCATTAAGGGCCAAATCGGAAAAGATGTTTCAAAAATTGTTTGATTTGCCCAAATGCTAAGGTCAAGTGAAAATACATTTCGCCAAGACCATGCAAATATAGTAAGATCCCTGAAGATCTTTGTATAAGTGTGCAATCATGCAAATCGCCGAGACACTGGCGTTACGGATGTTGCAAAACAAGAAAAAACATGACAAACATGCAAAAACAAAAGAACATGAAAGGAATACAAAATATTTGCATAATCAAAAACCCTGTGCATCCAAATCATGCAACTCAAACATTTGGAATTCAGAAAATGTTGAAAGTTCAAAGCATCGATCATGCAATATGATTGGAATCAAAAATTATTTTAGCATCGACAATCCAAGATAAATGCTGATGAAATCATGCAAAAAAAGTTACAGCATATCCATCAAATGGTCATATAATATTTATTTACAATCAAAAACTTGAAATGCTTGTAAAAATACACATTCAGACAAGTCGCAAAAAAATGTTTTTTCATTGAAAACATGCAAAACATTTGGCGATTCACGCAAACCAATATCACGTATGTTTTTTTTTAAAAAATGCACTTCTTTCACTTTCATGCAATGTTTTTATTTTTTTTCATTCACGTTGCTTTCGATCATAAACAAATTACTTACATGTTTGGTAGGACCAGACTTTAATATTTATGAAGTTAACATGAAACATGGACACCGAATAAATAATGTATATTCATTTTCACACACAATGGATGTCATTGCTTTTGAACAATTTTGCAACTTGTTCCTAACTAGGACATAACTAGGCTTCATTTTACAACTTTGATGTTGCGTAGGAAACTGATAATTGCAAACTGTTTTTTCACTTTGATCAAAGTTTGCTGATCATGAGGACGTTCTAGTTATTTCCAAGTTACAAATGATCCAACTAGTTGCAAACAAGTTACAACAAGGCCAAAAAAAATAACTAAAATTCTAGTTGCAACCTAGTTGTCCAAGTTATAACCTAGGTTATTTCTTAAGTTGGCCTAGTTATAACCTAGGTTACAACTAGCCAGCTGCTAGGTAGGCGCCAACATGGGTCAAACACTGGTGAAACTTGTGTAAAACGCTGCGCGGCGACTCTAGATACCATTTTTTGCCAATCAAAAAAGAACAGAGAAGAGAAAAAGAACGTCGATGCTCCAGTCGGAGGCAAAATCGAGACGGGATATGTGACGGGAAGGATGACGGAAATGAAGACAGGCAGTTTGACGGCAACATGACGGCAACATTTAAAGCCACCGTCGTCAAACCTTCCGTCGATATTTTGACCTCCGTCAATGTTGCCGTTAAAAACTGCCCATCAAACTGTCCGTCATCCTTCCCGCGCATATCCTGGCGCGATTCTGGGGGGACGACTAGAATAACAACACTTCATTGCCCACGAATTTTTTATAGTGAAAATTTTGTTGGTGAGACATGTGGAGAGCCTTTCTGGAAGACAAACCGAAGCGCGAATAGTTTGATGGCAACATTCGCGACTAAAGTAATTAAGTCAAACCCAACAGGAATATCAGCCACAACATATAACTTGGCGATTGGGCGGCAAGGTCGTAAGACCACACAGTTGAATGCGGTCGGAGCATACTTGCACTTGCTTGTAGTTCGGCGCAAAGGTTCTAAGATACGCGGAGTTTTTTCATGGGCTCACTCCAGACTTTGTCAGACGTGTAGAAAAACGACCTTGCGCAAGTCTTCGTATAAATGCCCGCCCCGAGAGCGCATACTTCTGGGACGCGGGGAATTATGAAAGAGTTTGCGGCCCGTCAAACAATAGATGGATACCGGATACCCTTCAAACTTTTGGGTTCCAAAGTGGCAACTCCTCTGGGCGTTGGTCTGGCAGCGACATTGTCAAAAAGTAGGAGATCCGGGAAACATGCTGAGGCGGAGTGTCCGCGCTTGTTCCAGATGCGTGGGTTCATTGTGATAAATCTTGAAAGCGTTTTGTCGAGATTATCGGGAACAGAGATTCAAATCAGCCCCGCTCCACATGAGACAGAATGAAGGCTCCATTGCTGCTGTGGATAGGTCAAGTCGTCGAGTCCGATATATTCTCAAGATGTGCCTCTGCACTGCGCACGACATGACGAACCCAATTTCGGACCTGACTGGACGCGTATGGCCGTTTGGTCAAATGCACATGGCACGCATGATGTCTTTTTGTTTTGTTGTTCACGCATGTAAGAATTACAATGATTTGCGACCCAAGGGTCGTTGATGCTGTGTTGCTACGCAGATGCCAGTGCTACCCCCAAGAAGGCGCCAATTAAGAATAGCAGCGGACTGTTTCTGCTCTTCGCGAAAAGCCGAATTGATAGATTTTTTCGATATTGTCATAGGCGAGCCGCGCGCAAACTGCGCTGCCGAGGTGAACGCCGACATGATTTTGTCGGGGCCAATCTTTCTTATCAGCAGCATTGCCAAGCAGGAGTTTCTCCAGCAGATCCTTGACAAGGGAGATGAATGGGGGGGCTACCAGTAGAAGTCTGCGGTGATCCGCATAGTTGAGGCAAGATAGTTTCCAATTTCAAGGCGACTTTGCGGATCATTTGCACATATCTGGTCCTGTACAAGGTCTTCATTGGTTTTGAAAACAATTGCTGTATTCAAACGGAAACGACCGCGCAAAGAGCAGACCCATTCATAAACCTTTGCCGGTCACCACCTGCATACCTGCATTCACGAGAAGCTGATGCGCGCTTGCCAGCCGGGAAAAAGGTTTGCGCCTGCCAGCGCTCGCAACGGTCATTGGGCGCCCCTTAGATGGTAGTGCTTTGAGTTACGAGTAAGCCATGGACTGGTTTGCCTTGTGCGTCCAGACCTTTTTGGTTTGCAAGCAAGAAATGGATCAAGCAAAGTTTGACTGGAATTAGTGAGCGCGACTGGCCCTGAACTAATTGATATAAGAACGCAGTTTGCATTGCAGGTGGTTCCGCCAGTACAGGGTCGGGCGCAACAACCCTTTCACTCACCAATGCTTTCTGTCTAGCAAATCCTACCTTGCATGAAAAGGCCCATGTCTTATCAGTGCCTTCTTGTAGGCCAAACGCTTGCACTTAAACGAAGCAAGAAGAGTTGCATCTTTCGAAGAATTCTTCCTTTCGAAGGGATCATGATCGTTTCAGGAACGGTGATCACATTTAGTGGTAATAGCGTTTAGTGTCTTCTTGGTTCCGAAGACTTACAGCCAACCTGCAAGGGTTGAATCGCTGAAAGTGCTTGCGGGCAAACAAGGTATTTGATAGCCTCAAACTTACATGTTTCCAAAAACGCTCAGGTGAATGCTGGTCTTTTTTTGGCCGGCTCCGAGCTCACTCGTGGCACTCTGCTGCGCTGTTGGCCAGAGACCTTAACCGAGGCAGTTGTCCGATGTTTTGAAGTTGTCGAGGTTTTATGGAAATACAATTTGAAGGTTGATTTCTGGCCATGTCAAGAAGCATGGCAAAAATCAGAACTGGTGAAAAATGTTCATTAGATTTCATCAGTTTCGATTCTTCCCTTATCCTTTTATCTTGTTGTTTTTGTTTTACATGCACCAAAATTGCAAATTCTTTTCATAAAAACTTGTTTTTCAATGTGTTTTCTTGACTTGCATTTGGGTTTGCTTTTTTTGTTGGATTGACATATACATGTTTTCAAAAATCAACAAAAACAAATGACCATGATGAAGCCAACAAAAAGAGTAAAGTACATACATTCCAACAATTACGTTAGAACATCAATGCCAATTTTCAAAGCACAATGCTAATGCAATGCCAATCAAAGTCCAAAAACAGTAATTTTGCACTAAAAACCCATAGGCTTACCTGAAATCAAATGAGCCAAGTTAGCTGTTTGTTTTTGCCACATTTAATATTCAAAATGTTTTAAATTAGTGACTAAGTTTTCATCTGCGTCCAAGTTCTAAGTTCCAGCTAACCAAGTTATAACTGCGCGCTACTTAGGCAAGTTGGAATCAACTTAGGTGGGGCTAACCTAGGGCTATAACTTAGTTGCGCAACTTATCAACAAGTTTCAACGTAAAGATCTTCTAGGTGTATGAACAGAATGGTTTTCGTCGCATATGTGTGCATCGCGTTTGGCTGCCGGTGTATGCCAGCCTACGTGATCCGGATTTCCACCCCGCGCTACACACCGGGCCCCGACCGCTCCATCAAAAGAACAATCTTGTTGCAGGCCAAGTTGGATGGGAACAATGGGTTTTGTGAGGCGCGACAAATCCGAAATGGACACCGGTGGGCACCGTGGCGCTTTTTCCCTTCAAAACCCTACGTTTCAAAAGGTTTGCAATTTCAAACGGTGTCGTTTGGAGGGGCCCATAGCGGTCATAGGGAAGAAGCCGGGAACTTGCTAGCCAGGGAGGGGAAGACGGCAGGCATGATGTATCCTTCCAAATTAGAAGCCACGGAAGCCTATAATCACTTGAATCATTGATTTGTTCGGTACAAAATTGATTAATCAAAGGAATCAAAGGTATAAAATTCCTACTGTGGAGGCCGATGGTTTTATGTACTGCCCGCTTCTACCAAGAGTATTGTTGTGCTACGAAAAGACCGCGATGCACCAACTCGTATAGTTGTGTTTTTTGCATGTGTATTGTCATTGTTTTAGCATTTGTATTTGATTGTGTTCGTTTGTTTGATTATTTGTTCGTTTGTTAGTTTTGTTTGCTTGTTGGTTTGTTTTGTTTGTTTGTTTGTTTGTTTGTTTGTATGTTTGTTTGCTTGTTTGTTTGTTGTTTTGTTTTGCTTTGTTTTGTTTGTTTGCTTGTTGGTTTGTTTTGTTTGTTTGTTTGTATGTTTGTTTATTGTGTATTTCTGGTTTTTGTGCTGTTCTTGTTGTTGGGGTTTTTCTGGTGTTGTTGCGGGAGCTGGTGTTTGGCTGTTGTTGTTGTGGTGATGGAGGTTTTGTCTTGGTGTTTGTTTTTTGCTTTTTGTTTTGCTTGTTTATTTGTTCGTTTTTGTTTGTTTGTTTGTGTGTTTGTTTTGTTTTGATTTGATTTGTTTTGTTTTGTTTGTTTTGTTTTGTTCCGCTTGGTGTTTTTGCTGCGTGTTTTGTTTGGCTTGGTTGTTTGTTTCATGTTTTGCTTTGTTTCCTTTTGTTTTGTTTGTTTTGTTTGTTT
>OMLO01000975.1_pt1 | contig 20888 bp, 14 predicted proteins | sample 1674811 | NCBI WGS metagenome assembly OMLO01 (sample SAMN06265003, study PRJEB25207) | coral metagenome | isolation source: Coral host | place: Mexico:La Bocana,Puerto Morelos, Mexico | collected 2008-11-13 | reverse complement strand
CACTAATAGATTTGTACCAATGGTCAACCAATCAAAGACCGTCAAATAGCAGCATGTGCATTAGTATACTAATAGAATTGTAATACTATTAAATTAAAAGAGCGCTTTTAAAAAACGCCGTTAACAATCACATATGGTTGATTACTTGCCGCCTCTTTTCCCACTTAACTATGAAGATGACTTCTTTAACCACCCTCATCCTGAGCACACCATACGAACTAATGAGTTGCATTACATTGGAGAGTAAAGTGTTTAATTTAATTTTGCGTTTCTTACAAGGGAAACCGGCTTAAAGGTTCACCTCATTGTGATAGTTTATCAAGGCCAGAAAGGAACTAAAAGGGAAAAATAGACGAAGATGGGGCAAGGACTATTATGACTGAAATGGATCACAAATTCATGTAAAATTTCGGCTAAATTTTTCCGCAACATAACTCATTTATACGCGGAGATCTGCGGACGCTATGTATGCTGTAAACCTCTGTAAAGCCCTCAGTATAAATATCCCACACGATATTTTGACTGTATTTGCATGCAAGAGGTCTTGAAAATGTTGACAGTTGAGTTGGTATTGCGGGGTATTTTTTCTCGGCTAGTGTTCTAGTTTTTAAAATCATACAGACAAAATTCAGAATACCTGAAGAAATATTCCTGGTCGTGGAGTCTCAATTTTGCGAACAAAGTATGGTACTGGTCGTGATTTGTCCGCCCTTGAAGCATTGGCCGCACCCAATATTTTCTTGGAGTTATGATCTTCTCAACTTCTTCTTTCTTCTAACATATCTCATCACAAACACGAGAGCATGCAAAAACTGGCTTTCCAGTGGCACGATTCGATCCATATGACTAATGAAATGGTTGAAAATTGCGCCGATTCGATTTGCAATTCGCGCCAATTTGAGTACGTCGGCGATCCATCGCAGATGCGCCGGGGACCGACTGGAACAGATCGCAAAACGTTGTCAGTTGCAACCGGCGACTACGTCGCAGTTAGGTCGGCGGGATATGAGAACCAGGCTTAATTTGGCTGCAATCTATTGGTCTGTTATAATCAAGACAGTATTCGTACTTTTCTGATTCGCCCAATAATGTCACGTGTGTGCTTTCCACTCTAGTTATGGAGGTTCGAATCAGGCTTTTCGTGGCCTCCATGTATTTTCATGTCAGTATATGTGATGCAAGTGTAATCTAGGGTAACAGCACAGCATTATTAAAAGCAGCAATTTCTGCGTCATGTGATTGCTGTGAAGCGAAACAGTTATCGAGAAACGTCTCTTTTGTAGATTAATGTACCAATATGTACAAGTTACAACTGCGCCTTTGAACGCTGTATGTGTCCGTTAGGAGTTAATGAAGATGTAGAGTATTAAGAGTAAGAGCGCATGAAAGAGAAGACTTTTAAAAGATTACAAATACCTCAACAACAAGTATGTCAAAACACACTTTTATGTTATAAAAAAACGCCGAATATACACAAATCTCTTCAAGCTAAGAGTACTTAAATAATAGAAATAATAATACTGGTAAAAGTAAAAAAGCAAGTATGACTGATATAATAGTTATGTACAGTTGATGAAACATTCACCCACGACGACTGTATTACTAAAGCTGCATGAAAATTTAAGGAGAACCTGTCACACCTTCAAGCGAAGTACAACTTAAACCACACTGAGTAACTTTTTACAAGAATGGCGAGTAACGTTTGTATTTCTATTCATTGAGTTGACACAAGAGAGCCGTTCCCTTCTCAATCCAGAAGTCTGATGGAAGGTCAGTGGGAAGATACACAGCGACAACAAAGTTCGTCGAGTGACCTGCAATGGAAAAGCGTTTCTGATTGATTTCTCTAGTCTCTTTATCAAATTACAAACTTCCATTATAGATTTCTACATATTTCATTTTTGAGTTAGATCCTACCTGTAGTGGACAGCACGCCGGCACGAGCAGACGTTTTGTACAGCGGACTCGTGTACAACGAGGAATCTGGTGTGTAGTTCATCCGGGGTTCCATATGTAAGATAGGACAGGTCTTTAACAAACAAAACAATACAGTGATGTAAGCAGTAATTTTCAAAGAGAACTGTCGTGATCACGTGCAAATTGAATGACTATGGCTTTACTAATATTCCAAGAGATCTACACCAAAATGCGTGGTCTGTACTTAGCACAAACGAAACGACAGCAATAGACCATTTTACAGTTGTCTGCTCGGCGACCTGACTTTAAATGGCAGCGAGGCTGGAGGTGACCTTGCTTTGATACAGACCTCTCTGCTTTTGTCTTGTAAATGCGCCTAGTTTGCATTAGAACAAGTTGATTTACACAACGAAAATGGTGAAGTTTGTTTCAAAACAAGGTCACCTCCAGAGAGGTCAAGGAAGCAGAGAGGTCTGTATCAAAACAAGGTCACCTCCAGCTTCGCTGCTATTCAAGGGCCTGGTCACTGAGCAAACAATGGTTTATTGCATTTGGTTTAATGAAGTCAACGGCTATCATATGGCATATCCTCGATACAATAACGAAATGCAAACTAATAGTTTTAGTAAAAAAAATGCTTACCGGATTCATCTCGCCATCAAGAGCATCTCCCAGCATCATTTTCTCATCGTCCCAGCGAGCTGCGTCTATAAATAGACCGTGTACCAGTACCCCGTCCTCAGGCGACTCTATCTCCTCATCCATTGGTAGAGTATCGTCTAGGCCGAGTTTTGAGCGTGCTTCGCTGACTTCCTCTTCATTACGATAGTGAGGCAGAACGTTGAAGTGGAAAGACAGCTGGTCAATTGGTAGGTTGTACTTACGGGCGTGGTTCTGGAGTGTGCCGGTCAAAAAACCTAGCAAAATTCCCCAAAAGCTATCAACATCTATTTTCTCCTTGCAAAATCGATACATTATCAGGCGCACAAGCGTGGAGAAAAAAGAAAATTTTTACCGAGGAGAAATGATCTACTTTGTATTTCAATCCAGTAGACTAATGCTGAATGTAGAGGCCAGGCTGAATGTGTACACTTTCGAAGGACTGCCCACGAGTGCTCGCGGCTTATATTGATTGATCAAGGAAGAGAAAGACTTGGCAAGATTTGCCAAAAACTGTCCAGTCCCTCTGAGCAGAGGTTCACACAAACATGTACCGAACGTAACTTGAATTATGCAGGTCTGCAATAAGCACCTACCCTGAGGATAGAAGAAACCGGAAATCCAAAACGACTTCGGGGCGCCATGTGTAATCCATTGCTGTTATAATTAGGTAAAGAGAATATAGTCTTAATCCAATTGTTAATTGTTAATTGTTTGAAACAATCTTATCGAAACTCCAACAGGCGAGGAAAATTGCCACAAAAGTTACTCTCTTCCTTCGCTGAGCTCTATAGGGCGTTCTCAGAACACATAAATTGCATTAAAAGTAGACAATTTAGGAAGGAAGGGTTCTTAGGATATAACTTTATGAGCAAAAAAAAAAGACAGGACTCTGAACTAAGAGGACATTACTCACTTCAGTAAACATGCATCTGAGCAGCAAATCCTTGACCCAGGATCCAAGAGGTTTTAATGAAGGATACGCAGCGTTCGACCACATTGCTGGAACCTTAAACACAAAAGTTATATACTGTTACATGCAAAACAAGCACACAAGAAACCGAATACAAAAAAGGGGAGGAAGCGTTGCCGAGTGGTTTAGGGTGCTGGATTTGCAATCTGGAGGTTCCTGGTTCGCATACTTTCACCGACCGCTATCTGGATTTGTTCTCACGAGTTCAACACCTCGATTGCGTTGTGTAAATAACGAACTGATCAGGCTCCCACTCGTTAGGATTCTTAACAATTTACGTTCCATTTGCAATATTTGTTTATTTACTTACAGTGTCTCCAATTAGCACAATAGTGCTAAATAAATCTGACACTTAAATAAAAAAGCTATTATTATATTATTATTAAATTTTTTAACTCCAACTAACCTGATTATTTAAGAAGTTTGTATAAACTTTATCCAGCTCCAGTGACATCACTACCAATCCCTTGATGGCTTTCTGGAGCTGCTGAAGTGACGTCTAAGAAAAGAAATAAGCAACATATCAAAACGACTGTCTTTTAAATTTCCGTTGATTAAATGACTGTGGACAGAAAAATCACAATGGTCGTTACGCTTTCTACGGTCTAGTAGCCTAGAAATATTAATTCTCCTTACTGAAGGTCATGCATCTCTTTATTCCAGAGCAACTGATGTACATCAACACAATATCTCTTAGTTTATGATTTTCTTTATTCTGATCATTTATCTGTTTGATAATGTACTGAAATATTTCAGAGAATGTTGTCAAAAGCTCAAACAGTGATTCACCGTCAGTTTTAGAAATTTTCAAGAAAGAGTTTGTCAAGTAAGTATCGGGGAAATCCCTCTTGAATTCCTCCCTAACGTCTCTGTACAATTTTATAACAAAAGAGTATACAGGGTATTGAAAACTGAGGAGCTGAACTTATCAAGAAAAATTTATTCGAGTAATAAGAAAATTGTCCCAAGGTAAATTATAAGAAATACGAGAAAGCCCATAACGAAAATTGTGATGGGTGTGTCTGTGGAGGGTTTCTAGGTTACCTTGATAACTTTGAGAAGGGAGTTAAACCGGTCAACCTCTTGTCCAAGCACAGTAGTCAGCGAGTTCACACGACCTTTTGCATCAGTCTGAAATCACAATTGCAAAGTGAGAATTGTAAACTGGCATAGTTTGCCCTACGTGAAAATTCTATAAAACATGGTTAACAACAACACCAGAGGTAAAAACAATAAAGAAGTATGCTGCATTAGAAGACTGAATATTCTTGCCTCAAACATAGATTTATCTGCTTTCTCCATGTCCAGTAAAACAGGCAACTTAGAGAGAATGCTTTCAGCAAGTTCATAAACAATCTCATCGCTTGTTTTACCACTTCCTCCACTGGCTAAACGCGGCTGTACCTCTAACACGGCAGTAATCAGGGCATTGGTCTCTTGTGTCTGAAATAAAGCGTAAGAACGTACAGTGCTTAACAGGCTTGTTCTCACACGAAAAGTCTTTTATTAGTCTTGGTATCAATCTTTTTACGAGTTAATTACTGGTCTCTTCAGGGCTGTTTCCCAGTAATGTGTAGATATGCAGAGAGGTTAACAAAACCAACATAAAAATACCAAAACCCTTAGAGCTACTGTTAGTAATTAATATTTCTGGTACCTGAAAAGCGATGTTTGCGTTGTTGTGCATCCCAAACACCTCAGGTTCGTCAGCGATGGGCAAACTGTCAATGTAGTCTCTGTATTCAGGTAACGTGTCAAATCCAGGAGGAAAGTAGATGCCTAGTGATATCATGCAATAACTGTCACTAGCTGTTATTGTTTGTTAACATCATTACAAACAGTTCATCGAGTCTGGAGACTCGTCTACACTAACTTCTCATTTGCTCCTGGAGAGAAGTGGTGGTTAAGTTATTTCATTTTGCAGTGAAGTACTCAACAACGACGATATGAAAACATTTGAGATTTACGTTTTCACACTGCCTTTAATTACTGTTTCAAACATCTTGTTAAAAAATGAAATCTTTTTTAGCCCTAGTGGCAGTACTGCAACATAAACTACCATAACATTTAGTTCACATATTAGCTTTACCTGATTGTGAAAACATGTAACCATCCTCCAGAATTGTCGGTGAAAAGAATCTGCCGAGGATTGTAGTCAAACATCGCTGATCCCAAGCATCAGTAACTCGACCTCCATATGTGATCTGTGATAAACAGTGAATTGGAGAATTAACAATATTTAGAGTTCTGGGGTTCAATCCCGGACACTGTCCTTATGAGACGATCTAAAACAAGTGAAGCTAGTTCACTCTCACAGCGACTTTCTCTACCAGGTGTATAAATAGTTACCAGCGAATCGTTGGGACAACCTAACTCGGCGGTAAAGCCATCTGTGATGGATCAGTGTGTACTCAGGGAAGTAGCAATACTCCTAGCTAGCCTTCATGAATATGCGTCACTAGGTTTTGAGTAAGAAATGCTCATTTATTTTGTTAAACTGAAATATTTTATTTTTTTTAGCTGTTTTACGTTACCTCCCCTGTAATGAACGTGAGCGCGTCCCATGGAATCTGTCCTTCTGCTAAGAACATCTTTAGATTGTCAAGTGCACTTTCACGATCAGAGTCATTAAACTCGTACTAAAGAGGAAAAGATGAAATCAAAACCAGTCAAACAGAGGAGTTGAAAATAGTGATCTTTTTTTTTCATTTCTCGTAGAATGGTTATTGTCATAAGAGGTGGCTTATCTTGTGACGTTACTGTATAAGAGACGAAACTGTCAGTACTCACCTTAATGTTCCAACCAAGGGGACCAAACTTCTTTCTCTCCTGAATAATGGCGTGGAAGAAACAAATTCCAAACACAAGCTTCCGCCACGTTACGCCAAGAACTAAGGAGCACATACAAATATATGAATCAAAAAAGACGCATGCATAATGTTAATTTTAACTACTTCTGAATTCGAAACTAAAATTTCGGCTACTTTTTTCCAGAACCCAAAAGTATCGAGGACACACAAACAAAACGCAAAAAAAACCCATGCACGAAGAGACCAGCGGGTTGTTTTTTTTATTGCAAATACTTTCAGCTTATCCTTAACATTGGGAAGCCTGAAACGGCTAGGCGTTAACTAGAAACATACTATTTGGAGTCTGGCGCGTTTTGGCCTACCCGTTCAGGTCTTTGCGAAACAAGAGGTTCAAGATGACAAATTCCGATTCCCTCATTTGAATCTATATTTGTTTACATGACAATCTGACCAAATGTAATGTGGTTGCTGTATCGGGTTACCAGTTTTATGTGAACCATGAACCATGAACAACTATCCGTTAGGACATAAAAACCGTGATTTTCTTGGTACACTTGATTGAGTAGCGCATCTCTAGTTTGCGTCAACCAAGCCACCTTCCATAGGCGATTCCCGTGTAAGCTCACCGTATGAAATTATGTCGTCGCCGATACAAGTTTAAAATGTAAACATACCCTAATTGTGGGAGATATAGCAAAGGTTACTGTAAAGATTATGCACACGTAGAATCATGTACTTGATTAAACTCTACGATATCTAATTAACCTCTGTCTATTATCACAAAATTCCTCCTCAAGATTTCATAGCCAATGAGAAACGCCTTGTCTGTAGACCCGAATGAAGGCTACAAAGAGACTGAATCTTACTGTGGTAATACCAAGTTAAGGTTACAGAGAGACGGAATCTTACTATGGTTCTCAAAGGCATCTGAGCTGAGTTCTCCGAACGCCCTCTTAGCATTGGCTCTGAGTCCCTTTGGCGGCTCATTCGTCACTTTAACACTGTTTTGTAACACTGTCACGGGGAAAGACTTGCTGGGCATGGAGCTCAGAAACAGCCGGAAGTCTTCGTGTACTTCCGCTTCCGGCGACGACAAGTTCTTTATAAGGGTTTCCATTGCCAACATCCATGAAGCAGCAAGATGGCAATTCTAGAAGTGAATAAGACATCACAGACAATCATGATGCTAAAATAGTAAACCAATCATAACTTGAAAAGGAAATAAAAGCCGTGGGTAGGTCTGGAATAGCTTCTGTCGCGCACTACTGCACGTTTCCATGTTTGTTCGTTCGCCAATTCTGAACGAGTAACCGTGACAAAATTCTTACCTGAAGGAAGACCCAGTCTCCCGTCTTAATGGCATTAGCTATCATTTTCTCGGCAACAGGACCTTGACCTTGACCTAACGAGATGGCTTGGATTCTAAATTTAGAAAATTTAACGTAAGATGTCAGCTTTCACTTTTAAAGGTGGCTCACAACCGTTTCCAGCATTTTTCAGCACTTAGGGTTAGGGTTCTCTATATATAAAAAACATGAGTAAAATAACAAGCTAATAAAAAAACTAATCTGTAAAAATAGTAACAAAAACTAAGAACAAAAACTTTTATTAAAAACTTACTAACTAACCGACTAGCCAATAAGAAATCATCTAGAGAAAAGCTTTCCTAAAAGGATGTGTCGTAAGGTTGCGCTTGCATTTCAAAAATAATTGTCGCTTTAACGGAATTCCAGCGGCAGTGCGTTCCAGAGTTTAGCCGACGCTACAGAGAGCGATGTTGATCCATATCTGGTAAGTTTGTAGCCAAAGTCAACCACACGATGACCATTGATTGGTCTTAAATTGCGTCTAGGCATATATTTTGTTTTAAGATTGCAGAGGTATGGTGGCGCTAAGCCGTTCAAGCATTTAAATGGCAGTAAAAGAATCCTTAATCTCACTCAAGATGGGATGAAAATTGAGCACGAAACAATTTACGGACTTAAACAGTTACGAAGTTCAACTCTCCTATATCATTGTTGAATTAAAGCGGTCTTAGAGCGGTTTTCAATTGAGCATCGAAAGTAATTTTACAATCATTTTGGTTTTGGTTTTGGTTTTACTACCGTTTGAGATTGGCTGAGTTGTCTAATTGGTAAGTAATTATTGTTGTTTAGTCATTAGCGAAGAAAGCGAATAACATGACGCCTGACTAATGTGACAAGTACAAAGTTCTGTACGTCGTTTTACCTTTCGGTATAGCTCATTTCCCTGGCGAACCTGAGAAAGGCATTCATAGGATCAGAACCAGTAGAGAGGATGAATATGAGAGGTGTGGTGGGGCCCACATCTGCATACAGGATGTTCAGGTCTACGGACGGGCTTTCCACAAATGTCTTGCCGAGGTTCTCACACACGAAATCTACGGCAGCAAAAACGACCTGTAGAAAAATAAACGCAGTGAGACAAAAACGTTTGCAGAGTGCTGAATCCCGTCATAGTTTTTTCCTAGGTGTTCACCCCTTAAAAATTAGAGACTAACCATATCTGTCGAGAAGCGACAAAAGTAGAACTTATGCCAATAAATCGCCTGTACAAGTACTGTCTCTATCATTGGCCAACAAGTTTGAATCGTGCATTACAGCGACAACGGTGCGACACTACCTCTCAAAAAACTCAGAAGAGAAAGCTAGCTTTTAAAACGCTCGCAACAAAATAGCATACATTACCTTCTCCTCCCTAAAGGCTTTCACAAACACCAGCTTCTGGAAACTCGTGAGGCGACCGGATAAACTTGAATGTTCTTGGCCTTCATCAGTCGCCTCTGTGCTTTCACTTGTTACTGTAGATCTTCCATCATTGTCCTCTTTATTCCCCGATAGTAATGGGGTGTTTGGACACGCCTAGAACGAAAAGGAGAATTCATTTCCACGTAAATACTCTAGCCAATGCAGTTTTACAGCAGGTCAAGAAGTCGTGTCGATGATTTAGGTGTCTGGATGTTTATATGTGCTTGGTGATATCGTGTTTTTTGTAAGTAACATGAAGCATCAAAGATAAAACTAAGCGTCTGCTCTAACGTTTATTATTACATATAATCTCTACCTCAACTGATCCGATCTTGACCACAACTGGTTTGCTGACTATTTCCTGTTTTAAGTCACTAAAAGCGGGAAGGCAATCCTAAAAATTCAAAAAACTTCATGACGTCAAAAGGAAACACAAAGCAGTTCACAAATACGGAATATATATTGAGAACAGATGGCACCACCCGTGGATAAATTCCTACCATTAAGGACAGGCCGGACGATGACGAATCTTACCTTGTGTTTTGTGGGACAAGAAATAGAGAAGGTAATTCACTTTATGAAGTCTACATTGCAATACGATTTTGGAAGTCTGAGCCAAATTTAAAAACGAAAGGAGTATGTTTGAAGTTCAGATCGTCTTCGGTGCCCTTAATATTGGTTCCTGTAATTTTCCAAGTATTACTATTCAAAGCTTTACAGGTTATCGTTTGGTTTCTCGTAATCTTAATGTTATGAAACTGCCCAAAATGAGAATTTAAACGTACCTCCAAGTCGCAACAAGTATTCCAGGTATGTTCTGCAAGCCAAGGAATGTCTGGCTTCGGTGGGCGTTCCTGTTTTGAATGAAATGGTAGTACTTGAGCAATTTTGTTAACATCCTCTCAATACTCATCGTACAAAAGCAGTGGTTGTACGTATTTGCACGATTCCCTCTCACTTCTCCACCAAGCAGGTATTCTAGTCAGGTTGTATATTATCTGTACCAAGTTTATCCTTGGTGTGTCTGTGCTGCCACGTGACGAGTGAATCTCACCTTGTCCAAGCTTCCACTTCCTCTGAGGAAAAAGTTCCATTCAGCGTCTGAGATTTCTTCTCTTTGACGCATGATTTCACCACACAGCATGAACGAAAACACCAGCTTGTCCTTTTCAAACAGCCCTCTGTCACAAGACAACAAAAGTAGACCGCTTAACTGAATGTTTTTCGTCCTTCCTTCTAATCTTGTGTTATTTATTATGAACAACAAAAACAAAAACAACGACAAGAACAACAAAGCACTTACCGAGCTACGTTCGTGTAAACAGAGTTAGTGCAGTTGGTGAGAAGTATTTGAAGCCTCTTGTCCAAGTCATCTGTCTTTTCACTATTCTCGATGCAAGTGTTGAATAGCTGCGGGAAACACAACTCATTATTACTCATACGACAATCAATACTGAGGTGATATCACACGATGCTGATCGTAATATGGGATTAAACTGCGTATATCTTCTTTCAGCACTAGTGAATTTCATAAGGCATACGTATCACGGTATTGCGTTAGGGTACTAGTTTAAACAATTCTTTATCATATGCGATGGAAAAACAACTTCTTCGTTGAATTTTCTATGACAAAGATATTTAAAAGAATGGAGAAGACAGAGGTCTTATAATTAGTTTTGCCAATACATCATTACCTGTTTAAAATATTTAAGGGAGTACTGGTACATTGTGTCCACCTCGGCCATGCTAGCCACAACAAAGTACATGACAGAACCGCGTGTGGCCACAGGACGGTACTTCTCACGAGCGGCTGTTATCTTTTCCTCAGTCATTTCAGCCTCTTTCAGCCGAGTACTAATCACTCCTGAGGTGACCTAAGTAAAAGAAGTAAGGAGTGTTACGGAATCTCAATTAAGAGCTGGCTGTAAAAGACAATTTAAGACAGTCATGGGACCTAACCTTAGACTCGTTTAGAGTGTTAATAAGCACTTCATCGTCCAGTATGTTTCCTTCTGAGTGGAACAACAGTTTAAGAATCCTGTCCTCGATGGCCTTCAACTGGTTCTTATCGGAGTTTATTCGTACAATAAGCTGATTTCTTTGATCTTCCAGATCTGGTCTTTCAAGACGAACAACATCACTGTAATGCCAAAAAGAAAACAAAACAAAACAATTAGCAATGTATCTTTTAAAATATGTATGTTTCAAAACGATTTGTTTTATAAACAAACAACTCAAATATCAACCAATGCACGCTTAAAACTGACATTAAATTTAAGATGAAATTATCACGTAATAACAGTGGAGACGAGTAAAAATTCAGTTATATTGCATGAAAGGAGAAGCTCTGGGCACTTGTTTAGCAAGCTTGGATGTCTGGGATCGATAAGAGAACAACATGACACCTTAGCGTTCTTAACGGCCAATGAACTCTTGTGTTAAAAATCGAGACAAAGTCCTGTACTATTTGTAATGTGACATTGACGAAAACCTTTTTGTTTAATGCCACTTTCAACTCCCAGAAGCAGCTGCGTAACAAAGGTTTCTCAAGTTTCCATCCCACTATTGCAGAATGCACCGATAGAAACAAGAAATCATTAGTATGTAATGAGAGTGTTGACGTCATTATACCTGAGCAGCTGATCCTCTAGGCCTGACTTGGTGACAGTGAAGTTGATAATGGTTACCTTGATGCATACTTCAGGCAGGTAATGAGGGTTTGCCAGTTTAGTTGTCATGTAAAACCTTCAACAACGAGACCACAAGTTATAAATGCAGGTCATTATACTTTTATGAATAGTTCTGCTCTGTGATTGGCTACCCGAGCGATTTATCTTCCCCGCTTGAGATGACCTACTGTGTCGCGCTAGAGGGCCTGTATGCCATACGCTATCTTTTATTGACAAAGTCTATTCGGTCAAGATGGCTGGATATTGTGCTCGACCTTTTCGTTCGCGTTTATGGACCTCAACTGAGTCATGAACACACAAAAAAGGTTTTTGGCCAAGCCCTGTTGACCTCACTTTCAGTAAAAAAACCCACATTATTCTTGTACAAGTGTTTTTTTTCCTATTTTCAGGACTTAATGTGGCTTATGGTCACATTACATTGCACATATCATACCGTAAACTGCGTATGATTGATTAACAACCACGATAATTGTAAAGAGCGAAAGACATACTTGAAGTTCTTATCATAATCGATATCACTGTCGCCAAGACGGATCAACAATCGACCGCCCTGCAAGAGAAAAGACCATGATTAAAAAATACTGTAAATATGTGATACGGCAAAACTACAATCCTCCTCACAAAGTGAATATTAATCATTGAAAACCGAGAATTAACACTGATAAGATGATTATTTTAAGAAGAGTTAAAAGTCTTATAAAATAAGAATCGATTTTAAATGAGTAACAATTCTTGAAAATGGATGATAATGAAGCGTACGTGGAACAGGAAAAGATTACGCCGAGGTGAACAAGGGGACTGATTCCGCTTAAGGGAGTACATGGATATGTTTCTGACAATTTTCGTTTCTTGTGGTGTCGCACTTTGTAAGATAAATCCCTTGAGCTAGCGAGCACGAAACTAAAGAGTATACTGATAAGTTGAAAGTTGTGCACGTCTTTCTCCATTCCTTGTCAGTTGATGCTACAACCATGTAACAAAAAAACTGCCCAATCACCTTAAATGTTCGAAAATGTTAGGTTGCACTGGACTCTATGCACAGAATTTCTTTAAACTTTGGCAAACGTTGCATCTTACCCTGCTAATCAGAATTTGATAATAAAAAATGTTTTTCACCTTGCCGTTTTTGGATAGTTAAAAATTTAAAGCTAAAAAGGGTGTTTTAGGCAGGCCATTTTGTTGCTATGATAATCTATTGTGCAATGAAAATGATAACAACCTAATGATAATGAGTGATGATAATGACCTATCAAAATCTAAGTCTTACAAAGTGGTGGAAACTGTTTTATGCCACCTTTAAAACTGGAATTGATTCTTGGAAAGTTTGTGTTAATACTATACTAATACATGTAAACGGGGTAATGACCTTTGTAAACTAAGCATGACTCATTACAAAGTATGACCGATCCCTATAGTAGAAAGATTAATTGTTCTATATAAACGGATTATGATCCTCGTAGCTCACCTGTACGAATGTCTGTTTCAACAGAATGGGTTCTAGGGCAGGGTCCAGGGTCTCGCCGACTTCCTCCAGTAGCACAGGCATACCAATGCGAATACAGTTCTCAAGAGTGCGCAGGAAGTTCTGGTCGGTCAACTTGATCACTTTCAGACCATTCTTTGCTTCCTTTGCACGGATCCATCGATTAGCCTGAACGTTGTAGCAGAACGAAAAAACAATGAAAGTACTTCTGAGGAAATTGTTCCCGTCCACTGACCTTATAACGCTTGATTTACTTAGTATACCAACTTTCGTTAGCAATATGCTGTATTTTATGTATATTTCTAAGCAGTCTGACCTGGTCTTGGGGATCAATCATCAAAGGCCAACGACGACCTCGGGTCACCAAAATAGCGTTCTCAATGGACACCTGCAAGAAACATAATAGGTATTAACATTACACTTCCGCCGGTTCAGTTAAAACAACGCAACGAGTGTGCTGGTAGTCAGTATATACGGAACATTGCTGAGCTAGTAGCCTCTTTGTAACTCTAGATTCGTATGGCATTGTACAAGGGACAATAGCTTGTCAGTGGCAAAGGACTCCATTCCAGATAGTAGACTATTCGCGACAGTCCCTTTCACGCTCGCTGAATAAGAGAGAGAGAAATTCTCCGCGCCCAGAGGTTGAACGGTTAATATGGACCAACACCTGAGAATCGATCATCCGGCACAGAGTTCAACACGTGAGCTTACGAAGAAAAGGGTTCTTATGCTAACTGTACTACAATGAGATACAGTAAGGGACTACTGTGAATAATCTATCACCGGGACATTACATTAGCACAGAGCACTTCAACTGTCTCCTTCCTCGCACGAGCTTCTTCAACTTACCCTCTACTCTCTACTATTTTCCAGCATCTGTGATGAAGACCAATTCAAAGAAACATTTCAACTTACGGAATCTCTTGGAAGGCCGTCTGCATTCCACTGCCTTATCTCGTAAGGATCGACCAACACATTTATGAGACTAAAGTCATCTGACACAGGGATTTCCAGGCCTTTGCAGCGTTCAATCCAAGATGACACTAGTTCATGGCGGTAAAGACTTGTAAACGCTCCAAAGTACGCCACACAGGCTGCGGCGACGAAAACGTTGCCGACCACGTTACCAATCTCTAATTCGAATGCCTGTTGTTGAAAGGAACAAAATGTAAGACGATACCATAATAGACGTCAGATGTTCTAATCCGTTAGTACAACCTAACAAAATCAACTGCTGCAACCTTCGACGTACTACTACAACTGTCACATCCTGGGTCACAAGTCAAAGAACCTTTATTGATTTATACCGCTCAGGGTAGCCTTTAAGTCCCCTAGCCCCCGCACTAATCACTTTATGTTTCACTTCAAGAATGTAAACTGTTTTTACTTTACACAACTAAAATAAGCACCGTCTTACCGCAACATTCTCCGTCCAACGTCCTTGTTCATCTCCTAAAGCGGTTGTCAGCTTTGAAGCCCTCTTCAAGCGAGCGGCAGTCTGTGCAATGTTCTTGGTCAGCGTTTCCTTCTCAGCAATGCTGTTATCGTAAGCTGCCTGAAGCTCTGCAATCTTTGTAAATTAAAACATGTCAATGATCAGGGAGACCTGATGAACACTACTTAATTACAGGGTGGCCGGAATATGCACGATGACCCCTTCCTTACTGTCCGCCCTATCGCAAGTACACAAAGTCATTTGGCCAATTAAAATTAAATTACATGATAATTCTGACATGACTCTGAGGCACCTCGATGTAATTTCTTCTTATTATTCCAACACGCCTCGGACCCTGATTAAGAAAACTCTATACCTTTCCTTCAACAGCAGCTAAACTGTCTTGCTTTTCTTTTAACGTTGCCATAACTGCATCCAATTCTACTTGGGCAGCAGCAAGTCTGTAGAAAAAAATGATTACCAATATCGTGTAAATGTCTCCTGAATGAATGAATTAACAAACGAACAAACGAATGAATGATTTATCGCACGGATGAATGGGATGAAAAGATGGAGAGTGGTCCAACTGAAAGTAGCAGACCAGCTGCTACTGAGAACAAATAGTGGCGGGGATTACACCAGATTACAAGAATAAAGAGCTGGGTTGTTCAAAATCGTTTGCATGACACCGGCTGACACACATTTGTCGGGGTTTCAGGGAGCACGACCTGATCACGCGCGAGCCGAAAGTTCAAGTCCTTATTTCCCTAGTAAGTTAGCCAGTCGCAAAACGAATTTGAGTTAGGAGGTATATCAAAGAAAATTATTGGAGAAAATGTTAGAGAACAAAAGAAAAAGATACCCGGATTTACCCCGGGTTAGCACTAATCGGCCTTTGAACTACTAGCCCCGGCATCCTAAACCGCTCTGCCACGCTCCCTTCTCCTCTTGGTAACATTGTCATTCTTTACCTCTTTTTCTTGGGCTCGACAGTACGAAAAACTCGAGCGTATAAATCCATTGCACGGACCCACATCACCATTGAACGGCACGCCTGAAGCAAAGACAATCACATTTCATTTTCTTTCTCTAAAAAAATTCAGCTTTAAGTAACTGCCAACGGAAAAGTAACTAGGCCAAATCCTACGGCTCATAGTAAACGAATAAGTACTACAAGCAAGTAACTGATGAGAAGAAAATAAGTTTACGGATGAAAAGTGGCGAAAATGATGAACAACTAATACTGTGATTTATTGGCACCAGATCGGACTCACTAGTATTTTTTAATTGGTTGCAGAATTCAACCAACGTAAATACAAACAAACAGAATACACTTGTTATTAGTATGAAGCATACAAACTCTAACATGGAGCCACAAAACATTTTATTAATTTACACACCTTGGAAACTTTCTCCACATTTTCTGGTGTAAACTTTGGGTTATCGATGTATTTTTTCAACTTCTTCAAAGTCGCATCGCTGATATTGTCCTGCAATTTTGAAAGAAGAAGGCAGCCGCATGAAACGCTAAAATATTTTTGAAGACTAGCAATGACTAATAGCAACGCCCTTATAACAAATGAATGGACTCAGTGGAGACAAATTATCTCAAAGAGAGGTACGGTTGAACCTCCACAACGGTCGCCTTGGGGACAGAGGAAAGAATAGAAAATGGAGATTAACTTATAGAAAACCGAAGTGGTCAGTAGGAATACAGACACGTCCACACGCACAGTTCGAATTGCTTTTAAATACCTGATGGAAAAGATAGATATTGCTGATGTTGTTGAATATGATGATCTGTAATTGGTCTACAATGCTTGGAAACATGTTTGACTCGCAAACACTGAGTGATTTTTCACAAAACTTCAAATGGTGGAAGAATGCACTTTACCTTGTTGTATTCCATGAGTTTAGACAAAAATTTGGGGTCTCCCAGGACACTCTTTGCTGTTGCCCAGTCAGGTCTATCAAACGAAGGAGAAACAAAAAGGAAAAGAAAATTATTAATTGGTTTAGCGTTGAATGGTTTGTAAACAGATGTATTTTCCTTCCCTTAAAGGCCTACAGAACGGATATGATCTACTCCTGATCTACTGTATTAAATCAACAAAAAATATCAAGAACAAAGATGTGAAATTGTACACTATCTGTTATGCTAGGTATTCTTTATGACTAAATAAATGAAGTCACGATCGTAACTCACTTTGTATTTAGTAGAATACAGATGGACTCCATAACCGTCATGACAAGTTCGGGGGGGCTGGTGAACACACGCAACTCAGAAATGTCGGACTTGTCCAAAGAGTCCAGGGCCTGGGGACGACAAAATCATTCAGTTACGTGGACGGAATAAACCTTGCAAGCCTTTCATTACCTCTTTTAATTATAACACAATTTAGGTGGAGCAAATAGCAGCAATTTTTGAAAATGGAATAATAAAGGAATCTCGTGTCACGTTTGTCGGAATACTTTTCTAGATGCTAGTCATTTCCGAACTTTGCTCGCACCTTGTTTGCAGCATCAAGGGCAGGCAGAGCTTCGTCCAAGTCCTTCTGCGCTTCAGCCGCGATAGCCTGGGTCTCGTCTGCCTTCCCTTTGGCCACTTCTTCTTCTGCTGACACAACTTTTCGCACCTGTAAATTAGGAAAAAGATCAGTTTTATCTTGCACTTGTCCCATGTACCTATCTAAACATTTTGCTACCAAAACATTGTTTATATCGAACAAAGTAGCCAATAATTATTCGGAACAGTAGGAAAACACAGACAAAGATAACAAAGAAAACAACCTTTATTTGTCAACAATCCTCAAAATAAACGTTACAACTGCAAACAGAGTTGCATGATCAGTAAGAACGTTAAGCGTAATAGTGCTCTAGCAAGGAAAACAGAATGCCACACTAACCTTATCAGCCTCATCTTGGTCAGTTTGAAGTTTATCCATGAGTTTTTCAACGTCAAGCGACTTTTGCTTCAACTGCGGCTCCAGAGCTACCAATTCGACCTGCATGTTATCCACTAAGTCGTTCGTTTCTAGAAGCTTCTTCAAGCCATTCTTCACGCGGTCACGCGCACCAATCAGCTGCCTGAAAAATACATCATTAACAGACTGGATCAAGAATACGTCTGGTTACCAGTTCGCTATCATGCCTAGTGATATTGCTAACGAAGTACCGCGGCAATCAAGCGAAAAAACGCACTTTCGGTCTGTTCAATCAACTATCAAGCAACACTTTATTTAAACACGTTGCGCCTAAGGGCCAAGTACTCTGGATCAAAATACGAACTGCAACTAGACAGAAGTGCAGTGTTAAAGAAGTTTTAAAAAATTGTCAAAAATAACCTCTAAATTAGGAGCAAATAAACTATCCCCGTAAAGTCAGTTTTAAGCTGCATGTAATTGATGATCGGAATGACCAACATTTCCTCCATCCAGCTTTTTACTTTTAGTCCCTGGCTTGAAATAGTAATTCTTTCAACTAAAGCCCCTTTTGACGTAAGCGCGTTCACATGTTACACTGTAAGGAGAAATTAGATATTGACGGAACACTTTTCAAAGGTTGCGAAATTGCGTAGTACCTTCTTTTATCATCTAACATGGAGAGATACAGGTTAATAAGCTCCAGATAACTTGTTGGTGTCGTATAATATCGGCGTCGCAACTCGGCATAAAATCTTTCTGCCATGGAACTGACACTCGTATGTATTTCGACACACAGTTCAGCTACTCTCTCCTACAATGAAAAGACAAGACAAACATTAAGTACAAGACTCCATTTTAAACGCAGAACGAATAAGGAAGACAAACTAATAGAAAATGAAAACAAGAGTCATATTGTTACCTTAACATCCCCAGCACCTAGATCTATTTCTTCGAAAAAGTTCTTGGAAACAGACAACAGCGCTTCTCTGCAAAGAAACAGCGTTAATTGAAGAACTACTGTTAGTCCCAAATTGCAGATGAACATTGCTTAAAACACTTTTACGTGGCTTTCTTAAGACAAGAGGTTATTACAAATGGGCTACACTAGACTGACCTTGGCCACTCAGTGAACCAGTCAATAGTACAACAGTTGACCAGAGATGGGAACATACGGCAGCGAGTACGGAAAGCATCACCAACAGGACTCATACATAGTACTACATGAAGGTTATTGCGCACTCGGCTGATAAAGTAGCTGAATACACTATCCCTAATAACAAGGAAAACAACAGCAAAAGTTAAAGTCTCTACAACGTAAAGCTAACTGCAGCTTTACTTGTTCAACACTAATACAGTTGAAAGTAAACAAACACAAAAACCATTGACGGCCTGCTCATGCCAGTCGTGTGTGTGTGTTATTTATATGTGACAATCACTTCTCACCTGTCGCCTTCAGGAACGCCTGCTTCTTTGGCATGTGGTCGAGTTCCATTCAACACTTGCTCATATTCCTCTGGTTCAAACAAGTTAGGGACCTGGTATGCAATCACAGTGTGACATATCGTACCATTGTTACATTGTATGCACCCGTTCCATTCATTTTTCAAGCTTTGACATATTTCTTTTGATTTTCGTTACTTCTAAGCCAGTTTAACGAATACATATACAGTGTATCTGCTTTGAGATTTGGATCATCAAAGAACTTAGTTTTCGATGGCAAAGCAGCAGGGAACCAACATACACGTGGCAAAAAGAAGTTAAACCGAATGCAAGATTATTTGAAGGTAAGGTAAGTCGAACAAGGAAAACAAATCTGTCTTCAGTCAAATTATTGTCTTCAGAAAATTAAACACTAAAACCATCCAGATTTACTTCGGTGCCATCATGAATTCAATGATTCATACCTCGCCGGAGTTGAGAATGTTATTGATGTCTTCAAGAAATTCTTCAACAACGATCTAAAAGGAAGGAAAACAAATAATAAGGAAATATTATGGAATATTACCGTTACTACCGTTATCGCTTCTTCTTTCTACCTTCGGTTGAATTTGAAGGCACAAACTCAAAGGTGACCACAAACTTGTCTCATGTGATAGCTGATTTTGGCAGTTCGGATTTTGTTTTCAAGAAATCGTTTTGGATCGCAATATTCCCAAAAGTTGATGGGCCTGTATTGAATAAATCCTGAAACAGCCGGTTATCTACCTGCGTATCAGTGAATAAGAACACGGTATTTTTTCCTTGTACTCCAGCAGAGTTATAGAGTTTCTTGAGATCCTCTCGGAAAGCAGAGTAGTCATAACCACGAGTCAGCTCGATTTGGAAACAGAGGTAACCAGACATGTGACACGCCAACCTTAAGAACAAATAATACAAACCATTACATGACTACAAAGCTGAACTATCATCATCTTAATGATTATCACCAATATCCAGACTGTTGTGAATAGAATGAAGATTTATAATTTGGTGGTACACTTATCATATAATTTTCTTTCCTCTCATCACTTGTGAGACTGATCAAGCGTTACTGCTGCAAGTTACCTTGTTAGACTCTGTTTCCCAGTTCCTCCAACACCAACAAGCAGCGCGTTTCCACGCGGTTGACGAACCATACGAGCAATTCTACCAGCAAAAAATAAATCTCAGTTGATTATTATGGAGGGATGGAAGTCTGTAAAAAATACATTTGTGTAAATACGTTCTAGTGTCCTACCTTGAGACGTGTTCTATTGCATCCATAAAGAACACCAGCTTCATTTCTTTGGAGGAGTTCATGTTGTAGTCATCAAGATACTACGCAAAAAAACAAATTTTGATTACGAATCTAGTGCCGGCACTTACTAGCAATCGTGTCTTCTAACCGGCATCTACTCTAAATGTGGATCAAATTCTCAAAACAGAACAGACTAATGATTTTCGATTGGCTTAAGTCACTCCGAAGTACTCCGTTCCTCATCCTCTTTTTATGTACGAATTTAGCTGAGATTTCACTCATCAAGTAACATTTCATTAATTATTTTAAAGTTAGCAAATTGTGAAATTCGATGAAACGCGAAAAACTTGCAAACACTGTTGCTGGTTTTGTCAGCTCTCCTCTAATGTTTACCTTTAAAACGTAGCACAATTCCAAGATGGAATTAAAAAGCTGAGCAACGACGTTTCGGTGTCATCCTGGCACCATTTTCAAGTTAAAAATATTTGTGCGAAAAGTAAACTAATTTA
>OMLO01000974.1_pt1 | contig 20892 bp, 8 predicted proteins | sample 1674811 | NCBI WGS metagenome assembly OMLO01 (sample SAMN06265003, study PRJEB25207) | coral metagenome | isolation source: Coral host | place: Mexico:La Bocana,Puerto Morelos, Mexico | collected 2008-11-13 | reverse complement strand
GAAAATATAACAATCTATACTCCATGTATGATGCCTACCTTGCAGCGCGGCCTCATTATTTACTAATAAGCGATATGGTCCCTTGTTTTCTGAACTTTTATAAGTAAGAATCAGAATATTAATACAGGCTGTCACCTTTTGTTTTCCCTTTATGGGCAATACGTTTAGTTATATTGCGTTCGTGTAACACGTTGTTTACCGTTTCCTTGCAGCCCTGGCGGATGGTCCGGGGAAGGATGTTATGCTGTGGCATCCACAAGCAATGCAGAAGAAACGGAATGCAGTTGCAATCATTTGACACACTTCGCTGTTTTATTCGACTATAGCGATGCGAACAGTAGGGTAAGGTGTAGTTTGCCGTTGGGTTCGATTGGGTGATGAGGTGATCTTCCGCTAACTGCACAAAATTATCTTCGCATGAAACGAACTGGATTTGATACTGTATAGTAATTGTTGAATTCGCAATGGGAGGCACGGTGGCCTCATGGTCAGTGTTCAAGCCCTGACCGGGGGCATTGTGTTAGGACACTCACAGTGCCTCACTCCACCCACGTATATAAATAGCTATTAGCGAATTTATTGCTGAGCTTAACCCTGGGACGGACTAGCATCCCACCCACGGAAGGAGGGGGGCGGGGGCTGGGAAGGGTAGAACACTTGTAATCGCTTCATACTGTTGGGCACTTGGCTCGTATGCAAAATACCTTAAACTTCGCTGGTATCCTTGTATGACAGCCGCCTGTCTTGCAATACCAATGCTGAACTGATTTCTTTGAAAATTACCAGTAAATAGTATGCAGACATAAGAAATTAATAAAATTTATCTAAGTACTTATTTTGGTTTACCATTTTATAAACCGACAGCTCACAAAGACGGATGAGAAGATATTGAGGATTCTTACTTACGTGGGATTAGCTCTCTCCGTTACAGGAGCAACTCTGACGATAATATCATATGCGCTTCTTACGTGAGTAATGAAATAATAAATCATCTTTAAACGTCTACAAAGATACCGGCTGTTTACATGACAATGACAGGCCGGTGAAGTTAAATTACATACGTAACATTCAAGGTGCTCATGGTGGTATCAAGTTCGGCTAAGACAGGTTGCCTGCACCTTTTTCCTTGATTGATCTGCTATGTTTTTATTATGGTCCTCGTAGCTTCTTTGAATATGGGTTTTCCGACCATAGCAGAACCAAACGAGAGTCCCATTTTTTAAAATTATTTATCTATCAATTCACTATCTTTTTTTTTTTCACCCAGAGGCGAGAGTTTCTAGTAGATAACCTAAAGTGCGGAAAAATGAGAATTAAACAAACACGGTTTTCACGTAATACGGAGATTTGAAATAGCTAGAAGACGCATTCATGTTGTATGTCCAATTTTTACCTTTTAAATTATTCAGATTTGTAACTTTGTTTTGCTTACTTTCTATCAGTGATGTGCATCAGCCCATATCTCAAATCAGAATGAGTCTGGCCGGATCTATCGCAGCTGGACAGATATTATTTCTTGCTGGAATTGGAGCCAAAGAAAACACGGTGAGAAGTTAAGCCCGCTCCGGCAATGTCAAGGGAGTGGTGGCTTATGTCTGAGAGTAGGCAGACATGACGAAGTGAGATTTAAATACACGCTATTGGTAACGAATTTACTACGCTGCTTTACAGGGTGTTTGTGTTACAGTAGCCACTCTCATGCAGTACTTCCTGGTGGCAGCTTTCTGCTGGATGTTCGTCGAGGGAATCTACTTTTACTTGCTTGTTGTTCGGGTTTACAACATCGCAAACAAGATGCACATCTATCACGTGATGTCGTGGGGTAAGTTCTTGAAATACCTTTTAGGCGAGGTGTCTGCTCTGGTACAACCTTGTAATCCATTCCTCTTTATATGCTTGCGCTGCAGGTTTTCCCGCTGTTATGGTCGCCGTGTGTCTAAGTATTGCTGCAGGAAAAGATGGACTCCACAGTTTCGTGGATGATGAATAGTAAGCAACCCTCTCTATCCCTCTCCTTAACGTTACCCTTCCCTTTTTTCGAACTCTGTGTTTAGAACGTGCGATTCTACGTAAGTTTCAGGTGACTGAGTATTTTGGGGATATGAGAAATTTTTTACTACTTCTTTTTTTTTACTTTTGATTAAAGCTGCTGGATGTCTTCGAATAGCAATTTGATTTGGACATTCGTCGCAATCGTGGTGGTGATTGAAATTGTAAGTAAAACGAGATGCTGGCTTTCGCTGTTGTTTTCTTGGTTGATATTCCTCAACACATGCCGTACTTATGGAGTTTTTATTACAAAACTTACGCAAAGACAAGGGCCCCAGTCAGCCACACCTTGGCTACCATATTTTATTTGGAACATGCTGAAACGAAGAAAACCACTGTGAAACTACTTAAGATAATTTAAAAACATAGAGAAACACAACGTACAGTAAAGCAATAAGATTTCACCTCACCATGCAAGACGGCATCGAAAATAGCAGAGGCTTACTAGGGTCCTTTAAGGTCTCAACACACATTTCCTGTTTTCATTTTTAAGCTCAACTTGTTGATACTAGTTCGTGTTATAAAGGAAATAAACACAATGCAGCCAACAGCAGGAGAGAAGCATAATCACCACATAAGGTAAGATATAACATTTCCCGATAAAGGAAACGAAAAAGACTCACAAGATAAGGTCTGTCCCGTTCGATTAGGTATATTCCATGTCACGTCAACTTGTTCTCATATTCACTAAGCTGAACATTTAGAAATTACTTTTCTTCATTGATACAATGAATAAATAACGGTTGACATTAATTATATACAGTTTTTCGTTCGTTTTGGTATTTTTAAAGCACTCAGTGCAAGGATAACGAAAATTTGTGAAGCGTCAGCTTGACATTAATCCATTGTCATTATCTCTTTTTGCAGACTTGGCATCAGAGCATGCCTGGTAATGAGTCCCTTGCTTGGGATCACGTGGTTGTTTGGTCTCTTGACCCCATTGCACAAAGTTTTCATCTACATTTTTACTATCCTGAACTCCACTCAGGTGAATTAATATTATTTGTTCATATTTCCGACAATAACTAACTCTTTAAACTCTAAGGTATTTTTTTGCTATATGCTTAGAGAATAAATTCTGCACGCGGCGTAATCTCCGGTTTCCCCCTAGCAGAGAGCATCTAGGAGTATTTCTACTCCCCCCAGATAGGGTGCTAGTCTATCAAAGGGTTAAATTCCCCCCCTCCTCCGCCCCTCCACATTAGATTCACCGGTACCCATTTTTATAAACACGGTCGGAGAGAGGCACCGTGGCGGTAAACTGTCTTGCTCAAGAATAATACACAATAACCCGGCCAAGATTCGATTCAGAGTCGAGAACACAAGACATGAGGCCACCGCGCCTCCCAAACTTTGTATGATATAGCAAAATGTCTTTCACAAAATTGCTTAACCTGTATACCTTTATCGTTAATTATAAGGCTAATTTTAAGGCTTAAAATAATGAGAAATTATTACATTTGATAAGAGTAATCCTCAAGTTACGGACTTCTTCATAGTAGTGCAGCAAGGTCTTGTTCACATAAATTACTTGTTTGATATTCAGTACAATAAAAGAGGTCTCATCTTTAATTTACTGAAATACGTATATATGATATGCAGATCTTTTTTCTTTCTTTTAAAGGGATTCTTAATTTTTGTCTTGCACTGTGCAAGAAACAATCAGGTAAGAGGACTGTGCAGTCCCCAAATCATCACCGGAATCCAAATAATCCCAGGACCGGAAATGATCCCAGATTGTACCGTCAATGATCCCCGGACCGAAAATGTCGCAATAACGGATGGAAATGTATGGACTCAGGAATTTAGACAGTGGATTAAAAATTTATATAATCGATTGTTTTACTGTGAGACTCAGAAAACCAAAACCACTTTGATTTCATTCAAGACACAACAATTTGCCGCTTATGTTTGCGGTTTATTTTGCTCACGGTTAATTGGCTTTTTCTGTGCCACACAATGATATTCCGTAAATATTTCAGGTTTTCACATTTTTCTGGTAGAGAAGTGTGTATTATGTAGTATAAGTATATTATTATAAGTATATTATGTGTAACTCAAGCAATTGAATTTCTACAAAACACGGCAGATAGTCGTGTGTATATTTCTTTTTTTCTTCTTTTTTTTTTTCAATCAGTTTTGTTCTTTTATTAATCTATAGTTTAGAGAGCGATTCAAAAGAAAGCTGAATGGGATTTTTCCAGCTGTAAGCGATGCAAACCCCGCCAGGAAAACTTCAAAGGTTAACCCAAGTGATGTTAGAATAGCGGGGATAATTGAAGTGCGGCCATGCGGCGATGTCTTTGAGTTGAAGGAGCTGTAAAGAGACTCTAGCATTCGGTTATGGCTATAGAATAATAAGCAAGTTCTTCGTGATTGCTTTGTTATTTTAAATGGCCGTTAGCTATAGCTATACAGCTAAGTACTTGTACAAAAGTGTTTGTGACAAAAGTATTAGTCTCCAAGGCTTAGTTATTTATGCCCTTTCTTCCTTGCCAATTATTAGCACAACCCCAAATTGCTGCCTTGCCTGAGCTAAGTTTACTGGGCAAAAATATCACATTCAATGATTGGAGTAAATGGCTATGGCCAAAATCCCATAGTCGCATTTATTTCACCTTTTTTTTCAATGAAATCCTTGATACAAAGTTTGGCCCAGTAAAGGCGAGGACACTGAAAACGCCATAACTAGAAATCTATAAAAAATAAAAGTGGAGTGGCTGGAACAAGGGGAAGAGGAGGGATGAAAAAGCGTGATGTCTTTCACCGCTGTCAATATGAAATTAACTGACGCTCACATGGATCATTACTGGTTAAATGGGCAGCATACGTCTCCTTAAGGGTATTGGTTGAAATGTGAATACATGCCACCCCAAGTCCAGGCCCCCAATAAGCCTCAAGCTATTCACTTGGAAGAAGAGGCATAATAATCCTATCATAATAATATCCTATTTGCAAGCAAATATTTCCTTTATCAAATTAAGTAAAAAAAGAGAGGCCAAACACTATATGACCGTAGTCTCTTGAGAGTGGATATTACTCGGCTGCTCGAGGATATGAATGCTATTTTCCACCTGAAAAAACATTTTACGATCGAGGCGGCAGCGTAAATAACCGTGGAAAAACGAAAACGAACTCATCAATATCATTCACTTGTGAAGAGCTTCAAAATACACCACTCGGTTCCCGAATGTAGTTTCGTACGAATTTTCCTGTAAGACAGTCGTCTCCAGTCTAAAAAAGGTGGATGAAAGGCCTTAGTAAGTTGTGAGGTAGCTCTAGGTCGATTTGCCTAACAAAGCTCCAGCGCTCGAAACATCAGATCACTTTCACAAACTCGCTACCGCTGTTAATGTAGCTTTAATGACTTTAGTTTCAGGTATTCAAGTTTTTCCCTCCTTATAACTGTTGCAGAAAAAAACGATGAATATTAAAAGTAAGGCCTGTGTTCTCCAAATTTAGTAGTTTAGTATAATACAGTGGAAGTTCCTCGTAAAATTTTAGCTGTCTAGCATTCTTCATGACTGATGAACATTTCAGTTATTCCTGACGTAGCTTCCTTCATGCTCACAATGCCAGTAAAAGTCGCCATCCATGGCCCGTGAATTAATATGTTAAAGTAGCAGAATGCTGGTATTGTACTTAAATTCCAAATCCTCGTTTGAGCTGTTTCGGGCGTGGCTGGAATTCTAAGAAATAAAAACTACAAAATGAAATATGGAGTCATTTTCACCAATTCTATTAGCGATAGTCCTTCACTGTCTTCCTCTACAACTGATTTCTGTCTCGTCTGACTTGTTTTGTTTTGTTTTGGTTCTACCGAGGAATGTTCTTACTAATCTTTAAGTTCTGTTTCCATAATCCAAGAAATTCAAAATTAAACCATTTCTTTCCTAGACCGAATAATGAAACAGGCAAAAGCAGTTTTCAATAACGCGGTTATGTTCTCGGGAACACACAGCCCACTGTTAGCCCTTTTAAGATTAAATTTAACGACAGTTGATAATTATAGAGGATATTATTGGAAATCAGTCTTTAGGTAATTTCTTTGAGTTAAAGAAGTAAGCTCGGCTCGATGAAAGAGCACGTTATGTAAATTGATGCAGTGGATATAAAATACAAAATAGCTGCCTACCTTAAGGTTGTTATGTATGCTTGCGTGTACCAAACCATATGAGAAATCCCAAGGACTGAGATGTTGTAAGTCATTGTCCCTTCATTGAAGGACTGCTCCAAACCCTTCCCAGCGGCGAGTGTTGATAATTGCTCCGGTGTCATGGACCCAGCTGAATCATTTTCCCAAAGACAGCCTTAGCAACAAATTTATCTCAAATGAAAAAAATAATAAAGCAACTTTACCTTGAGAAGGAGGTTCTGTTCTACCATAATTCGATTTCAAACCTTTATCGTCGAGTGGGTTGAATGAAACGTCATTTTCTCATCTCAGCTGCCCGACTTTTCAGCCCATTGAGCTAGTGTTGGAGCTGCACAGTTGATTGGGAAACCTTATTGTTGCATATACCTCTGAATAATTTCTTACTATCAAGTACATCTTAGTATTGTTCATAATCTTAGCATTGTTGTACATAATCCCCAAAACAGTTTGTAATGCCGACACTAGTTATGTAATCAAGCCACGTGCAATAAGTGGAAATAATTGTGATGCCGACGTTTCACCGCAGTGATGCCTCATGCCATGTATAAGACTGTAAGATCCTTTCGAAAGGATCACGTGTATTAATCGTTTTAATAGTTTGAGAAACCTCTATTGCAACGCTAAAGAGATAATAAGTTGTGAGTCAGTGTATGTGTGCAGGTGCATTTCTGCACATGTCTATAACCGAGGGGAGTGCACTCCTAGATCAAACGTGAAGTCGATTCAATAAACCAAACCAAATCATGCTGCTCTTTGGTTTAGTGAAGCTTTCTTCCCATAGTTAAGCTTCAATCGTCAACAGGAGGGCTTTGTTGGCGGATCTAGATCAAGCTATAGCACACGAGCTATTGGACAATGAAGAATGTTTTCTTTAAATGTAAATTTCTGGCTATGAGCAAGAATCAAGACCATTCAGTTTGACCTAGAACAATACCGTAAAATACAAAGAGGCTTATCGCCTATTTGAACACTCGTCTGCTGCCAAGGAAACCAAGACACGATCAATGTCGTCCTGCTTGCTGTGCAAGCGCGTGCGGTGTGATAAGGTTCTTGTAGCCCATGCCAATAGCTTATGTCACAGCACACTTCGGTCTGACTCTCAAATTCGTCTCAGGTGATAACAAGGTGCTATATCTCGTGAAAATAGAAATGTGATTGCTGCACCAATTACGTTTGTACGTTACACAGAAGCCGTCAATGGCATTCGCTTGCGTTTTTTTTAAGGTGAAGGCCTGAGAAGGATTCCACGGACTGCCCAAAACTGAGACATCATGAAATGAAAAAGAAAAAGACGTCTGTTAGTTTTGTTGTGCTTTGCGGTAGTTAGGGCGCATTCAAATTTACAAATGAATTAACGGCTTAACCGTACAGTTAAGCTAATTGATTCAGGAAGGTTTCCATAATACATGTAGGTGATCCGTGAATAAGAAAACCTGTTGCTTGTTTACCAATCGTTTTCGTACCTCTCTGGCTCTGGCTCTTGCCGATCTGGTCTACATTATAAGTGCACCAGGAAACTGCTTGACCGAGTAATATCGCTGAAAAAAAAAATGACAAAGGAAGGACTGAAGCGTCGACTTTCAAAAACCATTTTGAACTGCGGTCGTGGAATGTCTGCGATGAGTTGTGTTCAACCGCAAGCTTTGTCGGAAGACAAAGGTCACGAGCCCCTCAGAAAACAAAGTGAACAAAGTGAACAGCACGAGCAGAAACAGCACGATTCAGAATGTCTGCGAAAGAGAAAAGAAAAAGAAATTATGGACACTTTCGAGCCTCATCAAATAAGAAGAAGTTTCTCATTCACAGGTTTTGGGATAAACAGAGTTGAGCATTTAAGGGGCATTGTAGAAAGATGTAGTACAAACACAGCCATTTCGGGACCCAACTCTACTTTACCCGAATCGCGGAGGAGCAGGTGCCATTCGTTTGCAGGTGTTAAAAACAAAAAGCTTGTGAAGATCACTGGAGGATCACACGAAACTGCTGTTGTAGACGGATTGTTAACGACGACATTTTGCTCCACTGAACTTTGATATATAGTTGAAAACAATGGGACTGCTAAGCATTGGTTAAGAGCTTGAGTCTGAGGACAGTGAGTGTTCGTACGACATGTGACACGGAAACTTTGCAATGAGCAACAATGTATACAGAGCTGGGTTACATCGAGACGAGTCCCACATAGAAAAAATAAAATGCTAAGCAGTCGAGATTCCGCTCAACAGTCGGGATTTCATGACTCTTTGGTCGACAGACGTAGCAACCTAATGAAACAGTCATTAATTTGCTAACTGGTGTGGTGAAATCTTTTCAGGCCAATTGGTATTAGATCCTTCTACCGAATGTGGACTTTTTACTAACTTTTTATTTTGTAATTTTATTTTGTGGATTTAATTTGCTTGTATATGTACCCATAAGAGAGCCGGAGATACAGTTTGTGATCCCAAATTCTGTGTAACGGCCTGCTGGATAAGTCCTCAAACACCATTTCGCCATCTTTTGGTTCCATCTGCAATCATTGCAGAGCCCAAAATTTCGAGTTCTGTGTTGTGTGCAAGAAAATATAAGATAAAATGAGAATGAGAATTATGCTGAATAATAAAAACTAAAGTAAACAAAAGCTAAAACAGGAAGGTCGTCTGCAACTTCGCTTTTTCTTGTATAAAGTGTGACTACTTTGTATTGTTCTCATTTGTTTCCAGTTCTGTTGTTTCGTAAATAAAAGTCCATTACGAGCTTCTATGAGCTTTTCAACTTCAAACTGAACAGCAAACATTACTAATTATTATATGTATGACTTAAAAAGTCAATCAATAAAAGAATGATCGGTTGGTGTGAGACTGGTATTTCCCTGCAGAAATTATTGGGTCTAAGCTGAAAATGTTGAATTTCGCTTTCTGCACTAGTTGGTTCTAGTCATATGGAGTACATGTCGTGAAGGAATGAGATTTTGGGATGTTCTTGATGATTTGACGATCAATCAATCGAATGACAGCTGTATTTAAATCTGTTAAGTTTGTCAACTTAGAGTTTGCATTTTTGTAGTTGATCAGTTGAAAGAAACCCAGGAGTATGTTACTAAACATTTCTCAGAATGGTTGCTGGTTGTTAACCACGTGTGCCAAAACTAAGCGTATCTGAGGGTTTTTGTTTTCTCGTGAATTACACACTGTTGGAGTCTATTAACACCCTCTTCACAAGCAATAAAACAAAGATGTTCAGACTTCTCGCTCCAGTGACTTTGCTGGACGTTATGAATACATTTGGGTGGAATACTGATGTTGAAAAAATGCTAAAAATGCTTCAAGACGTGTTTATTGTTAACTTTTCTTACTCATTGTATTTTTCAGCAGTCGCATAGAAATTGTTCGGTTGTAAATTAAACCATAAATCACTCGTAGATTATGATCGAAGAATGTCAGTAGCTAACTTTGTTATGTTTTGTTTTGTTTTTTGACGTCTGTCGTGTTGCGGAGCATGATTAACGTCACGACATTTCCAAACTAGATGTGGATTCTCACAGGGATTTTGACATCAGCAGCTTGCTTTTTTCGATTTCTATTGCAAATTATACAATAAACCAAGTTATTCTCGCATCAGTTGATTGGTTCTCGCCTATGATCTATTAGAGGACAGACACACGATTGACGTCATCACCACAAAGTTTCTCCTTCTGTATTTTAAAATGGCGGAAAGTTTTGAGAAATAAAATAATATTTTACGTGACTGGCTGAAGATACAGTACTGAAACGTTTTGTCAAGGTATTGAACAGGTACATGTACCAGAAGCGGGAAAAAGTAAGAAAGAGCCGTTTCTTTTTAGAGAATGACTTGGAAAAAATACTCGAGCAGTCTCAGTCGGCAGTTGAGCGAGACTAAACCAAACACAAAATTGATCTTGCTATGCCTCGAATTTAACAAATCCAATAAAGTGTTTGTTACATTGATTTATTTAGAAAATTCAACTTTTCTCAATCTTAAAATCGTTGTTAACACAGACTGATGTCAGCCGCGATGAAACATAAAATCATCACTTTTTAAATTCAGTTAAAATAAACACGTAACCTTACTTTCCGACGCGAATGTTCCAGTCAGTTTCAGGGCACAACAGCTCACCACAGCTCGCAGCCAACTGCATTGCAGCCATAAGGTGTTTCCGATATCATGTCAAACTAATTTGAGAATCACTAACCACAGAGGACACAAATTTCCACCGTCGGTAAGCCTCCTTTCATTCAAAACTCGAATACTGTACTCTTTTTTCGAATTCCAGTGACTAGATTACTACATGCGCTCCTTTATAATACACCTTTAGATTTATGGATGTATTTGTGACTCGGAAACGACTAAGCCTGTAACTCATACTTTAATAGACTCTTTGTGGTTTGACCTCTCGTAAACTGTAGATGCACAATCACCAACAGAGAAGTACTGGAGCTCGAGATAGCAGAAATGAAAAACCATAGCGAGAATGTCAAAAGGAGAAGATGGAAGTTCATTGGTATATTTTAAGGAAAGGATGTGACAATGACTGTAATAAGACTGCAATGACGTAGGCACCAGAAAAAAAAAGGGGGGGGGGGTGGTGGAGCTAGGACAACATGGAGGAGGACAACAGAAAAGGTAGAGAAAAAGCTGGAGCTGAGGCCAACAGAGCTGGTTGGTGACAGAGTGTTGAGGCCCTATGCGCCACTTGGCGCGATATACATGGCCAGAAATTCCGGACATCGCAACGGGGCACGCGTGAGGTTACTTGACAATATGGCCGCCAAACACTCAAAGAAATGTATGGCACAAATGAAACAAAATAAAATAGAGCACGTTCTGGCTTAAAGGGAACAAGTGCCGCGATCCAGTAGAGTTCTTGAAAATTTCTTCGGCTATTCTGATACGTTGGTTTTACTGGCCCTGCTTTTCATCGATTTTTATTTTCGAAGCTTGGACCATACAATACTCTACAAAACAGAGGCTTGAAATTCTATTTTTGCGTCCCAAGCAGATTTTGATCCTCTGTAGCAGACAACATAATCGGAATATCCCAAGTGCCGCGATCGCTTGAAGAAAAGCAACGAATGATGTACTATTTGACCAATTTTCACCTGCGATGCTGACTTCCTCGCTTTCAGCAATTTGGTATTGAAAAGCTGGCAAAATTCGTAAACAGCCACACTAAAATCCCCAAACCGCTGTCTTTGCACGGCGATATTTCGGTTGCAAATGGTCCGATTTTGCTCCAAAAGAGTTTTTAACTGTTATGCAATTATTTCGGTCAGCAATTATTTACAAGCCCAACAACATTTTTTTGTACAACAACTTTTCCTGTAATGTCATTGAGCCCGAAGTACTCTTTACTGAGCAGCGCTATGCACCACTTTACTTTATACTAGACGTATGCCGCACAAAAATTAACAGACTCGATGTCCGGAATTTCTGGCCATGGTTTGGGGAAAGTTAAGGCTCAAGTCTGTGCTTTCATTTTTTTTTTTTTTTCAGTCTCTGTCACGTGATTGGTTTGTCGCGTCATCTCATGAATTTGATGAAAATAAGAAACTTGAAAAGCATGTAAATCATTCGCCAGCTTTTCTCTTGTTCTCCCATCATCCCAACTTTGGAATGAATTTGTAGAAGATTGTTTTCGGGAGTTCTAACAGATAATTACTTACCCGCTACCAGATTTAGACCAGGAAAATAAGCAAAAAAGCCGTGCAAGGTAAATAGGGCCAGTAAAGTAAGCTACTGTTGGCAAAACAATCAACTCACGAGACACTGAAATAATTCCGTGTCATTGGCATATAAACCTTTTTTTAGCCGATTCCCTTGGGTTCAATTTGTTCTTTTGTTGTCTTTCTGTAATTTCTTGAACCATTCACAGTGGCCACTTAGTTCTTTGGATCTCAATATAGGAACTGTACTGGTTTTAAAACTCGCTGCCCTGAATGGAGATTATCTCAAGCTCGAAGTTTATTCGATAGCTCTTGGGTCATCAACATCTTATAACTAAACTGAAACTGACAATGAGAAAATTTTTTTAGTACTAAGCTTAACTGTTTGATGACTGTTTCGTGATCGCTTCTTCACTTCACAAAACCGTACATCGAACGGCTCTCCTACATCAAACAAGTTCAATTCTTGAACTCATATGCATTTATCAGTCAATAAAACTGAGATGACATAATATTCAATATCCACATATCACTGCGTTCGAGCGTGGCTTGAGTAAACCGGGATTAAAATGTTCTTTCTAAATAATACTCCATATAAATTCTTATGTCTTTCTTTGCATGGTTAATATTGGTTCTTTTAAATACACAGTACATCTCTCTGCTCATGAGATTTTATCTTCTTTGTACTGGAATCTCCTTCAACAATGGCCGACTCGCGAACACGCACCATCAACTGGTATAATTACTATCTACCTCAGTGATATAATAAGTATTCTGGCGATATTTTAATCAGCTACATGTATTCCAATCAACATTTGCATAAGTAACCACCATTAAAGCTCTGTAGAACAGAACGTTGTTGTCAATAATCCGTCTTCAAGCTGGGTTTCTTCTGCCGCTCCCGATTTGTACGTGCAAGGAATTGAGCTTACTCGTCGTAATTTAATTCGTTCATATTGGTCCCCATCAGTTGCTGCTAAGACTTGCTTCAGAAGAACTAGAGAACTCAACGAGCTGCTTCGCTTTCTTCTAAGTATGGGCCTCTCTTCTTTTTCACCCACTCCAGTTACACTTTCCGAAGTACTTTCGGTGAGCTGTTGGTTACTTTCTTCGTTTAAGTCAACACCACGGTCCTGCAGGCTCCAATCGGAACCGTTACTCAGCTGAGTTTCGTCATCGATGTTTTCAAGCGGACAGTCTTTGTCTGTTATTATTGCGTGATCTGGAAGTTTCTCGCCTATTTCTGAGTTTGTGCAAAAAGGGAATGCATCCGACTGAACAATGTCTGTGCCATTACATTTCAAATAACACACAGATTTTGACATTTCTATTTGATATATCTGCCGGCTACTAATGAATACGATCACTGCATTGGCGCTCGTGATTACAGGGTCCAGCAAACAACTATGTGATTAATAACAATTCTATTCTTTTGAGAACGTTTTTGAGACTGCTCGCATTATTTAAGTCAACTTTAATGTCAAACGCTTTATTGTTCCACAGAAATTGCTATCATAATTAATCCTCTTCTTCAGTGATTTGTTTCGGTTAGTTGGGCAATGGTCCTTAAATCTTTCTGTGACTCAACTGCTTGATAATCTGTTCATTTTATCCGTAAATAAGTAATAACCTTGAAAGAAATAACATTTCGGAATCACTGAGGGCGAGAAGAACCTTCGTATAAGAGACATTGATCGATCCTGTTCAAATTTTCAAGTTTCAATCTGATTGTGTCAGGAGGTTATGCTTTGGTAATAAACAGTTCCTTGTTGTGATCTCGAGGGAATATAATAGAATTGTTTATACAAAAGCTAATTAAAAAATATGGAAATGTGATCGGAGATGGATAAAATTTAGGGCTCCAGCGGTTTTAGTGAAAACGACAAACCACAGCTATTTCTGTATTTTTATCAGTATTTTTCTTTGTGCCTCACTCCTTGTTTCTGATGTGCTGCAAGAGATATGATGCAACCTGCTCCAATTCTTGAAAAAAGTTCTTCAGGTAGTAAAATCAAGATGATTAATTTAATGTATTATGATTCAGCAAAATTGTATCTGAACTGTCGATGAAAAATTGTTAGTAAATTACAACACAACATTTAGACTGGTAAACGAACTAACAATAAAAGAAAAGAATGAAAGCATAAAAGCATGTCTGAGCCAATGAACGAACAAATGAATGAATCGAAAAAAAAAATTTCATTGGAAGAAGAGATGAAACGATGAATTAAAAAAATCAAAGGATAAAAAACTGCATGGAACAATAAGAAGGATTTACTCCACATGTTATAGTTCATTGATAACAAAACCACAACAGTAGATCTGCTTCGAGAATGAATTATGGACTTTTAGCACAGAGTTTGTTTCAAAATACATACAAATACATACCTCTGGACTGCATTAGGTCGTTCCGATAGATCGATCTTCGGACTGCACAGACATTCTTGTGAAAAACGTATCAAAGTGTGACACTTTTTAGGACTCTGGTACAGTGGAATCTCGATATCACCAAGGGTCAAGGGACTGGCAAAATATTTCAAGGATCTAGGATCCCTTCTGTAGCAATCTGTAGCAATCTCATTGGTTGCTATTCGTAGCAATGAATTGTAATTGGTCCAGAAAAATCACACCACTGTCAAACTTGATTCAAATGGTTTCTCGGAGAGATTATTTAATAAGTGATTATTTGATGTTTCCTTTCCTGACATCAATCTTTCTGAACAATTATTTTGAGACTGAGAAAAGTTGATTTTTTAAAAAAAATTAATGTAACAAACATTTTGTTTATTGGATTTGCTAATTTCGAGACAAAGCAAGATCAATTTTGTGTTCCCACAGCATTTTTCGTTCTTTCACTCGTGTTTCTCTAACTCCATCGGAAACACGGTAAATTTGTTAAATAATATGTGGAAGCCGAGTGGCCAAATATTCACTCAAGATTGCAACCGATTTTCATAGAAAATGTCTAATTTAGTTTTGAGCATTAAATTTATTATTCGTCCCAAACCGAATTATCTCAGTCATAATGAATAGGATAAAATTCTAATGAGAATTATCGCAGCTATCCTTGGTATTCACGGACGTCATCATTTCCCAAAATAAATGATTATCCATCCCTCTAAATCTTTAATTTCATCAGATATAAGACCCTCTAATACCTAACGTTTCGCAATGTTTAAGCCCGAAAGGATTCCTCGTTATGTAACAGTGCACGTTTGATTTTCCAAGATTGCGCGTTACGTGTCATTCACTGAATGTTGGCCCTAGAAGGCCCCCTGGGAGAGAGGCGTTGCGTGACAACCCAAATTGACTAACTGCTACCCTGCCATCCTCGCCTGACCATGCATTACATGACTCGGGCTTTCCTAAGTTACTAGGATTATATTACGTGTTGTCAAATAAATAAGTTGGGTTTGTAGAAGAGAGTTTCCTGATATAAGATAAAAAGAAAGTATTTCTTGGACTTTCTTAAATGATGCCATGGCTATTTCTGCGAAAAAAATTGCTGAAGAATCACACTGCTAAAGATCTTTTCGCAACCGCGTCGCCTTTATCGCGACGGGGGTCTTAACTTTACCTTTCCCGCGCAAACGACAGCATTCTATCTCAGTCCTTTATCGGCCACCGAGTTCTAGAAGCCGTCGCGTCTCGGATTTTCAAGTCCCTGGATCGTAAGGGAGAAGTCTCACTGAACCTCTCTGGACAAAGGTGACAGCTCTAGGAAAGTTTTGAGATTGAGCAAATGTATAGATTAGTTCAATTTCGAGGTTCAATTTCTGTACTTGGGCTTAGCATGGAAATGATTCTACCAGAGGCGATTTTTCCTCTCCCTCGCTTCGCTCCTCGCTCCACCCATAAATCGCCTTTGGAACCAGAGTGGAACAGACTTCGCTTCAGTTGAAAGAATATGCTTTCAGTTTGGGATAAAGTACAATAATTTAGTGAAAGGAAAATAGACTTTTTTTTCCGTAAAAAACAAGATATATGTTGCCGATACGTTTACAGTCTAACTTTATTTCGCGCCGAATAAGATCATCGCTTTCAGAAAAAAAAAAAAGACTAAACCGCTGTGAACAAAACAGCCGGCGCGTTGAAGTTCTGATCCTTTTAATCTCGTGTTGACTGAAGTGAAGCAGTGCTTTGTATTGTTGAAAATACAATGGTGAAATTCACCAGCCGGAAACGATTGCCCACTGGGGTTAACAGAATGATCCACATGGCTGACGTACGATGTGCTTGAGACCTGTGAAGAAGTCAAATCCTTGGCTAACACTGTAAGTCTGGATTCCTCCACGAGCTGGTTCTGCTGATTTTCATCAGAGCGCTGTCTTTGCTAATCTGACCTTGAGTGAAGCCAGCAACGAAATAGTAAGCTTGCAGCAAGGCTTATGGTGTTTTAGGGCAAGCTGCTTTTTGTAGAGAAGTCAACGTCTCGAGGCCGATGCAAACTGACATTTTGAGAACGAAATTGTGCATTCGCGAACGAGCTCGACCAGGTGAGAATTTAGAGCATCATCTGCAGGCTAAACTCTCTCTCAAAACATCTTCTGAATTTCGTGCTTTTTTTCATTTAAGCCTATCAAGGCCAACTCGAATTGCTCTCATTGGATTTCGACTGTAACATTTGTCATCGTGGGAGCGAGCTTTGACGTACAATCTACGCAAAATATTTACGAGCTCTTCTATTTTATAAACTCGTCTAATGGCTTGTTATTTGCTTTCTCCTTTCGCCTGGTTTAAAGGAAATTATCAATACTCTAGTATGACAGAGGCTAATAACTTTTCGCCTTTTATCGTGGCTTTCTTTGATCACACTTTAATTCAAGAAATCTCGCAACGAGTTTGTATATTTGAACATTGCGTCAAGATAAAAAGTACCGTCAAAAACAGCAGTGAAGGGATTTTATTGGTGTATTCTGGTCCTGGTACATTAGCAAACCGTTCTGCCATCCTCACTTTAATTTTACTTTGTGAACATCGGAGAATATCACAAGGGAATATCCGAGTGATATTCCCCAGTTTTAGCTGGGGTATATTCAGTCACGCAGCCCGTTTAAACCAATCGTGTGCGAGCGAAAATATCTGATGGATTTTAAGGGCCGTTGTATTATGGCCGCTATAACTGGTCGTCTTGTCAAAATTAGTCAAGGTCCACTGAACATTGAAGCTTCTTATATAAAAGGGAGCTCTCAAAAACGGAAGGCAGGTCTCACAAATTGACTTTGCTGAAACGAATGTCCTTATCTACGTTATATATTTAAAGAGATCCGGTATCAGATAGTAGATAAGGGGCTCGTAAATCAGCAAATATAATGATAGTAGTTTCATACCGCAAATGCGGTTGTCTTCGATTATCAGAACGGAAAGCGTTAATTCCTTGTTTTATCTGTATCCACTAACTGTAAAAGTAAACAGCCATTACTATGAACTTAATTATGAGAGCTTTTATTGTTTATTTGTCACAGGAAAGAAAATAGTCTTTAAAAAAGAAGCCACTTAACGTTATGACGTAATTTAAAGATAATTATACAGAAGCCCTCTCGTCATGATCTTCACTCAACCTTGATCAAGGAAACCATGAATTAAACAGATGCCATTGGGAGTTTTGCTAAGTGTAATCACATTCTACGCGTATTTCAATCTATACAAAGGTTTTCACGTGTGTTCTTGCCAATTTTTGTTTTTTGAAAGCGAGTCGTTACGTAATGGAAAACTTTCTCGCCAAAATCAATACGAACGAATGATTATAGGCGATAATGGTATTATCAGACTGTTTTGTTATCACAGGTTCAGTATGTCGTAATATTTCAGGGACGTTTGCGGAACATACTTCCAAAAGAAATATAATAATTACGTTCAGTCGTCTCCACTCGTTGCTATTCTCTACCATTGCTATTCTCTTCTATATCTAGGAGCTGTTTATGTCTGCCTTAAGAGCCTCAAGGACGATTCTTTTGTTATCTTTACACATTAAGTCTAGCCCCCCAAAGCGATTTACCTTCGTGACTAATTTACTTTCACTTAGAAGCAGTAGTATTGCACAGCAGGCTGTGATTTAAGGCTACACTAGAGAAAGATTTCTACCCCGGTGGCATTCAACTAAGTTACATTTATGTATTCAGTGTATAGTGCTTGAAAAACAACCCAAATATGGAGTTCACAAACAATTATTACCAGTATGTAGCAAGCCATAAACGTCTTCGACAGTTTGGCGCTATCGGTTTATATTTAACGTTGCAAGTATCCATGAAAACTTAATAAAGCTAAAATAAAGCTAAAATTTCAGATACATCGACCCAACATCGAGTAATCCTAGTTGTATATTAAAGCTGCAAGACATTCACGATTTACTGGTTACAGTTGAGCGGACAAGTCGCCAAAAGCGAGCTATCGGCGACTTCTGTGGCAGTCTGTTGAAAGCTAAAGTGATTGAAAATTCTCGATGGAATCACGGTATCAGCATTCAGCGGCGAACTAAAAACATAACAGTTAATTATTTCATCATGCTTACTGAAAAGGACATGTTGAGGTTAAGCACTTCACAGGGAAGGCAATTTGAACACCTATCCTGTTTCCCTGAAGTATCTAACAACAACACCGTTTATGAAGTAACGCTACTTGAAGGCTAGCACTCAGTGTAAAATTGCGCTATTCACTTAAAAGTTTTCCTAAGTTAAACCACACAGCAGCAACAGCACTTCAGATTAAAGTTCGTCAAAGTTCAGTTGTACATAACGAAGTGGTGAGCATACCATCAGACGGATCAACTTCTGTTTCCTTGCCATCATTCACGGATTTGCCACTATACGATCTCCTTCGTAGTCTCGTTTCTAACTCAGGTACAACCAACAGTCCTTCGATATTCAAACTGAGTAATGAACTGGTTCGTCGCGAAACAAGCGGTGGTTTTTTGGGAGGCGTCTTAGTGGTTTCTTGCTTCATGAGGTTTTCCTGTTTGTGAGTGTTTGGACTTCCCTGTAATGTCTTGTAACTCTGCTTGGTTGTCTGTTCGTTATTGTTGTTAGACAAGTCTTTGCCATCTAAAGAAAGCAATATGGTCACCTTGTCACCCGGGTTTATAACAGCGTTGCTCATTACTTGCAGTCTTGATAACTGACAGGTATTAACTGTTCCACAATATAAATACGCGAAGATATTTCCCTTGAAGCATACGTGCTGTTCGAGACAAGTTCAGATATAGACTCTACACACCTTCAACTACGATCAGTTGCCTACAATTTTCAGTTATCTCCTCCACGTGTCATGGTATAAATTTGCTTGGCAATACCAGAAAGCTTTGTAACTAAACTGCCAGTAATTATGTACCTTCGATCGTTCCACTGCCTCTTTGGAATCAACAATAATCAATAAACCATCGAGTACAGTTTCGCCGTCTAGTGGTTTGGAAGTCACGTGATTATCGATTGCGTCCATGCGTGATTATTGGAGTCGTCTGTCTGTTAGCCTTAACTAAAGCGGTCTGATTTGTATAAAGATAATGTTTCCTTTTAAAAGTAAATATTTTGAAAAGGGCGGTTTGTTTGATAGCAGCCGTCCATGCGATAAAAAAAAAAAAAAAAAAAAAAAAACTCGCACGTGGCATTCAAAGTCGGAGTATTGCACTGTTGATTGAATTGGAGATCAAGGCCAATAAATCCTTTTGAAAAAGTTACCATTAAAACAGAGAAATATACAACGGAATTTTATTTATTTGCGGCATTAATTTTAATGAGGGTAATTAGCAAGATAGCGGGATTACGTTTTGTCTTCAATGTAAATAAAAGAAGCATTCCATTCATGCATTCGCATAAAAGCAGAATATATTTCGTGTCCAGAAAGGTCGATTAAAAAAAAATTGATCTAACGGAAATAAATATTTTCCCTGAACAAGTTACTGCCCGATTAGTTAAATAACGTTCCTACACAAAGAACAATTCGATTGAATTATTTAGATTTAAGACTCCAGGTTAAGTTGTTGTAATCGATTGCTTTTCAGTTTGGTTTAAGAAGTAGGTATCCGGGTCTTTTAATTAGTTAATTATATACTTATTTGTTGTATTTCACGGCAAGTAGGAGTCAATGAAATCTTATTGGTTTCTGATTGAAACACTCTCTCAGAAATGGGAATAAATGCAATAGGGTAGAGAATTATTCAATCAATTTTCTGAAGCGAAGATTTCTCAACCGCCAGTCAATTAATCCTTACTCAGAGTCAAACTTTGTGACGTATGCAATTCCAGTCGGTGACTTAGACTCTAGTTTCTGACGACTCAGTCAAAACCTGTCAAGGAGTACTTTTAAGTGCTGTTACTTGTTCTTCAAAATCTTGATAAATGAAATCAAGTTGAAATGAAATAAAATGAAACAATGTTAGTTAGGATCCTGGGCACTCGAGTGAACAGACCAGTAACGAACAATAGTGGACAATACCTCTCTCTCAAAGATTCAAAAATTGACAAGGTGTTGCAGGTCACGTCATTTGCATGAAATTCTATCACGTACTCTTTGAAGATCTTACACTCATTTAAATCTAATGAGTGGAAACTTTCGACAGTTGGAAACCGCTAATTCGAACTTGATTCAGTTTGGAACCAGGCTCACTGTTACTTCGTTCTCCGAACTACTAACAAACAAGTAGCAATAACTTTACATTTCTTATCTGTTCACTGAATATTCCGTGGCTTCTGTCCACCTTCATCAGAGCAAATCAGCGAAGCGTTTCTCGCATTTTACGTGCTGGAAGAGGCAAGCAGAGTTTAAACTGGAAACAATGAACTAAAAGCGCTCGGAAAGACATTTCTTTCATTCATCACGTTTGCGTCCATCCTTAAGTTGTGTCCCAAGACTCTAAAAGAGTCTCTTTGCATAACTCATTAAACTTCGTTCGAGGTTCGTGGCGTCTCTTGAGGATGTCACGATCTGATTTCCCTTCACGATTCCCTTCCGGCCTAATTATAACCAAGCCCTTCTATTATGAGCTCTTATGCTAGAGGTAAAAGAAAAACACTAAACCATACCAGAACACTG
>OMLO01000973.1_pt1 | contig 20903 bp, 13 predicted proteins | sample 1674811 | NCBI WGS metagenome assembly OMLO01 (sample SAMN06265003, study PRJEB25207) | coral metagenome | isolation source: Coral host | place: Mexico:La Bocana,Puerto Morelos, Mexico | collected 2008-11-13 | reverse complement strand
CAGAATCTTCACTACTTTCATCTGCATCTCCGTCACCGCTGTCATCTCCGGACTCATCATTATTTTCATCACCGTCAGCATCGCCAGAATCCTCACCACTTTCATCTGCATCTCCGTCACCGCTGTCATCTCCGGACTCGTCATTATTTTCATCATTGTCATCATCGCCAGAATCTTCACCACTTTCATCGCCGTCTCCGTCACCGCTGTCATCTCCGGACTCATTATTTTTGTCATCACCGTCATCATCATCAGACTCGTCACCACTCTCATCGCCGTCTCCGTCATCACTGTCGTCTCCCTGCTCGTCGTTATTTTCATCACCATCATCATCTCCAGACTCCTCGCCACTTTCATTGTCATCTCCATCGCCGCTGTTATCTCCAGACTCATCGTCATTTTCATCATCCTCACTATCGTTATTTTCATCATCCTCGCTTTCTCCGGACTCGTCACCACTCTCATCGTCATTTTCATCACCGCTGTCATCATCAGACTCCTCACCACTTTCATCTTCATCACCATCACCACTGTCATCATCGCCAGCTTCGCCGTCCCCGTTCAATTTGTCATCTGCGTCATCTGAATATTAAATACTGCTTGGTTATTGGAGAAATATGAAATCCCACTTTGAATAACTCATTCAATTAATAACTTAATATTTTAATTCCCTAAGATCAAATGCAATATTTCTGCGAATTCCGGTTAAGCATATAAAAATGATGATAATGTTAATAATAATAATAATAATAATAATAAAAATAATAATAATAATAATAATAATAAAAATAATAATAATAATAATAATAGTAATATTTATTGCGCTCTTTACATTTAAAAATAATCAAAAGCACATTACAATAAATTTGCTGACATATAATTTACAAATTAATAAAATAGCCACGAACTAATCTTATAACAATTAAAACCCTTAGGTTCAGCACAAAATAGCAATCACACTCTATCCCAAAACTTGACAAATTTCATATATTAAGCGTAATTGGAAATACCTTAGGCTACTTAATGGTCCATGTAAAAATAAGTTAATGCTAGAACTTAATTCAGTTATTACTACACTACGGATGGCAAATGTTTTGTGTAGTTAGCAAAATTACTTTTAGTAGTCGTCCAAAATATGCTATCGAAACTATTTAAGAGTGAAAGGAAGAGACTACCATATTTTATGTGGATAAAAAAAACTTCCCCTCGTTTTTCAACCGCCTCTGAATATTGGGACTACCGGACTACATACATTTTTTGCAGGCAGGTTTTTGGCTCCAATCGTTATTGATCTTTCCTTTGTCTAGAAGAAATCGGCAACTTTTACTTATCGGAGACTAAGAGAAAAAACAAGTCAGTTTGAATATCTCACCATTTCTGTCGTCTCCTCCTTCACCTTCTACACTTCCCTCTACGGTACTTCCGTCGTCACTTTCACTTTCACCACTTTCATCTTCGCCATTGCCACTTTCGTCAAGATCATCTTTGAGAAAGAAAGAGTTTGTTGGTGTCAACGTTATAGGGAATAGGTTAAGCCGTTTTGATCTAGAACATTAAAGTAATGCAGCACCGAAGAAGTTAACTTAAACGGTTATAGTGACGTCCAACAATTTCTTACAACTTTACCCTTTACGATGTTTCCAACGCTGAGCTGTTGACAAAAATCTAAACTATCAATAAAGTGACTATACTAGTAACTTTCGAAGAAAGAAATATTGCGGTATCTACTGTATATATTCATTTCATCGATCTCAACCGGAATATGTCTAATTCTATCAAAGAAATACGTTCTGCTTAACTACCACATGAATACGCACTACGTTCTTTAAAGATTTTTGTTCAGATGCAAAAGATAATCACATTCCAGTCTCTAATCAAGCTCATGCTGTCGACCAGTAGCCAGTAATGTAGATTTAAGGATACAAAAGAAAATAATACATAAAATAACATCTTACCTTTTTGCATGGGTAAAGGCAAACTCCAGAGCGGTGTGAACAAAGCCACAAGACAAAGAATAAGCAAGACTTTGGAGGCCATATTTCTTCTGCTCTTCTTCTTTGCAAGTCTGATCGATTAATGATTTTTTCCACTCTTACATTAGTATTTATATGCTCCTTGAGTGTCCTGCAAAATACTGATATTTCTGTGGTACTTGAGATATTATGATGTTTGTTCAAGAAGGCGGAGAAATATTGCCTTAAAGCAGGTAAGAATCAGACGAGAATCTAACATATTGCGAAACTGGTTTAAAAACACTTAGACACCATCTATTAAAAAAAAAAAAAGAAATTAGAAAGTCAATACCTTGTATTAATTGTTACGCAGTTCCGTAACAGTCAAATTTGCCGTAATAGTCAAATTTGACGAAGATCAAAGTTGGTTCTTAAAATTGTCCTACTCTTTATAGTTTCCATGGAGACACTTCTGTACACAGAAAAGCTATTTTGAAATATAATATAGTACACGTTGTTAAAATGCCTTGCCCTTTCGTTTTTCAAATATTATAATTAGCCGGGGTTGTTATCTGATGCACCTAATTGATTTTACTAGCACTCATCTATTCATGATGGTCGTGGCCTGAGTAAATGATGCTGAAATGAAATGAAATTTAATCTTATCTGTAGCCCTTATGAAAAGATCATACCAAAAATAGTTCAAAGTATGGCTATATAAAGCTTTCCACGTCACTGTTCAGCATTTTTGTAGACACTGTCAAGGCATGCGACGATTTCTTAATTTAATTGCTAAGGGCTATTTTAATAACAATACTCTTGTAGAACAATTTTTTTGAGATTTCGCCAGTGCTGCGGAAAATGGTGCTCCAGTTGCCGATATTGTGATATATTCACATGGATCCACTTTAAGAGAGTCACGCAGGCCCATTTACGATGTTTTCAAATTGGCGGCTTTGTATCCAAGGAAAGACAACAAATTACCATGGAAATGCTTAACACTTCCATTCAATGTACATTGTTTGTTTTGGTGTTTCTAATTAAATAGGTAAAAATAGAGAAAGCAACTTGAGTATTTTTAGTTACAATTAATCAAATTAAAATAAAAGTAAGCTACATGTAGTCTGCTGTAAAGCAACTTGTATTTCTCTGTTATCAGAAGCTTGCTTTAAACTAAAAATAAAATAAGATTCTCTTGCAATATTTTGTAGAAGAGGTCGAAAATAATACGAAAGCAAGACTCATGAAAATCAGTTTCAGCTCATTTTAGGTTCAATAAAAAAAAACAATTAATAAAACTCCCACATTTATTCCGATATCAGTGTAAATATATATAGTATTTATGTCATATCACTGAAAGCTTAATATCCATTATAATACAGCGTTCTTAACTGGGAATGACTGTATTGAAATGTTTGAACTACACAAAGGTAAAATTAGCACTTATATGATATATTTCCATCACCAAATGCCTCAGCAATGCGACGTTTCTCAGCCAGAGAGGGTAACGTTTTTGATGATTTAATTGTCTATGACTGTGGTTACAAAATCCTTGTTAGGTGTTAGCCTTAAAGTTGTTTTGACGTTACAGTGTTTCTTCCACACATATACAATTGCCATTCAAATCAGGACGAATTATGGCGGTTTTGTTCTGACGAAAAAATCGAAATCTTCAGAAGAACCATTTTGTCGTGCCAGTTGCGTGCTGGGATATCAGCTTCAGCGAACGCAGAAGACAAAGTTTGAGATCACGGCTCGAATCTTGATATGACTTTATATAAAGTTCCACTAACCACTCAGTGCTTTTTTACATTATCAAATCTATTGTCAATCCCGACAATTCCCACACGCTGTACTAACAGGGAGGGTAAAAGAACCTCAGCACTGAACCTTAAGTGACTTTTAAGAAGTGCAGAATCTAGAATGAACGATAACAGCAAGACGATCAAATCACAAAATAAGAAAGAAAAATATTAGCGATAAATAAATACTCAATAGAAAGACGAATATTAATTTCTTAACACCAAAACGGTCAAAACTGTGAACATTGGAAAACTAAATTCGTTGAAAAAATATAAAATAAACAGTACCATAGTTTTCGCTTTTTCAATGACAGTGAATCTAGTTTCTTTAGTTGGGTCACTTCCTTTAACATCAAAATATTATGACAAGACAGTTAAAGCTTCAACCGTTGATTATGGATCAGATTTTTTTTAAACATATAGGCTTGAACTTGAACATCATTAATTTCCTTCTTCTGAAAAAAAAATATTTCAGCCGATACTGTTTTGCCATGTTCAGCCGGTATTTTGAGATGTTTGTCTCTAGAGGCAAAACATCGTAGAGACACGCCGGTCTTTGAGCCTCTCTGAAATGAAAAAACCGGAACATCATTAATTTCCTTCTTCTGAAAAAAAAAATATTTCAGCCGATACTGTTTTGCCATTTTTAGCCGGTATTTTGAGATGTTTGTTTCTAGAGGCAAAACATCATAGAGACACGCCGGTCTTTGAGCCTCTCTGAAATGAAAAAACCGCCAAATCATGATAGTGCAAGTTTGTCTATACATATTTTCAGAGGTGAACGTTACCGACAAAACCTATCAGGCCCTACGTGAAGACATTTCATATATTAGCTTATATTTGTCATACATGTGAGCAACAAGTGGTACTCTTTGGCTTCTTCACCTAAGTACATGAAAGGAAGCGAAATTTGACATTGGCAGCAGAAAAATAGCCCCACCTATTGATGATATCAGTTTTGTCACGTGCGGCCCATTTTTAGAGGACATAATATTACCTTCTGTCTTGTGTAACTAGCTACCTTTAAGATTTTAGTATAGGAAATCGATCTGTTCTCGAACCCTAAAAAACAATAAGGGATTAATTGTACGCGTGAACAGATCGGACTTTTTAGTACTTTTCACGAGTGCCTGCCGCAACAACGAGTGAAAATTAGAAAGAGTCCGATCTTTTCACAAGTACAAGTAATCCCTTATTGTTTCGAGAAAAAATATTGATTTTCCTTTTAATAAGACGATAACCGTAAATACCAGCTTCTATCTGACGTTTCGTTATAGAGGGTTGCTAAAATGACGCCACGCTGTGATTGAATATTTTAGTTTTGTAACTTTGTTTTCTCAACACTTTAACCAAAAGTTCTTTGTAAAATCATTTCCGAATGGCATTCTTTCGCAAACGAGCCGCACAGACGAGCATGTTCGAGTAATTGTTCAGCTATCGATACAATTTGGGATAAATCAATCAGAAGCGAGTATTTACGGTAGCATTATTATTATAGAAGAAATTAGGCTCACGAAAGTGAGAATTGTTGTCATTGCAATCAAGCTATAGACAAGTTTCATAAAAGGCGCCCAATTATAGATTATTTTAAAATTATTAAGTAAGCCTAACTTTCCCACTTTGAAGTAACGTTTGTAATTTAAGAGAATTTTTACTCTGAAGTGAGGTTTGTATAGCTAATTTTAATGCATTCAAAATAATTTTGATTGGAAGCCATTTATAAAAGTGTGTATACATGTATGTACAAGAGCCCTTAAATTCGCTGTCCAAACGAAAATAACTTTCTAGGTTTGGCAATTAGCCTTCCCAATGGCGGAAAATAAAAGAAAGAAAAAGTATAATGAGCGGTATTTATATGTCGATTTCAGAGCAGCACATGTTAATAGATCTCGAGCTATTTTTATGCAAATAAAATCCACGTTAACCTTCGCGAATGACTCTGGAAAACAATTTGCGACGTGTTTGTCACTTCAGTAGTCCCCAATTTTTTTCTTAAGGATATTGAAAAAAATCGATGTTTATAGCGTTGCCAGCATTGTACCATTTGAAAAAAAAAATTCAAGATCAAGTGAAAATTTTAAACCACTGTAATCCCGCCCTGTCTATCGGTAATCCTCGGGCGCAAGAGAAGTACGTATTCAGTACCTACATTTGCCTTCCGCTATTTTATTTTTTTTGGATGTATAATATGTTAAGGCTCCTGAGGAGACCACTGCGCCTTCGCGTAGCCTGTTATAAAAGATCGTACGTGTAAATGATCAGCAAATGCAGTCACTAGAGAATTTGAAGCAGATCTTATGAAGTCAGCATGTTCTAAAGTAATTTGATCGCTCTCGATCAATCAGTCAATCAATCATTTTATTAACGTGGTCAGTACGCTTTAGTTGCATCTATTTTCCAGGTACGCCACGAAATAATTAAAATTGAACACCATTGGAGATGTATAAAGTTAAGATAAACTACTACAATTAAAAAATGAACTGCAAGTGGGCTTCACACAAATTGTGCTGCGATTGGCCGGTTGATGATATCCCTTCCACGTGTGATATGCAAGCGAGGTTGGTTCGTGACGCAACGCCATAATGAGCTGAGAGATTTAGAAACCGAACCCCTGACTGATATGGTATGCAGCGATGTAGAGATGGAGCCTGTCCTTCAAGATATCTCGGTAGAACAGCTAGAAAAGAGTTCTAACCGAACTCCAGATGCGAGACTAGATATCCACGCACGAGGGTTCTGGGAAAACCAAAGATCGGCATTCTTTGACGTGAGGGTCTGTCACCCTAATGCTGATTCGTATTGGGGCCTAGAGCTTTAACAGTTATACCGCAATCGCGGCAACGAGAAGAAGCGCCTATTTTCGAGGAGGATTTTGGACATTCAACAAGGAATTTTTACACCCCTTATTTTCACGCCAACAGGTGGTACGGGAAAGAAGTGCTTGCAATACCATGGCAGACTGGCGCAGCTGATCTCCATCAAGAAAGGAGAACGATTATACCAAAGCATTCTTCTAGATAAAAGCAAGGACATCCTTCGCTTTATTAAGATCCGCACTAATCTGCCTCAGAGGTTCAAAAGCTAAAAGAAAATTAAGCCCTTTGTGACTTTAAGTACATCGATATAGAAAATAAAGAGATACTTAAACGCCATGAAGTTCCTTGGAGACCCTGGCGGTAGCTTGGAGAAGACATATTTGAACTGAAAACTTAAACTCTTATTAGGTTGTGGTTGATTACTACTCTTAACTCCCTGAACTTCAGACAGCTAGCTCTATTGTTGCAAGCATGAAATCTATTTATGCGGTATTTCTGATAAAGTTGCAATGTTCCCTTCTCAAGCAAAGCCTTCCGTAAATTTGCAAGTGAGTGAAGATTTGAAATCTCTGCATCACGTCCACGATACCCTCAGTCAAACGGGACAAGTGAAAGAGACATTAAAACCATCACGATCTTTCTTAGAAAGGTATGTGGTTATGGAAATGACCCAATACATTGCTCTCCTGGAATACACAAACACGCCCATCTCTGGACTGCTTTGAAGAAAGTCCACTCTATAGCATGATTTTTGGCAACATTTTGACGATTTTTGAGCCGAACTTGAATCTTCGAATAAGTAGCATCCTGACGCTTTTTCACAAAAATCCATGATATCGCAATTCGTTTCCATCCTCGTCATCGTTAGCCATCCTCACTACCTACATGGTGCATAATTGGACAGCTTTCAATGATCGAAATACATTTTTCGAGATTTCCTAAAATGGCCTTTTATCAGACCTATGTTGTTGTTAGTTCTGAATAAGCTCGAGTTAATACTCCAAGCAGTGAGAACAACCCAGGACAGTAATCCGTTGCAATTCCCATTTATTATTATCACATATTGTCGCGTTATTTGGGTACCTTCACCTTGTTCTGTTTATTTATGTATGTATTTATTTATTTATATTTTGATTGTTGATGCCGAAAACTTCTAATACCTTAATTCTCAGAGATAAAAATATATTGAAGCTAACGCTTGTAAGAAGATGAATTCAAAGGTAGCCGGTAACAATTTCCGGCACCTTCCAGTAGTTATACTCTGACGGTCAAACTATGACTCTTTTTCATGTGATGTTAGAGTATCTGGTAGCACACAAATATTCAATCATTGGAAAACAAGCTGTAGCAATCAAAAGCGGCTCGGTATAGCCCATTTTTTTAACATCAAATTGTGATAAGATGAACCCTACCTATTTATTTATTAATTAATTTATTTATTTATTCAACTTTATCTACACACGGGTAAAACATCAGGACTTAAAATAAATACTAAAACTGCTTTAATTACATTACAGTCCATTAACAACAAAAATAAAAACATAAAAACAAAACGAAGTGCCTCTTTCCATGAATGCCGTGTGATTAATTATGGATACCCCTACGGACGGATTTGAAACTAGCAAGAGTAGGTGCTTCCTGCAGACTGTTCCACAGCTCCGCACCACCACAGCTGAGACTGTTTGTTAGAAATTTGGTGCAGGCCGGGGAGTGAAACAGCTAGTTTTCCGTCACAATTCCTAAGAGAATAGGTAGATACTGCACTCCGATCATGAGTAAACATTGATTTCATATAATCAGGGGGGAGACCATAAAGAGATTTGTATACCGTAGTTACTGTTTTAAATCCTCGTTGAAGATTAGGTTTTTGACAGCCAAGTATAACAAAGAGATCATCCGCATTTGCATCATATGAAGAAGAGGTCAAAATATGCGCAGCGCAATTCAGTAGCTTTTGTAGTTTATTGGAAAGAGATTTATTGTAATTCACCCATACGATGCTACAGTAATCGAAATGAGGTTGAACTAAAGTATTATACCGTTTCAAAACGAACAAAACACCTGCTTCTCTTCAAGATGCCAATGAAAGAGGCAATTCTTTGGAAATAGGTTCGATATGTACGTTCCAAGTTAAGTTTTCGTCTAAAAATACTCCAACTAACCTTTGCCTTGAACCAATCACCATATACTCAGAGTGAGTTTAAGAGTGAGTTTATTGCTGTTAGCCATTCAGTAATTTTAGTTAGATCATCGTTCATATTTTCCTCTAGTTGGGCGACATCATTACTGGCAAAGGTCAAATGAGTATCATCCGCATACATTCTGGGATGTCAGTTAACAAGACAGTTCGGTACATCATCTATATAGAGTATAAAGAGGAAAGGCCCAAGGATTGTACCTTGAAGTAAGTTAAAGGTTGGCTATCACGATTATCCAGGTAGGATATAAACAAGTTATAGAGAGAGTTAGAGAGAGAGGAGCATAATCGAAAAACAAAACAGTTAAGTTTGCTCACAACAGTTTCAAGTACTCCTTTTGATGGATCAGTAACAACACTCTTATTTTCAGCTGATGCTGTGACAAAAGCCTCATCTGTGTTCATTTTCATCGCGTTCTTGTTGCAGGGGAACGACTCAGCTATGAACTATAAGTCGATAAAGATGATTTGATTTGGTAGCGTTAGTGCATAATTTATCTTTCACTTTGTCCAGCAAATTATTAAAGATTTTCGGAATTTATCTTCCCGGGAATTTTGCCTTAAAAAAAGTCATTTCAAACCTAAGAAATACCGTGACAAACACTGTAGGATTTTAACATGTACACGTTTTATTTTGCTTTATCTACGAGTGCAACGAACAATAAATAATATAAATTTTAAAATAATAAAATATATGGTATAATATTTATTTACAAAACCGTTCATATTTTATAAAAAAATATGCTGTCAAGAAAAATTAATTCAATTTTTTTAAGGTGAGCTTAAGGTGGCTCCCTATAGTTTTACGATCGCACGCGTGCTGGCGACGAAAGTTCAAGCAATCTGCGCGCGCTCGAAGGGAAACGTCAGTGTTTTTCTATATTTTATTACGTCAACATGAGCACAAAAAGCAAAACTGACAGTGAATTTTCTCGAGTTTCCTTCGGTGAAATTCCGTAAAATTTGGCAGACTGTTAATAAATATTTTACTTTAGTCAGAACTCTTTTTCCAGGGAAATCTGTACGACCAGTTTTTTGGTAGTGGTAAAAGACATAAATCTGAAAAAATCTAAAAAACTGCCTTTACAAACCCTACTGTTTTCGTGTTTAAAATTTGTATCCCGCTGGGTGCGATGTGCTGTGAAAATTTTGGAAGATTTCACCGAAGGAAATTTAAGAAAATCGCAAATAAAGCCATAAACACAGCAAAAAACACATTGATTTGGGCATTTATAATTTAAGGCTAAAACCCAAAATTTTAACATAGGCGGTACTAAAACACTATTTAATCATTGCTTATTACATTTGGTAAGTTTGAGAGGACTGGGTGAAAACACGAATGCAAAAACAGTATTCAAAACATAACGCTCGCGCGCGCAACGCCATAACTGATTACCCTATGGAGCCACCTTAAATTAATATTTTTAATCTATTCTTTCTTAACTGGACATAGAAAGTTCAGTTAATTCAAACACATTTGCTACGTTTTCTAATCTATTTTTACTTAATTAATGATAAATACGTAAATAACATTTCACACAGCGGAATTCCTATTGTTTGAAGGCCGTTACTCAGAACAATAGGGTCCGTGAGAAGACTAGTAAAATATGCTTGAAAGTAAGCATACAAATGTACTGAGACATAACAAAGCAAAAGCTCCACTTATTGTAAGTCCGCCAGAAGAAAGCAATTGGTCCATATCGAGACCTTGTAGTCTGTCTTTTCCTATGTCGTCGATTGCACTTCCAAATTCCTCAGCTACTTTGTCAGAGTCTTTGTCATCAAAGCCTTGCACGTATGTGTCATCATTGTCCATGTCGGCAGTATCATCTCCATCACTTTCATCGCCGTCATCACCGCTCTCTCCATTTTCATTTTCACTATCTTCTTCTGACTCTTCGCCACTTTCATCGCTATCCCCATCGTCATTTTCATCGCCGTCATCACCGCTCTCTCCATTTTCATTTTCACTATCTTCTTCTGACTCTTCGCCACTTTCATCACTATCCCCATCGTCATTTTCATCGTCTTTGTCTTCGCCAGAGTCCTCGTCATTATCGCCATCGTCTCCATCATCTTCAGAGTCTTCTCCACTCTCGCTGTCACCGTCATCACCTTCAGATTCCTCACCACTCTCATCGTTATCGCCATCACCACTGTCATCATCAGGCTCATCATTATTTTCATCATCATCATCATCTTCAGACTCGTCGTCACTCTCGTTTTCCTCCCCATCACCACTGTCGTCTCCGGATTCATCACTTTTTTCGTCACCATCATCATCTCCAGACTCCTCGCCACTCTCATCTTCATCACCATCACCGCTGTCATCTCCGGAATCCTCACCAGTTCCGTCGTCTTCGCTTAATTTGTCATCTGCGTTATCTTAATATGAAATAGAACTATGTTATTTGCAGAAATATGAAATCCAACTCATACAATTAATAACTTAACATTTCAATCCCGAAGATCCAATACGATGTCAAATATAACCTTGACTGTTTCCGCTTTACACATGTAGAACAAACTAAGCACCACGTTGTCGTTTGGGACCGGCAAAAGACAACAGCAACTGTCCGACCGAAAACCTGACGATTTAGTAAATTAGGGGCACTTAGTACGCGAAAAACCTCCATTTCGCAGTCATCTTTCGTATTAAAACCATTCGGCAGGTTTGATAACACAAATTGCTTTTTGACATTATTTATGCAGGTTGCATTATATAAGCAAGAATTTAAATCATTAAATCTGTGAGAGGCAGAAAGAAGAAGTTACAAAATCTTTAATCTCGATGGAAAACCTCGTATCGAAGAGTAGGAACTGAAGCGAACTAGCTGCTTTGGTATATTGGAAATTAAGGGCTTCACCTCTCCGAATAGAAAAGCTACATCGAATGCATTCCTAATCGTCAATCTTTTTTTCGCTTGAGTCCTAATTGATCTTTTCTTTGGGGAGATCGTCAACGACTTTTACTCGTCGGACTAATGGTTAAAACAGGCCAGTTTTAATATCTCACCATCAATGTCGTCTCCACTTTCACCATCTACACTTCCCTCCTCGCTACTTCCGTCGTCACTGCCACTTTCACCACTTTCGTCTTCGCCACTGCCACTTTCATCCATAATATCTTGAAACAAAAAAACATTTAATAGTATCAAAGTTGAACTAATAATGAATCGTTTTCAGTAGTCTTTTTCATGTAGGACATTTAAGCAATGCGGCAACGTTGAGGTTAACTTTAGTGACAGCAATATCGCACAACTTAACTTTTTCCATAGCAATGAAGTCAACTCGTTTCTTTTTTAACTTGCCAAAACTACTGTTAACCAACTTTAAAAGGGAAAATTGTTTTAACGGCTAGACTGTTAACAATGTACGCTATCAATAAAGCGATTATACTATCAGCTTGCGAAGAAAGAAATAATGCTGTAATGAATATTAAGTCAGCTGCTGTATATATTGATTTCATTTCAACCGGAACATTTTTAATTCTATCAATGAAATACGTTCAGCTCAACTACGAGATGGGACGCACTAAGTTCTTTGAATAATTTTTGTTCTGGGCAACAAAATCGCATCTCAGTCTTAAATCAAGCTCATTTTGTTGACTTGTAGTCAGAAAAGAACATTTTAAGGTACAAAAAAAATAGATATAATATCCCATCTTACCATTTTCCATAGGTAAAGGTAAACTCCAGAGTGGTGTGAACAAAGCCACAAGACAAAGAATAAGCAAGACTTTGGAGGCCATATTTCTTCTGCTCTTCAATGTTCTCTCTTCAAGTCTACCTGGTTAATGATTTCGTCCACTCTTACATGGGCATTTATATGCTTCTTGAGTTAGCTGCAAAATACATTTCTCTGGTACTTGAGATATTGCCTTGTTTGTTAAAGAAGGCGGAGAGATGTTGTCAAGCATTAAAGCAGAATCTGAGATATTGCGAAACTAATTTAGAAACACTTAGACCTCATTAAATTTTACTTCGGAAAAAAAAAAGAAAAATAAGTCAATTCCTTGCATTGATTGTTAAGCAGTACCATAATCTTTGAATATAATAGAAATTGGCGAAGATCACAATTGTTTCTTTGGAAAGACGTTTTTCTAATATTAGCCTACTTTTTATAGTTTCCATAGAAACAAATTGTAAATATAATATATAGCGCGCGTTCTTAAAATACTCTTTCTTTGCGGCGTTTCAAATTGCCTGGTGTAGTTATCTTTTGCACTTGATTGGATTTTACTAGCACTCGCGTTATCTATTATGTTCATGGTTCAAGGAAGTAACGCTGAAATTTCTTATCTGTAATCCGTATAGAAAGGTCAAACCAAAAATTAGCTCAAAATGTAACTATACCGAAGCTTTTGCGTACCACGTCACTTTTCAGCATTTTTCGAAGACACCGTAAAGGCATACAGCACATTTCCTAATTTAATTGCTAGGGCTTTTTCAGAAACAATATCCTTCTAGACTTAATATTTAATATTTAGTAAGTGCTTTTAGAAGGGCCCGCGAGCCCATTGATAATGTTTTCGAATTTTCGGCTTTGTATCTAAGGGAAGACAACATGTCACTATGGAAATGCCTAACACTTCCTTTCAACATACAGTGTTTGTTTTGGTGTTGCTAAGTGAATAAATGAAGATAAGAACGTGACGAATTTCCGTAGTTACAGTTAATCATATTAAAATAAACCTACATGTAGACTACTGTGGGGTATGTTGCATTTAAATGTTATTGCTTCAAATTAAAAAAAATGTCTTAAAAATCAAATAAGGTGTTTTTGGAATATTTTGTAGAAGACGTTGAGAAGACTTCCAAAGCGTGACTCATAAAAGCATTTTCGGCATATGTTAGGTTCTCCGCTTTTTAGAGTATTCGAGAAACAATTAAACCATTCATTCCCATATAAATGTTGTTTTTTTATATAATACAAAATAAAAAAAATATCTAAATATAATTTATATATATATTCTTTCTGTCATATCACTGAGAGCTTAATATACGTTATAATACAGCGTCCTTGCTGGAAATGGCTCTAATGAAATTTTAGAACTACAAAAATGAAACAAATACATTTCTATGATATATGTCCATCGCCAAGTGCTTAGACATCGCGACGTTCTGTTTAACAACCAACCAGAAGAGGTAAAATTTATGACGACTTAGGTTATCGTGATTGTGGTTGGAAACTTGCATTGATTTAAGGTGTTAGCCCTATCGTAGTTTTTAGGCTGCAGCGTTTCTTTGAACACCGATAACACAGACAAAATAAGGCGACGTTTCTTACACTCAGATCAGAGTACATACATACATACACGCATACAACCTTTATTTATATACGATAACAAAACGTCAAAGCTAACAAGCTTGTGGGGTCGTGTGCTAATAAGAAACATAGAATAACTACAATTAATAGATAGATAGATCAATAGTTAAAAATAAATAAAATTCTCCGATCTTTTGTTAATTATTTGTGGGGCTAAAACATTAAAATTAAATTCCTTAAAAGTGTTACAATTAATAACACTCTTCAAAAAAGATTTCAGGTCTTTTGAATAGCTATTTTTTCGTGTCAGTTATACAATTGCATGCTTGAAAATCAGCTTCCGCAAATGGGGGAAATGGTTGAGGGCATGGCTGAAGTCTTGATGCGACTACACACAAAGCTTCAGTGATCCCTCTGTGCTTTTTGCATCAAGTGTTTTGTCAGTCCCGACAATTCCAAAAGAACTTCATCACTCAGCCTAAAGCGACTTTCAAGAAGAGCATTAACAAGAAGAGCACAGAAAGAGCGATAACAACAGGACGATGAAATCGCAAAATAAGGTTGAAAATTAGTAAATAAAGTGGTAAAGACCAATTAAGTACTATCTATTTAGAAACGAACCCAAGACGAGAACTATAGTTAATACTCTATAGAAAGACGAATTTTAATTTTGAAACACCAAAACTGTGAACATTGGAAGACTGCATTTGTATGAAAAACGTCAATACTACAGTTTTCTCAGATGCAAAGACAGTGAAACTGGTTTCTTTACTGGGGTCACTTTCTTTAATATTCAAAGGTGCAGTCCATGGGGAACACGTTAAATTTTTAACATATCTAACGCGCTTGAACAACGCTTTATTTTCTTCTTCCTTCTGAAACGATTCATTTCAACCGATACTGTGTTACCATTTTTACCAGTACTTTATCATCGAAATCATGAGGTATTATAAGCCTCTCTGAAATGAAAAACTGCTAAATCATAATAATACACGACTGTCTATACAGATTTTTAGAGGTGAGCGTTACTAATAATACCTATCAGGCCCCGAACGAAAACATGGCATATATTAACTCATATTGGTAAGGAATGTAAGCGACAAGTGGCGCACTTTGGCTTCAGTCTTCACATAAGTACATGAAAGGGTAACGAAAATTGACATTTGCAGCCAAAAATAACCCCTGCCAGCCGATGATATCATTTTTTGTTTCCGTGCGGCTCATTTTGAAAGAACACAATATTACATGTACCTTCTGTCTCATGTAACTGATGTTACCCTTTGGATGTTCTTGAAGAAATAAGGCATTACGAAAGTAATAGTTCTCATCTTGCTCAAGACATACAAATGTGAGCAACAACTCCCAAACCCATTGTTCAAACAAGCAGATCCTTCTCAGTCTAGGTTTGGTAATTTTTTTCCCAGACGGTGGAAAATCAAAGAAAGAAAGTATAATGAGATAATGAGTCATATTTATGCGTCAGTTACAGATCAGCACATGTTATGATGTTTCTAGAGCATATTTTGGCGCAAATAAAATCCACGTTAACCTTTTCGAACAACTTTGGGAGACAATTTGTCACTCTAGTATTCCGCAATCTCTTTTTATTAGCTGTTTATAACTAAGTCTTCTTCCCATTGACGAAAACAATTCCATATCAAGTGACAATTTTAAGCCACACCTGCTTATCGGTAATCACCGGGCGCATTCAGCTAACGTGCGTTTATTCTTTTAAGATATATGAAAAGTAAAGAGCCCTTAGCTTAAACATCAAAAAGAGATAGCAATTTGAATAATCAAGTTTTCATAAGAGGATTGACGGCAATCAAAGGCAATTTGATCTTCTTCGTTTAATGCAGAACTCTGAAGCCCTGTAGGTTTTCTAAGTGTGGAGCTACAAAAGTGTGTCAACGTTTTAAAAAAAATGCAAATGTCCGTTCATTGAGCAAGAAATATTCTAGACAACTCGCGACAACTTGGAACGTGGAGAAACTGAACCGACATCGACATTTTCTTCGCTATCGGAAACATACATCACGCACTTTAGGTCCATGATATTACCTTCTTGGACGCTAAGATCACGAATGTTTACTTCTCAGTCTTCCATTATTTGCATATGAAGGAAAAGGTGTCTAATTAATGGAGTCAAAACAACACAGGGCAAAAAGACTCGATCTTCATTGCGCTCCGCTAATCTTTACGAATATTTATGTTCAAAACTTGGAACAGTCAGCGTCAAACTTATAAACTCAGGCTATACAACAATTTTTTTTTTTAAGGTGACCATTGGCGAAAAAAATCCTTTGATTGGAATTTGTAATTTTATCGTCTAAAATCTCTGAAACTGACTCTTAAAGAGTTGATATTCCCTGCTGGAAAAAAACTGTTATATGTTGAGAAGCAAATATACCCAGGACATTAAGTTTCAAATTTTCACTGCGTTGTAGTATTAAATATATATGCAGCATTAAATAAGACCAAATAAGGTCACGATGCGCTCAATATATGTCAGCCTACGGTCTGTACCAGGCAATAATTACCAAGTTTTTTTTTTTTTCGTTTTTATGATTAGTTATGGACGTGGCGATTATATATTTCCACTTGTTTCTGAACACCGCCGTGCAGGCCGCCGAACCGGATAAGCTTCAGCCCGCATGCCTCGGACCAAAATTAAAGCTGGTATGATTAGAATAAGTTCTGCAACAGAAATGAAGGACGAGTGGATGATGGGAAGACGTTAAAGTTTTCTCCCCAAAATTTTCATTGCTCATGCAGATAGTAAAATTACTAGGGAGTTTAAGTGTTTATGCCACTAAACCCTTGATTCAGTGGATTGCTTATTTTGTGGCGTGAACAACAAAGACAGACTGACGTACGGAAGAAAACAATTGCTAAGGTTAACCCTAGCTAAGTTTAAGGCTAGAAAGAACTAAAAAGCGAAAAATGAAAGTAGCAAAAAGTTTAACCTGGCCTGTGGTCACTTTCAAACTGTAGAATCAACACTAGATACTACAGTGGAATGTAAAGAATGGGCACACACTCTCCGTCGTTGTTAATTTGCAATCAATGTATCCCATATCTGGCGCCCTAAACGTTAACAAACAAACAGTCGCTCTCGTTTATAAAAGAAAACCCTCACTTTTTCGTTTTAGATTTGCTGGTGCTCGGTCGGTTATCAGAACTGCTTCTAGGTAAAGACATCTCCTGGACGAACAATTGGTATGGTCCCAATTTCCCAATTGGTTTAGCAAAGTAAGACAGAGGCAAACTACAAACGAATTGATTTTTATCACAGTGAGCCGACGATGACTGTTACCATTCCAACGGGACTGTTATACTTACGTACATGTTCTTCTGCCTCAAATACAACTTATGATCCAAAGCTGAGGAAACAATTTAATGTGAAAGTCACTGGTTATTCCTAGCTGCTGTGAGTTTTTGTTTCTGTGACAGCAAAACTTTTAAAAACAACTAATTATAGATATTGAGACTATTGCAAACTAAGCGAAATGCTCTTGAGAAATCAAGAATAGTTTATTCCCTTTGGACTGTAGACCGTATTGACATAAGGTTCATTGAAATTATTTTTCATTTAACATCAATCTTTGGTGTCTTTGTTTGTTTACCGTGAGTTGTTTGAAAAGGAAAACAAACAAGAATCTTCAACGAAAAGTCTCCATTGTCTGCTCTCAGCGTTAACAATGTAATGAAGAGTGCTAATACTGTTTATGATTTTTTTTTTTACCTGAAGAGTGCGTAGCATTTCATAAAATAAACAAATAACAGTATTTCCATGGTCCCGAAATTCACTAATACATCGGGAGCACCTGCAGTCCATTCCAGTCTCATTTCAGATAACTTATATACATGCAGAATGCAGAATGCAGAATCTTGAGTCAAATGTCCTAGAGTGTGCTCTATTTAAGACGATGTTGAAAGCTCACAGTGGGAAACGACGTTTGTTTGGTAACGGAATACTTAATTTTTGACCCAGCAGCCGTATAAAGGGAAATTGCACTGTTTGAAAATGGCAAACAACCTTTAAAAACACCAAAAGTGGACTACCTCCAACAGACTGCAATCATTTTGGTGCTGAATTTCCACATTTTTGGAATTCCGAACACTTTGACCTCAGTAGTTTTCTCAAACATGTTTTCGAACAGACGAATAGACACTTAAATGACCAATTGACCGTCAAACTTAAAAGCTAATTAGTTTTCACTTAAGCTTCATTATGTATATTGGTAAAAAACGCATTCTGTAAACAGGAAGAAATAGTTTGATGCACGATCTACTTACCTACATGTTTACCAATTTTAAGATCGGATAAACTGATTATCTAAAAATGTTCAAAACTTAAAAAATTATTCAAATATTGAATCTTATATACAAGGCTACAATGTTATAGAATTATAAAATTAAAAAGTTTAAACCAAACGTTTTCGGCTGTTTGCCATCATCAGGGTTAAAAATGACCGTCCGCACGCATGCATAATATCTTATATAATTCCCGCCCGTTGGGAAAAGTTTGACAACATGACAAATAACTTGTTTGTTCACACTGGGGCGGAACTGTTTAATCAATAGCCCCTCAACGGTCCTACGCTTGTGGAATGTCTGTGCTGAGGAGAGAACAGGCCAGTTGAAAGAATGTTATACCCGCAGAATGGCATACCCGCAGAATGGCATACCCGCAGGTGTTTTGCAGGTTCAGAGGTGTGAGCAGGATTTGAATGTTCCGCAATTCGTACTGCTAGGTTTCTCACAGTCTCGCCAATGTAATCAACGCCACAAGAACAATCTCCTTTGTAAATAACTTTGGATCTGTGAATGTTTTTGTCTTTGTTGTTAAAGAGGCTTTTGATCAAAAGAACATTCAAATCCTGCTCACTCCTCTGAACCTGCAAAACACTTGCGGGAATACACATCACATTCTTTCACCTGGCGTGTTCTCTCCTCATTCTCTCCTCGTTCCACAAGCGTAGGATCGTTGAGGGGCTAATGATCCAATAATTCCGTCCCAGTTTGAACAAACAAGTTATTTCTTATGTTTCCAAACTTTTCCCAACGGGAATTACATAAGATCTATATGCATGCGTGCGGATGGTCATTTTTCACCCTGATGATGGCAAACAGCCGAAAACTTTTGATTTGAACTTTTTAGTTTTACAATTTTTAACTTTTTAGCGTTATATATAAGATACATGTTATAGAGCGGATATTCAAATGTTGTTGCTTTTTACGACTATTTTGCAGAATGCATAATAGGAGTTAAGTGAGCGAGCGCGAATTCACTCGCTTGGTCGGTCGATCGGTCTATCCTTCCTTGGGTCGTAAACATTTGTTTGTAGTTCCGCTGACCAATGCACAACTTCACTTGACGAAGAGAAAAATGTCGTCGAATGGTTCGGCAAATGTGAAAGATAGTGAAGCAATGAGTGATGAGATAATTGCTGCTATGTCAACAGCATCTGATGCGAGCATTTTCTTATTTGAATTGTTTAAAAGAAAACCTAGAAAGCATTTGTTGTCCTAGTTTCGAAATGAACGCGGGCTCCTGGCAAGCATGGGTTTTAAGAACATGATGCATGCAATGCATGAATATCGAGAAAATTAATAAATTATTATAATTGGGAAGCACTTATTAGCTTCTTGAGGGAAAAAGAAAGAAAAAAAAAACGTCGGAGGGAAAAAAGAAAAGAAAAAACAATTCGTGCGTTTGCCTGCCGAGTCTTGAACTCTCGCCCTTCATGCTTTCCAATACAGTATACCAACGCATTGAGCTATTAAACTTAGCACATACGTCCGCAACGCGTTATTCATTATTGTATTGCGGAGTCAGGGCAGTGATAAAAGCGTGATTTTAAGAGGTTTAAATAAGGGACAGAAGAAAGAAATTTATTTTTGCAACAAAGCCAAAATATTTTCATCTTTTCTGCCTATACTGATGCATGTACTCCATCATGCAAAATAGTCGTAGCCTCAAAGACTATTCCACTTAAACAAACTCAAATAAAGTTAATAGCCTTAAAAATCCCAACTAGCGGGAGGGAGACTATTTGGCTATTTACAAAAAAACAGAGGGGTTGAACTATGGTCTACTGAGATCACCTCGAGCAAAGCGGTCAGAGCGAGACTTGAACTCACAAACTCTGGAATTAAAATCGGCGGCCTAACCACTTTGACTTGCTGGGTCGTCGATAAAACTAGGAACATGCAACAGTCCAAAACATCAGGGAACATCGAATAATTTTGAGAAAAATATGTAAAATTAGCATTACTTTGAAATAAATTTAAACTGTGGGTCGGGTAAGAAAAGGAATCTGTCAAATCTTCACCCTGTATTTAAAATTCGTTTAAAGCGGAAGCAATTGTTGGTCTACGGCATACAGGCCAGCAGATGTTATCCCATGGCCACGTAATATAATATATAGATTTAGCCAAGCCTAAAAGCGAAGCTCCTCAGGCATTTTTGGAATGTTGTTACTAATGAAAATGATCCAACATGTATGTCAGGGAAATTGCAAACGATTTTGTAGCCTCAGCCTGAACTTGAATTACATCAGCAGATCGAGGTGTAAAGTGGTATGTTAAAAAAAAAAATAGAGCCACGATTTCAACGGCTTTGTAGTCATTTTATCGGCGGTAGCTCTACCAGCCTTCAGCCGAATTAACTCAGAAATTCAACCTAGAATTTTACCAAACTGAATGAATTGAACTAACAAAACGAGGAAATCTCCATACTTTGTAATCACAATAATAATCACAATATGCAAATATCCATGGAGGAACGGCTTAAAATGGTTTATTGACCTTTCTTGGTTTCCAAAAACAGAACAAGAAATTTTAACAGTGTACGAAGCGGCTG